>Ga0181520_10007840_pt1 | contig 15480 bp, 8 predicted proteins | sample PEATcosm2014_Bin_29_FD_132451 | JGI IMG/M metagenome (GOLD analysis project Ga0181520, IMG submission 132451) | Peatland microbial communities from MTU Mesocosm Facility, Houghton, MI, USA - PEATcosm2014_Bin02_30_metaG | ecosystem: Environmental > Terrestrial > Soil > Wetlands > Peat | place...
ACGAGTTGATCGCGAAGAACATCGAAGCCAAAGGTGGCCTCGCGCAGATCAAGGCCATCACCAGCCTTCGCACCACCGGCAAGCTTGAGGTTCAGGGATTCCAGATCGAAGCCGATTCCGACCAGAAACCGGATTTCCTCGTCCGCCAGTCCGCCACCATCCAGGGCATGACCCAGATTCAGGCTTACGACGGCTCCATAGGATGGCAGATCAATCCATTCCAGGGTCGTCGCGACCCCGAACGCATGGGCGAAGACGACACCCGCGATATGGTCGAGTCCTCCGACTTTTACGGACCCCTCGTGGACTACAAAGAGAAAGGTTCAAAAGTGGAGTACATCGGCCACGACACCGTCGATGGCGACGACGCACTCCTCCTCAAAGTCACCCTCAAAAATGGCGACGTCATCAACTATTACCTCGACCCCGACACTTACATCGAAATTCGCACCGTCCGTCTGATGCTTGTTCGGGGCAGCGTCCGCGAAACCTTTACGAATCTCGGCTCCTACAAGAAAGTCAACGGGGTCTACTTCCCCTTCGCCATCGAGAGCGGCTCTCCGCGTAACCCCGGCATGACGCAAAAATACACAATTTCTAAAATCGACGCCAACGTACCCATCCCCGATTCCGAATTTAAGATGCCTCCCAGTCCCTCGGCTGGGGGCGCCACACCACCGGCGCAGCACTAAGCCAAAGGTGTCCATCGACACGCCACTTACAACTGCCGCTGCCGGCAACAAAGAAATGCATCGTAGAGGACTCAGCACTTATGAGCACGTACATCGCAACAACCCACTCGCTCCGCTATTGGTTTCCGATCCTTCTTGCCGTTCCGCTTGCTTCGTCCGCCCAGACCGCCTCCGCCCCTGCCATCAAGTTCGATTCCGGAACCATCTCCGGACTGCCCGCCCGTAATATCGGTTCCGCTGCCATGAGCGGCCGCATTGCTGCCCTCGCCGGGGTCAGGGAAGATGGCCGCACCACTCTCTATGCCGGATCGGCCAGCGGCGGCATCTGGAAATCCGTAGATGGCGGGTCCAACTTCCGTCCCATCTTCGACCGTCCGAAGGTCCAGTCCATTGGCGCCCTCGCCATCGACCCTTCTAACTCGAAAAATGTCTGGGCGGGCACCGGCGAGTCCTGGGAGCGCAACAGCGCCTCCATGGGCGACGGCGTTTATAAGTCAACCGACGGCGGCGATAACTGGACCAACGTCGGTCTGCCCAATTCCGAGCGCATCGCGAAAATCCTTGTCGATCCTACCGATGGCAACACCGTATATGTCTGCGCGACAGGCCACGCCTACGACGACAGTCCCGATCGCGGCGTTTATAAGACCACCGACGGCGGCCAGAACTGGCGCAAAGTCCTGGCCGGAGCCAATGGCTCAACAGGATGCGGCATGATGTCGATGAACGCATCCGAGCCGAACATCGTCTACGCCACTATGTGGGATTTCCGGCGTCACGCCTGGACCTTTCGCTCCGGCGGTCCCGGCAGCGGTATCTTCAAATCCACCGACAAAGGCGAGCACTGGACCGAGATAGACGACTCCGCCGCAACAGGCCTGCCCAAAAAACCGTGGGGCCGTATTGCCATTACCGTCGCCCCGTCTAACCCGAAAGTCGTCTATGCCATGGTAGAGTGCGCCTCCAGCGCTCTCTACCGCTCCAACGACGCTGGCCAGACCTGGACACGAGAGGATGCCAGCCAGTACATGGTCTGGCGCCCCTTCTATTTCTCCAATATCATCGTCGATCCAAAAAACGAGAACAAAGTCTTCAAAGTCGACCTCGTCCTTCTTCTAAGTACCGATGGCGGCAAGAGTTTTCAAAATACCGCGGGCAGCGCCCATGGCGATCACCATGACGTTTATATTTCCCCCGACAATCCCAACCTCATCTTCACCGGCGATGACGGCGGCCTCTGGCGCAGCCAGGATGGCGGCACCGGCTGGGAGCACATGATGAACCTGCCAATCTCGCAGTTCTATCACGTCAGTGTCGACGACGACGATCCCTACCACGTCTATGGCGGTCTCCAGGACAACAGCGCATGGGTCGGCGATTCTTCCTATCCCGGCGGCGTCAACAACCAGCAATGGGAAAACATGCTCGGCGGCGATGGCTTCTGGATGTGGGTTGACCGCACCGACCCCGCCTATCTCTACGCCGAATCGCAGGGCGGATCTCTGGCCCGCGTCAACCGATACACTCACGAAACCCGAGGCATTGCTCCCTACGCTCACTATGAAGATAAAAAGCTTCGCTATAACTGGAACACTCCCGTTCAGGTAAGTCCCAACGATAAAAACACCCTCTACATCGGTTGCCAGTATCTCTACCGAACCCGCAACCAGGGACAAACCTGGGACCGCATTTCTCCGGACCTCACCACCAATAATCCCGAAAAACAAAAACAAGAGGAATCGGGCGGCGTCACCATCGATAACTCTTCCGCTGAGATGAATAACACCGTCTACACCATCAGCGAGTCCCCCAGGAACAGTAAAGTTATCTGGGTCGGTACCGACGACGGCAACGTGCAACTCACCCGCGACGGTGGCGCGCACTGGACCAACCTCACCTCGAAGGTTAGCGGCATGCGCGGCGAGCCCATCGTCTCGTGGATCGAAGCCAGCCGCTACTCCGAATCCACCGCCTGGGTAACTTTCGACACCCATATGAATGGCGACCCCACTCCCCATCTTTTCAAGACCACCGACTTCGGCCAGACCTGGCGCGAGATCGATACCGCCTCCAGTCATGTACGCGGCTATTCCCACGTCATTAAGGAAGACACCGTCAATCCCGATCTCCTCTTCCTGGGCACCGAGTTCGGCCTCTGGGTCTCGATCGATGGCGGCGCCCGCTGGGCCCAATACATCGGCAGCGGTTTCCCCAACGTTGCCGTCCGCGATATCGTGGTTCATCCCCGCACCTCCGACCTCGTCCTCGCCACCCACGGCAGAGGTATCTGGATCATCGACGATATCTCACCCTGGCGCTCCCTCTCCCCCTCGCTCATGGCCTCTGAAGCCACCTTCTTCCCCACCAGGCCAGTCATTCAGTACATACCCGCTTATGCAGGCTGGGCCGACGGCGATAACGCCTTCCATGGTCCAGGCCGCCCCGAGGATGCCTCCATTACCTACTACCAGCGCACCCGCCATATCTTCGGAGATCTGAAAATTGAGATATTCGATGCTCAGGGTAATTTTGTCGATACCGTAGTCAGCAGCAAGCATCGCGGCGTCAACCGCGCCACCTGGTCCATGCGCATGAAGGCTCCCAAAGTACCCCCTGCCGCCAGCGCCTTGTTCCAGGCAGCGCAGGGCCCGCGGGTTCTGCCCGGCACTTACACCGTCAAAATGACCAAGGGGGATCAGGTCTACACCACAAAACTCAACCTCGTCCTCGATCCCCGCGCTACTTACACCCTCGCCGACCGTAAGGAGCAGCTCGCCCTGACTCAAAAAATCGGCTCTATGCTCAACCATATGAGCTGGGCCGTCGACGCCATCGTTGCCGTTCGCGACACAGCCCTCGCCGACGCCGCCAAAGTCGATGATAAGGACCCCCTCCACGGCCAACTAACCAGCCTCGCGCAATCCGCTGACGCCATCCGCACCAAAATCGTTGCCACCAAAGAAGGCGGAGCCATCACTGGCGAGGAGCGTCTCCGGGAGTACATGGGCGACCTCTACGGCGACGTATCTTCTTACGAAGGCCGTCCGACCGATGAACAATCCGCGCGTGCAGAAGTTATGCATCGCCAGCTCGACGACGTGGTCGAGGAGTTCGACCAGCTCGCCGCAAAGCAACTGCCCGGCATCAACTCCGAGCTCGCCGCCAAAAACCTGAAAACCATCGAGGTCATCAACGAGCAGCAATGGCAGAAAGTCGCCTCCGAGACCTCTTCGGCAAATGCGGTCCTCGCCGCCCGAGCGCGGGAGGCCAGCCAGGATTAAACCAGCCATACCCAGGCCGGCCGTCATCTGTGATCCGCCCCGCCCTGGCCAACCGCCGTTCCTGAAAGCTACAATATTGGTTGCAGGAACGGAATACCGGTACTTAGCGATCCGTCTCCCTCACGTACCATCAGGCCATCAGCCAGACCGAGCCCATCCGCCAGACTGCATTGGACCCAGCTAGACCAAACCACGATGCGACCATGAAGTCCGCTTGGGCCTTACATTGTTTTCGGTAAGTCTGCCTTGATCTTCGACAATCGAGGGCCATTGATGTTCGAAACGAATTCTCCCCCGCGCCGTCTTGCTGTCCCTCTGGGACACAAGCTTATAGCTGTCGTCATCGCAGTGGCCGTCGCCCTGGGCGCCCACGCATGGCTCAGCCGTATCGCCCATACCACCTCATCCGCCGAGCTATCCTTCGATGCCACCGCCGCGCGCCGCATCGATCCAGGCCTGGCCGACGCCCCCAGCCCCGCCCTCGCCATCGCCCAGTCGCTCCTAACCGATCAGGTCGTCGCCGGGCTCGCCAAACCCGCACACCTCTCCTCCTCTTCGATCGCCACCCGCATCGGCGAGTTCCGCGCGCGCCTCGACCTCACCCAACCCTCGGCTCATGTGTTGCGTGTGCAGTTTCGCGACTCCGATTCGGCAAAGTCCGCCGCAACCGCCAACGCCGTCGCCCATACACTGGCCTCCGGATCGCCCTTAACTCCGCCACCCCCCGCCTCTGCCCCCACTGCTCCCCCGCAAATCGCCCCGTCCCAGTCGGCGCTGTTACACTCTGCGCCTGGTCCTCCGCCCGCCACATCGCATATCGGCCAGTCCGCCAATTCCCTCTCCGCCTCCCTTGGCGACCTCGAATCACAGTTAGCGTCCACAGATCGCGATCTTGACAGACTTAGCTCCCCGGAAAAGAGACCAAAAGGCTGGCGCCGCTCCTACGCCCACGAACTCCCCTCCTATACCCAGGCCAGGGAACGCAAGCTTCTGAAGTCCGCTGTCGTAACAGCGCAGGCGCAGCTCAACAATCTCCGCTCAAAGTACGCCAACGAAAATCCTGGCATTCAGAACCGCCTCGCCGAAATCCAGCAGCAACTCTCCGCCATCCTGCCCGCGTCCAGCGCCTCGAAACATCGCTCCGGCAAGACCGGCTTCAATGCCGCCGGTACCAACGCCGCCGAACTCCGTCGCGAGCGCGAGCAGCTCTCTCAAACTCTCAGCGTTGTCGAAAGAGATCGCCAGGCGATCCAACGCGAAGAAGCTGCCTCTGGTCCCGCATCCGCAGTTGAGCCAAGACCAGCCCCAAACCTTGCCGCACAGCCGGCAGCTTCTCCGCAACAACAGTCAGCGCCTGTGGTCGATACACAATCCTCAGCAGCAGGCTCGCAGAATCCGTTTACAATCGCGCACCTGGCAACCATAGGCTCAGGCAAATCCAGGTCGCTCGCGTCCTGGTGGCCGCCGTCCTGGTGGCCATCCTCGACCGAACGCACGCCCTGGTGGCCCGCCTCGGCAGCCGGCCTTCTCTGCGGTCTGTTTTACTTCGCCTTCGCCCGGCACTACCGTCCCGTCGACTACGAAGATAGCGGCAGTGAACCAGTTGCTTACTCCAGCTACAGAATCATTACTCCCGATCCCCCGCCCGTCACGCCATCTCCCGCGCCCACCAACGAGCCATCTCCCGGCGTCGATGACATACCCAGCTACGACTCCGCCGAACCCACTCCCAACAAGCGCGCCTCTTTCACCTTCGATCCTCCAACCCCACGCAGAACCCCTTTTGACACTCCGCCTCTCCAGCCCACTCCCTCCGTTACCGAGCCGGAAGGTCCCGTCGAGATCGCGGAGCCCCGCGTGATCCCCGCCGATCAACCCGCGCCTCTCCCGGAAAATGTCGTCGAGATAGCCGATACCTGGTCAGCCCAAATCGCCCGAACACTCGCTCAAACTGAGATCGGACGAATGCTCGAAGGTTCCAGTGCGGAACACGACGCAACCGGAACCAGCCAGGAGAGCAACGACAGCCAGAAGACTTCGCCTCGCCCCAATCGACGCGCGGGATAAATGACTTCGCGCAGCCCCCTTTCCAGGAAGCCGCGCGCGAAGCCTTAGAAAGACAGCTTCAAAGCCAACTGCACAAGGCGCGGATTGTTGACGGTGGAATTCACCGCGCCGAACCCCGGCGCGTTGATGTCGTTGATCGGCGAGCCGTATTCGGGATGGTTGAAAAGGTTGAAGAACTCTGCGCGGAAGTTGAGTCCTGCTTCGTGCCACGGCAGAGCGAAATCCTTGATCGCGGAGAAGTCGGAGTTAACAAAATCGGGGCCGGTGACGGGAACCCGCGGGGCATCGCCTAGCTCGCCGGCCTTCGGCGCCGGGAAGCAAGCAGAGTTGATGAACTGGTGCTGGCCGTGATTGGCAGAATAGGCGTTGCACCCGGATACACGGTTCGGCCGGTTGTAATTGTAGCTGTCGCCGCCGGTATTGAAGGCGACACCGGACTGGTTGTTGCTGTCGATGAGTGGAACGGGGAACCCGGAAGAGATCCTTTCAATCAGCGTAACCTGCCAGTTGCCGAGAAGCGTATTGGTCGCAGGATTCCAGCTATTCCCAAACTGCTTACCCTTGCCGAAGGGGAGGCTATAGAGGATGCTGCCGGTGAAGCTTTGATTGAGATTGATCTGTGAGAGGGACCAGTCGAGATTTTGCCAGTTAGGCAGCGGGAAGTACGGGGCGCTTAACTCCGACCCGAGGCCGTCGGAGAGACCGTTGTCGTAAGTGTGGGAGTAAGTGTACGCAAGCAAGGCGTAAAGGCCGTTTTTCGGACTCTTGGTCTCGGCCTTGACCTGCAGCGAGTTATAGTGCGTGGTGCCCACGTCTCCGTAGAGCAGAACCGCATTGAAAGGGTTGGCGTAGGGATAGATGTAGGGAACGCCGCCAGGCAGGCACCCGATATTGTTATCGCCCGGAGTCCCGCAACCGGACGGGCTGCTGGTGTTGAGGTCGTTGCCGATGACCAGCAGATGGCCCCCGGTTGAACCGGCGTAGCCGGCGGTGAGCACGATACTGCCGGGCAGTTGGCGCTCGACATTGATGTTGAATTGGTGAACCCTGCCGGGCTGGAAGTTCCGGGGCTCGTAAACGAACGTCCCAGGGTAGGTGGCCACAGTTTGCGGTGTGGGAAGCAGCGGAAAGCCTGTGGAGAGGGTAAAGCCGTCTAACTCGGGCGTTTGTCCGAGCGTTTTGTGGCAGTAAGAAGTCGAGAAAGCGCAGCCCGTGGAAAAGGTAGCGGGGAATTGGTCGGACTCGCCCAGGTCGGGGGGATTTTGCCACAAGCCCTGGGCGCCCTGGTTCCAGGATGAATCGTGATAGATGCCAAAGCCGAGGCGAAGGACGGTTTTGTCGCTGCCGAGCACCTTCCAGGTGAGGCCGACGCGGGGCTCGTAGGCGCCCCAGTACATATTGATGCCGGCCGATCGGCTTACCCCGCCCTGACCGGCAACGAGTAGCTGTCCGGTTTGGAAGATATAGTCCGACATGCGGTTATGGATTTCGGTGATGGGGGTGGTCATATCCCAGGCCAGGCCCAGGTTGAGGGTCAGTGAAGGGGTCGCACGCCAGTCGTCCTCGACGAAGGGACGGATGATCTTCCAGCGGCGGCCGGTGGTTGGACCAAAGTAGGTCTGATCGTGAATGCCAAGTCCAGTCATCCCCATCAGCAGATCGGCCGCAGAATCGCCGTTGACGACGCCGGCGCCGCTGAAATCTCCAAAAAGCCCGACAATCCAGAAGCCGTCCGAAAATTCTTCTGTGCCCACATTCATCTGGTTGTCCCGGAGGTCGATGCCGGTGCGGATTTCATGCTTGCCGCGGATAAGGTCAACGACGTCCTTGTACGAGAAGATATCGGTTCCACCCTGGAAGGGTGAGTAGCCGCGGTCGCCGAGGGACCAGTAGCCGCCAGTGACTTCGGTGGAAACCACACCCTGACTGTAGGAGCCGCCCGGGAGGGCGGAGCCGGAGGACGAGCAGCCGAGATCGGCGCCGGGAATTCCGAGTTTCGTCGAGCCGCAGGTGGAGTTACCCAGCGAATCGATGTAGTCGAAGATGCGGTCGTAGCCCGCGGAGGCCGTGTTGATGGTGGTGGGCGAGAAGACGTGGCTCCAGCCGAGGGCGACGTTGCGCGCGTGGTTGATAAGGTTCTCATCGCTGCCGAATGCATTGGACTCGGCTAACGTTGGCACGCCGCCCGCAGTGATCGACGTTGGCGCGCCCCCGGGAACGAAGGAGAATGCCTGGTCGTAACTGAAGCGCTCAAAGGCATTGTCTTTGGCGGAGATGGTCTGGTCGAGGCGGATGTCGAATTTGGTTTCGTTGAGCTGGCGCACCGGCTCGTTGACGTAGTTATATCCGAGAGCAGTGTTGCTGGCGTTGGGCGTGGGATAGAGGTTGATCATCCCCTTGCCCACGCTGTCGAAGAGGTTGGAGGGAATCTTGTTGCAGTCGGTCCCCTTCGCCTGGCTGCCATCGGGATTGGCTGGAATCGGATTTCCGGAAGCGTTGCACTGGAAGTAAGGATCGGCGGCGCCGACCATATTCGGATTGGCAATGACGAGTCCGCCCGCCGGATTGCCGAAGGGATCGGCGGAGAAATCGCCGCTGCGCATAGCAAGGGATGGGACCAGGCCGGTGAAGGTGATGCCTTCGCGCTGATCCTTCTGCTCGCCATCGACGAAGAAAAACAGCTTGTTGCGCAGGAGAGGCCCCCCGATTGAACCGCCAAACTGATTCAGATTGAATTTGGGAGTTGTCGTGTCAAAGTCGGCCTTCGCGTCGAGGTCGGTGTTACGCACAAACTCGAACAGGGAGCCATGGTAGTTATTCGTGCCCGACTTGGTGGTAATCAGGACAGTAGGTCCGGCGCGTGTGCCGAATTCTGCTGAATAAGTGTAAGTAAGAACCTTGAATTCCTGGATGTCGTCGATGGAGGAAAAAGTGCCGATACCGCCTGCGGTCAGCTCGTTGTTGTCGACCCCGTCCAGCAGCCAGTCCGTGCTGTTCGGCCGGGAGCCCCCTACCGATAACGAAAACGATCCGCGTGCGGCCACTTCGCTGTCGCTCCCGGAGGTGAAAAAGCTGTTCGGATTTGTCTCGGCCGTAGCCCCGGCCGTCAGCGTGGCCAGCTGTACGAAGTCGCGCCCGTTCAGCGGCAGCTGCGCCACTTCCTCCGACGTAATCACCTGGCCGAGAGAGGGATTAGCGGTCTCGACGGCTACGGCTTCACCGGAAACGGCTACCGTCGTCACAACCGTCGCAGGCTCGAGGGTAAAGTCGAGCTCGCGCGCCTCATCGACCTGCAGGTTGAGGTCCCTGGTCTCAGCAATTCGAAACCCCGCCCCGTTCGCGCGCACCGTGTAGATCCCCACAGGAAGCAGAGGGAGTGAATAGTGCCCGCCATTGTCCGTCTTCGCATCGCGAACCAACCCTGTTGCGTTCAGGGTTGCTGTGACCGTAACTCCGGGCACAGCCGATCCGGATTTGTCTACAATATTCCCAGAAAAACTGCCCGTCGCCTGCCCATGCATGGCCGGTGCGATGATCAGCGCCAGAACGCAGCCCAGCAGCAGAATCACTTTGTGGGATTTCGAATCGGTCAAACCTTCCACCGATTGCGGACACTTCGAGCCTGCCATCGTGCATTTCATAGTCAAACCCCTCTCGAAAATTCGGCCAGGGCGGCTTTGCATCGACTGCGCTTCTTTCGTTTCTGCTGCGTTGGATTCATTGACTGTATGAAGACTTGGGTCGAAAGTCAACACCGGTTCAGGCGAACTCGCTGAAGGACAAACCGCCAGCTTGCAAACCTGAAGCGTGTCTTAGGATGATCCCAGTATGTCCGATTCCGCCGTCCAGAAAAGACTCGACACCCTCCGCGAAAAAATCCGCCACCACGAGTACCTCTATTACGTCCTCGACCAGCCCTCCATCTCCGATGCCGAGTTCGACGACCTCATGCGCGAGCTCAAACGCATCGAAACGGACCGCCCCGAACTCGTCACGCCCGACTCACCCACCCAGCGCGTCGGCGGCAAACCCAAAGAAGGCTTCGCCAAGGTCGCCCATTCGCGCCCGATGCTGTCGATCGACAACGTCACCAGCGAGCAGGAACTCCGCGACTGGGATCGCCGCGTACGCTCCCTCGCCGGCGACAAGGCAGACATCTCTTACGTCTGCGAATTCAAAATGGACGGCCTCTCCATGGCCCTGCAATTCACTGCATCGCCCGACGGCTCGACCCATCTCCTGCGCGGCCTGACCCGCGGCAACGGAACCATCGGCGAAGACGTCACCACCAATGTCCGCACCATCCGTTCCGTCCCTCTCTCCATCTCAGCAGCCAAACTCCAGAAGGTCCACGTACCCCCCACCTTCGAAGTTCGCGGCGAAATCGTCATGCCCCTCGCCGCCTTCCGCAAAGCCAACCAGGAACGCGAGGCTCAGGGCCTCGAACCCGCCGCCAATCCCCGTAACTTCGCCGCCGGAACCATCCGCACCCTCGAGCCCAACATCGTCGCGCAGCGCCGCCTCGACTTCTACGCCTACTTCATCCTCACCGAATCCGGCGAAGATCTTCTCCCCGAGCAATCCGAAGCACTCGACGCCCTCGCCGTCCTCGGCTTCCGCGTCAATCCTCATCGCGAAGCCCTCACCTCCATCGAAAAAGTCCTCGCCTTCGTGGAAAAAGCCGAGACCACTCGTAACAGTCTCGGTTACGAAATCGACGGCGTGGTAATCAAGGTCAACTCCGCCGCCATTCAGCGCCGCCTCGGCTATACCGGCCGCGCCCCCCGCTGGGCCGTCGCTTACAAATTTACCGCCCGGGCCGGCATCACCCAGGTCGAGGACATCCGCGTTCAGGTTGGCCGTACCGGCAAACTCACTCCCGTCGCCCTCCTCACCCCCGTATCTATCGGAGGCACTACCGTCTCCCGCGCCACCCTCCACAATGCCGACGAAATCGACCGCCTCGGCCTCCTCATCGGCGACTATGTCAAAGTCGAGCGCGGCGGCGACGTCATCCCCAAAGTCGTCGAGGTCGTCGAGGACCAGGAACACCCGCGCGGCACCCGCAAATTTCATTTCCCGACGCACTGCCCCGACTGCGGCAGCGAAATCGTACGAACCGAAGGCGAAGTCGACTACCGTTGCGTCAATGCCGACTGTCCCGCGCGCCTCACCGGCAGCCTCCTCCACTTCGCATCGCGCGGCGTCATGAATATCGAAGGCCTCGGGGAAGCGGTGGTCGCGCAGCTCCTCGAGCGCAAACTGGTCCGCAGCATTGCGGACCTCTACACGCTCACCGACAGCGACCTCACCCAGCTCCAGCACGAAGTCGTCACCCGCGACAAAAAGACCGGCGAAGAAAAGACCCGAACCCAGGCCCTGGTCGGCCCAAAAGAAAGAAAAGATCTCCTCGCCGAAATCGAAGGCTCAAAGAAAGCCGGCCTCGACCGCGTCCTCTTCGGCCTCGGCATCCGCTTCGTCGGTCAGCGCACCGCCCAGCTCCTCGCCGAAGAATTCGGTTCAATGGAATCCCTGATGTCAGCATCCCGCGAAGACCTCGAACGGGTCAACGAGGTCGGCCCCCGTGTTTCGGAGGCCATCCGCGAATTCTTCGACGAGGGTAAAAACCGAGACTTAGTCCACAAGCTCGAAAAAGCCGGCCTCGCCATGACCGCCGAAAAACGAAAGAAGACCTCCCAGCTCGAAGGCCTCACCTTCGTCCTCACCGGCACGCTGCCCAACTTATCCCGAGAAGACGCCAAAGCGAGAATCGAAGCCGCCGGAGGCCGCGTCTCCGGCTCCGTCAGCAAAAAGACGAACTACGTAGTAGCAGGCGAAGATGCCGGCTCCAAACTCGACAAAGCCCGCGAGCTGAATGTCAATGTAATCGATGAAGCCGCCCTGGAAGAGCTCGTTAGCGGACAACGCGAATAACCCGGTTAACCTGGCCTGCGTGGATCGCGTGAATAGCCTGACCAGCCCTCAATTCCCCTTCCCAATCTCCCTCGTCATCCCCGCTCCCAAAACCTTCCCCTGCCCCGATTCCTGCACGAACGCAACCACCCGCAGATTCCCAGGATCGGCCCCTGTCCACAGCTTCACTCGGATCGCCTGCTCGAAATTCTTCCCCTTCTCCAGCTTCCCAATCTTCACCATTTCCTTCACCACAGCCACATTGGTCAGCTTCTTGCCGTCGTTCTCCCCGCCCAGCACGTCCGTCTGTGTCTTGTCCAAAGCGACAGCCACATATACATCGCCGCTGCGCTTGTCCGATGAACCTTCCACCGTGACGTGCCCGGTCAGAAGATCCGGCTCTCCGCTCGCAATCGCAACGGACTCGACCCTCACCGCGATCGTCGCAGCCCCTGCCGCCTTCACCAGCACGTCCTTCACGTGCGTCCCATTCTCAAGTCGCACCTCCTGGTTCCCATCGACGATGATTTGCGGCGTGTACACCTCGGTGGCTCCGAGCACCTGCGCGTACCCTCTCTGCCGCGCAGTCAGTTGCGCCGAGGAATAAGGATCCTTCCAGCCATCGTGGTCCCAGTAATCCACGTGCTCGCTCAGCACGATCACCTGCCCGCCCGGAACCGGCTGGACCGCGTCGAGCTTCTCCACCCAGTTATCGGCCGGTGGACAACTCGAACATCCCTCGGAAGTGAACAGCTCCATCAGGATTGGCGTGCGAGTCGCACTCGGCTCAGCAGCCCATCCCAGGCCGCTGGCAAACCGGAAAAGTCCGAGCAGCAAAAGTGCGCGCCGCAAAGAAGCATTCCAACTCATATTGTCAAAGTATCAGCGCAAAGCCACACCGGGCGCCATAGCCTCGTCACCCGCCAGCCCAATACCTGCAGGCAACCCTGCCAGCCAATGGTCCCAACCTGTTCCCTGTTCCCTGCTTTTTCAGCCCTTCGGCGCGAAATATCCCTCTCGCACCCGCACAGTAAACCGCCGGTCCAGGCAATAGAGATAAATCGGCCGGAACGCCCCGTCAGCCCTGAAGTCCGCCGGTTTGTAGACCAGCGCGTACTGGCTGCGCAGCTCGTCCTGAATTTCAGCGAAACTGTTTGGCATATCCTCGATGCGTGTCGGAAAAAACGCCTTGCCGCCCGTCGCAATCGCCATCTTTTCCAGGATGTCGTCCCCGCGGTCGCGGCTGGGGCTTACGTTCGTGCTGATCGCGTAGATATTCGTGTCCGCGCGCTGGCATTCTTTGATCGCGTCTTCGAGATAAGCGTGGCTCTGGTTGTCGTCCCCATCGCTCACCAGCACGATCGCCTTGCGCACCGGCTCCTGCCCGCGCGACATCAGCAGCTTGTCGCGACAGCCGCTGTAGACTGCATCGTATAGCGCTGTTCCGCCCCCTGGCCGCAACCCCTGAATTCCCGCCGTCAGTGAGTCGATGTTGTTGGTCCAGTCCTGACGGTAATCCGGCGTCACATCGAATCCCTCGACGAACGCCATGTCCGACGCCGGCCGCACGATCTGCAACAGGAACGACGTCGCTGCCTGTTGCTCGAACTGGAACCGCGACCGAATCGAAGTGCTCGTGTCGATCAGCACCCCCACTCGCAGCGGCAGATTCGTCTGTTGCGTGAAGCTGTAGACCTGCGCCGGTGCCTTGTGATCGTCCAGCAGCGCAAACTGGCTCTGCTGCAGATCCCGGATGAAGTGCCCATGCTTATCCGTCACCGCAAAAACCAGGTAGACTTCGTTCACGCTCACCGGAATGGTGAACTGCCCGTTCTGGTCGCCGGCATTCTGATCGCCGGCCTGACTACCAGATTGCCCTGAACTCGGGCTGCCGCTCGCCTGTGCCCCCGAAGGTGAGGACTGGGACAGCGTCGAACTGGGTTGCGCGGGAGCGGGTGTTTGCGCGGTCAGGATGGCAGCCGCACACAATGCGCACGCCAGGATCAAAGCCGGACGAATCTCGGGAAAAACTGCCTTTTTCATCGGAACTAACCTCATTTTACCTTGCCGCCATTTCCCCGCGCACTCACCCAAAGCGGTGTGCCCGCCAATCGAACGTGCCCGAAGTACCATCCTTGTCACCTGCACGGTCAACGCTGCAAAATCGTTCCATGAAAGATTCACCAAAGTCCGCCGTCTCAACGCCGCACGCGCCCGCCGCTATCGGTCCTTATTCCCAGGCCGTCCGACTCGCCAATTTCATCTACACTTCAGGCCAGATCGCCCTCGATCCTGCGACCGGCCAGCTGGACCCCGGCGGTATCACCGAACAAACCACACGCGTACTCGAAAATATAAAGGCCATCCTTACTGCCGCCGGAACCGGCCTCGTCCATGTCATCAAAACGGTCGTGTACCTGAAGGACATGAGTGACTTCGCGGCTATGAACACCGTCTATGCAAAGTACCTCGCCCCCGAAGGAACTGTCCCGCCTGCTCGCTCCACCGTCGCCGTAGCCGGCCTGCCCAGAAACGCACTCGTCGAGATCGAAGTCATCGCCGCGGTGGATTAAGACCTGACCGAGACCGGAGAGTCGAAGGACCTGCTTCTTCCATCTAATGCCAGGGAGACTCATTCATGACCGATACAAAGACCGGCACACAGACTGAAAAGATCGAAAAGACCGACGCTGAGTGGCGCGCCCAGCTCACCCCCGAGCAGTACCACATCACCCGCCAGAGAGGCACCGAAGCCCCCTTTACCGGAAAGCTGACCTTCAACCATGACGACGGCATGTACCATTGCGTCGCCTGCAACGCCGAGCTTTTCCCCTCCGGCACCAAGTTCGACTCCGGCAGTGGATGGCCCAGCTTCTTTCTGCCCGTAAACTCCAGCGCCATCGAAACTCACGAGGATAATACCCTCGGCATGCGCCGCGTCGAAGTCAACTGCGCCCGTTGTGGCGCCCACCTCGGTCACGTTTTCCCCGACGGCCCAAAACCCACCGGCCTGCGCTACTGCATCAACTCCGCCGCCCTCAATTTCGAAAAAATAAAATAGCGCCGGAATCCGCGCAACCCCACTCCCCCAAAATCCGTCTGCTCAGGAAGAAGTGATTTACCACCGCCGAATAATCTTCGCCTTCCTCTGCGCTGCGTCCATCGGCGCCGCACTCCTCATCGCCCACAGCCTCGCGCAATACGGCCCACCCAACGGCGAGTACCGCGGTCCGCCCTGGCGCTCGCCCGTCGCCTCGACCCAAACCTTCCAAATCGGCGGCGCAACCATCCAGGTAGACTTCGCCCCCGGTACTCTCGACCTGCCCACCCCGCAAATCATGCAGTGGGTCGAGAATGCCGCCACCTCCGTCGCAACGTATTACGGCCGCTTCCCCGTCCCTCGCGATCGCATCCTGATCCAGCCCGCCGAAGATCGCCATGGCGTCATGCAGGGCACTACCTGGGGCGATGTCGGCGGATTTCCCGCTTTCACCCGCATCCGCCTCGGCCAGCACACCACGGCCCAG
>Ga0181520_10007841_pt1 | contig 15479 bp, 11 predicted proteins | sample PEATcosm2014_Bin_29_FD_132451 | JGI IMG/M metagenome (GOLD analysis project Ga0181520, IMG submission 132451) | Peatland microbial communities from MTU Mesocosm Facility, Houghton, MI, USA - PEATcosm2014_Bin02_30_metaG | ecosystem: Environmental > Terrestrial > Soil > Wetlands > Peat | place...
CCAGAACAGAACCGTTGCCCTTCTTGTCGATAGTCACCTCCATCTGCATCGGGGCCTTACCTCACCCTCCCTAAGTTTGGCTACCTCGTATCAGTTGTCCGCTTAAAGAAGGAGGCATCCGCGGCTGTCCTCCTAGTTAAGTAGTTGACAAGCAGCAAAAAGCCGCCTAACCTCCTAGTTGAGTAGGAGAATGATGGACAGAAGGAAGCGAGCTGCCGAACAACTGCCACCGATGGAATTAGCCATTATGCATGTGCTGTGGGACAACGGGCCATCCACAGTGCAGGCGGTACAGGCACGCCTTGATGGCAACCCTGCCTACACCACGGTTCAGACAATCCTCAACACGATGGAAAAGAAGGGGCGCACAAAGCGAAAGCTCGATGGCAAGGCGTATGTCTATCAGGCAGTTCTTGCCAGAGATAAGGCATTAGGTAATGCCGTGCGCGACCTGATCCAACGAACATTTCAGGGGTCGGTGGAGGGGCTTCTCATGAATCTTGTCAGAACAGAACAGATCGACGAAGCGACACTTCAACGCCTGGAACGTCTTTTGGCAGAGGAGCGGCCAGCCCAATGAATTATCTCCTTGCTTATTTTCTGAATTCCTTGTGGCAGATTCCTCTTCTGGCATTAGGCACGCTCGGAATAGCGCGTCTTCTCAGAAGTTCAGGATCACTTTTCCTGCATCGGCTATGGATGGTGTGTTTTGTGCTGTCGATCCTCGTACCCGCAGTATCGTTGGGCTGGGTTATCTTCGCGGAGGAACATGCCGCAAACACGGCCGCAGCGCTTGCGCTGCCCACCATACCTACCGCCCCCATACTCGGCGGGCCGTGGAGTGCTTTCCACGGAACCGCAAATCATTTCCATTCTTACGCCAAGTTATTGTTTTCCCTGGCTCTCTGTCTCTATTTTTCAAGCATTGCTTTTGGCTTCCTGCGGATGCTTCTTGCCGTTTGGCGAACTAGGCGCATCGTCCGTACCGCCGATGACCTTATCCTTTCTTCTTCCCTTGCAGCGCGTGTGCAGGGTATTGCGGATGCAATGGGCATCCATTCTTTGCCGCAATTTCTCGTTGCCGAAGTAAAAAGCCCTGCGACCGTAAGCTGGCCGCATCCTCTGATACTTCTTCCAAAAGATTTCAAGGCTGAGTATAGCGAAGATGATCTTGCCGCTATCAGCCATGAAATGGCACACATTAAAAGAAAGGATTTCGCGGTAAGTATCTTCTTGGAATTGCTCGGCATCACGGCGTTCTATCATCCTGTCCTGCACTGGCTGAAGCGCCGCGTGAATGCGTCCCGCGAGGTGGTTTGCGATGACATGGCTGCGACCATCGCGGCAGATCGCTATAAATATGCCAGCGCCTTGCTTCGCCTCGCCAAGAGATTCCATACCGGAGTGGTATCGTCCGGTCTTTCCCTGGGAGCGTTCCACACAAGCACCCTGGAAGATCGCATTCAATGGCTTCTGAGCCCGCAACCGCACCTCTCCGTGCGACAAGTATTCGGGGGCTCAACCCTCGCGTTCTGTACGCTGGCGGCAATCTCCCTGCTCTCTGCAAGAAACCTGTTGACCGCGCTCTCCAACCAGATGGCGGCGGAGTTTCTCGCCGAGAACTATGCAAGCATACGCACTACTCCCCCGAATGCAGCTCTACCTGAGGAATACAAGGTGCTCGCTATTGCGCGCGGCAGCAAAGCCAGCATCCTGTCTTTCCCGTCCGGTGCCTACCGGCATCAATGGATGGATGCCGGACACAAGCCGGTCGTTCTTGTTTCCACCAACCAGTCTGAGCCGTCCGATGCGGAGAAGACGCGCATCGAAGCAATGCTCTCGAAAGACTTTGGTGCCTCTGCTTCCGGAGCCGAGGTGATTGCCTCTGCTACACCGGATTCATCTTCATCGGCGTACATGGAAAAGGCGCATCTGATCGAGGGACCGGACAGCTATATCCATCGGTGGATTGGAGAAAATGGCAAGCCCGTTGAAATTGCGAGCAGTAATCCCCGCAGTCCCGATGCCTTGGAACGGCACCGTATAGAGCGTCAACTGCTCGCCACGAACAAGAACAGCCAACCGTAACCAACACAGCACACAAGGAGTCACCATGCGCCATATCCGTTTGGCCTGTACAGCCTTTCTTTGCCTTTTTTCCGCCGCATTACACGCATCCGAAATCCATGTTGGATCATCGGCCCCCGCATTGTCCCTGAATCAAGTACTGCAAGCTCACCAAGGCAAACATATCAGTTGGCCCGCTCTGCGCGGCAAGGTCGTTGTGTTGGAGTTCTGGGCAACATGGTGCGGTCCTTGCGTGGCGGAGATCCCCCATTTGAACCAGTTAGCGGACGATTTTGCTGGGAAGGTGCAGTTTATTTCCGTCGATGATGAATCCGATGCGGTCGTAAAGAAGTTCCTTGCTTCTCATCCCATGCACGCATGGATTGGCCTCGACGCAACGGGAGTCACCTTCAAAAACTTCAACGTCGTATCGCGTCCCACAACCATCGTTGTCAATGCAAGCGGACAAATTGCGAAGATAGGTGTGCCCCAGGATGTCACGCCTGCGTTGCTCTCTATGGTTCTAAAGTCAAGCATCACTCCGAAAGCAGACGTTGCGACATCCTCGGAAGCCTCTTCGACCACGCCTGCCTTCACGGTTTCCCTTGCTCCGAGTGTTTCAGAGGAAAATAGCCTGATGGCAAGCAATGATGGAATCGTGTGGACGAGAAACGCCAAGGTAACCGACATCCTTGGCTTGGTCTATAACACAACGGCTCCGCAAATGATCCTAAAAGCACCCCAGCCCAAGCAAAGGTTTGACCTGAAAATCACAGCTCCCGGCATCAAGGAGGATGTTTTGTTGAAAATCTCTGGCGACATTATTGCCGTCAGCCTTCATATCCACCCTCACTGGGAGGATGTGGAACGATCTGTCGATGTTCTGACTGTCGATTCCGCCGGAGCCGGGAAACTGCCCATCTCAACGAACGCGCATAGCGGCTACATGATGATGCCCCAAAACGGAAGGCTTGAGGATGTCAAGGTCTCGATGGCGTCCCTTTCATCGCAGCTCGGGGTCATCCTGGGCGCGCCTGTTCTTAACGAGACCAACTTGGATGGGCGGTACGATATAGTGCTGACTCTTCCAGCCGTGACGGTCGATGCTTTGTCAGAACAGCTTCTGAAATTGGGTTTGCATTTGCATGAAGAGAAACGAGTCGTCCATTCGCTGGTCATCGATCCGGAGTGACGCTTCGATTCAACCGAGCCCAGCGCAGTCGATCTCGCGAATTACCAGAGGGCGTCAATTCTCCCGCATCTCAATTTGCTGTTTCACCGTGGCACTACCCGGTTCATCACGCCCGGAGCGCAACCAGCGGGTCAATACCAGCCGCACGCCGCGCGGGGAAATAGGTTGCTGCCAGGGCCACGGCCACGAACAGAAATGTGATGCAGATATAGGTTGCCGGATCGGTGGGGCTCACCTGAAAGAGAAGTCCACGCAGTGCCCTTGTCAGGGCAAATGCGCCGCCCATGCCCAGTAACAAACCACTCAAGACAAGGCGTAATCCCTGCCCAACTACGAGCGCAAGAATGTTTCCGCGATGTGCTCCCAGCGCTTTGCGAATCCCAATTTCTTTCTCCCGTTGTGTCACCGAATACGCAATAACGCCGTAAAGTCCAACGACCGCGATTATCGTTGCAACGGCTGCGAAAATTCCTAACAATGCCATCATCACGCGAAGCTGCCCCTCAGAGGCATCCATAACTTCACTCATGGAGGCGACAGCTGAAACCGGCTGGTCGCGGTCAAGGTTTAATATCTGGTTGCGAACCGCGTTTACAAAAGAGAGTGGATCGCCTTCAGTCCGTATAACCAGGACGGCAGATTGAGGAGGTTGTTGCGCTGAGGACAGGTAGACTCCCAGCCCCGGCTCCTCAGTCAGTTTGTACTCCTTGGTGTCTGCCACGATCCCGACGATCTCCGTCGGAGTAGAATGCGAACCGATGAGAATGCGTTGACCGATGGGGTCAGGCCCCGCGGGGTATTGGGGCCAGAAACGACGCGCCATGTTGTCAGTGATAATGGCAGCCGGCAGCGCACTCGCGTCGTCGTGCGCGTTAAACTCGCGGCCTCTCTTGAGCGGTATTTTCATGGTCCGGAAATATTGTGGCGTGATGTTCAGGATCATCGCAAGCGGACGCTTATCAAGCGCTCGGCCAATCACCTGCACTTGAGCCATCGGATAAGGAGTCATTGGAAGTGCCGTTGCAGTGGCGGCGCTGGTGACGCCGGGAAGCGCTTCAATATGCTCTATAAGAGCACTGTAAAATGCTGCCTTCTTTTGTTCCGTGTCGTATCGCGTGGGCGAAGGTGTAAGACTCATAGTAAGCAGATTGGAAGCCTGAAATCCAGGATCAACCCGGTATATGTGAGCAAAGCTCTCGATCAACAGCGTCGCACCGATCAGCAAGACCGTCGATAATGCCACCTGCCCGGCAACCAAAAGGCTGCGTGGATTCAAATGCAACCACCTTGGTTTTTGCCCTGCATGGTTCATGCCCTCGCCGCTGCCTTGCAATACGGCAGCGAGATTTGGTCGAGAGGCGGCAAGTGAAGGCGCAAGCCCGAACAGAAGACCGGTAAGCAGCGAGACAACGACTGCGAACAAGAAGACTGTGCCATCGATCCTGATTTCGCCGGATCGGGGAAGATTCAATGCCGTCGTACTACGGATGATCCGCACGCCCACTTCAGCTAAGGCAATGCCGATCACCCCGCCTATAAATGAAAGCAGGATGCTCTCGGTCAGGAGTTGCGCGATGATTTGCCCCCGACTGGCCCCTATTGCTGCCCGCACGGAAAATTCCCGTGATCGGGATGATGCGCGCGAAAGCAGGAGACTTGCAATGTTCGCGCATACGATCAGCAACACAAGCCCTACTGCGCCCAAGAGTAACCACAGCTTTGAACGAATGTCGGAAACGAGTTGATTCTTCAGAAATGCCAGATGAATGGGAGGACGATTCCATAGCCGTGCGATAGTCTTGTCCGAATCGAGCATTTCGGGATGAGCGGTTTCATACTGGCGATCAATGAGGGCAAGCTCTGCATTGGCGTGTGAAATATCGACACCCGGCTTCAACCTGCCAAAAACTTGCAGAATTGGGCTGATACGCCGTGACTCCGGCTTGAGAACGGACCATTCCGAAGGTCTTGTCAGCCACACATCCGTCGTGGCAGATGGGAATTGAAATTTCGGCGGCAAGACACCGATGATTGTGTACGCTGTTCCTGCCAGCGTGACCGTCTGTCCTATCACGGACGAGGCTCCGTTGAATCGTCGCTGCCAGAGTTCTGCGCTAATGATCGCTACATCCGGCGCGCCTGGCGCATCCTCTGATGCAAGAAAGCTGCGACCCAACAATGGCTTGACTCCGAGAATGTCGAGGAAATTCCCCGAGACCCGAACGCCCTTCAGGACCTCCGGCTCGCCATCACCGGACAGAGCTAATTCTTCCTTGCCACTGTAGGCCCCAAGGCCATCATAGGACCGCGCGGAGGCTTGCATCTCCTCGAAGTGAATCGGCGTAACGCCGCTGCTAGGCAATACCAAACGGTCCGGGTCATAGTAGCCAAGAGGCTTCAAGAGCACGGCGTGGATGACAGAAAACATCGCTGTATTTAACCCAATGCCGAGTGACATCGTGAGGATCACTGTTATTGCGAAACCTCGATTGCGGCCAAATTGGCGGAGAGCATAACGAACGTTGAAGACCAGAGTCTCAAGCATTAGGGCAACGTCCTCCTTAGCTACACATTCTTTGAGAGTAGTGAGATTCCCAAACCGCAGGAGAGCATCGCGGCGAGCTTCACCAGGGGACATTCCTCTAGCAATGTTGTCCTCAACTCGCATTTCGATGTGAGACAGGAGTTCGGCATCGATCTCTTGCTGTACCTGCGAACGATCAAACAGATTGGAGATGCGCCGAGAAATTGACATAAGATCTCCTGCATAGTTCACTCTGTGCGAAGTGCCTGAATGGGATCGACATTTGCCGCGCGCCAGGCTGGACTCCAGCTTGCGGCGAGTGCAGTAAGCGTCAATATGACGGAAGCAAACGCAAACATGCCCGCGTTTTCTGGATGAACACCGTAGAGCATTCCAGCTAAAGCGCGCACGACGATAACCGATGCGACCACTCCTAGCACAGTCCCGAGGACCGCCAAGGCAAGAGCTTTTCCCAATATGATGCCCAGCACCGTTCTGCGATTCGCACCGACAGCGATGCGGATGGCAATTTCTCGGGTGCGCTGTGCGACCATCTGCGCGAGAACTCCGTAGAGACCGACCACCGCGAGGAGTAAAGCTAATCCCGCAAACCCGCCGAATAACACAGCGCGGAACCGGGGCTGTGATAACGTGGCAGATTGCCGGGCCTGCATTGTCCCCAGGTCGCCCAGTACGAGGTCATGATCGATTGAGGCAAGTTGCTCCTGCATTTCTTCTACAAGCTCAAGCGGTCCTTTTCTCGTTATTACCATCAAGGCCAATGATGCAGGGGGATCTTGCGTCAGTGGACGATACACTGTCGGCTGTTCGACATAACCCATCTCTTGAAAGACGGTCGTCGTTTTGACGTTAGCGACCACGCCAACAATCGTGAGCCAAGGATTCGACGAATCATCGGCCCGGCTCAATTTGATGGTGTGTCCGATTGGATGGATATGCGGAAAATATTTATTCGCCAGAGCCTCGTTGATGATGGCAACTTGTTGAGTATTCATTTGATCCCGCGTATCGAATACTCTGCCCCGAAACAATGGAATCTGCATCCCTCCAAGGAAGTTGGCGCTTATGCTCTGAGTGGCAATGCCCCCAGTCGAGAATTTGGAGGCGTCTCCTTCGACAGATAGGGGATTCTCCCCCATCGGAGTAAAGCTCGACGCTATTGCAACTGCTTCGGTGCCGGGCAGTGCCGATATGGATTGTACAAAGTTCGTAGCGAACTTCGACTTCGCATCAGCGTCTTTATAGCGTTCGCTCGGCAGGTTAATTGTGGCCGTCAACACTTGATTTGTGCGATAGCCCAGCCGAGTCGAAGCCATCTTCCACAGGCTTGTCGCGAGCAGTCCTGCCCCGACAAAGAGCATTAACGAAAGCGCAATCTGCATGACTACCAGTGCCTGTGCGGTGCGCTGCACGGAAGCGCTCGCGCCGATGCCGCGCTCGCTGTTCTTGAGAACGGAGTTCAGGTCAGTTCGTGAAGCCCTCCAGGCCGGGAGCAGTCCAAAGATAACAACTGAACCGACGCCCAAAACCGTCAGAAACAGAAGAATCCGCCAATCAAGCGAAATCACACTGCCAGGTGGCAACTCGACTGGATTGACGGAACGGAACCATTGAAGCATCAGTAGTGCCAGGAATGCACCGACCGCAGTCCCACAAACGGCCAATGTCAATGATTCAGTCAGCATCTGCCGGATGAGCCGCACCCGGCCTGAACCCAACGCGGTACGAATAGCCATCTCGCGTGACTGGCTCATCGTCCGGCCTAGCATCAGGTTGGCTACATTCAAGCACGCCATCAGCAATACAAGCCCTACCGCTCCCGAGAGCACCAAAAGTCCAGTACGCAGGTTTCGTCCCGCCAGCCAAGTAAAGTTGTCCTGCAACTTCAACACAATGGGCATCGCCGAAGTAAGTAGCGATAGTGATGCCGGGGCCTCTGGCAGAACCCTCTTCTCCATCCCGTTGAGTTCCGCTTCGGCTTGAGCATAGGTCACTCCAGGTCGCAACAATCCGAATACGCCTGTCATCGAGTCCCAGGGCTTTTGAGCAAATGCGCTCGCAGGCGTAATCAGAGACCAGGCATTTGCCTCTTTCGGATAAAAAGTGAACTCCTTCGGCATGACGCCCGCAACAACGCAGGCAGAGTGGTCCACCGTCAGACTTTGCCCCACGATGTCATTGGGAGCGCCGAGTTTTTGCTGCCAGTATGGATACGCGAGGACCAAGGTGCAGGGATTGTTCAAGTCCCTTTCACTGAAAGTTCTGCCCATCGATGCTTGGGCGCCAAGCATCGAGAAAAAATCGGTACTCGCGGGAAGCGCAAGTAGACTGATCGGCTTGCCACGCCACAACAATGCCTTGCCAGAGGTCGCCCAACTCATCGCTGCCAATTTCTCAAAGCTGCGACTACCACGTTGCCACTCTTCAAATTCCCGATAGGAGTTGAACCATGCGCCAGTTCCGCGATGTGCGGCGTCGGTTTGCCACACGACAACGAGACGATCGGCATTCTTGTAAGGCAACGGTCGCAACAATACTGCATCCACGATGCTAAAGACGGCTGTATTGGCGCCAATGCCGAGTGCCAAAGTCAGGATTACCGTGATGCTGAACCCCGGCGATTTGCACAACTTTCGGATGACGTATTGAATATCCCTGAAGAGAATATCAAGGCTTAACGCGACATCTACCCCAGCCACCCTCTCCCTCATCAGTGTGGGATTGTCAAACTTCAATAGCGCGTCACGACGAGCTTCCTCAGGCGACATACCAGCGGCAAGATTGTCGGCCACCCGCATCTCAAGGTGCGATTGCAGTTCATCATCGATTTCCTGTGCGAGTTTCGCACGAGAGAATAGATTCGAGATTTGGCTTAACAACGACATTGGATTGTCTCCCTCATTCGCTTCGCAGCGCCTGCATTGGGTCTACCGAGGCGGCCCGGCGCCGGCAACCATGATGCAAGAGCGATGCTGAAGACTCCAATGGTCGCGCCGATACCGAGTGCGATAGTAGAGATTACGGTCGCGGCGAAGAGAGGGTTTCTCGCAAGCTGCCGGAAGGCGTAGGGGAGATCGCGGAGAATTTGCTCGATTCTCAATGTAGAATCAATAGCCACGATGTTCTCCTTGAGGGATGTCCGGTCTCCGAATTGCACAGGTGCGTTGCGGCGCGCTTCCGAGGCTGACATTCCGGCCCGGAGGTTGTCTTCGATCCGCATCGACCTCCTCTTCCATCCGGGCGCGGCATCGAAGATTCGCTATGCGCTGAACAAACGACATCCGATCTCCTCGGGCGTACCTCTGCATGTCAGTCGATGCCGAACATGCTCGCTACTCATAGCGCAAAGCCATCGTTGGGTCTATCTTCGTGGCTCTACGGGCCGGTAGCCAGCACGCCAACACGATGACAAGCACCATGACACAGGGAACGACGCACAGGATAAAAGGATCATTGGCACTGAGCCCATACAAAAAGCTGGCCATAATCTTCCGCAGAAGAAATGCTCCGACAACGCCGATGACTGATCCGGCAATCGCCAGCCTTGCACCCTGGCGAAGAATCAGCCGCAGGACATCGCGTGGACGTGCGCCGAGCGCGATGCGAATGCCGATCTCTCGCGTGCGCTGCGAAACAGAATAAGCCATAACTCCATACACTCCGACTACCGCCAAAGCCAATGCCAGAAAGGAAAACCAACCCAGGAGCAGGAGATCGAAATTCCGCAGCGAATCGGAGTCGGACACCATCGATTCCATTGTCTTCACCTCATAGAGAGGGACTTGCGTATTGACATCCGCCACAGCGGAACTAATGGAATGGAGAAGATCGTTCTGCGGCATTCGGCTGCGGACCGCAATAGCCATATTCGCTTCAAGGAGTGAACGCATGCTCTCGGGGACCTGGCTATATGGATAGTATGCGGTCGGCTCGACGACCACATCAGCGCCCCAGTGACGGACATCGGCTACCACGCCGACCACTACGCACCACGAACTCCCGGCAATGTTCGGCTTGAGCCGTTTGCCGACTGCGCTTTCCCCAGGCCAGTATTCGCGGGCAAGACTCTCACTGACGATGGCCACAGTGGGAGAACTCGCCGTATCGTGCCGATCGAAGGCGCGTCCCCGACGCAGCGGGATTTGGAGAACGCGGAAATAGTCGTCGCCCACAGCCCTGTAGCGCGTAACGATCTCCCCCTGGACAGGTGCAGGCGATTTGCCTTCAGTCAAGATTGGCGTGGAAGGGTCGATGCCACTCAGAGGGAGGTCGCGAGCTGCGGAAACCGATTCAACGCCGGGTATCGAGCGGATGTGCTCCACCATCTGACGATAGAAGTCCGGCAAGCCTTTTGCGTCTAGCTGCGACGGCGCCGCGATGCGGAAGGTTAGAATGTTGGCGGGAACAAAGCCGAAGTTTACGTCGCGCAGCGACCAGAGGCTTTTCAACGCAAGTCCAGTGGCAATCAGCAGCATGCATGCCAATGCGGTTTCAGCGATGATTAGAATAGAGTGCTGGCGGCCAAATCTGCGCGGCGTAGAAGTGAGCTGTTCGCGCAAACTCTCATTGACATCAGTGCGGCTTGCCTCGATGGCGGGCGCGAGTCCGAAAAGGATACCGACAATCATCGAAACCAGAACTGCGTACGCGAGGACTGCGCTATCGACGCTGGTTTGTTCAATATGAGGTACCTGCGGAGGATGGAGAGAGAGCATGCCGCGCAGGAGCAGAAGCGCGACCGCAATCCCCGCTGCTCCGCCCGCGCCTGCCAGGAGCATGCTCTCTGTTAGTAGCTGGCGAACAATGCGCGACCTTGAGGCTCCGAGTGCCGTGCGCACGGCCATCTCGCGCTGACGTGCCGCCCCGCGAGCGAGCAATAGATTTGCTACGTTGACGCAGGCAATGAGCAGCACAAAACCGACGCATCCCATGAGCATCAGCAGCGCAGGCCGAACACTGCTTGTGAAGGCGTCGTTAAGAGTCTGCAGGGAGACGCCAAAGCCGACATCGCTGCTTGGATTTTCCCGATGCAAACGTATGGCCGCCGCATCGAGTTCGCTCCGTGCCTGCTTCAGGCTTGTTCCATCCGGCAAGCGGATGACGCCGGTCAGCCAGTGAAAATTAGGAGACGAACCAGTTCCGCTATCGGGACGCAACTGCAGCAATGTCCACAGCAGTTCTTTGCCGTCAAAGCCATTGAACCCCACGGGCATTACGCCAATTACGGTGTACGGCATCCCTTCAATCTGAATGGCTTTCCCGACGATGTTAGGGTCGGCGCTGAAGTGGTTCTTCCAAAGAACGTAGCTGAGCATGACGAACTGCCCGGCGCCAGAACGATCCTCCGAAAGAGAAAAGAGCCGGCCCAGCATCGGCTGCGTGCCGAGGACACGAAGGAAGTCGTGGGAGATCACGCCTCCTGGAATGCGCTGCGGTGGCCCTTCCGGGCTGCTGATATTGAATTGCCATGAGAAATGAGCTCCCATTCCGGCCAGCAGACCGCCCTGTTGTTTCCAGTCCAGAAAATCCTTCGTGGAGAAGAGATTGCTGTTCCCATTGGCTTGGCGCTGGGACACAAGGACGAGTCGATCTGAATGTGGGAAGGGCCACGAACGTATCAATACAGAGCGAATGACGCTGAACATTGCGGTGTTGGCTCCGATCCCCAGCGCAAGCGTGAGAGTCGCAGTAGCCGAAAAGCCCGGCGATTTTACAAGGCGGCGAAGCGCATACCGTACATCCATCCCAATCCTCTGCAGCGTGAGTACAGCATCTGAGGCCGCAACTCGTTCCTTGGTTACCGTAGGGTTTCCGAAACGAAGCAATGCGTCCCGGCGTGCGCTATCTGGGGACATACCAGAGGCGATGTTGTCCTCAATTCGCATCTCAAGGTGCGCCCTGAGTTCAGCTTCGATCTCGCGGTCAATACTTGAGCGGCGAAACAGATTTGAAATCCTACGCAGCAGAGCCATGCGACGTCCTCTTATGCGTAGCGCAGCATAGCGCGCACGCCCTTCACCAGTTGTTCGAAACTCTCCTGAGCCCTTTCGAGTTGCTTGCGCCCGGCGGCAGTCAGCTTGTAATACTTCGCCTTTCTTTTCGTCTCTGTTAGCGCCCACTCTGAGCTGATCCAACCGCTTTGCTCCATGCGATGCAAAGCTGGATACAGCGATCCCTCTTCTACACGCAGCAATTCGTCGGACGCTTGCTGGATATGCAGGACAATCCCGTATCCATGCAGTTCTCCCGTTTGTGAAAGCGTTTTGAGGACGAGCAGGTCCAAAGTGCCTTGAAGATCGGTTCTGGGCATTTTCACAAACTCCCGTAGTTACCAAGAGTATACATAGCACGCTAGGGGTGTCAAACAGGCAGAAACGCGATTGCCGGATAGATAACCCATTGACATCTAGGTATTAAACCGGTACCGTTTCTATGCCAAGACATCTAGACATATCGCAAACTACGCTACGTCTCAATTGGGTCGCAGAAAAAACTCAACGCGTCGAGGTCGCTACATGAAAACGCTCCGTTCACTTCTTGCACTTTGTCTCTTAATCTCGTTCGTTAGCGAAGTCTCCGCTCAAGTGGCATTGGATCGACGTATTGTTCAAGCATCTGAACTCAATAGCCGAGGCCGCTCTGACGAGGCGATCAATCTTCTCCAGCCCTTTCTTGAGCCGCAAGCCCGCTTTTCAAATCCTGCTGATGTTGGGGCTGCTTGGAACGTGCTGGCCCTGGCCTACCAAGGCCGCGGCAACTATGATGCAGCGCGACGTGGCTACGAGAAGAGTCTTGCAGTGCTTCGCCAAGACTCGACGATGAAACTTGAATTCGCGTCCGCAACGGATAATCTAGGTTCTCTCTATTTCGAGATGCACGAGCTTGGAGCGTCCAAGTCTCTGAGGGACAGGGCAAGAATACTTTATGCAGAAGAAGACAATCACGCTGGAATGGCCCGCGCATCCAGCGGCCTTGCGCTCATCGCTTTGGTCCAAGAGCGTCGCAAGGAAGCTCATCGGAATCTTGATGACGCATTTGGTCAGATCAAGCTCATTTCTGAGCCTGACCGGGGCGACTTGGCGGCGCTGTACAGTATTCAAGCTTCTCTGAGTGGTCACGACGGGGATCTTCACGCCGCTCTAGTGGCGATCAATCGCGCGATTGACCTATGGATGGAGGAAACGCCGGCATCTTATATGCTCCCCGCTGGCTACTCCCAGCGCGGCCAGATCCAGGACGCATTGGGAAATCATTCAGATGCAATGGCCGATTTTCAACGTGCCCTCACGCTCTTTGAACAAAACCGGGATGGTGATTCTCAGGAATACTATCTGACAGAGATCGCATATGCCCACGCTATGAGTGGTACGGGTTCGAAGAACGAAGCGGCCAATGTTGAATCAGAAGCGAGAGCTTCGCTCAGCAAGCTTGGGCAACATCAATGTACAAATTGCATGATCAGTGTTCAGAGCTTCCAGTAGCATGGGGTCCGAAGCCTGCTTCGCCGCAGCACGCGACAGCATTCAGTTTGCGCATAGTGTGCGAGCGAGAACGAATGCTGATCGTCATTGAAACAGCTTGCCCATGATTCAACGGGCCAATTGTTAGGGGATGCACTTCGAAAATCGCCTGTGCTCGCCGCAGACCTGCAGCCTCTCCCACTCTGCCTTCCACTTATGTTCAAACGTCAGTTAATCGGCTCTTCTGTACTGCAAGAACAACCCGCATGGAGCATGCTTTACACTCGTCCCGCGTCTAACAGTCTTTCACGGCCTGCCTTACTCATCTTCAGCTTCTCTCCGGTCATCAAGACAACAGAACCTTCTGCCTGACCATCCTTGTAAATCTCGCGGATACGGTCGAGATTGACGACGGCAGACCGGTGAATACGGACGAACTTCGTCGGATTCAGCTTTTCACTCAGGTCTGCAATTGTCTCCCGCAACATGTACCGGTGGCCATTGGCATGGAGGCAGGAATAATAGGCTGCTGCTTCGATCCAGTCGATCGTCTCGATGGGAAGGAATATTTCTTTTTCTCCGTCTTTGACAAGAACGCGAGCGGCATACGCATTTGATCCGCCAGCCACATTTTGTAATCCGTTCAGCACAGCCGCAAGCTGTTCCTGTGTCAGCAGAGCAGCTTTGGCCGCGATCTTCTCCCGCACGCGTGTCAGCGCGACTGCCAACCTCTCCGCATTGACGGGCTTTGTCAAGTAATCCACTGCATGAATATCGAAAGCCCTTACCGCGTGTTCGTGGTACGCAGTCACAAAGACGGTAGGTGGGAGATGCTGTAAGCCAATTTGCTCCACCACGTCGAAACCGCCGACCCCAGGCATCTGGACATCGAGGAAGAGCAGATCTACAGGTGTTGATTGAAGCCAGGAAATCGCCTCCCTGCCGTTCTTGCACTTCGCCACAATCTGAATATCCTGGTCGTCGGCCAGAAGGACGCTGAGGAGGTCAAGCGCCAGTGGTTCGTCATCGACAATCAAGGTACGAAGTATCATGCCGTCGCCCGCTCATAAGGGATCTGAATAGTGACCTCATACCCGCCACCGACGGGTGTCACCGCGTCAAACTGATAGTCCTCTCTATAAAAATAATCCAAACGCTCTCTAATGTTCTGCATTCCGATGCCATGCCCTTTCGTAGCGGAATCGGAAGCACCACGGCCGTTATCCCGCACCTGCATCCAGAGTTTGTCTCCCATGCGCTTAACGCAGGTCTCGATTCTGCCGCCCGCTTCCAGTGGAGCAATACCGTGCTTCACTGCATTCTCGACAATCGGCTGGAGCACGAAGCAGGGCACAAGTCCCTCAAGGGCCTCTGGCGTCGCGTCGATGTTCACCTCCAGTCGATCAGCAAACCGAACCTTCTGAATAGCCAGGTAGCTCTCGACGACCCGCAATTCTTCGATGAATGGCACCTTTGCAGGAGCTCTGTGCTGCAAGGTGGTACGCAGGATGGTTTCCAGATGCGTCAGCGTTTTCGTTGCCTCTCGATTTCTCCCCTGGGCGACCAGGCTGGCAAGCGCATTCAATGTATTGAACAGGAAATGTGGCTCCATCTGCATCTGCAGCGTTTGGAGCTGGGCCTGAGTAAGCTGCTTTTCGAGCGCCAATTTCTGAATTGCATCCTGCTGTCTCCGCGCCTGCAAGTGCAAGAGCCCAGAGATACCAAATACAAATCCATATATCATCAACTCAGTACCGAATCTCCGCACGGACAGGTAACTTAGGGACGCATATGTAGTTCCCCATACACGCCAAAACTCGCCGATGACTCGCAATGACTCTTGGATCAAGGTAAGGTGAACAGCGCCCAGAAGACTTGCCATACCGGAATGAAGCACGAAGCTTTTGAAGGAAAATCGGAGAACCTCGGGCCAATAATGCGCCCACCTCCACATCCCCACAGCCACCAACCCCCACCACAACCACATGACGATCCCACACACTAGCGAAGGAGCAAAGGGCGTGGAGGGATGAAGCGACCTAATAACGCCGTGACACTCATTGGCCGTGATGATGGCGAGGACCATGCTGGCGGCAATAACGCACACCACTCCGCGGGCATGAAGAGTTGACAACGAATCTGCTCGCCTCTTGGGCGCGATCATTTGGACATCGGGTTTGGCCATGAATATCCCATCCTTGCCGTCTGCTTCCGC
>Ga0181520_10007842_pt1 | contig 15478 bp, 36 predicted proteins | sample PEATcosm2014_Bin_29_FD_132451 | JGI IMG/M metagenome (GOLD analysis project Ga0181520, IMG submission 132451) | Peatland microbial communities from MTU Mesocosm Facility, Houghton, MI, USA - PEATcosm2014_Bin02_30_metaG | ecosystem: Environmental > Terrestrial > Soil > Wetlands > Peat | place...
CGACAAGGGCTACTGCGAGAGGATCGCCGCCGAGCATGGGTTAGTCAAGATGGATTACGACCACCGAAGCGTCTGGACCCTGTTAATGCCATGAGCCCTTTTCATTGCACCCGCTGCGAGGGTACGGGCTTCCTCAATCTGCATCAAGTAGATGAAGCCACCCTCATGCGTTTTGACGACTTGCACGACCCGCAAGTCATTTTGGACTGGATGGCGGCCAACACGGAGCACGACGTTGCCGTCTGTGACTGTTGTGGCGATGGTGAGGTCTGGCTCGGTACTCCGGGCCAGCACGACCGCGACAATCCCCTCGATCCCTGTGGGTGCCGATAATGCTGCGAATAACGATTGAATTGGTGCCCGGCGGCAATGAAGACCGCAAGAAGGTCATTGCCACCGGCACAATCACGAATCTCGGCACAAGCGGGCCTTCCGTGGGCAACTACTTCGTGGACCTGCGGGACAAGGCCGGCAGGTTGTGGCGGCACGGCACGATCTTCGGCTTCCCGCGCCGAAAGCTGCTGGCCTGGGATTTACTCTGCCGGGCGCTCACCGCCCTAATCGGCGACCGCAACAAAATCGGCTAGGCCGAAAACCAGTTTTCGAGATTCCGCAACTCTCTTAGTGGACACGGGACGCGGACTAGGCGGCCCGACGACATCACCCCTAAGAGAAAGCGCAACCATGAGTCTCGATCTGAACGCCATCTGTATCAAGCATGAAATCACGCCAGCGTTTCGCGCGGAGTTCTTCGCCCTCGTCTTGCACGGCAAGCGGCCCGGCAAGGAAATGCGAATCCGCCTGAAGCAAGTCGCCAACTACAAGGCGGCCCTGGACGAGGCATTGGCGGCGCTGTCCGCCCCGTATGCCCACCTGTTCGCGGCTGCTACTCCGTCGTCTGTTTCTGTTCCCCGTTTCGAGTCCCTTACTGAGGAGTTCGCGTTATGAGCCGAGACTTCATTGGCCGCGCCATCGCGGCCGGCGACACGGTTGTCTATCCCGTGCGTCGTGGAAGTTCCATGTGGCTGAACAAGATGAATGTCACCCAGGTCGCTGACGACCATATCACCGGCTTCAATTCTGACGGCCGGAGGATCACCGTCAAGAACCTGAACAACACCGTCGTCGTTCAGCCGGTCGCCGAGACCGAGGCTGCGCCGGCGGCCGAGTAGGAGGTTCTCTCTTGCCGACCTACGACTATCGCTGCCCCGCCTGCGGCGCTGAGTGGGAAGAGTTCCACGCAGTCGCCGACCCCGGCCCCCAGAAGTGTCCCAAGAAGTGCGGGACGAGGAAGAAGCCCCGCAAGATGATTACCAAAGCGCCGGCCTTCCATTCTCACTATTCGCCGATGCACCCTCGCGTCAATCGCGGCCGAGGGTACTAGCCCAGCAAGCGCAACACCTGACGGGGCGAACCACCGTCGCCCCGTCAGGAAAGGTACACGTATGCAATTCACACGCAAAAAGAAACGTGGCCAGAGCGCCAAGACCCAGCGGTTGTGGCTCTCCGAAGAGGGCTACCGCATCTTCTGGCGGAAGGAAGTCTACGGTGTCGAATTGCCGCCCCGCTTCCTGGCCACGGTGCGCGTCATGGTGCCCAACTACAGCCAGGACTTGACTACCCTGTCTGAGGTTGACCGAGAGAAGGCCAAGACCTTCCTCTGTTGGGATTTCGTCGATCACAAGCACCACTTGTACAAGACGATGAAGACCGCCCAGGACGCTTGCGAGAAGCACAAGCGACTGTGGAGCAAAGCCTGCGAGGCCACGGGAATCCGGGGTCTCGTGGAAATCTTCGGCAAGGTTCCCGGTGCGATCCCCACCTGGACGCGCAAGAAACTCAGTCGCAAGGTCTATGAGGTTCTCACCCGCCCGGCCAACATCACCCACTATGACGACGACGAGGAAGAGGCTGAAGTATGTCCAACTCCCGAGCCTACACCACCGGCTGGCGACGAACCAAGCCGACCCGACCCTATAAAAATCTCGCCGACTTTGTTCAAAAGCACAACTGGCTTGGACAACCGCGAGGCAAGTACCCCTGTCTCGCCTGCCGAGCCCGAGGCTGGAACTACGACGAAACGGACCCGCCGTGCCCGGTCGAAGGCAACCGAGGCCGTCGAATCATCGACTGCACCGCCTGCGGAGGAACCGGCGCAGGCCCCAAAGAAGCGTGCCGCAAAGCCTACAAAGAGGCGATTGCCAACTTCCACGCGGAAGCCCACGAGTACAAAGCGCTCGTCCAAGCCCGCAAAGAAGCCCTCAGCCTCCTCACGAAAAGGCAAATCCAAGCCCTCCAAGAGCTAGGTCTATGAAAACCACACTCACCGCCGAGCAGACCGCCCGGCTAAAAGACCTGCGGGCCTGCATCAAGCGTGAGGCCCCGTTCGTCGGCAAGAAGCCGTATTCCCACAACATCATTCGATTCAACTTGGCCATCATCGACAGCGAGTTCGGACGCGCGGAAGCCAATCGGGCCGTCCGCAACTTTCGATTGAAGGCCAAGGGATTCAACGAGGAGCCATCCAATGGCAAAGAATAGCGCACAACGCAAGGCCGAGATCGACGCCATCCAAGCGGAGGTCCGCGAGGCCGGCACGCACCCGGACAAGGCCGGCAGGGTCAGGGCGCTCCTGGCACAGTCCGCCGCCAAGCTGCGGCAACCGGGCGGCGATTCGTCCTATGTTCCCCACCCCAACCAAGCGGCGATTGACGAAGCGAGACTCAAGCAGCAACCCCACAAGTAAAGGACAGCAGCAATGGCGAAGAAAGCAACGCCCGCCCGAGCGCGGCAACTCGACACGCAGATGCCGATGCACACGGCGACCAGTAGCGGCGGCAAGGCCGAAGCCCAGCGGGTCAACCGCAAGGGCGAACTTGCCGCTCTGCGGCAAGAGATCAAAGACGCCGTGGCCAGCGAGGGCACCAGCGGCAAAGCAGCCAAGGTCAAGGCGGCCCTGGTACAGATTCATGCCAAGTTCGGCCACCCCGAGTACACCCGTGCCGTGCATGAGTTCAACATCACTTATGCCGGTGTGCAAGACGTGAATCTCATTAAGAACGTCTCACCCTCAATGGGGCCGATCCAGTGACGAGATACGTCATTCCACTTACACGCGGAAAAGAGGCCCTCGTCAGCCGTGTTGACTATGCCTTTCTCATGCAGTGGAAATGGACGTACTACGCCGCTGGCTATGCCGGCCGTGTCAAACGCAACAACAAGGTCGTTTATATGCACCATGTCATTGCGTCTCGCAAGGGCATTGTGTTTGAAGAGATCGACCACCGCAATCAAGTGAAGCTGGACAACCGCCGCTCGAATCTTCGATCGGCGACATCCGCGCAGAACAAGGCTAACCGACCAAAGTATCACACTAACACTTCCGGCTACAAGGGTGTGTTTTGGCATCAGAAGGCCGGTAAATGGATGGCTCAAATTGGCTATCGAGGCAGGGTGAAATATCTCGGCCTGTTTCGATACAGGACTCAAGCCGCCCGCGAGTACAACAAGTGGGCGTCAAAGCTGTTCGGTAAATTTGCACAACTAAATTGCGTCTAAGGAAGATTATGGCCAAGAAACCAACTCCCGCCCGAGCGCGGAAACTCGACGAGCAAGTGCCACTGCGGGCAACCCGCATGGGCGTGGGCCAGCAGGAAATGCGTGCCCAACTCAAGACCATCGGCAACCAGAAGGATCGGGCCAATGCCGAGTTGAAGGACTTGAAGGAACAGCTTCAGGCCAATCACGGCAGCGCCGGCGGCAAGGGCCGGGCGGCGCGGGCCGCCAAGGATCGCGTCGGCATCACCCTGGAAAAGATTCGCTCCAAGTTCGGTGAAGACGAATTCCAGCGGGCCGTGAAAGAGTTCCAGCTTTCCTTCGAGGGCATCACGAAGATCAACCTGCTCCGCAACAAGGGGCCTGGCATCGACAACTCCATCTAATGAATCCAACACCACGCTACGCCCTCTGCATGAATTGCAACCAAGAGATCGCCTACTATCCCGGCGATCCGGTTGTCTGCCAATGCTGCGGGGCGAACTACGGCGTCTTGGAGGAGGCCATGAGCGAATTCTGCCCGAAGTGCAGCGACCCCTTGGAAGTCTCGACCGAGCCCGACCGCCTCTGCCTGAAGTGCGGCTGGTTCGGCGACAAGGACGAGGTACTGCCCGAGCCGATCATCACCGGCGATGCCGCCACATCCGCCCGACAGGCCATTAGCCTGTACCGCGACGTGTGCCGCAACGAGTTGATCCTGGAACAAGCGATGGAACAAGGCAAGGTCAGTTGGAACGACATGGCCAAGGCCCGCTCTGCCGTCGCCCAGACCTTGGACAGCCTGCTGAAAATCTTCAACGCCAACCGGCCCCGCCCCGAGGAAGACGAATGAGCCTTGACCGCGAAGTAACTGACTTGCTGAAGGCCCTGGAAACCTACGTCGCCAGCACGAAACGGTGTGCGATCCATGCCGGTCGTGTCGTCGCCCTGGGCCAGCGTGTCCAAGTCCTGATGGACTTGCACCATGAGATGCACGCCGACTTGCTCGTCGAGCACGAGGCGACCAAAGAGATCATGGAAGCCACCGGCAATCCGACACCGCCCGCCCTCACGCAATTCCTGGCCCATTACGAGGAATTCAAGGTCGTCCACAAGCTGCTGCAAGAGGCCGTGAAAGCGGTTGGGCAAGAGAAGGATTTCCTCGACTGGCAACTGAACACCACCTTGCCGGCCGAGTATGCCGCAACCCAGAAACCTTTGAGCGGCGGCTAATGAACATCCTCTACAAGCAAAACGGCATGGTCCCCTGGCCCGATGGCTGGGACGGCCAGAACCACAACGGAATCAAAGAGCCCTGCGACATGCTTGTCGGGCCTTGCTCTTGTGGAGCATGGCACTATGAGACCGAGTATTGGGTTCGCCGAGCCCTGGAAGTCCACAACGCCATCATCCTGGAAGCACCACCGATGCCACTGTATTGTCCGAAATGCAAGTCCCCGCTCGACACCACCAGCATCATCAACGACCGGATTAGCTGCGGCATGTGCCTGTGGCTGGGCGAGACCAAGGAAGCCCTCAAGGAACTGCCCTCCGCGATCAAGATGCCTTACGTCTCCATCGACTTGGAGACCACCGGCCTCGACGCCGATACGTGCCAGATTCTCGAAATCGGCGCGATCTACGACGACGGCACGAAGTATGTCGATGATCTGCCGATCTACCACAAGTACGTCTACCACCCCTTGTACACCGGCGAGCCCTATGCCCTCGCCCTCAACGCGAAAATCTTGAAGCGGTTGTCGAGTATCTCGGCGGCAGACTTGCAGAACGGCTACTTCTTGCGGCCCGATCAAGTGGCTAGCGACTTCTGGCACTGGCTCACGGGTCTGGGCTGGGATGGCAAGACGTGCTTGACCCCTGCGGGCAAGAACTTCTCGTCGTTCGACAAGAACTTCCTCGACAAGCTGCCCGGCTGGAAAGAGACCATCAAGCTGAACCACCGCGCGATCGACCCGGCCGTGTTCTACTGGAAGCCGGCCGAAGACGAGCGGCTGCCCGGCAGCCAAGAGTGTATCGACCGCGCCGGCCTGAAAGGCACGGTCGCCCACACCGCCGTGGAAGACGCCGAAATGGTCGTGCGGCTGATCCGCAAGGGTGTCCGCATGAGGGCCGGCAAGTGAACGAGACTTATATCTCTCACTCGCAACCCGCCACGGCCCAGGATGTCTGGGTCATGGAGAGGCTCGGCAAGCTCCGTCTCGGCTACTTTGTCGAGATCGGCGGCTACGACGGCCTGCATCACAGCAACACCCTGGCCCTGGAAAGCTACTATGGCTGGAAGGGCCTGCTGGTGGAGGCCAATCCGCGCCTCTACAAACTGATGCAGGAAAACCGCCCTCGCTGTTTCCATGACGGCCGGGCCGTCTCCTGCACTTCCGATAGCACTGCCCGCTTCTCCTGCGCGGACCAGTGGGGCGGCCTCGACGCCTTCCTGCCACAAGCGTGGAAGGACGAGGCCCAGGACCGTCGCACGCCCCATTGCTGGGTGACGACCGTGACGCTCAATGCTCTACTATCACACCACGATTGTCCCAAGGTAATTGATTACCTCTCCCTGGACATCGAAGGTGCGGAAATCTGCGTGCTCAACGAATTCTTTCGCTTTCCCAAGCACCGCTTCCGCTGCATGACCATCGAATATCAGCAGGACGCGGGCACCCTCATGCGCCTGGAGCGCCTCTTGGAGCCGCACGGCTACACGTTGGAGAGGGTCCAGGCTTGGGATGCGTTCTTCTACAACAAGGAACTCCGATGAAATTCCTCCTCGGCTACCTCTATCACGTCTACAGTGTGACGTTGCACAAATGCTACGTCGCCCTATATCTCTTCCGCCATTGCTGGAAGTATCGACACACGCTGCTCGTCGGCGACCAGTGCGACTTGCTCTGGCGTGCGTTTACACACGACTTGTCCAAGTACCGCTGGTCGGAGGCCCACGCCTTTGCCGCCGTGACCTTCGCCCTGTGGAACACGACCTACGGCACGCCCGAGTACGGTGCCCTCTTGGCACGCATCAAGCCGGCCATCGACCTGCATTATCGTCGCAACCGTCATCACCCAGAGCATCGGGCGGGTGGCATCAAATACATGCGTCCCTTCGATCGGGTGGAAATGGTAGCCGACTGGTGCGCCGCCGTTCGCCGCCACAAGGACGGCGACATTTTCAAATCGCTGGAAATCAATCAGGCCCGTTTTGACTATTCGGACATTTTCAAGGCCAACCTCACCCGGCTGGCCAAAACCATGTTGAGGACACCATGATCGCCACCATCGAAACCCTGCTCGTTCTCGCCACCATCCTCTTCGGCCTGTTGCTCTACAAGCTGCTGGTCCGTAGCCGCTGGTTCGCCGGCTTTGTCGGCGGAATCATCGAGCCGCCGGCCGCCGGCATGGAAGTCGTGGACCGCCTGCAAGCTGACCGCGACAGTGCCGCCCAGGCCGCCGATGAGGCCGACCTGGAAGCGACCCGCCAAGCCCGCCTGAAGAAAGACCTTGAGGAAGCGTCAAGGGAGATCAAACCTCGCAAGCCGCGAGCCTCACGGAGGAAAATTGACAAACCGTAAAACCAGTTTCGGAGTTTTTGCAACTCTCTAAGTGAAGTTTACCATCCCTAGTTTGGAGAACCCTATGTCCACGTCCGCGAAAGTGAAGATTGCCTCTGCCGCCATTGCCGCCCTCTTTGTGCTGATTGTTGTCGGCATCCTCTGGTCCGGCATGATCGGCCACAACGACAACCAAAACTGGCAAGTCTGCCAGTCGATCAACGGCAAAGTCAGCGTGATCGACACGGCCGGCTACTACTTCAAGGGCTTCGCCACGGTCTGGACATATCCCAGGTCGATCCAGGCTTACTACTCCGAGAGCGCCAAAGAGGGCGGCCCGCAAGATGATTCGATCAAGGCCACCTTTAATGATGGCGGCACGGCCCAAATCTCCTCGTTCGTCAAGATTCAATTGCCAACGACCGAGGCCGAGCGAATCTTGCTCCATCAAGACTTCAACGCCAACACGGCGAATGTCTTGGATGCCGTGCGTTCGCACCTGACCAATTGCATCAAGTCCACTGGCCCCATGATGTCGGCTTCCGAGAACCAGGCCAGCCGTAAGTCGGAATTCAACCAGGTCGTGGAAGAGCAACTTACGCAGGGTCTCTTCGAGATGCGCCGCACGGAAGTCGAGTTGAAGGACGTGTCCGAAGCGGCCCAAGTCGGCCCGGACGGCAAACCGATTGCCGCCGAGAAGAAGGCCCACGTCATGGCCACCGAAGTTGTCCTGGGTGACAACGGCAAGCCCGTGATTGTGCAACCCTCGCCCTTGGCCCGCTACAAGATCGCCATTCTGCAATTCTCCGTCACCGACACCAAGTACGACGAGAAGACCCTGGAACAATTCGCCGCCAAGAAGGATTCCTACTTGAAGGCCGAGCAAGCCAAGGCCGAGCGTCAGCAAGAGTACCAACAGCGCCTCATGGTGACGGAAAAGGGCCTGCGGCAAGTTGCCGAGATCACCGCCGAGGAAAACCAGAAGAAGGCCCGCGCCTTGATTCAGGCCAACCAGGCGGCTGAAGTCGCCGTGATTACTAAGACCCAGGCCGTGACCGCCGCCGAGCAGAAGGTGGAAGTCGCGTCCAAGTCCCAGGCCGAGGCCGAGACCCTCAAGAAGATTGCCGAGATCAAGGCCGAGACGGCTGAGATCGACAAGAAGGCCACGATCAGCGCTGCCGAGGCCAAGCAAAAAGAGATCGAGCTAGGCGGTGGCCTGTCTGACAAGGAACGTATCCTCGCCACGATTCATGCCGAGCGAGACGCCAAGGTCGCCGAGGCCCTGTCGAAGGTCCAGGTGCCGGGCGTCGTAATCTGCGGCGGTAGCTCCGCTGACGGTAAAGGCACCAGCCTGACCGAGACCCTAATGAACCTAGTGCTGCTCAAGGCCACCGGCGTGTTGCCGGCCTCCGCAGCCGCGAAGTAAGTATCGAAACTGTCCGAAACGATCCTGTTACCCGGAGAAATCCCATGTTCGAGAAACTGAATGAAATGGCTCAGTCGGCCGAGGCCGCTGTGCAGAAGGCCGCCACTACCGTCCAGACCGAGATCGGGACGATTGGCCAGAAGGTTGCCGCTGAAGTGGCCGCCGTCAAGGCCCAAGTGACCACCGGCGTGGCCACCGCCAAGACCGACGCCGCTGCCGTCGAGCAGAAGGTCGCCGCCGACGTGGCTACCGCCAAGACCGACGCTGCCGCCGCCAAGGCCGAAGTCACGGCCGACGTGGCTGCCGCCAAGTCTGACGTGGCTGCCGCCCAGCCGGGCGTGGCCCAGGCTGAGGCCACCGTGACCGCTGTTGCCGGGGCCGCCGTTGCCGTGGCAACCTCACCGGCCGTCGCCGCCGGAGCCGCCGCCGTGACCGCCGAGGTCGCCAAGGCCGCCGTCGTGACCGCCGCCGTTCTGTAATGAACAACAACCGTCGTCTAATGGTAGGACGCTGGCCCTTTAAGCCGGCAACGCAGGTTCGACCCCTGCCGGTTGTTCTTTATCCAGACCTAAGAGGAGAGCCATCGTGAAAGATCGGAAAAGTTCCCTGCCCGCCAAAGGTTGCACGGCAAAGCAATTGAGGAAGGCCGTTGGCTGCCGGATTATCGTCGGCTACGTGGACAGCCCTGCACAGGCGGGAATTCTCCTGCCCGATGGCAAGAACGGCTACCAATACCTGACGGTCGATACCAATGGCCGATTCGAGATCGAGCAGTTCGACCAACCGGACCAGGTAATCCATATCGACGAGAGCAGCCGCCGCCCCTTGCTGGACATGATCTTCGCATCGCCGGCCGAGGCAGCCGCCAAGGCCGAATTGAACAAGCGAGCCCTCTAACCCGCAAGGACCATTGACTATGCCATCCACCGACATTGACGGCAGGGTCATCGTGATGCTGAGCAAAGAAGAAGCGAGGCGGGTCTACGACCATTTTCTCTGTATCGCAGCGGACTGGCCGCTGGACGATCTGGACAAGCAGATCGCTGGCAAAATCGCCCGTGACCTGAACCTTAACCCCATTGAGTAACACCATGATTGTGGTACTGCTGAGTCGTCGCAACCTCTTCTGCCTGCTGCACAAGCTGGAAATGCCGGGCAGCGCCCGCATCATCGTCAAGCAGAGTGAGGATGAAGAAGACCAGGGCGAGCCGCGCCGCGAGGTCTACATCAACGCCGTCACGGACGCCGAGTTGTACGTGGACCGCGAGCCCGGCCGGATGCACCCCGAGACCGAAGAGTTCATCGCCGACATGGAAGCGGCCTTGCAGATCGTCCGCGCCGCCAAGGAAGCGAACCGGATCATCGCCGAGTTGAAGGCGGAAGACCAATGACCATTGGGAAAATCGTGTACTTCATCTTCGTCATTGCCGTGGTCATTGGCATCTACGGCAACGGCGTGTGGTGGAACAAGTTCGATTGAGGAGCGTGTCATGCACGACATTATCGGGAATTGCTTCTACGGCTGCATCGGCACTTCAGCGCTGATGCTGTTGCTCATACCGGAGTACACAGTTCGTTCGGTCGTCAACGTGTGCCGGGGCACTTGCAAATATCTGAAAGGATAGTCATGGGCTGGGCCAGCGGTTCCGAGCTAGCGGCTGACGTGTGGAAGGCCGTCCGGTTCCTGATCCCGGCGGGTGAAGGTCGGATGATCGCCGCCCGCAAGCTGATCTACGCATTCGAGCAGCATGACTGCGACACCATTGCGGAGACCGAGGAACTTTGCCAGGACGCCGGCTACGTCTATGACGAACAGAAGCAGGCGCACGTTTACACGCAACTGCCTCGCTGCAATAGCCTCTGCGACATCGGCGTGCCCTGCTGCGAGTGTCCGAAGGCCCCGAAAAAGTTCCTCTATGCGGCGAGCGCGGCCCGCATGACCAACCGCGAGCATTACCTGGCGCTGGCAAGAGCAGCCCTCACGCCGGACGCCCGCCGCTACTACATGGCCAAGGCGGACAATGCCGACCCGGCCGCCACCCAACCGCCCGCCGTACCGGCCAGCTACATGCGAGAGCCTGGAGGGATGCCGCCCTACGTGCAACCAGCGACAAGCATGTCCAACGCCATGCGCGCCGAAGGGCTGGCCGACATCAAATCAAGGAGGCCCGCTGGGTAATTCAACGACGACTTGCACGCCGGCAACTACGGTAAGACGGCTTCGGGCCAGTGGGTCGCCCTTGACCACGGTGCCATCATCCGGGGAGACAGCCCGCTCAGTCCTGCACAGCTAAGGCGCAACCAATAAGGTAACACAATGACCGACGACGAACGCAAAGAACTTGAAGCCCTGGGCGTCACCATCTACGACGAACCGCTGCTAACCGAAGACGGTTTCGTGAACCCGGTTTTCGAGGCCGGGCTAGGGGCGGCGATTGAAGGGGCCTGGGCGGATGCCACGGCCCGTTGCGAGGCTGACCCGGAGTGGAACACCCCGCGAATCACCTACTGGCGTGAGGTCACAGGCTACTTGGCTCTGTGGGCCGTGCGTCAGGTGCAACATCCCGACAAGACGCCGTTCGCGCCCGGCATGGAGAATGTCATTGGCTTCCTCTCGGCTTGCATACGGCCCCGCTTCGACAACCTCGGCTACGCCAAGCTGTCGTTGTGCGACATCGAACGGATGCTGATTGACGTTCTCTGGCCTGAGAAACTCTTTCAGGCTTGGAATAGTCGTGACGCCTTGCCCGGCTGGCTCGATCTCTACGCCCTGCTACGCAACGTCTGCACTTCGATACGCGACGAGCGACGTTGCTTTGACCGCTTCAACCAGAAGTTCGACGCCGAACACGCCAGCTACGGCGACGGGGAGGGAATATGAAGTTTTACATGGTCCGCGATAAGGCCACGGGCATGTGGTACAAGAAGGGCCAGATGGGTGGCACCTGGGTCGTCCAGGAATTCGCCTCCGTCTGGACCACGCCGCACGGCGCGGTAGGAGCCAAGGCCAATATCGACAAGCACAATGCGCAGGCTTGCCGGTCGCGATTGACGTGCGCCAACTGGAAGCCGCGCAACCCCGAGACCGTGGTACTGGACACCGATCGGCCAACGGTGGGCTTTGTCTCTTGCGACGATTGGCAAGGCTTGTACATCAACGGCAAGCTGGTCGAGCAGGGCCACCACATCCGCATCGACGACTTGCTCCAACACCTGGGAATCGAGTGTCGGGAGATTCACCCCGACGACGATTGGCTGGTGGAACGGGGCAGCCTGCCGGAGAACTTGGAGGATGTGAAGCAATGATTCGCGTCAGCATCGAAACCCCTGTAGTCAACGTCGGCAAGACATCGCCGGGCGGTCAGAATTGGGTGCCTAACTATTGGGTCGTCCAACTCCTGAACGACGTGGTGCGGGCCTTGGACATGGCCACACCGAACGAAGGTTACAAAGTCCGTGAACACCTGATCGAGGAGCTAAGCCGTGCTGCTAAGTGACATTTTCGCCCTGCTACGCAACGAACGCGAGTACCACCTGCGCCGCTGGGGCAACCGCCAGCCGGACGGCACGTTCGTCGAGCAGCCGCACAGCATCGGGGAGTTCCTGATCTACATGCGCGATTACTACGAGGAGGCTACGCACGGGCTCACCCGCAACGCCGGCAGCCGCGAGACGCTCTTCTCCCTCCGCAAGATCGTCGCCCTGGGTCTGGCCTGCTTGGAGCAGAACGACAGCTACGACGGTGCTCCTGTGACCTTGGACGATCTGTTCGAGACCGTCCGCGTCACCGGCCGCATGGTGCCGCTTCACTCCCGCTTCCGCACGGATATGTCCACCTACTTGCTGAAGATACGGCAATGCCTGACGGAAGGCGAAAAGGGTACGGGCAACCTTTGCTGGGGCAAGGGCCTGTTGTGCGTCAGGGAGATTGTGCAAATCGGCATCGAGTGTTTCGAGCGCTACGGCTTGCCGGCCCGCGAGGTTCCCGACCCCATCATCAACATGCGAGACGGGTAGCCGGCATGAAACTTTATTTCGTTCGTCGCAAGGACAGCGGTGCTTACCTGGAATGGAAGCGTGTTGCGATCCACTGGGTATCCACCCGCCAAGAGGCCAGCCACTATCCCGAGCGACGTGTGGCCGAGTGTGTCTGTGAAGACCTGACGGTCTGGAACAACACGCCTTGCGAGATCGAGGAGATCGACGTGGATGCCGGGCGAGAGGCCCTGCAAATCCTGGCCACGTTGTACCGGCTCAAAGACCTGGGTGACGACGTTTTCTACATCCGCGACATGGAGCGGAAGGGCTGGGAAGGCCCGAAGGTCAAGGCATGGGGCAAGGCTTGCGCGCGTGCCGAACAACTTGTCAAAGCATTACCCAAGACAGCAGAGGATTATCAACTATGAGCGACGTGAACGACAGCACCCCGAACACCGACGACACCCAGGCCCCGGCCACGGCCGTCAAGACCATCAAAACTTGCGTGGAAGTCACCAAGAATGCCGAAGGCACTTGGCTGAACTTGGAGATCGGCGGCAAGAAGGCCACCCTCTCGTTGAGCAACAGCAACCACGGCCCGATGGTCAGTGACATCTTGAAGGAATGGGGCGACTCCCACTTCAAGCCCAAGAGCCTGTCGAGCAAGGCCCTTTCCGCCATCGGCGAATTCCTCTTGTCCGCCGCCGTGACGGTGGTGCTCTTCGTCGTTGTCAGCGGCGCGGTGTGGATGTGCTACATCAACAGCAAGGCGATGGCCTCCGGCTTCGGCATGGCCCTGGGTGCCGGCCTGCTGGGCGGCCTGGGGAGCTACTTCAAGCTGACCCGCAGCCTGCTGCGCAAGCTGTTTTCCGTAAATCTCTTCCAGTAGGAAAACCAGTTGGCGGCGTTTTGCAACTCTCTAGGTGGAGAACGACACCATGCGAGAAGCAGAACTACTGAACGCCCTGGCCCAAGCCGCACCCGGCATTGAGATTCGCATGTGCCCCAAGCACATGGTCACAGTCCGGGTGCATTACGACCCCAAGGTTGTCGGCACGGGCCGGACCCTCATGGAAGCCGCCATCGACTGTGCCCATTGGATTTTCGACGTGCTGGGCGACCACCCCGAATACGAGCAGAAGATTCCCGCCGTCCTGGCCGCCTTGCGAGCCTACGACGACCACTCGATGGCCCTGCAAGTATGAACCACTTTAACAAAGCGTCGTTCCACATCGACATGACCACCTACGGGTGGCGCTGGCTTGGCCTTCGCCGCACGGAGTTGTTCAAGCAGACCAACGGCTCGATCTGGGTGTCATGGACACTGAAGATCGGCCCCTTCCTAGTCGGTTTGGATTACGGATTCCAGACCGGTTCGGACCACCGATACCCCGAGAAGGACAATCACGTCACATGCTCGACTTCCTGGCCGACTACCTGACCATCAACGGCGTGCCGGGCATGAACACCCTGGCCCTCGTCGTCGTTTGCCAGAGCCCGGAGGATCAATACTACGACCTGGAAGTCCGCGTCTATCTGGACGGCTGGGTCGAGTTGTACATGGGCGGCCACTGTTTCAAGTCATATCACCACGGGGCGACGGCAACCTGATGGCCCGCTCCGCTTACATCTACCTCGTCCGCATCAAGGAAACCGACGCCCTCCTGGGCTGCTTCACCGTGAAGCACGAGGCCCGCACCTGGGCCGACCGCTGGTGTGGCCCGACCTATCCGCTGGAACGCCTGCAACTATCGAGTATGCGGGACGGCTTCGGCGAGAAGAAAGAAACCGTCATCCCCTGGGAGAAAGCATGAGAATCGCCTTAGCCTTCATCAAAGCCTTCATCGTTGTCGGTGTAATGCTGGCCGCCGTCCAAGTGGGCCTGCTCTTCGTTAGCCCCGCGCCGGCCCCGGACGGCACCGTGGTCTATGAGGGCACGGTCACGGCCGTGTCGCCCGTCTGGACCGGCAACGGCGACGGGAGCATTACCGTGGACGACACGCCGGTACTGATCGTCGGCACGCCGGGCAACGACAGGCCAACCGTGTTCAAGCTGAAGCACCGCTACGTCGTGGACCTGATCGGCCGTCGCATCCTGGTCAAAGGCAAACGCTGCATCAACGGCATCATCGCCCGCGTGATCGAGGAAATCTAAAACGGCTGTGCCTCACAGGCATCCTGCTTGTTCTGCTGCCACACCGAAGCCTGAATCCTTCAAGCCATTCTCAACCTTAGCAGACAAATCCCACGTTGCAAGGGTTAAAACCCCCCAAACGAATTGAATCAGTTGAATCATGCAGAGAAACAGCAAAGACAGCCTCGGCGACCGCATCAAGACCAACTACGAAGGCCCGGCGTGCCATTACCTCACCCGCCGCCTGCCCGTGATAGTACGCCTTGACGGCCGGGCCTTCCATACCTTCACGGCCAACATGGTCAAGCCCTTCGATCAACACCTGATCGACGCGATGATCGTTGCCGCCTACCACGTCTTTGGCGAAATGCAAGGCTGCAAGCTGGCCTACATCCAGAGCGACGAGGCCAGCTTCGTAATGACCGACTTCGACACGCTCGAAACCGAGCCCTGGTTCGGCTACCGGCAGTCCAAGGTCGAAAGCGTCTCGGCGTCCTTAATGACGGCTGCCTTTGCCCGAGCCATGCGTCTGGCGGGTGTGAGGAAGTTGGCGACCTTCGACGCCCGTGCCTTCAACATCCCCGAAGACGAGGTTGCCAACTATTTTGTCTGGCGAGCCAAGGATTGGGCGCGAAACAGTCTCTCGATGTACGCGCAGGCCAACTTTTCGCACGCCGATCTTCAGGGCAAGAAGTGCAAGGATATGCACAACATGCTGCATGATCTGGGCAAGAATTGGACCCTCGATCTGTCCGATGCCGAGCGGAACGGCACTTTCATCTACAACGGCGACAGATTGACCGACACTTCGGACATTGTGCCCACCTTCAAGAGCATTTCCGC
>Ga0181520_10007843_pt1 | contig 15474 bp, 8 predicted proteins | sample PEATcosm2014_Bin_29_FD_132451 | JGI IMG/M metagenome (GOLD analysis project Ga0181520, IMG submission 132451) | Peatland microbial communities from MTU Mesocosm Facility, Houghton, MI, USA - PEATcosm2014_Bin02_30_metaG | ecosystem: Environmental > Terrestrial > Soil > Wetlands > Peat | place...
CAGGGCGAAAAGCAGAAACGGATGCCTGCGCAGGTGGTCGCGTCATTTCCATGCCGAGGTTGGGCGGATTGCATCATCGCTATGATCTCGCTGCCTGAAGAGTTGCCTCTCCGATTCAAGAATTTCTTCGGGTCGATAAAGGGAGAACTGTGTCCGAACTGCCGCCGCTCGACCTCTCCTACATTCTGCCATCCTCGTGAAGCAACGTTTTCCCCGCCATATTCTGCTTCCATCCCTGCCCGTCACTTGTCCAAACCCATCCGGAGATGGCATTTCGCACCCGCATAGCAATTTGGCGAACCACAGGGGCACCCAATCATTTTGGGTTAGTCAGACCTGGCCACCGCCCGGAATCGCGCCCTTATATTCCGCCAGAACTCTTCGCAACGTATCGGCGTCACCGCGCTCGAATGCTGCATTTGCTTCTTTCATCAGCCGCTCGCGCAATGCCAAGTCATCTTCATTCATAGCACGGTCTGGATGAATTGTGTTAGCCACTTGCAGATATTGTTCCCTCAGTCTATGTGAAGGAAAATAATTCGCAGATTCGCTATTGGGTAAGCCAGCAAATTCAGAGCGAATGCCGATCTCCCCTGGATAAATCACTGTTCCTCCGGCATCCACGAATACTCCGCCTTTTCCTCTCTTTTCATTTGCGGAAAGCAGTCTTAATAAAACGAAAACAAGAATGATAAATGATCCAAGACAGATCCACGGAATTGCGACTCGATACTCGATTTCGCTGGCTGCACTGAATTCAAGCAGGCTGTTTACTGACGGGTCAACTGAATTGTAGTAAACAGTTACGTTTGTTCTTGCCAATTCTCCAGCAGAACCCGAATACATCCCTTTAGCCGCATCATCTGCAATTCTCTGAGGGCAGTCCGAAAGTCCAACATAGAAGACCCCGTCAACACTGAAATTGTAGGAGCAACTATAGTAGTTGAATCTGAGGCCGCGAAATATGGAATGATACACCGAAACAACCTGAGCAGTGGTTGTTCTTTCGCTTGAAACAGAATTAGCGAACTCCTTGGCTTTGTATATACATATACCAACACAAAAGAAAACCAGAATCGATAAAATCAACGAACGATCAACTCCGGTCTTCCCACTCTGGCTCATATAGCTCCATTCTTTCCACTTGTATTCAAATCAGATACCCGTTTCCATCTTGTAATACTACTGGGAACCTAATTCGCAATACCACCCAGGTAACTTTAGATCAGCAAACTCTTCCATAAAACGATCAAAAACCGTGCATAATGCCACTTCCTCTGCCATTTCATATATTTCCGCTGAAGCTTCGGTACCAATTTGTTCTGTTAAATTTAACCCCCATTCCATAATCCCTGCCCGTCCATGCGGATCGATTCTATTTACAGGATCCCCCGCTGCGTACAAATACTTATGTAACGACGCAGGATCGTTTGCGCTTCCCTCCAGTGGGTCACTGCTGAAGAATCTCCCGGTCGCCGGATTGTAGTATCTGGCGCGAAGGTAATAAAGGCCTAAATCCAGATCGTATTGTTCGCCGCGATAGAGGTAGTTGTTCGGTGTGGTGCCGGATTTGGTGAAGCTGTTTCCGTAGGCGTCGTATTCGTATTCGTCGGTCACTTTGCCGGTGGAGTCGGTGAGTTGGCGGACGCTGCCTGCGCCATCGTAGACATAGAAGCTGGACGTCCATGTGCTGTTGATAAATTGCTGCTGACTGATGCGTTGCAATCCGTAGGTATACTGGCGAGTGACCGCGCCGTTGACCACTTCCTCGACTACCTGTGGAAGCCCGGTCGGATTCAGGTCGTCAACGAGATATTGTGTGGTGATGCCGTTCACGGTTTTGGATACACGGTTGCCGTCGCCGTCGTAAATCATGGTGACAACCGTAGCGCCGTTGGTCATCGAAGTCATGTGGTTCTGCGAATCATAGGTATGCGTGTTGCCATTGGCTTCCTTGATGACATTGCCATTGGCGTCGTAGGTCTCGGAGGAGATTTCGTCGTCGGCGTTGTAGCCCCATGCGCCGGAGTTGATGCCGGGCAGCGTGGAAGTCATCGATGAGCGATTGCCTACCGGGTCCAGATTGTAACTTGCGCTGCCGTTGTTGCTGTCTGGATCGTTGCTGATGGTTTCATTCGTCAAACGGTAAATGCCATCGTAATTCCAACTAATTGCGCGCCCATTGCCTTCAGTGACTCCGGTTCTATTCCCCGTCGGCCCCTGCGTATAGGTATAACTCGAAACTGGCGTTGTCAGTGAGGTGATCCGATTGAGCGAATCATAATTCAACGTTGTCTGCGTACCATTCGGCGTGGTTACTGTGGCTACATTATTCGCCGGATCGTAGGTGTAACTCGTGGTCTGATTGCCTTGCAGGCGGCTGTCGGTGACCGTGGTGAGGCGGTTGAGTTCGTCGTAGGCATAACTAACCAGAATGCCGTTGACATGATTGGAGGCCATGGAGGCAAGGTTGCCCGCGCCGTCATAGCTGTAACTGAGTGTGCCAGCCGGAGCAGCTTTGGTGGTGAGGCGATCCAAGGTGTCGTAGCTATACGTGGTGGTTCCGCTCCCGTCTGCCATGGTAGCACGTTTGCTGGTCGAGGTTCGCGGTCTCCCATGTCTGAAAATCCAGACATGGGCCACCCAATCATTTTGGGTTAGTCAGACCTGGGCCACCCGCCTCACGCCGAAAGATCACTTTTTTTTCTGGACATACGGGCCACCCGCCCTCCCGGAACCTTCGCAAACTGGGCACTGTTCGAATAATTGAATATCCCCATCCATTCCAATAATTTTGAAACCTATACCGTTATCATTTATTGTTACACCTTCACCAAGGCAAGTTTGGCAAAAATCATAATTAAGACAGAAATCCTTATAGCCCGATGGTCTATTTGCAGAAGCCTCGCTTTTCCTCCAAGCTTTTATGTCTTCCAAGGAAATAGATCTTTTCTGCAAGTTTGATCGGACTTCAGCCCACGGTAATCCTTGTTTTTGCACTGAAATCCTCCAATCTAAAAACCTGAGTTCACCCGATTAAACATTTTATTGCAAAAATATTTATTCCGACGAACAAGTTGAAGAGCCGTCGAGATAAATTTTGCAAGTTGTGTTATCGCATCTGTGAAAATCCCAATGAGGTGGCTCACCATATTTCGTACCTGGATCCCAAGTGATCCATTCTTCACCGCCATTTGGACAACGATTGGAACAATTAGTTATCCACCCCTCCGAATTGGCTTGACAATCCCATGGGTTACCCGGATTTGTAGCCCAATTTGGACTAGGGAAAAAAGGTGCCGGGTACGGACCGTGTGGTGGCATGTCAGGCATTTTGGACGATGTTGCTGAACAGTCAGACCAATTAAGCTGTAAATTCTGCAAAAATCCGAGATTTTGTGAAAGAGCTAATAACGCAGATGCCGCTGTTTTAAGGGTACATTCTACTTTCTCTGCAACCGGCGGTAACGCAGCTGTTGCTGAAAGCGATATCATACCAACAACCAGAGAGTATTCAACACCTGCCCCTGAATTTGGAGGTTGAGGAGAAGGTTTTGATGGGAATGGAATCACAGGTGCTAAAGGTCCAGGAGGTGGCATTGGAACTGGTCCAGGGGTAGGGAGAGGATCTGCTTCTCTCCCTAATGAATCAGATAAATCTACAGGGTCAGCGCTAGCATATACATATTTATGTAGCGATGCTGGATCATTAGGCAACCCATTTAATGGATCTCTTGATATGAACCGTCCAGTACCAGGGTTGTAGTATCTGGCGCGGAGGTAGTATAGGCCTAGGTCCGTGTCGTATTGTTCGCCGCGATACAGGTAATTGTTGGGAGTTGTACCTGTTTTCGTAAAGGAATTGCCGTAGGCGTCGTATTCGTATTCGTCGGTGACTTTGAGGTTGATGTCGGTAAGTTGGCGGACGCTGCCCGCGCCGTCGTAGACATAGAAGCTGGGCGTCCAGGTGCTGTTGCCGGTGACTACGGGACTTAGATTTTGGTTGATGCGTTGGAGGCCGTAGGTGTAAGTGCGAGTAACTACCCCCGCGCCGATGGGGCCGGATAACTCTTCAACCACCTGCGGCAGGCCGGTGGGGTTGACATCGTCTTCAACCAGATATTGCGTGGTCACTCCATTGACGGTTTTGCTAACACGATTGCCGAAAGCGTCGGGCACAAGCGCGCTGAAAAGAACCACAAGGATCAGCATGGTCCATGTGCAGCTCCGATTTGTGCATAGATAGGTCATCCTTCATCCATGCCATCCCCGGTCCCCAAATGCGAGGGACCAGGGGCACCCTCAGTGTGGTTTGGAATCATCATTGAGACCGTGGCCACCCGCCGAAGTAAGGGTGGGTGGGGCACCGGCAAATAGGAAAACTGCAAGTCCGCTTACACCAATAGCGAGTGCTAACCCATTCGCACCCCAAACCTGTCCTGATGAATACAAAATCATCCATAAAGAAGCCATAATATATATAGTGCTTGCCAATCCACCCCAGATTCTCGACAAAGGCTTTCCCTTAATGACAGTCCACCAAGCTATGCCAAAAATAATGGCAATAACTAAGAAGAACGCGGAAACATAATAACCACGATGTGGCACAAAATCATGGTAACGATGAATTGTATGCACTGTGTGTCTAAAAAATATCCAAACACACACCACCGCTGTTACAGCGAAAATGTTGCCCATAATCAGTTTAAGAGTCCGCATTCTTCGGCTTATCCTTTCAACAAAATCTGAAAAATATCAGGTTCCATGATTTCAAAATTTTCACGAAATTATTCATCATCATCCGGCTCGTCATCTGGATCAATATATTTATCAAATTTCTCATCAAAATCAAGCCAGAAATATCCTATTCCCTTACCAAGTATTGCAACTGCCGTGACAACACCAGTAACATTCCTAACGGTTCCATATACCTGCACAAAAATATACGCTCGAAGAAGTGCGTCGCTTACCCAGTCACGACCACATGGGTCGATACGATTTACCGGGTCTCCTCCAGCGTACAAATACTTGTGCAAAGATGCCGGAAACTTGGCCTTCCCGTTTTCTGGATCGCGTGACAGGAATCGTCCAGTGCTTGGATTGTAGTATCTGGCGCGCAAATAATACAATCCCAAATCAGAATCATATTGCTCACCACGATAGAGGTAATTGTTCGGCGTGGTGCCGGACTTGGTGAAGCTGTTGCCGTAGGCATCATATTCGTATTCGTCGGTTACTTTGCCGGTGGAGTCGGTGAGTTGCCTTACACTTCCGCCGCCGTCATAGACATAGAAACTCGGCGTCCAGGTATTGTTGATGAATTGCTGCTGGCTGATGCGCTGGAGGCCATACGTATACTGCCTTGTTACCGCGCCGTTGACCACTTCCTCGACTACTTGCGGATAGCCTGTCGGATTCAGATCGTCAACAAGATATTGCGTTGTGATGCCGTTCACGGTTTTGGATACGCGGTTGCCGTCGCCATCGTAAACCATCGTCACTTGACCGTTATTCATCGAGGTCATGTGGTTCTGCGAATCATAGGTATGCGTGTTGCCATTGGCTTCTCTGATGACATTGCCATTGGCGTCGTAGGTGTCCGAGGAGATTTCATCGTCGGCGTTGTAGCCCCAACTACCGGAGTTGATGCCGGGCAAGGTGGAATTTTCCGAGAGACGGTTACCGACTGGATCGAGACCGTAGGCAGCGCTTCCGTTGTTATTGCTGGGATCGTTGCTGATGGTTTCATTCGTCAAACGATAGATGCCATCGTAATTCCAACTAATTGCGCGCCCATTGCCTTCAGTGACTCCGGTTCTATTGCCCGTCGGTCCCTGTGTGTATGTATAACTTGAAACTGGCGTCGATAACGAGGTCAGCCGATTGAGAGAATCATAATTCATCACCGTCTGCGAGCCATTCGGCGTGGTTATTGTCGCTATATTATTCGCCGGATCATAGGTATAGTTCGTCGTCTGGTTGCCTTGCAAGCGGCTGTCGGTGACCGTGGTGAGGCGGTTGAGTTCGTCGTAGGCATAACTGACCAGAATGCCGTTGACGTGATTGGAGGCCATGGAGGCAAGGTTGCCCGCGCCGTCATAGCTATAACTCAGTGTGCCAGCCGGAGCAGCTTTGGTGGTGAGGCGATCCAAGGTGTCGTAGTTATACGTGGTGGTTCCGCTCCCGTCTTGCATCATAGCACGTTTGCCGGTGGAGGTTCGTGGTCTCCCATGTCTCAAAATCGAGACATGGGGCACCCAATCATTTTGGGTTAGTCAGACCTGGGCCACCCGCCTGGGACCACGACCGCCGCTGAAGCTCTCATATGGCCGCACTCTACACACTTTTTGGCAAGCGGCGTCCTGAGTTCTTTGCTGCACTTTTCGCATGGAGGCCCCAGAAGCGAAAGACGGTGCTTCAGAATCTCCTGATAAGGCACATCGGAAACTCCCGCGATCTCACGGTATCGAGCCGCCACCTCACCGTAAAGAACTTCTTCGTCGCTTTCATTCAGTGGTCGATTTTCGATTGTTCTCAGTCTTTGTACCTCAAGAGTACCGGCACGATATGCCTCCTGGATGGATTTAAATTCCTGTTCCTCCAGCATCGGCACAGTCTTTTTGCAACGCCAACACCATGCAAATCTCATTCCTGTTTCCTCCTTTTCGTTGGCGTTTACAGAAACGCGTGCCAGACCTCAAAACCATCAACGGTTACGAAGCCGTATCGCTGTATTGCGATATTCTGCAATTGTTGGTTTGCAAACGTGGTAACTATATACACCTCTGAAGCCTGCAACGCAGTCGCCACCTCAGTCAAGAGAGTCACGATTCCAAATGGATTGCGGACCTCTCCTTCGATCAATTGGACAAATATTGTTGCCGTACCATCTGTTACTTCTACTGTTCCTTCAAGATTTACCTCAGGCGCAAGCCGACCCGCGACCAGAGTAGCTAATGAAATTGGCCCGCCGTATTCTGTTAATTCCCTTCCCGTCGGATCAATAAATCTGATAGGGTTTGCACCTACGTAGAGGTACTTATGCAGCGTCTTGGGATCGATGGCCTTTCCCTCTTCCGGATCGCGGCTGAGGAATCGCCCCGTCCCTGGATTGTAGTATCTGGCTCGGAGGTAATAGAGGCCGAGGTCCGAGTCAAACTGTTCGCCGCGATAGAGATAATTGTTGGGCGTGGTTCCGGATTTGGTGAAGCTGTTGCCGTACGCATCATATTCATACTCATCCGTAACATTACCCGTGGAGTCTGTCAATTGCCTTACGCTGCCGCCGCCGTCATAGACATAGAAACTCGGCGTCCAGGTATTGTTGATGTATTGCTGCTGACTGATGCGCTGGAGACCATACGTGTACTGACGAGTTACTGCGCCATTGACTACTTCTTCGACTACTTGCGGCAGACCGGTTGGATTCAGATCGTCAACGAGGTATTGGGTGGTGACGCCGTTGACTGTCTTTGCTACGCGGTTGCCGTCGCCATCGTAAACCATTGTCACTTGACCATTATTCATCGAGGTCATGTGGTTCTGCGAATCATAGGTATGCGTGTCGCCATTGGCTTCTCTGATGACATTGCCATTGGCGTCGTAGGTCTCCGAAGAGATTTCGTCGTCGGCGTTGTAGCCCCATGCGCCAGAGTTGATGCCGGGCAGGGTGGAGTTTTCCGAGAGACGGTTGCCGACCGGATCGAGACCGTAGGCAGCGCTTCCGTTGTTATTGCCGGGATCGTTGCTGATGGTTTCATTCGTCAAACGATAGACGCCATCGTAGTTCCAATCGATGGTGCGGCCGTTGGCTTCGGTCACCGCGGTTTTGTTGCCGGTGGGGCCTTCGGTATAGGTATAACTTGAAACCGGGGTGGTCAATGCGGTCAGCCGGTTCATCGGGTCATAAGTCATCACCGACTTCGAGCCATTCGGAATTGTCACGGCGACTATGTTGTTGGCTGGATCGTAGGTATAGGTCGTGGTCTGATTGCCTTGCAGACGACCATCGGTGACCGTGGTGAGGCGATTGAGTTCGTCGTAGGCATAACTGACCAGAATGCCGTTGACGTGATTCGAGGCCATGGAGGCGAGGTTGCCCGCGCCGTCGTAGCCGTAACTCAGCGTGCCAGCCGGAGCGGCTTTGGTGGTGAGGCGATCCAAGGTGTCGTAACTGTACGTGGTGGTTCCGCTCCCGTCTTGCATAGTAGCACGTTTGCCGGTCGAGGTTCGCGGTCTCCCATGTCTGAAAATCCAGACATGGGCCACCCAATCATTTTGAGTCAGTCAGACCTGGGTCACCCGCCTTCTGCTTCAATTTGCGGTGTTTCGTTAAAGCAGAATAAACACCGAAGATGCTGAAAGCAGCACTTAAAGCAACCCAAAATAAATTCCACTGGTATATCCAAATTGCTACACTTTGGACTCCAAAACACAGCGATAAAACAGCGGGTCTGGCTACGGCGTGAGAACCATCTTCAGCACAGAAAATGACACATAACTCTCCATATAACACAATAATCACCACATCGATCGACTTCGGAATTATTGATACTGGATGAACAAGCTGCATCACGCCCAAGACACATGTAGCAAGCGCGATCAACAATAACGGTAATTCCAGGTCCAGACGAGGTAATTTCATAGCATTACCAAATCCTTTCAACTATCTGAAATTCGGAATTCTGGTCACAGTCAACTAGACTCCATTTTTCAAGTTCTTCATTTTCTGTCAGCTTCATATCTGGTATGTTATTTTCCTGAAGTAATCCACCAAAGTGGAGGCGGCGCTAACGGAGGCGGAAGTTTAATGAATTTCCAGAGACACTCACCACCAGCAAAGGCGATCGCACCTTCAGCAAAATAATTCGTCTCATGGTTATAAACCATTTCTGCGATCGCTAATGCCGTTGCAGCAATACCCCAGATGCACCTTTTTACCAAAAAACTGACAGTCCTTAGTGCCAATGCTTCTAACGGAGATTTAATATCTATTTCACCAGTTTCCAAGACTCCCCGACCTGTCGGATCCTTCAGGTTCACTGGGTCGCCGCCCACATAAAGATACTTATGCAACGACGCCGGGTCGTTAGCGCTTCCCTCCAGCGGATCGCGGCTGAGGAAGCGTCCGGTGGCAGGATTGTAGTATCTGGCGCGGAGGTAGTAGAGTCCGAGGTCTGAGTCATATTGTTCGCCGCGATAGAACGATGGACGCCACGAAACCTCTCGTGTTGCGCAAATCGCGGCGGTCGTCATAGGCGTAGTCCTCGAATCGTAGTTATATCCCCGGTCTCAAAATCGAGACCGGGGCCACCCTCAGTTTTTGGTTATGGGACCGGGGCCACCCGCCTGCGCAATCCGCCCGACTCGGTATCTCTTGAACGCATCAAAAGCAAAAACTAGAGAAGTAATCGCAGCAACGGATGCGATGAGAGCAAGTACGAGTGTATGCCCTCCTGACAATATCGCGGCACAGCCTACTGCGCAGCAAAAAGACATGACAATAAGACGAGCCACGGCGTGTTGTCCACCCTTGGAGCACCATGACGCCTGAAACAATCCGATCATCAGAAATCCCAAATCAAAATCTGATGGGACTCTGAGGCTCCGAACAGCAATCAGGTGTAAAGAGATAAGAACGCAAATAAGGGTTGATGTATACAGCATCCTCGATTCATCGTCTTTCAAGAGTGATTTCATTGCGTGACCTTGCCCTTCCGCTCTTTCAACAATCTCCACAACGTTCGTGAATATGTAGTGCATGCCAAGCAATACCATATTCACATTCATTTCACTCATCAATTGAGACACATAATCCAAGGAGCGAGAGGAGCAAGCACTCCCCATCCTGGTGACTCGTAACTGTACTTGATAGCCATCAGCAATGACACGGCAACGTTAGCTAAGCATTTTTCTACGACATGTGCAAGAGCCCTCAAAACTACCGGAGCTGCTGCTCTGACCCACTGAGTCAAAAGGGAATAATCAACTTCCTCCGCTCGCCCCGTAGGATCAATAGCATTCACTGGATCGCCGCCCGCATATAGGTACTTGTGCAGGGACGCTGGATTGTCTATATAACCGTCTTCCGGGTCGCGGCTGAGGAATCTCCCGGTTGCAGGATTGTAGTATCTGGCGCGCAGATAATACAATCCGAGGTCGTTGTCGTACTGCTCGCCGCGATAGAGGTAATTGTTCGGTGTCGTTCCGGATTTCGTGAACGAATTTCCGTACGCGTCGTACTCGTATTCGTCAGTGACTTTGCCGGTTGAATCGGTTAGCTGACGAACACTTCCGCCGCCGTCATACACATAGAAACTCGGCGTCCAGGTATTGTTAATGAATTGCTGCTGGCTGATGCGCTGCAAGCCGTAGGTGTACTGGCGAGTGACTGCTCCGTTGACCACTTCCTCGACAACTTGCGGCAATCCCGTTGGATTCAGATCGTCGACGAGATACTGTGTTGTGACTCCATTTACAATCTTAGCAACCCGGTTTCCATCGCCGTCATAGATTAACCGGACCGCGCCGTTATTCTGCGAGGTCATGTGGTTTTCGGAGTCATAGGTGTAACTGTTGCCGTTGGCTTCCTTGGTGACATTGCCGTTGGCGTCGTAGGTCTCCGAGGAGATTTCATCATCGGCGTTGTAACCCCAGGTTCCTGAGTTAATTCCAGGCAAGGTGGAGTTTTCTGTGAGACGATTTCCGACCGGGTCGAGACCGTAAGCAGCGCTTCCATTGTTATTGGACGGATCGTTGCTGATGGTTTCGTTGGTCAAGCGATAGATGCCGTCGTAATTCCAATTGATTGTGCGGCCGTTGCCCTCGGTCACCGCTGTTTTGTTGCCGGTGGGATCTTCGGTGTAGGTATAACTCGAAACCGGGGTGGTCAATGCCGTCAGTCGGTTCATCGGGTCATAGGTCATCACCGACTTTGCGCCATTCGGAATGGTGACGGTGGCTATGTTGTTGGCTGGGTCGTAGGTGTAACTCGTGGTCTGGTTGCCTTGCAGGCGGCTATCGGTAACCGTGGTGAGGCGGTTGAGTTCGTCGTAGGCATAACTGACCAGAATGCCGTTGACATGATTCGACGACATGGACGCTAGATTGCCCGCGCCGTCATAGGCATAACTCAGCGTGCCAGCCGGAGCGGCTTTGGTGGTGAGGCGATCCAAGGTGTCGTAGCTATACGTGGTGGTTCCGCTCCCGTCTGCCATGGTAGCACGTTTGCTGGTGGGCGTGTAGGTATAGCTGACGGTTGGCTCGCCGGGGGTGGCGCGGGAGAGCAGGCGGTTGAGGGCGTCGTAGGTATAGGTGGTCGTCACGCCGTTGAAGTGCGTCAGCGAGATGAGATTGCCTGCCGCATCGTACTGGCGCGTCTCGGTATGAGTTTGATCAGGCAAAACTTTGAGGGTCAACTCGTTAAAGGGATCAAAAGCATTCGTCGTGGTATGCAGGTTTTCATCGGTCAGGCCAGTTAGGTTGCCGAGCGGATCATAGCCATAGGAATTGGTATTGTTTGACGGGTTGGGATGATTCAGTTGCACTACAGTCTTCAGTTGGTTGGCCGCATCGTAAGTATACTGGACGGTATTATTGGCCTGATCGGTGACGGAGGCTAGATTTCCGGGGCCATCGTAACTGTTGATGATGGTTGTATTGTCTGGATTGATGGTTTTAATTAAACGCTTGCGGGCATCATGCTGGAATTGCGTAGTGTATCCATTGCCATCCGTCTGCGCAATGCGATTTCCGGCATCATCATACGCGTAGGTAAAGCTGCCCTTGACGCCCGCAATGGCGGTGAGACGGCCAGCGTTGTCGTAGGTGTAGGTGGTGGTGTGGCCGAGGGCGTCGGTTTCGCTGGTTTTGCGGTTGTCTGCGTCGTAGGCGTAGGTGGTGGTGCTGGGAGTGGCGGAGCCGTAGTCGCGGTTGACGGAGATGAGGCGTCCGGCGGCGTCGTAGGTGTTGAAGGTGACGTTGCCGGCCTGATCGGTGGCGGTGAGGAGGTTGTTGCGGAAGTCGTAGGTGCGGGTGGACTTGGTACCGTCGGGGTAGTCGGTTTCGGCGAGGCGGTTGAGGGCGTCGTATTGGTAGGTGGTGGTGTTGCCGCGGGCGTCGGTGTCGGAGAGCTTGTTGCCGTTGGCGTCGTAAGTGGAGCTGGTGGTGCGGCTGAGGGGGGCGGCGGTCTGGGTGAGGTTGCCGAAGGGATCGTAGGTGTAGGTGGTGGTGGAGGCGGAGGAACCGGTGGGCGAGGTGGGCGTGGGAGTGACCTGGGAGAGCTTTTGGCCGAGGGCGTTGAAGGCGTAGGAGGTGGTGCGGCCAAGAGCGTCGGTGCGGCTGATCATGTTGCCATTGGCGTCGTAGGTAAATTGCGAGGCCATGGACGGCTGCGCCGTGATGTCAAAGCCGATGGCGCCGGCGGCGAGGGTCTGGTTGGGGTTGAAGAGGAAGCTGGCGAGGGTGCCGATGGAGTCGGTGACGGACTGCGGGTTGTAGTTGGCGTCGTAGTTGAAGGCGCGGGTGTTGCCGAGTTCGTCGGTGGTCTGCGTAGGCTCGGAGTACAGGTTGTAGGCGGTCGAGCTGGTGGTGTTATGGCTGGTGGGAGTGGCGGGATAGGTGGAGGAGGTCTTGTTGCCGTTGGCGTCGTAGGTATAGGTGGAGGTGTTGCCGAGCGGGTCGGTGACGGAGATCAGGTTGTGATTGGCGTCGTAGGCGTTGGTGGTGGTGTTGCCGAGCGGATCGGTGGAGGTGAGCAGATCGCCGTAGGAGTCGTAGACCTGGGTGGTGGTGGAGTGATCGGGATTGGTGACGACGGTGGTGTTGGCGGCTAGGTTGTAGGCGTAGCTGGTGGTGTTGTTGAAGGCGTCGGTGACGGAGAGCAGGCGGCCGTCGAGGGCGGAGTTGCCGCCGTCGGTGGAGCTGTCGTAGTAAGCGGTGACGGGCAGCGGGTTGCAGCGGCCATCGGTTCCACTGAGGTAATAGTGGTTGGCGGCGTAAGCGTAAGTGCTGGTGTTGGAGGCGGAGGTGTTAGGGCAAGTAACGGCTCCGGGCGTGGCGGGATATGTGACGGTGGCGAGATTGCCGTTGGCGTCGTAGCCGTAGGAGTAGATGTTGCCCTGCGGATCGGTGATCTGGGTGATGCGATTCTGCGCGTCGCGGACAAAGGGCACATTGAGGCCGGTGGTGCTGGTGATACCGCTGGCGGTGATGGTGAGGCCGTTGCCGCTGCGGTCGACGATGGACTGTAAGTTGCCGGCGGCGCTGATGGTGTAGGCGGTTCCGTTGGGATCGGTGTAGATGTAGCCGGGGGGATTGTAGGAGCCGCCGTCCTGGCAGAAGCCGTTGGCGTTGAGGATGTCGAAACCATCTGCGCAACCGGGAGCAGAATCGGTTAGAGTTCCGTGCAAACCGGGTTCGGGAGTAAAGACGACCCAGTACCAGGAGAATGGGCAGCCGGTGAGCGAATTGCATCCCTCCTGCTGCGGAGTGAGATCGAAGGTTCTGCGCTGACCGCCAAGCGTGAAGGTCACATCGCCCTTGGGGTCAACCGTGAGATTGACGTTGATGCCAAGATTCCATCCATAGCCGAAGTCGCCGAGGGTGGAGGCATTGAGGCTGTCGTAGGTGCGCTGGATGTTGATAGCGAGACCTGTGGCGGGGACGACGAGGTCGGTGACGGTCGCCGTGACGCGGCCCGGCTTGTAGTTGCCTGCGACCGTGACTAGTACGAGGCTGTTTTGCTGGTCGCCGCTCGCGTCGGTGGCCTGGAGTTGCAGCCAATACGATCCGTTGACCATCGTTGTGGTGTCCAGCGTGCTGATCTGGCCCGAGCCGGTTGTATCTGCGTTCAAAACTGTGACATTGTTGCAATTGCTTGTGTAGTACGTGAGGTTGCAGGCAGGAGAAAGCGTCAGCGTGCCGCCGGTGAGCGAGACGCCTGAAGCCAGCGTAATGGGAACTATCCCGCTGACAGAAGAGCCGTAAAGAGGACTGCCAATCCATCCCTGCGAGACACCTGTTACCGGAGCGGGATTGACCGTGACCTGGAACTGCACGGTGGCGCTTTCACCAGTGTCCGAAGCATAAAGCTGTATCACGTAGACGCCGGGTTCGCTGAAACTGGCGTTGGTGACGGCCTGTTGCGGAGCGGAGAAAGTGACCGTGCCTGGTCCGCTGATCTGGGACCATTGGATTGAGGGAGTAATTCCAACGCTATCGGTGATCGTGCCGGTCAATGTGAGCGTGTTTGGCAGCGTCACCGAGTTTGGCGCGCTGATGGATGCCGATACTTGATTGCAGTTATCGCAGGTGTTGGTGGTTGAAGGAGGCCACACGCCGGTGATTACATTCGAGAAGATAACATTGCTGTTGCTCGCTTGAACGACTACGAGGTTGTATGCGCCGGAATCGGCGTGAAGGTAGCCGAGTGCACTGTGCCCACCTTCATCGGTCGTGGCGGAGGTAATGAAGTTATCAACGCCCCACACGTACATGGCAAGATTGGCATCTTCGATTGGGTTGCCGGAGGCATCGTTGACCTGCGCAACATAGTTCTGAGAGTCGTTGACTGTGGCAAAGAGCGAAATCGACACCGAACCGGGCGCTGTTAAGGACGAGTTAACCCAAGTCACCTGGTCAGTACCTGAGGTGTAGGTTTCTCCTCCGCCTAAAACCGCTTGCGCGCTCAGCGTGTCGATTCCGGTATTGGCTCCGTCATACAGGAAGGCCGCCGTGCCTGTAGCATCCGTAGTGGCTTGCAATTGTTGCGGATTGGCTCCTGCGATGGTGAGAACAACAGGAACGCCAGAGACGGGTGCGCCAGTTCCATCGGTCACCAGGGTGCTGAACGAAATGGGCTGGCCCACCGGATAAGATGACGATGTTGTATAGCGTGCCGGAAAGTAAGTCCCCTGATAAGCCGCAACACCAGGAATTAAGGTCTGATCGCCATTTGCGTTCACGAGGGGGCGTGCAGGCAAACTTACCGATGCTGTCCCGCTTTGATAAGCAACACTGATAATTTCACCGGCACTTAGATTGGATGCCGCAATGACTGGCGCGGTTCCGTCCAGGATGCCGTTTTGAATGTTCGGATTATAGATTCCATACTGGAAGTTTGTGTTTAATCCTCCAGCTGTCCACACCCATGGCATAGCCGTTGGCGGTACTGTAACTGTTGCTTCGTTCACCGCAACGTTGAATCCGGTGCCTCCGTCGCTCGGGTAATACTCACTGTTTACGCCAAGCTGAAGTTGAGTGGCTCCTGGCGGGACCACAAACTCTCTCGAAGAAGCACCGATGGCAACGGGTTCAATCACCGATCCCGTGCTGTCGGTGAATGCTCCGAAGAGTCCGATCGCACCCAGCGTTGGTGGGGGCAAGAGTGTTATGCCCGACACAGGCACAGATGGTGTTGGCGCAACCCAAGAAATGGACAACGAATTGGATGTTTGGGACACTTCACCAATATTC
>Ga0181520_10007844_pt1 | contig 15473 bp, 40 predicted proteins | sample PEATcosm2014_Bin_29_FD_132451 | JGI IMG/M metagenome (GOLD analysis project Ga0181520, IMG submission 132451) | Peatland microbial communities from MTU Mesocosm Facility, Houghton, MI, USA - PEATcosm2014_Bin02_30_metaG | ecosystem: Environmental > Terrestrial > Soil > Wetlands > Peat | place...
CGAAGCACTCCGCACGCAAGTTCAGCTGGGAAGGGACCAAAGGAGTAGCAGAGGCGAGCGACTTTGGCCCGCTGGGCACGCAGATCTGGTCGCAGGTGTGGGACGATTCGTGCGACGAGGGCTTCCTTGCGGTCAGCCCGAAGACGGGCAGGGAGGTGCTATTCTGCATGAAGGCAGAGATCAGGGGAGAAGAAGACGAACTGCTCGGTTGGGACTTCGAGTCGTACGACCGGAAACGTGTCGACACATTCAGCATCACCATCTTCAACGACTGAAGGGAGCAAAACGTGTGCAAAGCTGGTAACTTAGGGATGTCGACGCAGCGCGCTGTCGAGCAGATGTCGACTGCGCGAACAGTGAAGGCCGAGCTCGTCCCCGGGTGGGGGCTGTTGACATGCTGGCTCCAGAACGAGTGCGTCCACGGGTACTGGGTCCAGTTCGCGGAAGACGGCCCATACCGCCTGGTAGAAAAAATCGTTGAGCTTTGAAAGGGTGTAAACCAAGGCTACAAGAGCATATTATCTAGATGTCAGGTTGCTGCAGCAGACGTAACAAGAGGCTACCGGTGTTGACCACGGCATTTGTTCCATGAGCGAGGTGACCATGAAGACGAGTTAATCCTGGATGATTGTTTCTACCGCGTAGAGAGAAGAAATTGTGTGGTGGCAAGAGGGGCCGGCGATGGTCGGTCCCTTTTGTCGTTTTTTCGACGTTTTGACGCAACGAAAAACGACCCAGGGCCAGGATCCCATCCCCATGGGGTTCCTGGCCCGAAGTCTGCTGGGTCGCTGCGGCATCGTATCAGGCCGCGGCAGCGTCCTTCTTCGACTTGCGAGGCGCCTTGGCCTTGGGAGCCTCAGCCTCTGTTTCATCTGCTTCCTCGCTGCGCTTTTGGAAGACGACGTTCTTCTCGATCCAGGTCTCGACGATCGGCTCCTGCCGGCCGACCTTCTGCGTCACCTTGACGCGCTTCTTGCCGGTCTTCGTGGAGGGAGAAAGTATCTCCAGCCGCACCTCGTTGTTGTGGTCGATCGTCGACGCCTTCGTACCCATCGGCCCGAAGTAGACGCCGCCGAAGCAGACGAGAGGCGAACCGGCGCGGAGGTAGATTCGGCGAGGGCTGGTGGTTGAACGCATTGCCATGGTGATCCTTCTCTTTCTTTCGTACGTTGGAAGTTTGTCGGCCGCTTTTTCTCTGTTGCGGCCTGGTTGATGGTCCTAGTTTACCACAAGATCGATCACGTTGCACTGTGCGGATTCTTCTTCACCCATTCGACGGCTTATTGTTGTCGATGACGTTCTGGCACAGAACATCGATGAAGTCAGCCTCCTGCCATCCCGCCTCTATAAGGAGCTTTTCCAGCATCGCTCGGACGCGGCGTGAATTGTCTAACGACATCTCGCGAGTGCGCTTCCGTGCCTCCTGGATGACCATGGCCGCAGGCCAGCGGCTCGGTCGAATTGCGGAAGGAGGAGGCGTCGTCGGAGGCGATGTCTTTACCGTTGCTTTCACTTTTCTCTTTCCTTTTGTCGTATGTACCCTAGGTTTCACTGCTGTATATTACCATATGCGATAATCACATTTGCACTTTGTTATTTTGGTCACATTGTGCCTAAGGTCTCATGTTTGTTGCCGGCCGCGCGTGTACTCTGGCGGCCCGATGTTTTCGAAGCGACGTAAAATGTTTCGAAATAATTTTGCAACTATGTACCTGACTACGCTCAGTAGGTAAGACTACATTGGAACACGGTGCGGTCCTAAGGTTGGGGGACCTAAAGACACACATGAACTGAACTGAACTGGACAAGGAGATAAAATGACTACTAACGTGGGGCAACTGACGGACGAAAACGTATCCGAGATTGACAAGGCTCTTGCAGCTGCTGCTGCACGTAAGGCCAACAAGGTGAAGGGCAATGGTCCGACGGCAGCCACGTCCCCGGTGGCTGCAGGAACCACTGACAAGCGTCCGCGGTTGACTGCCGAAGAGAAGGCACAGCGTGAGCTCGACCGAGGTCAGCTCCTGGCAGAGCGCAAGGCGGCTCGAATCAAGGCTCGGGAAGAGAAGCGTGCCGCTGATGCCAAGCCGGCGGCCCACATGCGAAAGGTAGAGAAGGCAGCTGAACGGCTGGGCCCTCTCGGCCAGGCTGCTGAGATCCTGTTCAACGAGGCGACCGCCAACCTGACGCAGGCCGACCTTGCAGCGTTGGCGTTGCACATCATGTTGTTCAACCGGGTCCAGGCGACGCGGCGTTCCCTGAACCAGCAGGTCGAAGAGGGCCAGCAGGTCGAGATCATCAGCGGCGACCCGCGGTGGATCGGCAAGGTTGGAACGCTGGTGAAGAGCCAACGTATCCGATGCTACGTCTCCATTACTGACATCGCAAAGCCGATCTATCTCTTCACCTCCGACGTCTCTCCTGTCGCCAAGGAGCCGGCGCAAGATGCAGCCACCGAAGACACGACCGAAGAGGTCGAGCAGATCGCCGCGGCCGGCTGATCGCCTCACAGACACGCTTACGCAAGGCCGGGATCGTTGAGGTCGCCGGCCTTGTTTCTGTGAACTGCATGGACAGCTGTGGTAGTATGTACACATGTTGGATCCTGAACGAGAAGTCGCAAAGCTCACAGACGAACAGTGCCGCAGCATCCTGAAGGTCATCATTGACAAGGTCATGGACGTCAATGTAGGCAACTTGCCTGCATCTGAGTTCCAGCAATCGATCGAGAACGTCCTCGTTGCGGCGCTGATTGAGTTCGCTCCTACTCTTGATTCGTACTGACTGTGCAACCGAAATTCAAAACGAGGTATACTGACATCATGGAACAAATCCAGTCCGAGAATGTCACCACCTTGGCCGAGAAGATCCACACCTTCGTTGCAGCTGCTATTACCGGTCGCGTCATCATCCCAAACGTCGGATGCGACGAGGGGATCATCAACGTCTCTACTGTCCAGCCGGTGATCAACGTCAACGACTGGTCCGAGTTCAACATCGATGCGCAGGGTGAGCCACACCAGGGCATCCCGGCGCGCCGCTTCCGGGTCAAGGTCGAGCTGGTCGAAGAGGAATCGCTCTGCCCACCCACTGTCAAGAACACCGGTTCACGGAGGCCAGCTACAGACGTGGTTGCTCCGATCCTACGAAGCTAGGGTCCCCTGTCACCTTCCCGCGGGTGTGGTAGGTTACTGTCCCATGGTAGGTCTTAACCAGATCACTTGGGACGGTAACTTTGGTTTCACTGCAGCGTTTAACGTCGGGCTCGACCACAGGCGTGTCGCGCCTCCTACCTTGCAGGTCAATGGTCCCCTGGGAGAGCCACTGGAGATGCGCTATAAGTCCTACGACGACAACAGGAAGACCATCCTCTACGTACACATGGACAAGGGCAACAACGTGACCCACATGTTGGTTGTCAAGATGGAATGATGGCCATTACCAAAAAGAAACGAAAGGGACCCAAGAGGGTCATCGTGGGCAGGAAAGGCCGTTTGGCATGGGCTTGCTCCAAGTGCCGTGACAACCCAGACAGCCCGGGTTTTCCTGGCCTCAGCATCAGGTCGCTAAAAAAGCGTAGGTACTGTTCTGGCTGCGGCAGCACTGAACACATCATACGTGTGCGAGTGTACTCCTAGGTCCTCCCGGCTTAAGATCGTGTGGATGGAACAGTGTCGATGTGGACATGCCGGCGGATCCCCGCACCAGTGCCACGGTCACCACTACAAGTGTACTAACAAGCCGACGAAGCAGTACTTTTACGGGCCGCAGCTAAGCTCCCTCGCTGGCGTACAGATGAAGGTTCAGGTGTTCGACACCTGGGCATGCGACAAGTGCTGGCGAGAGTTCAACGTGCTGCGAGGCCTCGTCCAAGAGGCAGGAGGCGACAGTGTTTGAACTTGTCTTGGCGGTATGCGCAGTGTTGTCCACTATGTGGATCATGTACGCTGTGTTCTTGTTCTCGAGGTTCGTCCGTGCGTTTGAAGAGAAGAAGTTCTGCAACGACGTGATCACCGTTGAGACAAGGCCGGCCCGCGAAATGGGCAGGTGAAAATTGTACCCCACGTGGGGTACAGTCGCTTGTATGAGGCAGAAGCAGATCATCGAGACTGCGCTGGACTATGTCTTTGACAACGCCCTCGAGGCAGCGCTGGCCGCCGCCAAGTACCTTGCGATCGTTGCCATGTGCCAGCCACTGGAGCAGCTCGTCGATCGTTACCACCACAACCCGCGGTCGCTGTTCGCTGACTGCTTCAACAAGCTCAACATGCAGAGCCAGAGCGGCGAGTTCCTTGCTTCTCTACGTGAAGAGTTCTTCCACTGGCAGCGGGTGACGCTGCAGGTGGCATCACAGGTGGTAAGACACGGTGCTACGCTGACAGTCAGAAACATCGTCGACGCCTTTCGTCGAAGGGGACAATTTCAGAACTTGGCTAGCTAGTTACAACTAGCGCTATGAAAACACAGCAGGCCAAGCAGGTCGTCACACAGAACGCATCGTCCCTTGCCAGGGGGCTCTTCCAGCAGGCGATAGACGCCCAGGGGATGGGCACCCACGGGGCGTGGGAGGAACCTGACGACGACCTGGCAGACGCAATGATCGCGCTAGGCCCGATGGACCTGGCTGCCACAGCTGCGGCATCGATGGCACAGTTCCTGCAGACGTCAGCAGGCCAGGACCTCATGCAGGAGTACCTTCAAGGCACGTATGAAGACGTCCAGCAATCGTTCCTTGCATTCTCAGGGGCAAGGAGTGTAAGGCGGCAGCCTGCAGAGGTAAATTACGAGCATGTCAAGCCAATTATCCGAAGCCGACGCAGCAGTCGAACTCGCGGGCTGGGCACTATCTGATTCACGTATTCTTCTAAACCGCGACGAGCTTGCCTGGTGCCTCGTTCGTGACGTGGCAGCGAACGGTGGACGTCGCATGACCAAGGAAGAGTGCATGCTCTTCATAATTGGAGACGACGAAGGAGAGGTTCCAGAGGAGCTCGAGAAGCTCTTTCCTGAGACGAATCGTTATATCTGCAAAAAATGGGGGTGAGCGTGATAAAACATGCTGAAGCTTCTGAAGCAGAAGAGGCTGCACGGTACTGGCGTGAGGTCAACCAGGACCTTGCGAAGACCACGAATGGGCTGACTGATTCGCTCAACAGGTTGTCTACGTCGCTAGGCATATCGTTGCCTAAGACGTCGTCGCCGTCAAGGATGAAGCGGATCGTCAGGCGGTTGCCTGACTCGCTGTAAGTGTGCAATTTCACCACCGTTTGATGTACGGTGGTGACATGAAAAAGAAGCCCAGTCGCCTCATGCTGGTCCCGAAGCGGGTCCGCGTCCGCGTCACCCACCAGTCGTTCATCGCTTCTGAGCTTCTGACGCCGGGGACGGTCGTCAACAAAGGCCAGGAATTCGACGTCGTTGGTTTTAAGCGAGAGAAGAACTACGCCCACTACATCGTCGACATCAATGGCATCCGCTGCACGTTGTGGCCTCCTCACTGTGATATCGTACAACAGTGAAATTGAAACCAGCTTCATGGTAGGATTGTGACATGATCAAGTACAGCACGGACCTCAATGTCATCCGCAACTCGCCGCACCTCTTCACCTGGGGGAAGGTCGTCGCGTTCCATGACGTCGGGCCATATACCATCGTGGAGTACAAACGGGAGATCCAGACGCAGCCTCAACGTGCTCTTCATACTTCTACCTCATACGAAGGCGTCAGTACGTTTCACGTCTACGTCGAAGGCAATAGCACGAGCAGCAGTGAGACCAGCCTCGACAACGCCTTGTTGCTCGCCATCGGCCTACGGAACTGCGGCATCAACGAGGGGCGTCACATGGCGCTGGCAGCCAGCAGGTGCCTGGGCACAAGGACGTTCAAAAGGACAAATGACTAGCACGCGTTCCGCCGCGGAACGCGTGCAGCACGCGTTCCGCGTAGCGCTCGCAGACAACAACAAGCACAAGGAAAGGGATCGTCAATGTTTTCAAAGTGTTCAACGGTATGTGCGTTCGCAGCAGCAATCATCGCCGCGGCCTGTGGCGGGAACTCGGATGGCGTGGGAGGTGGAGGTTCGGGCGGACAGGACGCTGGGACGACTAGCTCATCCATCACGCTGCCCGCGAGCAGCACCCATTCTGCTAGCTCGACCACGACTTCTGCAGCTTCAAGCTCATCGACGAGCACTGCGGCCGCATCAACGTCCAGCAGCTCAAGTTCTTCTTCGTCTGCAGGAGGGCAGTCGTCCAGCCAGCTGCCTTCGAGTTCATCTACAACCCAACCGTCGAGCAGCTCTTCATCGTCGTCGAGCAGCTCGTCGTCGAGCTCTGGTGCCGCGGCCTCTAGCAGCTCAAGCATGTCGTCTGCTATGACGAGTTCGTCGTCATCGTCGTCGGGGTGGACGTGCTCTTCGACTGCTGTCGATTCCACTGGCAAGCTCACTGTCTCTGGCTTTGGAACGCCCTACGTCATCACCACGACTGACACCAAGCAGAACTGCGGGGGCCCAACCTTGGTTAGCACCATCGAGCCTGCATGCGTAAGCCCGCCTTGCACGCCGCCGTTCGCCGGCGAGGCCCAAGGTACCGTGTGCGCTGACACCGGCGCGTTTGCATCGATCGGGTGGACGTCGTCTGGGTTCACCGTGCCGTCGACTGGCGGCATCACCGTCTCCTTTAAGTCAGCTGGAGACGTGCCCGTGCGGCTGCAGCTGACAGCACCGAACGGCACGTTGGTGTACACCGCGTCCATCACGTCAGGAGCAGAAGCGTTGTGGTCTGACTTTACGAACAACCTGGACGACGCCCCACCCGTAGGACTGCCAGTCCAAGAGTTCCAGCTGGTCATCGATGGGACCAGCCTCTACCCGACGCCGTACGATGTCTGCGTCGAGTCGATCGCTATCGACCAGTGAAATTCAGCAGCGACCTGGGGTAGATTGCCTCCATGGCAACCTACACCCGGCTAGCCCGGAGGACAGCGTCAGGCAGCAATCCGGTCGTCTACTTCAAAGGCGACCTCTACTATCCAACCACAAACACGCACATCATCGCAGGCCAGGTCATCTTGGTGCAGCCTGTCCCAGGGACCAGGCCCAAGTGCATCAAGGTCGCGTCTCACAGCTCGGCAGCATGGGAGACGTGGAAGGCCAAGTAGCAATCACTGTGAAACCCAACAGCGATCTGAGGTAGATTGTTCCTACCACCTGCAAGGGGAGAGTCCAACATGCCCTCACGTAAGAATGCTGCCGCCCTCAAGGAAGTCACTGCCCCCGTCGCCAAGCCCAAGCGTGCTCCGAAGCCGAAGACGGCGAAGCGTGTCGCAAAGAAGGTCGCAGTGCGTGATTCCGGCGTCTTTGAGGTAGCCAATGTCCCCGTCGTCGAGCAGCCAGTGGCCGCACCTACGCCTCCTCCCGTCGAGGAAGAAGACATCAGCGTCGTCGGCCAGGTCAAGACTGCCTTCGCCCGACAGAACCGCCTCGCTGCCGTGATCGGCGCCGCCGCCGGCGCGATCGTCCCGATCGGCATCTTTTCTGTCGCGCACCTCGAGGTCGACTGGCAGGCGTCGCTCTGGGAACAGCCGAAGATGCTGCTGGTGTTGTTCGGCCTGCTGTACTCCGCAAAGACGGTGTACCAGTGGGGGCACCAGGCGTTTGACGACAAGGCAAAGGCTGTCGGTTTCGTCGTCCTCCTCGAGGGGATGATGGTGTGCAGCTCGCTGCGCTGGCTTGCGGCGATCGCATTGGTGTACCTGTCGCTCATCAACGGCATCGCCAGCGGGTGCCAGCTGACGAAGAAAAAGGTCGCAAAGCCTTCCTGGGTGTAACTCACAAACGAATGTGGTAGGATCAAAACATGAGCAAAAGACACAATCCTGAGAAGAGGGCCTGGCGCGGACGTTCATACAAGAAGGGCGGTGCCCAGGTGCGGCAGTTGAGGGAGGACCAGGACGACAACGGCTGCCGCCGGACACGCGTTCCGCGACGCTGCCGCGGGCGAGAGTTTCAGGAGTGAACATTCGTGGCAGGCGATGGTAGGATGGTGACATGAAGAACAGGGTCGTCGCCATCGTCGTCATCGCCTGCCTGCTCGGGTTCTTCCTCAACCTGCCCGGCAAAGGATGCCGCGTCCACCGGTCGGCAGGCTGCAGCTACCACGTTTCAGTGTAGTTCAATAGCGACCTGAGGTATACTAGGGCCATGAAGAACATCAATGACCTCCGCAGCATCTACAAGCCGACGCCCTACACAGGCGAGACGACAGTCGACCTCCAGGAACTGGTGTGGTTCTTGGGCCGCGGCGAGGTCGACATGTCGCCTCCCTACCAACGGAAGAGCGTCTGGACGAATGAACAGCGTGAGCTCTTCATGGGGCACCTCCTGTCCGGCGGCGAGCTGCTGCCCATCATCATCCAACGGGTGCCAGACGGTGGCCCACAACAGGTGCTCGATGGGAAGCAGCGGCTGGAGACGATGCTTGCGTGGTTGGCAGACAAGTTCCCCGCGAGGCTCCAGGATGGGACGCTGCTTCGTGTCAGCGACCTACCACTGCGTAAGTGCGGAGAGGACATGGTCCCTGCCGGGCTCAACTTCGTCAACATCCACATCAAGTACGTCAACATGCCGTTCGAGGAGCGTAAGCAGTTCTATGTCCGGTTCAACTCTGCAGGTACGCCTCACACCCGCGAGGAGCTCGAGGCTGCCCTGAAGGCCAAGCCAAAGAAGTGAATTTCGGCAACGAACTGAGGTATATTGGTACCATGTTCAACAGGAAGAACCCCACGTTGTTGAAGGCTGCGGTCGAGGAATACACTGGACGCACGGTCAAGGAACTCAAGACATACGACGACCCGTACGTCGCAGGCGCATTTGCGATCCGGTGCGTGGCCAAGGACGACAACGCTAACATGGACTTCGTCGTCACTGCCCACGCCCAGTACAAGACAGCAGCCGAGCTGGTGAGAGAGCTCGAGGAGGCGTGCTTCGAGACGTGGCCTCCCAAGGCTAGCCGGAAGACGATCCGCTTCTGGTGAAACGCTGCAGCGATCCGGGGTATACTGCTTTCATGAATGCAACCCTGCAGAAGCGAGTCGACCTGGAGTTGGACGCTGCAGTCTTCGAGAACGGGTACGTTGATCTGATGACGTACTCTGCAGAAGAGCTCGCGACCGACATTGCGACGTACTGCGACGACCTCGAAGACGAGGACGAGGAAGACATCAAGCGCTGTGCACAGGAGTACCTCGACTGGTACGCTTCTCACAAGGGTGAAAACCAACCACGAAATGATGTAGGGTAGGACAATGCTGACACCGGAACAACTGAAAAGGCTGGCAAGCGTCCAAGACAAGCTTTCTATCGTCTGCGACGAGCTCGACGGCCTTGCGAGTGAGATGCAGGTCGACGATAGCAACCGCGTGCTGCTGAGCGACGTCCTGGACAAGGTCTACTATGAGATGGCTCGGGTTGCCAGACACTGTCTGCGTCCGCCGGCCACTACCAGTTAGCTACACGCGTTTCGCGCCTCGCGAGGCTTCAGTGAAAGTCCACCACGATCTGAGGTATACTGGGACCATGACAAAGGTGATCGCTCCTGCAAATTGGCGTGACAACGCTCGATGGTACGACTGGTTCTCCTACGAGACACGTGCTGCCTATGCCAAGGAACACTGCTCGAAGACGTACATCTACCACGGGCAGACCGTCGTCATCATCAGCTACCCACGCTACAACGGCAACGTCGCGTTCTACGACATGGATGGCGGCCGCATCCTCTGGGCACCTCTGAAGGACTGTGTGGTGGGCAAGCTCTTTGAGGAAGAGGGACGTGCAGCAGAAGAACAGGACTTCCAGTGGTCAGCGATCCTTGGGTCGCTCTTGGCCGACGAGGCGACGGACATCTGCTATCGCCTGTTCGAGTGAACTTCCATAACGATCTGAGGTATACTAGGACCATGAGCAAGGCAGAAACCACTGGCACCATCGTGCTCCCCAACTTCAGCTCACTCGCCCTCTGGCGCCACGAGATCAGCGGTCAACTCAGCGACGGTTACTGGGAGAACACCCGACCGTTCGACCACTGGAAGTTCTGGTGCTTGCTCGAGTCGAAGGTGGAGCGTGACCAGGCGCGGGTCGACATGGCATTCCCGGCGTACCCAATGGTCAGCTACAACCTGGCTGCGCTCTACGGCAAGGAGATCGACCTCGGCAAGCGGATGACCAACCTCGGGAGGATGGGGCGGGCATGCGAGGCGGGAGGGTTTGAGCTGGAGTACGACTGGTGCTGCAGCGCGGAAGACATGCCTGAGACGCTGGACGACTTCATGAAGCTGTCCGTTGCACCGGACGGCGCTGGCCACGTCGTCGGTGCAACAGAAAATTGGAAAGGTCGGGTCGTCCCCGATGCGCTTGCAAAGGCGTACTACATCGTCCTCTACAACGTCGAGGACATGATCCGCGATGTCAAGAGCATCAAGGAGGCGATGCTGACGACGCGCCCAGACAAGCACAAGGCAAAGGCAACCTGAGGTCACGCGTTCCGCGAGCTCGCAACAGTGAACTTCAACAGCGAACAGAGGTAAGATCCTAGTCATGATCAAGGAAGAACACATCAAGGCCTACTGCCTCCAGCACAACCTCAACTACGCTGACCACGCTGCGCTGGCGAAGGCGTATTCCGAGGAGGACTGGAAGGACGTCAAGTGCGCCGGCTTCGACGGCCACGTCGGTGGTGGTGGACAGGCTGTCATCGTCCTCCACGACAATGGGACATGCGAGGCGCTCTTCTATTCCTGTGCCAACGACCCTAGGTTCGTCGAGGACAAGTTCGTCCGCGTCCTTGATGCAGAGCTGGGCCCTGCCCTTGCCCACTTCTATCACCTCCACATCAAGGAATGACCGGCTGACGGGGGCCCTTTCCGGGCCCCACGTGTCCCGCGGTGAATTCACGGGCCAAAAGAGGTATAATTCCACCATGGCAATCACCACCCACCAGTGCGACGGCTGTGACGAGGCCCGTAGGGACGTGAAGTCAGTGGGCGTCGACGGCAACGGGGAGCCAGACGCTCCCGACCTGTGCTTCCTGTGTCGCAAGGAGGCAGAACGTGGCAGGATCTTCGACACACGTACCAAGCGGTACGTCAGGTTCGTCAGCCCACAGCAGTGAACTTCAACAGCGACCTGTGTTAGGATAGGCCCAACCAATGAACGGAGACACGATGTTCTCTCTCAACATTTCCAAGCTCACGTACGGTGCCATCAACTACACCATCGTCCTGCCTGACGCCCGATACATCTCCGGGCAGCGGCCCAACATGGCTGAGGTCAACGATGCGTTCACCCGTGCGATCGCAGAGTACGAGGAACACGAGCGCCGGCGAGCAAAAGAAGCGGTGGTCGACATCGAGACCAGGTTCCCTGGCGCGATCGGTAAGTTGCCCAAAGGTGACATTCGTAACCTGACGATCAGCTCAGACGGCGTCCTTTCTGTGGAAAAGGTATCTGTCGCTCCTGGACACCAGGTGTACCCACTGGTGTGGGACCCCGAGGAGAAGCAGTGGGACCAGCCTGATAGCATGTTTTTTTGATCTTCAGCAGTGAATCCTGCAGTCCCGGTGGGGTATACTAACACCATGGACCGAAAGACCAAGGCAATGATCGAGTCGTTCGCATGGGACTGCACTGTCGGCGCAGGGCACGCCCCAGATGAATGTGGAGAGAAAAAGTTCAAGGCAGCCTGCCACGTCCTTGCAATGAACCTGCGTCCTACACAACACAACAGGGAGCTGACCGCAGAAGAGTTGAACGTCTTCAACAGCGCATGGAAGCAGTGCGTCCAGGAGATGCAATCGCCCTGACAGTGAACTTCAACATCGAACAGAGGTATACTGGGACCATGGAAAAGAGCAAGGCAAAAATCTCTGAGGTCCAGGCACCGTACACCAGGTGCGCAACCTGCCAACGCGTGGTGTTGATCGCCGAGACAGTGAAGGTCAGGGACCAGTGGAACGAGGTGAAGGTGCACTGCCCCAAGTGCATCGAGAAGATGTAGGTCACGCGTTCCGCGAGCGAAGGAGACGTACAGATGGCTGCCAAAAGGGTCCTGTCAAAGGAAGAGCTGGCGAACAACCTGGAACGTGTCATCAGCGAGGCTGAAGGCGTCGCAGAAAAGCTGCGTGCAGAGATCGGAGGAGGCGACGGCGAAGCGCGCATCGATGAGGCCTGCAGCCTCCTACACATCGCCCGGCGGCGCGCAATCGAGCTGATCAACGACCTGCAACCGTGATCACGGTGAGGTGAAAGTCCACCACGATCTGAGGTATACTGGGACCATGGAAACCGAGCTGGTCGCCACCAAGGTCAGGATCTCCAACGGCATGCAGCGCACGGAACAGGTCATCGCCCACCGGTGGGGCGACAGGCACTTCGTCAAGCAGTTCACCGACGGGCGGCAGACGAGCTTCTGGCGCGCTGAGGACCTGAACGTGCTGCGGCAGCGCCTGCAGTCGAACGGGTTCGTCGTCGCAGGTTGACACGCGTTCCGCGAGCTAGCAGCAGTGAACTTCAACAGCGAACAGAGGTATACTGGGACCATGAAACACCCCATCCAGATCGCAGCAGAGAAGGCGCAGTGCTCCACCCGTACGTACAGCGGCAGGAACATGCACGGTTCTGAGTGCCTCGGCGCAGTCTACCAGGGGACCGACACCAACTGCTTCATTGCAGACGTCCTCGAGGCAGCGTTCGAGGTCAAGGACATCGACCTGTTCGAGATCGCTGATGCCATCCGCAACATGAAGCGGGACAACATGGGCCACGACCTCATCTTCTACTTCCCCAGCATCGAGCGATCAGAGATGCAAGGAGAAGAGGACGACGTTGAAGACGAAGAGGAGGAAGACGAGGACTCAGTCCCGACGGTGAAGCGGTCGACGCCGCCACCTGACGCCTGAGGACACGCGTTCCGCGATGCCCGCGGGGGCCGCAGTGAAAGGTCCCCGCGAACTGGGATAGGATGGAACCATGGACACTGAATCCAAGCCTTCGACAGATTTCACGGTCCAATCCCTCATCGCAGACCACCAGGACGACATGCGTAGGCTCGCGATGTCCTTTGCCAAGGACGTGGCCTGGAGGATCGAGGATCGGGAGGTGTACGCTGACGACTTCCAGCAGGTGATCCAAGAGGCCATGTGGGCTGCGCTGAAGAAGTGCGGGTACCCTGAAAAGTAGGGAATGATGGTGAAACTCCATGGTCCTAGGTGGTATACTGGGACCATGGAAAATCCCAATGCCACCTGGTTGCTCCAAGCCATCCTCGTCGACATCGCTCACTGGGACCTGGCCACGCGCGCTGATGTCCGACAGCGACCAGAAGCGCCTTGCCTCGCTGACTGACGGAGACATTGACACCGCACTCGCAATCCTGCGGGGAAAGATCAAGAGGGGCCGCGCCGACGCCATCGCACTGGTGATGACGCTGGACGACGAGTAGGACGCAGGGACTGGGAGGATCTGGACGCATGGATCCTCCCAGTGAAATACAGCGGCGATCTGAGGTAGTATAACACCATGGACCAACGGTTGGTCCGGCAGGGAGAGGGCACCATGCATACCGCGAACCAGATGCACCACGCCATGAAGGTCAACGCTGAGCACCTCCGCCTCGACGACGAGCGAGGCCAGGAGATCCAACGCCTCTTCGTCACCAAGTTGGAACCACTCGCTCTTGAGGCCCGTAGCGACGGGCTCAGCTGCCTCACCTTCGCTGATGCGGCCGTCGAGGCATTTGCCGGCCGCCGGCATGCCGGCGAACCGACCTGCAGCATCTACACCATCAGGCTGGGCGCCCTTGCCGACGAGGCCCGAGCCAACGGGCTCACCTACGTCGAGTTCGACAGCGCTGCTGTGGACGCCTACGCCGCCACTTGCCCGGCGGAGGCCTAACAGTGGTTCTGGGGGACGGGAGACAACGTTCTGTCCCCCAGTGAATTTGGGCCGCCCAAAAGGTTAATATAACAATATGAAAACGGTAGCCAACCTGCTCTCCCTCAGCCTCCTCATCGCCGGCATCGTCCTCGTCCACCTCGCCTACAACCTCCCGGCTGCGACGCCATCGCCGTACTCTGTCTCCATGCACAACGAGGTCGTCGCTGTTGACGCTGGCATCTCGATCGAGGCAGACGCCATGTTGGCATCGCCTGCACCTGCAGCCCCCATCGCCGTGGCCCAGCTCGCTGCTCCGAAGGCGGCGCCCTGCAAGGGAGGGATGCTCTGCCTCGGCGACCGCAAGGCCCACCGCTACAGCATCGACCACGACGCTAGCCTCGTCGTCCGCTGAACGACCCGGGCGGGAGACAACTCCCGAACTTCCCAGTGAAAGATCGCAGCGAACAGTGGTAAGATCAGGACCATCAAGGAAGGCAGGCCCCAAATGCTGAAGACGATCAAGACCTGGTTGGCGCGGTTCGAGTCGGGCAAGATGTCAGAGCAGACGCTGTCGCTCCTCCTGGAGACGGTGGAGGGTCCCCGGACGCTCCTCCTGGAGACGGTGGACGGTCCCCGGACGCTCCGCTGGGCGGGAAGGGCCAGCTAGCAGGGGCAGACGCTGGGAGGGGATCGCCCCTCCCAGTGAAACCCAGCGGCGATCTGAGGTAAGATACCACCATGGACAACAGGTCGGACAGCAAGCTGCTCTTCTCCCTCCTCGGCGCGGCAGTCGTGTTCTACTACTGCTTCGGAGGCGCGATCTTCGCAGTGGCTGAGGCTGCGATGAAGTAGATGCAGACGCATCGCAAAGGCGTAGCGGGCCGGGGCCGAGGGGGGCCCCTCGGGTGACGGCAGAAAGGGGCCCTAAGGGGCCCCCCTAAACAGCCCCGTAAATAGGGGCCGGGGCCCCGGGGCTTCTGGCAACCTTTGTGGGGCCATTCTGCGGACGCCGGCGCTTAGGTCGTTCACGTAAATCACGCGTCGTTTCCCACCGGGAAACAGCATCCCGTCACAAAAATCACGTGCAGCGTATGGTGCCGCCGGAAGGCGTTCATCTCAAGGTGTGCAACTGGCAGCCTGACGGTGTTAAGGTCATGCCATGAGGTTATTCACGGCAGTGGTGGCAGTGGTGGCAGCGTGTACGATGGTAATGTTCGTTGCGATGACAGCGACGTTCGTCAGCGAGCTCTATAAGTCGCAGAGGCCATGCGAGTGTGTAGTGTGGGCCGACGGTGGTGTAAGGTAGGCACATGTTGGACTCAATGGTCAAGGTCTGCACCATCGTCTTCCTCGTCGCCGCCACGGCATACGTCCTGTGGCAGATGTCGCCGCCGCCACCTGGCACGCCGGCCGACGAGGACGACGTTTGCGTGGGGATGTGACTGCAGCGTGGTCAAAAAACAGGAAGAAGAAGGAAGAGGTACGACGAAGGTGATGAACGACAAGGGCAATGATGAGGTCGAAAAGGTTGGCACCTCACAGA
>Ga0181520_10007845_pt1 | contig 15471 bp, 11 predicted proteins | sample PEATcosm2014_Bin_29_FD_132451 | JGI IMG/M metagenome (GOLD analysis project Ga0181520, IMG submission 132451) | Peatland microbial communities from MTU Mesocosm Facility, Houghton, MI, USA - PEATcosm2014_Bin02_30_metaG | ecosystem: Environmental > Terrestrial > Soil > Wetlands > Peat | place...
AGGCAAGGACGAGATCGGTGCCTCCAACGGTGAATATTGGTATCTTGACACGAACGGACTTGGGTATTGGACGACCGGGGACCAGTATGACAATTTCGGCGTGGTTGGGTGGACCCCGGTAGTTGGGAAATGGAGTTAAAATTTACTCTTGTTTTTTCCGGTAACTTCCGGTGATAATTTTCCATATCATATTCTGGAAATTTGGATCCTAAAAATTTACTATGATTCAGAAGATCAATCAGCAATAAAATATGGATTTCTATTGAGCCCTCTCAATTATTCTAATGTAACTTTGTGTCTTTTAATTTAATAAAAAATAGCATACATATTCACTCCTTTTGGATTAATAAATTATTCGAAATAATTATCAAAAATTGTTAAAAAAATTATTTCGAAATTTATATATATATAGTCCTCTCTTACCCTACTATGTTCCCGTCCTAATTATGTTTGGAACACCGGGGCAGGATAGTCCCAAGGAAACAAATTAGGATTCAGGTTTTTCTTGTTGGTAGGAATGCGCCAAGCACTGATGCTCTAAAACATAAACGGAAGGAAGCAGAAAAATCGGTTCGGAAACGGTTCCGACAAGAAGGAAATACGTGGGAGACGAAAATAAAAATCGGACAGATTTTCATGGGGGAGCTATGGTATCCAAATATTATATTGGCATTGGTGTGATCGTTGTAATCCTGGTAGTGATTCTTTTAGGTATTATATTTTTTATTCCGACATATTCCTGTCTTTTAGGTCAGGAATGCAAACAGGGAATTAGTACGGTACCTTCTCAAGACAATTTGATCCCGGCACAAACAAAAATTTCTACTGACCTTCTCCAACTTACGGATAGCAGTTATTTATCTAAGGGGGTGACCGAGGCCACACTCGAACAACAGATGGTACAGAACCATCAGCTAACCTATGCGGATGGAAAAACGTTCGTCTATGTATATATTCAATTAAATGCCTCTTCAAATCCCACCTCCCTTGATTCATTGGTGTGGAATGTAACCAATAGCGATCCGGCAAACCATCTGGTTGTTGCATGGGTAGATGTTAACAATCTTATGAATCTTGCCTCGCTTGAATCCGTCGAGTCCATCCGGACAGTATATCCGCCTGCTTTAGCGAGGGGATGATAGTATGTGGAAACACCGTATAACCGGCGGTAAACTGGTTTGAATGAGGAGTACTGAAAAGGTGAAAGGGTATGGTAAAATTAACTGAATTGATTGATGATTTCATAGTGGTAGAAACATCGGAGAAGCTCATTAAAGAGAGATTCTTAAAGAAAAAAACAAAATTTTTAGGCATTGCCACTTTCTTGTTTTGCTTATTGATGGTCTTGTGTGGTGTTGGGGCATCTCTTACGAACAATACTGTTAGCAATATTACAAACTCAACAGGGGTTCTGCCTTCTGATTTGAATAGCACTACTAACACAACGGTCAATGGGGCAGCGGCTCATACCATTCTCTCTGTTGTAACCACACTCCCAACTCCTCTAATTTCGACGACTACAACTCAACCTGTGAATACGGTCCCGACAAAAATTGTACCTAATGGAACAATAGGTGGACAAAATGTGACCTATTCGTACCCGGTTACGGGCAAATCCCCATCAAAATCTCTCGTCATGATCGTTCAGAATAATGAAGCACCTCCAAGTCCTATTGGTTCGCCAAATACGATTGTAGTGGGGGGGGCCAATCTGACTCCAAGCGAGAGGAAATTATCCAGTGCACTTCTTCAGATGACAAGATGGTCGTCAAATGTATCTGTCCAAAACCAGCCCGTATCAGAAGAAGGTCTTGAAACAAAAACTGTCCCTTCGCATGTTACTTCCGCAGCAAGTAACTCGGCGACGGAAAATATTTCCTCGGGTGAACTTGTTTATATATACGTATCTTTCGAACCAGGATACTCCACACATATGGTTGATTCACTTGTTGCGGATGTGACTGATCGGGATGAAAACAACCATCTTATCGCCGCATGGGTAGATGCAAAAAATCTCCTGCCCATAGCTGATCTTGAGGGAGTACAGAACATTCAGGAAGTGACCCCGCCCACGGTAAATCTTTATCCATTAGATATCGAGGGAGATACCATTCTTAAAACCGCAACTGTCCGTGCTCAGTACGGTGGCGGCGGCGCAGGTATGAAGATAGGTGTTATCTCAAATGGTGTAAATTCTATTGCACAATCTGAATCTGCTGGGGATCTTCCGAGTAATGTTATTGTGCTGAGTAATACTGTTGGCGGTGATGAAGGTACCGCCATGCTGGAAATTGTTCATGCAATGGCCCCGAACGCCCAGCTCTATTTCCATGACTGTGGGAGTAATACCGTGGCATTCATTGCCGGTGTTAACCAACTCAAGGCTGATGGGTGCACGGTAATCGTTGATGATATTTCCTGGAATACGGAACCTTTCTTTCAAGATGGGTATGTCGCAAGTAACGTGGAAGCGATAACTCCCAATGTTGTTTACATCTCTTCTGCGGACAATTATGCGCAGCAACATTTTCAAGGGACATTTTGTCCTGGCGAGTATGTTACTTATCCCCCAAGCACAACAAAGTATTACCTTAATGATGATACTCAGCCAACGAGCTGCAATCCCACATTGGGATATTCACATCACGAGCCACTTTATGTATTTATGCCTTGGGGATCCTCCATCTATAGTGTTTTAGAATGGAATGATCCGTTTTCATCTGCCAATAATCTTTACAATATTGTTTTGGTTGATAATTCCGACATGGATGCCTTTTACCTTAGTACACCCCCGGGAAAGGGAGGTACTTCACAAACAATCCTCGCTTATACGGCATCATCTTCAACCTGTAATGAAGATTATAGTATTGGTGGGGTTTCAGGCTGCCTTGTTGACGTAGATGTATCCGAAGACCCTGGAAATAGTGGTTATAGTACTATTGGACTTTATATTTTCCCGAGTGGTGGGGCTGGCGTTCTTACCCCAAGTCAACTTACAGGTACAGGTCTTACCGCTAATCTTGTTCCGGCTGGTTCCATCCACGGGCAACCTGCGGCACCGGATGTTATCGCTGCCGCCGCCCTTCCTGAGTCTAATCCCACGGTAAATGAACCATTCTCCTCAGAAGGACCGGTTACAATTACGTACCCATCAGCGACAACCCGTACAAAACCGGATATTTCCGGTGTGGACGGAGTACAAACTTCGGGAGCTGGCGGATTCTCAGAACCTTTCTACGGTACTAGTGCAGCGGCACCTTCTATCGCAGCGGTTGTTGCAGATGTTTGGGGACTCTATCCTTCAACCTCAGCGGCTCAGATTCGGGCTTACCTTAAAAACTCTGCAGATTATCTGGGAAGTGCTGATATATTCGGATCCGGACGGGCAGACGCGATGAATATGGTGAATAATATGGGTCCGCCGATTAAGGCCACGGACAAGATCGGTGCTTCGAATGGCGAGTATTGGTATTTGGATACGAACGGACTGGGCTATTGGACGGCTGGAGACCAGTATGACAATTTCGGCGTAGTCGGGTGGACGCCGGTAGTCGGTAACTGGAATGGGAATAGTCAGGGTAAGGATGAGATCGGTGCTTCGAATGGCGAGTATTGGTATCTTGATGTCAATGGGAATGGCTATTGGACGGCTGGAGACCAGTATGACAATTTCGGCGTAGTCGGGTGGACGCCGGTAGTCGGTGACTGGAATGGCCAGGGCAAGACCGAGATCGGTGCTTCGAATGGCGAGTATTGGTATTTGGATACGAACGGACTGGGCTATTGGACGGCTGGAGACCAGTATGACAATTTCGGTGTCGTAGGATGGAAGCCAATCGTCGGTGACTGGAGTTAATTCAACCCCACTATTTTTCAGGGAACATCCAGCGATAATTTTCGCATCGCATCCCAGAAATCCGGGTCATGAAATGCGTTATAATTCAGAAGATCAATCGACGATAATATAGGTTTTCAATGTTCTAATGCGTTGTTGGGAGATGTTAAAAAATGCTCGCAGCGAGCGTCATTAAATTGGGTATAATTTTAATTTTAAGATTTTTACTGTTCTATTAGATGACCTTTTCTCACTTCGTTGGATTCATCAGAACCGAATTACCCTACAAACAAGTGTGGATTCTTTAAATAGCGGGCGAAAGAACACAATAATTTATAGTGGATGAGGATGGTTATGTCATGAAAATCGAACGCGTTTTAGTATTTGTGGCACTTGCTAGCCTATTGATAACAGCCGGTTGTATATCAAATGAAAAAAATCAAAATACAGTACCAAGCAATGATAGTACGCAACTACCCGTCGTTTCCAACCAGAGCCCGGTGGTGTCGGCTACTATAACATTACAGGCAAATTACATCGACAAACTTATTGGAGCATGGAAAACAGAGACGAATGGTTCACAGGCTATATACTGGCAGTTTAATAATAATGGCACCCTGACGGGAGGCAGTGAACCGGGCAGTCACGATATAACTGGCAGATGGGGTTTGATCGGTCTCAGAAATCTTTTCGAAATGAACGCAACCGGCACTAATAGCACAGGTAAACAGACAACATACGATATTGTCATATATTACGATCTCGCCAGTAAAAATGTGTATGTGGTTAATCCGCCGGAAGACAGGAATTGGAATTTTATCAGGCAATGAAACCAAACAGATAAAAGATCAGGGAAAAGTAATTTTTTTTCCTAATCTTTTAGGTTTTTATTTTCCTTTTAATTTTAACATAGAAGGATGAGTAACTGGTGTTGAGCATAGGTCTTTTTGGAATATTTCGATGAATAAAGATATGTACGGAAATCTTTGATAAGGCCGCATGACAATTCAACAAACCTGATATACCGGTTTGCTACCTTTATTTTATCTCCTCGCTGGTTATTCGCATAACAAGGTATGGGGGCACTGTATATTAGATCTTTTGGTCAATCAAGTCAGGTATTACCATAAAATTTCCGGTATTTTCATCACTTATGCTTAAACTCCGTTCATATCGGTTTTTCAGAAACTCTATTTGATAATTGAAATAATTTCGAAAAATATAACATCCTGAAAGAAAAAGGGTGAATATTCTTGGTGCTTGAGCATAAGCTGTCCGTCAGCCTACCTGCAATTGAGAGAGCCGGAATAGGATTACCGCAACGATAGTTTGTGCCCACATTCGGAATGGAGGGGATAAACATGGTCAAATCAATCAGACGGTTATCTTACAGGATTCTATTCATCCTATGTATTGTTTGCATTTGTGTTTTAGGATTAATACCCGTTGTTTCAGCGAGTTCCACAACCCCTCCGGCATTTGTGACAGACTGGGGTGGGTTGACCACCCCTTTTGGTATAGCTGTGAGTGCTAGTGGTTATGTTTATATCGCTAATGCGGGATCGAACACTATCGTGGAATACAATTCAGGAGGAACATTGCAGAGGACATGGGGAGAAGGTGGAACAGGGAAAGGAGATTTTGAGGATCCCTACGGTCTTGGAGTGGGTCCCACAGGAGTTGGGAACGTTTATGTCGCTGATACAGATAATAATCGTATCCAGATGTTCAGTCCAAGTGGGGGATGGGATCAGGGATGGGGTCAGGAAACCCTAAATTTCATTAATCCTTGGGATGTCGCGGTGAACCCATCAACTGGGAATTGGTATGTTGCGGATTCTGGCAATAATCGTATCGATATGTTCAATAAATTAGGGTATTTTCAGACTGATTGGACAGGGACGTTAAATTTTCCCGAGGCAGTAGCGATTAGTCCGGCAACCAACAATGTTTATGTCGCGGATACTTATAACAACCAGATCCAGGAGTTTACGCCAACCGGATCGTTTATAACTAAGTGGGGGTCAAAAGGGAGTGGGCCTGGACAGTTTGAATTTTCTGAAGGGATCGCGGTGGATCCGAACGGTTATGTATATGTGACAGACTGGTTGAATGACAATCTCCAGATGTTCACGTCATCAGGAACTTATCTAACCCAAGTAGGGTCTAAGGGATCTGGACCCGGACAGTTTAATTCCCCCGAGAAATTAGCATTAATGTCGACATCCTCTTCATCGGGATATATCTATGTCGCTGACAGTGGAAATAACCGGGTTGAAATATTTTCATACAAGGACCCACCTGCTGTAACCAGCATCTCACCGGCATCCGGTCCAATCACTGGTGAGACCTCGGTTACGATCTCCGGGAGTGCATTTACCGGGGCAACTTCAGTTTACTTTGGCAGTACACAGGCGGGGAGTTTCACAGTGAACTCCGATTCATCGATAACTGCAACATCTCCAGCAACAGGTATAGCGGGAACTGTCGATATTACGGTCACAACTCCGGGTGGAACAAGTGCTACCTCATCCACTGACCGATTCACGTATACTCCGGCACCCATCACCGGCATAGGTGCGATCACCGGCACTCCTCAAGTAGGTAGTACGCTGACTGCAGGTGCAGTGTCGCCGTCAGGTGCGACCGTAACGTATCAGTGGTATAGGTATACTTCTGGTGTCGGTGAATTCGTTATTTCTGGAGCAACATCGAATACTTATACCCCGGTTAATGGAGATGTTGGTTGGGACCTACTGGTCATTGCTACTGGTTCGGGCAGTTACACCGGCACAGCAACCAGCGCTCCAATAGGACCGGTGGAGACAAAGACCCCGATCACCGGCATAGGTGCGATCACCGGCACTCCTCAAGTTGGCAGTACGCTGACTGCAGGTGCAGTGTCGCCGTCAGGTGCAACCGTAACATATCAGTGGCAAGAATCTGCTACAATCGGGGGCGAATACATTGTCATCTCAGGAGATACATCGAGTACCTACACCCCAGTAGCTAGCGATGGTGGAGCTTATATCGAGGTCGTGGCTATTGGTTCTGGTGGTTGCACCGGCAGGGTAACAAGCGCTCCGGTAGGACCGGTATTAATCCCGCTCACCGGAATCGGAGCGATCACTGGCACGCCCCAGGTCGGCAGTACGCTGACCGCCGGTGCAGTGTCGCCATCTGGTGCAACAGTAACGTATCAATGGCAGGAATCTGCTTCTTCAGGAGGCACCTATACAGCCATTTCCGGGGCAACTTCGAGCACCTATGCCCCGGTTAACGGGGATATTGGACAGTATATTGAAGTTGTGGCCACCGGAACGGGTAGTTACACCGGCACCGCCACCAGTACGCCGGTAGGGCCGATAACGGCATCCGGTCTGGGCAAGGACGAGATCGGAGCCTCGAATGGCGAGTATTGGTATCTTGATGTCAATGGGAATGGCTATTGGACAGCCGGGGACCAGTATGACAATTTCGGAGCGCCCGGATGGACGCCGGTAGTAGGCGACTGGAATGGCCAGGGCAAGGATGAGATCGGTGCTTCGAATGGCGAGTATTGGTATTTGGATACGAACGGACTGGGCTATTGGACGGCTGGAGACCAGTATGACAATTTCGGCGTAGCCGGGTGGACGCCGGTAGTAGGCGACTGGAATGGCCAGGGCAAGGACGAGATCGGAGCCTCGAATGGCGAATATTGGTATCTTGATGTCAACGGGAATGGCTATTGGACAGCCGGGGACCAGTATGACAATTTCGGAGCGCCCGGGTGGACGCCGGTAGTAGGCGACTGGAATGGCCAAGGCAAGACTGAGATCGGAGCCTCGAATGGCGAGTATTGGTATCTTGATGTCAATGGGAATGGCTATTGGACGGCTGGAGACCAGTATGATAATTTCGGCGTGGTCGGGTGGACGCCGGTAGTAGGCGACTGGAATGGCCAGGGCAAGGATGAGATCGGTGCTTCGAATGGCGAGTATTGGTATCTTGATGTCAATGGGAATGGCTATTGGACGGCTGGAGACCAGTATGATAATTTCGGCGTAGCCGGGTGGACTCCGGTAGTAGGCGACTGGAATGGCCAGGGTAAGACCGAGATCGGTGCTTCGAATGGCGAGTATTGGTATTTGGATACGAACGGACTGGGCTATTGGACGGCTGGGGACCAGTATGACAATTTCGGTGTCGTAGGATGGAAGCCAATCGTCGGTGACTGGAGTTAAAATCCATTTTTTTTCGGGTAACATTAGGCTAACAATTTTTATATCACGTTTCGGAAATTCGGGTCGCTGAAATCCACCATATTCTAAGAGAGCATTAGGTGATAACGAAGGATCTCCTAGAGCCGAATGACTAGAAAAAAGATGCTCTCAAACGCTCCAAGCAATAATTAAGTTGATTGTAAACGAATATGTAACTAATGAAATATTTCGTAACCGGCGGTGCAGGATTTATCGGGAGCAATTTCATCCGGTATTTGTTAAATCACTATCACGATATTCAAATTCTCAATTTTGACTCATTGACATATGCAGGAAATCTTAATAATCTCGAGGATATCGAAAGTGATTCTCGACACTCTTTTGTCAAAGGAGATCTCAGCGAAGCCAAAGAACTAGAAAATGCATTTCACAATTTCGAGCCGGATTTTGTAATTAATTTCGCTGCGGAATCACATGTTGACCGGAGCATCGTACATCCGGATATTTTTGTGAAATCAAATATATGGGGTGTTCAGAACCTTCTGCAGGTATCACTGGATCATGGCATCGAGAAATATCTCCAGATTTCTACAGATGAAGTGTATGGCTCTCTTGGAAAAACCGGTATTTTCACAGAAAAGTCACCTTTTGATCCTCGCAGTCCTTATTCAGCAAGTAAAGCCAGCGCAGATTTGTTGACTCAGGCGTACTTTCACACGTTTAGCCTCCCTGTAAATATTACCCGCTGCTCTAATAATTATGGCCCGTACCAGTTCCCCGAGAAATTAATTCCACTTACTATTCTCAACAGCCTGAACGGGAGAAAAATTCCGGTATACGGGGACGGCCTCAATGTCAGGGACTGGATCCATGTTGAGGATCATTGTTCTGCGGTTGATATTGTGCTTCACAAAGGAATCCCCGGGGAGGTCTATAATGTCGGGGCAAATAACGAACGATCAAATATTGAGATTGTGAAACTGATCATTCAGATTCTTGCAGAATTGCGCCCGAATTTAAAGATTTCAGAAAAGCTTATTTCCTATATTGAAGATCGAAAAGGTCATGACCGGCGCTATGCTATTGATTCGGCAAAGATCCAAAAAGAGTTAAAGTGGAAACCATCAATTTCTTTTGAATACGGATTGAAAGACACAGTTCGTTGGTATCTCGATCATTATGACTGGCTGGATTCAATAATTACAAAAGGATATCTCGAATATTATCAGAAGGTTTATGGAAACAAATTTCCGGTGTGATCCCTGTTGCTTCTCTGCCCTTCGTGTAAAAATCTATTGCTGAAGGAATCTGTTCAGTATTCCTGTCAGAATTGCGGGAAAATTTATTTAGATAAAGAGGGAATAATTCAATTTACTGAAGATACGCAACACGAAGAGCAGTACTTTCCTGATAATGCTTTTAATATCCTTTATCAGTCAGAAGAAAAAAATTTCTGGTTCAGGGGTAGGAACAAAATAATCGGGAATGCTGTTGCCAGATTCCTGTCTCCGAAGTCACGTATCCTCGAAGTTGGCTGCGGTACCGGTTATGTCTCGCGGTATCTGAAAAAAATGGGATATCATATTGAATGTTCAGATTTGTTTTTTGATGCGCTACAATTTTGTAAAGAGAGAAATGCAGGAGAGCGGTATTACCAGTGCAATCTTACAGATCGGCTTTTTGTTGAAGAATTTGAGGGGGTTTGTGCCTTTGATGTACTTGAACATATAGAGGAGGAAAACCTCGTTTTAAAAAATATATATGATGCACTTAAACCGGGAGGTTTTCTTTTTATTACCGTCCCGGCAGATAAGCGACTATGGTCTTCTTTGGATATTTATGCGGAACATAAACGAAGATATTCCATGCAGGAATTACGATTAATAATTGAAAGTAATGGATTTAAAGTTATAAAATTGAGTTACTTCATGACGCTTCTCTACCCACTTATTCTTATATCACGAAAATTTTCGTTGCGAAAAGGGTATATGAATGACGAGTATGCAAAAAAAATGGTTAAAAAAGAGATAATGAACGAATTGAAACCAAACGGGATCCTGAATGCAGTCTTCTTTTTGGTTTTCGGCATGGAAGTGCCACTCCTTCGTTCATTCAATCTTCCATTTGGCAGCAGTCTCATTTGTGTTGCATTAAAGGAGTTATGATTTCATGAAAGGTGTAATACTCGCAGGTGGAACCGGAACCCGATTATATCCTCTAACAAAAGTGACGAATAAGCATTTGTTACCCGTAGGAAAAGAACCGATGATCTTCAATCCGATCCGGCAGTTATTGTCTGCGGGAATTACAGACATCCTTGTGGTGACCGGAAAAGACCATATGGGAGAAATTGTCAGGCTGCTTGGGAGCGGGTGTGATTTTCAGTGTAATTTTACTTTCCGTGTTCAGGAAAAAGCCGGAGGGATTGCCGATGCACTGGCACTGGCAGAAGGATTTGCGAATGGTGACCGGCTGGTGATTATTCTCGGAGATAACATTCTAACTCATAGTATCAGAAAATATGTAGACAGTTTCGAGAAACAACCTGCTGGTGCGAAGGTTCTGCTGAAACGTGTTGGGGATCCGGAAAGATTTGGCGTTGCGGCGCTGGACGAACAAAAGAAGATGATAATACAGATTGAAGAAAAACCGGAGAATCCAAAGAGCGATTATGCGGTAATTGGTGTGTATATGTATGACCCTCTGGTGTTTGAAGTAATCCAGAGTATCACTCCATCAGAACGTGGTGAACTTGAGATCACTTCTGTCAACAACTGGTATGTGGAACATGCTGCGATGACCTACGATGTGGTTCATGGAGATTGGACAGACGCCGGGACATTTGAGTCATTGATGTACGCAAACCAGATGCTTTTTTCCATCAACAACACCATCCAGACAGGTGATGATTAATGCAGATCCCGTTTAACCTCCCATACCTTACCGGAAACGAAATTCGATACATGGAAGACGTACTTCGCTCTCTCAGTGAAGGGGGGCATATCAGCGGTGATGGGAAATATACCAAACTTGTCCAGAATTTTTTTCATTCAGAATTTGATGCACGAAAGGTGCTCATGACAACATCATGTACAAGTGCACTTGAACTGGCGACTCGGCTCCTAACTCTCAAACATGGCGATGAAGTCATCGTCCCATCGTTCACATTTTCGTCAACGGTCAATCCGGTTCTTATAGCCGGTGCAAAACCTGTATTTGCAGATATCCGTGAAGATACCCTCAACATCGATCCTGACGAAATACGCAAAAAAATTACACCTAAAACCCGCGCCATCTACCCGGTTCACTACGGAGGTGTCTCCTGTGATATGGATGAGATTATGGAAATTGCACAGGAGCACGATCTCAAGGTTGTGGAAGATGCCGCACAAGGGGTAAATGCAAAATATAAGGGAAAATACCTTGGAACTATCGGGGATTTCGGATGCTACAGTTTCCATGAAACAAAAAATTATGTCTGCGGAGAAGGAGGAGCGCTCCTCATCAATACCGATGATCCAAAGATTATAGAGCGCGCAGAAATTATTCGAGAGAAAGGAACAAACCGGAGTAAATTCTATCGCGGCGAGGTAGATAAATATACTTGGGTGGATATTGGCTCAAGTTATCTTCCGAGCGATCTGCTGGCTGCATTTCTTTATGCGCAGCTGGAGAAACTAGATGAAATTCAGAAGTTACGGATGAATGTCTGGAATTCATACTATTCAGCACTGAAACCGTTTGAAGAAAAAATGACGATTCGGCTGCCAGTAATTCCTGATTATGTAGAACACAATGCCCACCTGTTCTATGTCCTCTTCCGCGATGAACAAATGCGAGACAACGTTATGAATCAACTAAAAGAAAAAGGAATTATTGCAATATTTCATTACGTTCCATTGCATTCAGCACAGATGGGGATGGAACTAGGATACAAGAAAAATGATTTGCCTGTGACTGAAAATATCAGCGGAAGATTGCTAAGGCTCCCGCTATATGCAGGAATGTCAGATAAAGGAATAAATTATACACTTGATATATTGTTGGAGACGCTGGCAGGAACAGAATCTTCCAATTAGTCCCTTTGTGTAAAAGAAGAGGAATCTATGAAGAAAAAAATAAATGTTCTTGTATTAGGTGTTGGAGGTAATGTAAGTCAGGGAATTCTGAAGGCCCTCTCAAAGATTAAACTCCCCGTTCACGTTGTGGGAGGATGTATAAGTCCCTACTCATCAGGTCTATACACCACAGATAAGGCATTTATTACGCCATTGGCAGATGATCCCTCTTTTATCCCATGGTTAATTGATATCTGTATTTCTGAAAATATTCAGGCTATTTTATCCGGGGCTGAACCTGTTCTGAAAATATTATCGTTGAATAAAGAGGAAATCACCCGGCAATCCGGAGCAGTACCTATCGTTTGTGATCCGGAAGTCCTGTCGATTACCAATGATAAGTTAAAGACCTGTAAATGGTTAGAACAGAATGGGTTCAATTATCCCCGCTTTGAAGCATCCGAAGATCACTCGGCAGTTCAAAAACTTAAAGAGTATTGTTCCTATCCACTAATAGCAAAACCACGGATCGGAAAAGGATCTCAAGGAATATTTCTATTAAATTCAGATTCAGATCTTGCAAAATTACAATCTCTTAAAGGTTATGTGATCCAAGAATATGTGGGTTTGCCGGAGACCGAATATACCGTAGGTTGTTTCTCCGACAGGCATTACAATGTTCGTCAATCACTCACATTTAGAAGAAAACTTTTACAAGGAACGACATATATTGCAGAAATTGAAGATGCGAAACCGGTTCGTGACGAAGCAATTCGAATTGTTGAAAAATTACAACCTTTGGGTCCCTGTAATGTTCAAATGAGACTTTCTGTAGATGGGAAACCGGTATGTTTTGAAATTAATGCCAGATTTTCAGGAACAACACCAATTCGTGCTCATTTCGGGTTTAATGATGTGGAATTGAGTTTGCGACATTTTGTTTTAAACGAAGATATTGACAATACTGAAAACTTAATTAAAGAAGGTATTGCCCTTAGATACTGGAATGAAATCTATATAAATTCTAAGTGCTTTGAGAAATTGCGGGAAACAGGTAAATTGGATAATCCGCATCAATGTAAAAATTTCGTTGAACAATATGGAATAGAAAAATGACAGTATTAATAACTGGCGGAAGCGGTTTTATCGGAAAAAATATAACGACTTATTTTCTTGAGAACAATTGGGATGTAATAAATATAAGTAGAACGCGAGCAAACATTCCTAAATTAAAAAATCAATTTCAATTAAATATAGGTGAAAAAAACGTTATAGAAAAAATAATAAATAAAATTTCTCCGTGTGAACATATTATTCATTGTGCAGCAAATACTGATCATGATTTTAATAATCCGGAAGTAACGTCTGTAAACTGTTTTGGCACTCATCAAATTTTAAATCTTGCAAAAAAATGGGAGGTAGAGTCATTTGTGTATTTGTCGGGGGTAAACATTATAGGGATTCCTATTTTTCATCCAATTACTGAAATGCATCCCCCCAATCCCCAAACAGTTTATCATGCATCAAAACTATTTGGAGAAAATCTATCTCAAATTGCCAATAAACAATTTGATTTGAACACTTCCATTCTTAGAATAAGTGCACCGATTGGACCTGGTATGCCATCAAATAAAATTGTGCCACGATTTGTAGTTCAAGCACTCAATAATAAACCCCTTCAAATAATTGGCCAAGGAACGAGAAAACAAAATTATGTTGATGTACGTGATATTTCGAGATTAGTTGAACAATGTATTAAAAAGTCTAGTGACGGTATATATAACATTGGTGGGAGGGAGTGTATCTCAAATTTGGATTTGGCAAAACTCTGTATAGATTGTCTTAATTCAAAATCTGAAATTGTATATACAAACAAGATTGATTCCGAAGAGGGATTGATTTGGGATCTATCTATAGAAAAAGCTGAAACTGAAATTGGATATTTTCCTATATATACCCTCGAAAGATCCATACGAGACATAAGTAAAGATTATGATAATTGCAATCATTAGCGACGTTCATGCGAATTTTGAAGCTCTCTCATCTATAGCGAATGAACTTGAGTCTGCAGATATAATTCTTGTTTTGGGAGATTTACTGGGATATTACTGTCAAGTAAATGAAGTTATCGACTTTCTTCGAATTCAAAAATCCGTGTGTGTCCTAGGCAATCATGATTATTATTTGTTACATACTTGCCCCTCTCAAACATTACCTTCTGTAAAATTTGGCATTGATTTTGCCAATTCTGTAATTACTACAAACAATAGAAAATGGCTTTCAAATCTACCGTTAATTAGAACTATGCTCATTGATAATTATTCATTTTTATTATGTCATGGTAGCCCTTGGGATCCTTTGAATGAATATCTTTACCCAAACAACCCGGCTTTAAACCTATTAAAATATTTTAATTTTGATGTTATTGCTTTTGGTCACACGCATAGAGAATTTTTATCTCGGGTTGATGAAAAAATAATAATTAATCCAGGTTCAGTAGGGCAATCGCGCAATCCTAATACTAAATCATGTGCATGTGCATCGATATTAGACACAACAAAGTTGAAATTAAAACAGATCCATCAAAAATTTGATCCTACCCTTGTTGTCAATCTCGCAATGATGCATGGTGCCGATGAGAGAATAAAAAAATATTTGATATAATTATTTATTAACTCCAGAATATTTCTGATGAAATCATTCAATTATTCATCTAATTCAACAGTTTAACAATTATTGCTAATTTAAAACTTATCGAACGGAAAAAGTGAATTTTATGGAGAAATTATAATAAGAAAGATAGACGTATAAGATATAATATTCATTTTAAAGTGTTAAGGTGAAAAATGAAGGACAGTAAGTTTCAAAATGGATTGCATCTGTCCGAAGCAGATGTTAATTTTGAATGTGATCAATGCCCAATTTGTCAATCAAATGATAGAATAATTATTGGAAAAATCCAAGAAAATCCGGATATTTCTTTAAAATATTGTCGTAACTGCTGTGCAGTTTCAGCTTCAAGGATACCTAAAAAAGAAACTCTTGATTCTTATTATATCACCTATTATCAATCTAATGATGAAAAAATAACATTCGATGATCCAGATAGATTTGTAAATCATTTGTTTTTTGGAATGCATACATACCTTCAAAAGAGAGATACTCTTCGTATCCTTGATTTTGGTGGAGGGTGTGGAATGATTTCATTTGGATTGGCAAAAAAGTACCTAAATGACGGAATAAAAAAGGTTAAGATTGTTATTGTGGATTATAACCAATCTATAGTAAATAATGACTCCTCAAATATAACAATTGAAAAATATTCTCTGTTATCTGAAATTCAGGATCAAAAATTTGATATCATAATTGCATC
>Ga0181520_10007846_pt1 | contig 15469 bp, 11 predicted proteins | sample PEATcosm2014_Bin_29_FD_132451 | JGI IMG/M metagenome (GOLD analysis project Ga0181520, IMG submission 132451) | Peatland microbial communities from MTU Mesocosm Facility, Houghton, MI, USA - PEATcosm2014_Bin02_30_metaG | ecosystem: Environmental > Terrestrial > Soil > Wetlands > Peat | place...
GCACCACGGAGCGCGCAACACTCCAAGCCATGCCACGCGATCTTGAGGATTGAGCAGTGCGCGAGCAAGCGCCAGCGCATCCAGCACCTCGGGGCGGGCAGCCAGCGATTCAAGTTCCACGGCGCGAAAGGGAATCCCCGCCTCGCGCAAGGCCGCGGCAATGGGGACAAGGTGAGCCTTCGCGCGGCCCAGAACAGCGATGCGGAATTCCTCTCCACACGCGCGGGCTTGTTCAACGGAGCTTTGATAGCTGCAAATCAGATTGACCATTTCCGCGATCTGATCTTCGCGCGCAACGCCTGCTTCATCTTCGGGCTCGGTTAATTGGCTGCGTCCTGACTGCGGGACAAATTCCAGATGGAGTTTGAAGCGTGGCCTTAAATAGGGCTTCTCGTCTCGAGCTGGTTGGGCGGAAGAGAACGTCACGCCGCTACCGTCGTTAATCTCGAAGATCTTTTCAAAGTCCCGATTGAGCCGTTCAACCAACTTGGGTTCGGTGCGGAAGTTCGCCGTGAGAGGAACGAAGTCGAATGGCAGCGGCTCCTCTTGAGCGACCTCCAGACCGGCTGTTTTGACTCTGGAAAACAATTCTGCGTCGGCCTCGCGGAAGAAGTAGATTGACTGCATCGGGTCGCCGACCACAAAGCAAGTGCGTCCCTCGCGCTCCGGCCAAGCCGCGATGAGGCTTGAAAGCAACTGATGCTGGCGGCGGCTCGTGTCCTGAAATTCGTCGACCAGTAGGTGGCGTATGCCGTCCGAAACCGTGATCGCTGCGTCTGTGGGCAGGCCGTCTTCGCCTTTGAGAAAGCGCTGGGCGATCTGCGCGACCTCGGTGTAATCCACTCGTCCGGCCTCGGCAAAGGCGATTCTTAACTCGCCTGCCGCTTGGCGCAGCAACGTGAAGCAAGCCTTCACAATCTCCCAGTCTTCCTCGCTGTAGCGAGCTGGCGGCAAGGCGCGAACAGCGGCGAGTGCAGTTTCCAAGCCGGAAACGGCTGCGAGCGTGGCGATCAACTCAATGACACGAGCCTTCTCGCGTTTGCGGTCGGCAGGGAAGCCAAGCCTCTTATCTACCTGCTTGCGGAAGCCGCCATCATTCGTGAGCAGCAGCGCGGCGAAATTAACATAAGCCTGACGAGCCTCCTCAAGATCGGCGCTTCCCGTGAACGGAGCGACAGGAAAATCGACCAGCTCGGCCAGTTCCCGATGAAGCAGGCCGCCACTCTGTTCGCAGGCAAACCGCGCCAGCTCAAGCGACTCTACTAGCGCGCCTGGAAGTTGATCGAAAATCCCGCACAACTCTACCAGCGCCTCTCGCACAGCCTTCGCAAAGGGCCGCTCCAGCCGCTCACGCAGCGCATCCCAAGCAGGCTCGCGCTCCAGGACAAAGTCGTGCATCCAGCGGTCGCGGCTTCTCAGCATCTCGACCAGCAACTCTTCCATCTCCTGCCAGCCGTTGTCGCGCCACATTAGCAAGTTCTCGATGGCCGCGCCAAGCGACGAGCCAGTTTGATCGATCTTCTTGAGTGTCTCGCGAGCCGCCCGGCGATAAAGCGCGTCAGGCTGCTCGGCGATATCGAGGCCGCCACCGAATCCCGAAAGCAGCGGCTGCTGCAGCGCCAGCTCCCGGCAGAACGAATCGATGGTGCGGACGCGAAGCTGACCGGGCTGATCCAACAGTTTCCAACCGAGATCTTCTGAGTGCTGCAGCGCGCGACGCGCCAGCGTCTCCATCGAGAACTCGTCCGCTTCTGGAGCGTCAGCGGGAAGGGAACTGCGAGCAGCCTTTTCCAGCTCGCCCAGGATGCGATGCCGCATCTCCGCGGCTGCTGTGTTGGTAAAGGTGATCGCAACAACCTGGCCAGGCTCCTCGACTTCGCTTAGCAGCCGCAAAAAACGCCGGGTCAGCAGATCGGTCTTGCCCGAGCCGGCCGGCGCCTGCACGAGAATCGACCTGCAGGGATCAAGCGCGCGTTGCCGCTCGGTCTGATCGGGAGGGGTGGGCCGCGTCGTGGTTTTACTCATTCTCGGCTCCGTCTTTCTCCGACTCGTCTTCGCGCTCAATCAGCCCCTGATGTTCCTGAATGCGGCACAGTACCTGTAATTCGCAGCGCTCACAGGTCTTGGGTAATTCGCGCGGGTTCACCTCGGCCCTTCCGTTGATGAAGTCTCTTGCAAGCTGCTCGATGCAGTCGCGCCAGCCGAGTAGCTGCTCGGCTGTGAATGGATCTCTGACCAGTGGACTGGTCCCTCTCAGACCGGGGAAGAGCGTCGCCGTGGCGTCGCCGACCCGCCCGGTAAAAGCCAGTTCTCCTGACCGCACCTTGGCAAAGACCAGCCCGCCCAGCGTCTCCCTCTCGCGGTCGATTGCGAAACCGGCATAGAGCGGTAGTTGCACATCGTCTGGGCGGGGCAGATCCCACAAGCTCGGCGAGACGCGGCCTGATTTGTAGTCGATCACCAGCAGCGAGCCGTCATTGAGCCGGTCGATCCGGTCAAGGCGGAGATCGATGGTAAGTCCAGCAAGATGGACGGTGCGATCAGCCTCGGTCTCAGCCACATCGAATGCAACGCGCGTAGCCTCGTATTCCAGCCACTCGGTCACCAGGCCTGTCAGCCGCAGCGCTTCCAGTTCCAGGTAGCGGCGAGGCATCACCTCGCGAAGGTGCGGCCGAAGCTCCCGCGAGAGCACGAGCTGAACCAGCCCGCCGACAAATGCCTCCCGGTCACTCAGACTCAGCAGTTCAGCATGGCTGCGAAGACCTTCCGGCGGCCCGGCCCAAACGGCATGAAGCACCTTGTGAAGCAGGTTGCCGCGCTGCGAGGGGGTCAACCCAGCCTCTGCCGGCTTCCAACCCACCGCTCCAAGCCGCGCCGTGGCAAAAGCCTTGAAGGGGCACTGCGACTGCGCAGTCAGCACAGCAGCCCCGCCGTCGACTTTGCCGGGAGGGAAGGGAATCCGGCTGAGATCCTCGAACCAAACTGTGCACGGCGCGTCTGCTGCGGGAGCAATCAACTCCGGCGGCAACTCATGCGCCTCTCCGGCAAGCTGCTCTACGAGCCGCGAAGGGCGTGCCTCGGCTTGGTTGTTTTGTCTCGCATAACTGAAGTGAATCTCGCTTGCCGACGCCAGTAGCCGGTTGGTGATCGATCCGGCGAGCTCCCAATCGAGCTGCGGAGTCGCGTGCGGCATTCCCGCTTCGCGCTGCACGTCGAGGGGCAATAGCGGATGCGTAGCTCCGCTGGCTGGCCAGGCGTCCTCATCTGCTCCCAGAAACCAGACCGCATCGGCGGTCAATCCGGCCGACTCGGCGGGACCTGCGATTTGGATGGGCGCGTCGCGCGACTCCGGAGCGAAGAGTGTCTCGTCCAGTGTGCGGCCCAGTTGTGCGAGGAAATCCTTCCAGCCGATCCGGCGGCCATCGAAGCCCAGAGAGCCGCAACGATCCACGGTCTGCTGCCAGCGGCGAAGCGCCTGATACTCAGCGCTTGAAAGCGGGCGAGCGCTGGCAAATTGAAGCTCCTCCAGTAGCCGTGGAATTAGCTCCGCCCACTCAAGCGGGCTTTGCGGGCGGCGTGCGGCATCTGCAAGGTGGCGTTGGGCTCGCGTGATGCGCTCGGTCCATGCACTCGGCAGGTATTCGGCACCGTAGCGCTGGCCGACAAAGACTGTCAGCGACCATTGCGTTCGTTCCAAGCCGCGCTGGCGCAGAGCGCGCATAAACCATTGCAGCGCCGCGGACTCCTGCGCAGTAGCCCCGATGTGCCCCGTAGAGAACAGCCAGTCGAGATCCTGCTCGTTCAGAGTACCGTCGAGCCAACGCAGCAAGAGGTGCGCAGCCCGCGCCAGTGCAACCTGGCTGAGAGGAATTCCCAAAGAAAACTCAAATACCGGGCCGGTATGGCGAAGAAACGCGCGCTCGATTTCGCCGCGGCGCGAACTGGCTGCTTGGTCAACAACCAGCAGGCGGGTCTTCGGGTTGGCGGCAAGTTGCAGGCCGCACCAGATCGTGCAAGCCTCTATCTCTGCCTGCGCGTCGGCGGCAGCATGGAAATGTACTTCCTTCGTCTGCTCGCCCAAAGCGGCTTCGCTCCATTCGCCCCAGGCGTCGAATAAGCTGCGCTGAACGGGAAGGACACGGTCGAAACCTGCGAGTAGCAGCGGTGTGCGATTCGCCGAGTCTGCATTCAGCAGCGGAATCAGCTCATACGGCAAACGGCTGGGACTCAGCAGGTTCTCAGCGCGGCAAAGCTCTTCAAAGGCCGCAAGCCATCCGCTAAACACTGCCGCGTCCTGCTGCCAGTTGGCCCGTGCTGCTGGTCGCAGGAAGCGCGGAGCGTAAGAGCAGAGTAACTCGTGAGCCTCCATTGCCAGCGCTGCCAGGCGATGACGCGGATCTTCAAGGACCGTGGCTAGCGAAGGCCCTTTCCCGGCAATCTCAACCCAGAGCTTCTGCTCCTGCACGGAGTTGAGTAGCAGCCGCGCATCTTTGCTCCGTTGCTCCCAAGCCATGCGGGCAAAGCTCTTCCAATCCATTACGTTGGGCGCGGGCCACGCGCTTAACCCGTCGGCCCTGCGTCTGCGGTGGAACTGAGCTGCAAGGGCGCGAGCGGCGCGGTCGCTTGCCGTGACCACATAGCCGCCTTCGCGGAGCCACATATCGATCTCGACTGGCGCCATGGCCCCCATTCCGTCGTTATACTCTGCCGGGCCTGGGGTCTGCCATTTCAATGGTGGAGAACTCGATCTGGAGCATGACGGAACCCGCGCGCAGAGACTCGCTGTTGTAGAGTTTGAGTCCTTGATGAACGAGGTTCAGCAGCGCGTGTAAGAGCGGCGGAAGCATCTCCAGACGCGGATAATAAAAACTGTGGAAACTGCGCGCAATCTATCGCTATTGAAAGACTACCAAGCCTATTTGCGCGTGGAGAAAGGGCTTCGTCCCCTCACCTGCGAGGCATACGACAGCGATCTGAACACCTTCGCCGAGTTTATCGAGTGCCGGCACGGTGTCCTCTTGACAGCAGTGCAGCAGGACGTCTCGGCCTTCCTTGAAAATCTCCGCGATCACGGCATTGACCAGCGTTCCATCGCCCGCAAGTTGAGCTGCCTGCGCGGCTTTTACAAGTGGCTGCTGCTGGACCGCCGCATCCATCACGACCCCACCGTCAACATCGAGTCGCCCAAGGCCTGGAAAGTGCTGCCCAAGTCGCTGGCCGAGCCCGAGGTCGCGGAGATGCTTGAGCGGGCCGGCATGGCAGCCGAGCATCCTCAGGCCCGCGCCACGGAACTGCGCGACCGGGCGATTCTAGAACTGCTCTACGCAGGCGGTCTGCGTGTCTCTGAAGTGACGGATCTCTCCACCGGAGACCTGGCGCTCGACCTCGGCCGCGTGCAAGTGCGCGGCAAGGGCGACAAGGAGCGCATCGTTCCGTTGGGCCGCTCCGCCCTTGAAGCTCTGGAAGCCTATCTGAATATGGGCAGGCCGCACTTGGCGCGCATCAGCTCAGCCAACTCCAAGCGGAAGAGCTCGAGCTCAGCGCGCCAGGAAAGTTCACGTCAAGGCGGCACAAGACTCTTTCTCTCGCTGCGCGGCATGCCGCTCACCCGCCAATGGGTCTGGCATGTCGTCAAGATGGCCGACACATCCGCCAGCCCGCACCGCATGCGCCACAGTTGCGCCACGCACATGGTCGAACACGGCGCGGACTTGCGCAGCGTCCAGTTACTTCTCGGTCACGCCGACATCTCCACCACGCAGGTCTACACGCACCTTGCGCTCAACCGCCTGAAAGCAGTGCATCGCAAACACCATCCTCGCGCAACCCGGCAGGTTACCGAGCCCGTCGAGCTTCCGATCCCCGGAGCTTCCGCGCGCCGTGGTCTCCATCTTGTTCCAAGAGCCGTGCCAGTCCCCGGCGCGGCGAAGGAGCCAGAATGACCGCCTCTGCTGCTCCCATCCCGCCTATTCCACTCGAACCCCTGGTAGCCGACTATCTACGCGTCCTTGCCAACGAGCGAGGCGCATCGGCTCACACCCTCCGCGCCTATCACCGTGAGCTTGACGCCTTCGTCGCCTGGATAGCCGGGCAATACGGAAGAGATCAAAGCCCAGAGAGTATCGAACACACGCAGATTCGCGCCTACCTCGGCACGCTCTATGACCGTGGCCTCTCCAAAGCCTCCACCGCGCGAGCTCTCGCGGCTATTCGCAGTTGGTTCAAGTGGCTGGCGCGCACCGGCCACCTCGAACTGAATGCCGCTTCGTTGGTGGCCACGCCCAAACTGCCCAAACATTTGCCGCGTGTACCCTCCATCGAGCAGATGAACCGCGTTGTAGACTCGGTTCGCTCAGACGCCGCCAGTTGGCCCACCCGGGACACCGCGATTCTGGAGCTGTTGTACGGCTGCGGCATCCGCAACGCAGAGCTTACCGGTCTCAACCTCGACGACATTCATTGGGCCAATGAGGCCATCCTGATTCACGGCAAGGGGCAGAAGGAGCGCTACGTCCCTCTCGGCGACGCGGCGGCTGCAGCGATCCGTGCCTATATGGCCGAGCGCTCTGCGCGCCTCTCAGTTGCCTCTGAAGGCCAGGGATTTGTAACCCACGCGCTCTTTCTTAATCTGCAACTTCGCGGACTGGGCAAGCCGGGCATCGAGGCTCGCCTCACCACGCGTAGCGTTGCCCGCATCGTCAAGCGCATTGCCATCTTGCGCGGACTCTCAGCCGACGTGCACCCCCACACCCTGCGTCACGCCTTCGGGACGCATTTGCTCGAAGAGGGCGCGGACCTCCGTGCTATTCAGGAGCTCCTTGGCCACGAACGCCTCTCCACCACCCAGCGCTACACCCAGCTCACCACCGCGCAATTGTCAGTCGTCTACGACCGCACCCACCCAAGAGCCCACTGAGAGCGCACTCCTCCGGTCTATGGTCGCAATTCGTGCCAAATCCGGTAGAGGCGCGAATTTATCCCATCTAGTGGGACTTGGCGTTGCTACCTACAGAACTAGAGCAGGGACGAAGTTCTCGAAATGTGACTATAATCACATCTGAGCGGGAGACAAACTCGCTCCATAACGAACAGGAAGGGAATCCGGCCAGATGGCGACAGGAGACCTGGCCCTCGGTCAGCTTGAGGGCGCACTGAGCACGCAGCAGCGCGTAATTAACGATTTCAGCATCAACGTAGCAACGGTGAACGGCTCCGGCTCGCAATCCGCCAATAGCGTCCTGCTGAAGAGCATCTTCGGAATGGGCGTTCCGGTCAGCGGAAAGAACCTCTTCCCCTCTAACATCGCCGGACAACCGACCTGGTTCCTGATCCGCGCCAGCAAACACGGATATGTCGCACGTAAACGCGACTCTGAGATCCTGGTCGCGCTCAATCCTGAGACCGCTTTGGCAGATGTGCGGGCCTTGCCTGCCGGCGGCGTCGCGATCTACGAGGAGAGCCTCAACAAGACTCTGAATCTCGATCAGGTGCGCGAAGACGTGTCTTTCTACCCGGTACCCTTCGACAAGATCACGGCATCGATCTGCCCTGAGGCCAAGCTGCGCAAGCTGGTCAGGAATATGGTCTACGTCGGCGTGGTTGCGCAGATTCTTGCCATCGATCTCGATGTGGTTGAGGGCGGCATGCGCCGCCAGTTCGCCAAGAAGCAGAAGGTCTTCGAGCTGAACTTCGGCGCGGCCAAAGCCGGCTTCGACTATGCCCAGCAGAATCTGACCAAGCTCGATCCGTACTTCATCGAAAAGATGAATGGAACCGCTGGCAAGATCGTCATCGACGGCAACGCGGCCTGCGGCATGGGCGCGGTCTTTGCTGGAGTGACAGTAGTTGCGTGGTATCCGATTACGCCCTCGACCTCGGTAATCGAGGCGACCACCGATCTGCTCAAGAAGTTGCGCGTTACTCCAGACGGCAAGGCTACCTTTGCCGTGGTGCAGGCCGAGGACGAGCTGGCCGCCATCGGCATGGTGCTGGGCGCGGGCTGGGCGGGCGCGCGTTCTATGACCTCGACCTCCGGCCCCGGAATGTCGCTGATGGCCGAGTTTTCCGGCCTGGGCTACTTCGCTGAGATTCCCGGCGTGATCATCGTCGTGCAGCGCAGCGGACCCTCCACTGGAATGCCGACGCGCACCCAGCAAGCCGATCTGCTCTCGGCGGCCTTTCTTTCGCACGGCGATACCAAGCACCCAATTCTGCTTCCCGGTTCGGTAAAGGAATGCTTTGAGTTCACTCAGGCGTCTTTCGATCTCGCCGAAAGGATGCAGACTCCGGTTTTTGTCCTCACCGATCTCGATCTGGGCATGAACAACTGGATCTCGGAGCCCTTCGATTATCCGGAAAAGCCCCTCGACCGCGGAAAAGTGCTCACCGCCGACGATCTGAATCGCCTGGGCAGCTTTGCCCGCTACCGTAATGTGGACGGCGACGCCATCGGCTGGCGAACTCTGCCCGGAACGCTCCACCCCAAGGCCGCCTACTTCACCCGAGGCTCGGGACACAATGATGCGGCCCTCTACACCGAAGACCCCGATGAGTATCAGGCGTTGATGGACAGGCTCGCGCTCAAGTTTGAAAAGGCTCGTGAGATGGTGCCGGCTCCGGTTGCCGTCAGAGATGCCGGCTCAAAGATCGGCTTCCTGGCCTACGGCTCGACCGATTGTGCGCTCCTTGAGAGCCTCGATCAGATCAAGCAGCGCTATGGTCAGGAGCCCGATTATTTGCGCCTCCGCGCATGGCCCTTCACTCACTCGGTTCACGACTTCGTCGCAGCCCACCAGCGCGTCTATGTTGTCGAACAGAATCGCGACGCGCAGTTAGCAAGCCTGCTCAAACTCGACCTGCCCGCCGATCAGGTGACCAAGCTGCGCAGCATTCTCCACTACAACGGATTGCCGGTGGATGCCGAATCCATCACGGAACAATTTGCAGTCAAGGAGGGCCTCTAAATGGCAACCGCTGCCCCAGCCCCTAAAGTGAACCACATCGGCCTTCCGATGATCGATTATCGCGGCGGCAAGAGCACGCTCTGCGCCGGCTGCGGCCACAATGCGATCTCCGAACGCATCGTCGACGCCATGTTCGAGATGGGCGTTGAGCCTGAGCGCGTGATGAAGATGAGCGGCATCGGCTGCTCTTCCAAGACTCCGGCCTACTTCATGAGCCGTTCGCACAGCTTCAACGGCGTGCACGGGCGCATGCCTGCCATCTCGACTGGCGCCATCCTGGCCAACCACACCATGACGACCATTGGCGTCTCAGGCGACGGCGACAGCGCTTCGATCGGTATGGGCCAGTTCGTTCACCTCATGCGCCGCAACCTGCCGATGATTTACATCATCGAGAACAACGGCGTCTACGGACTGACCAAAGGCCAATTTTCCGCCACCGCAGACTTGGGCTCCAAGCTCAAGACAGGAGTCGTCAACGATTTGCCCCCCATCGACACTTGCGCCTTGGCAATCCAACTGGGTGCGACGTTTGTGGCTCGGTCGTTCTCTGGAGACAAAAAGCAGTTGCTCTCGATGCTCAAGGCCGCCATCGCCCACAAGGGAACTGTGCTGCTTGACGTCATCAGCCCTTGCGTCACCTTCAACGACCACGAAGGCTCTACCAAGAGCTACAAGTTCATGCAGGAGAACGACGAGCCCATCAACGAGATCGGCTTTGTGGCAAGCTTCGATGAGATCGAGGTCGATTACGACTCGGGCCAGATCTACGAGGTGGAGATGCACGACGGCTCGAATCTGCGTCTGCGCAAGCTGCTCGAAGACTACGACCCCACCGATAAGGCTAATGCTGTCCGCACTCTCATGGAAGCGCATGAAAAGGACGAGATCCTGACCGGCGTCTTCTACATCGACACAGAGAAGCCGACTTTCATCGACCAGCTCAACGTGGTGGATGAGCCTCTGGCCACACTGCCGGAGTCGCTCACCCGGCCGCCCAAGTCGGCGCTCGATGCTCTGATGGCCACTCTGAAATAACCGCCGTTCGTGAACCAGTACCGACAGAAAAGCCCCGCTATTGCGGGGCTTTTCTGTCGGTACTGAGCGATATTGCATTTTCACTGATCTTATAAGGTCTGGGTGCCCCACCCTCGCCGCGTCTTTGTCTTTGCGGCTAGGGTGGGATACCTCGATCCCTCACTACACTAACAGTGAAAATGGTCTGGACTTATTGCTGATCAGTGCCAGCCGAGTGTGTCGCAGCAGGCTTTGCGCCCAATGCGGTCAATTTGGTGCGAGCCTGGGCTGCTTCAGGGGTCTGCGGATGGCGCTGGATGAGCAGGCGCAGCTCGTGGATCCCTGAGTCCTTCCTGCCCATTTGCAAGAGAGCGATTCCTTTGCGCAATTGCGCTGCCGGAGCCTTCGAGTTGCCGGGGAAGCCTTCCAGAACGGCGTTATAGTCTTTCACCGCGTCTGAGAGCTTGTTGTGCTTGAGGTCGATCTCGCCCAAATAGAAGTGCGCTGAACCGGCCAGATCGTCCATTGGATAGAAGTGCAGCACGTCCTGAAACTCACCAGCCGCGACTTCATACTTTGCAGCGTTATAGTCGCGCACTCCAGCCTGGAATGTCTCTTTGAGCGGCGGCGTTTGAATGGCGGAAGGAGCTACGGCGGCCGAGGGAACCGCTACCGGAGCATTGTCGTTCGGAGCCGGGGCAACTCCCGCCGGCGCTCCGGCGGGCGGCGGGCTCTGGATATTCTGCAACTGCGTCTGCAAATCCTGAATCGACTTATCCAGCTTTGCTACGCGCGACTTCAACTCGTCCACTGAGTCGTTTAACGACTGCGTCTGGCTGGATGCAGTGTCCAACTTGCCGCTGACGGCATCGTTCTGCGCGGTAATCTTCTGCTGTAGAGCGTTCACGGCCGCGCTCATCTGGGTTGCGTTGTCCGCAGTCGTCTGCGCCAGATTTTGCAGCACGCCAAAGCGCGAGTCCATGGTGGACTGGAGTCGCTGTACCATGTCAAGCAATTGCTGCACCTGCGTCTGCAGTTCGATGATCTCTTTTGAGGCGGCATGCACCTTCACGGGCATCAGGACGAGAACCATGGCGAAGAATCCCGCCGCGAAAAGACGATTGCGAAATGCGTGTGCTTTTTTCATTAGTCACCTATGAAACAGTTGTCAGTCAACAGTGAACAGTGGTCAGCCGGACGCGACTGTCCACTGTTCACTGTCCACTGCCCACTGTGTTGTTACTGGTCCAGCGTGAATCCAGCTCTGCGGTTCTGTTGCCAGCACTCCTCGGTCGACTCGGCACAGAATGGCTTCTCCTTGCCGTAACTGACAACGCGGATGCGGTTGGCGGCGACACCCGCGGCAACCAGATTGGTCTTGGCGGCGTCAGCCCGGTTTTGGCCCAGCGCCAGGTTATATTCGTTGGAGCCGCGCTCGTCGCAGTAGCCCCCGATGACGATCTTCACGTTCGGGTGGCTTACGAGGTATGAGGCATCGCGAGAGAGAATGGCCAACGCATCGCCGCGAATGTCATAAGTGTCGTAGTCGAAGAAGACATCCTGGACAGCGCCTTTGAACTCCTCTTCCGGGCTCATTGTGGTAGTGGGCACGACAACGGCCGGGGGCGCATTCACCGTCACTCGCGCCGTGGCCTCCGCGCTTCCGCCATCGCCGCGAGCCACGAGATGGTAGCTGGTCGACTCCGTGGGTGTGACGGTCTTGACACCGGAGGTGGGTACGTCGCCGATGCCGTCGATGGAGACTGTAGTAGCTTCGGTCGTGCGCCAACTCAGTTGAACCTGGTCGCCGGCCGCGACGAATGCGGGCGTTGCACTCAACTGCGCCGTGGGAGCAGGCGCAAGTGCTGGCGGAGCCGTTACGGCGGGCGAAGGCGGCGGAGTCTTCTTTCCGCAACCCGCAACCGCAGTCAAAGCGACAAAAACAACGAGGGGCAAAAGAAAGCGATGCACTCGATTCAATGAACTACTCCTTCCGCAAATTGATTGTCATCAACACTATGATAGTGCAGTGGCCCGGTAAGATTCATGGCCCCGCTCTGCCGGGTTTGCTTTATGCAGAGTCCGGAACCTATTTCCAGCTCCAGTTGGGCATGAAGTTCTCGCCCGTCTGGGTCAATTGACGCTGTCCGGTGCCGTCGGCCAGCATCGACCAGATTTGATGGCTGTGTGGCGACATGGACCGCTCAAAAACAATGTGCCGTCCGTCCGGGGCCCACGAAGGATAGTCGTTGCTGCCTGACTCGTGCGTGACCTGAAGCCAGCGCTTGCTGGCAATGTCCATCACGTAGATGTCCTGCCCGCCTGGAGCGCCCGGACCATACTTGCGGTTCCAACTGAAGGTCAGGAACTGCCCGTTGGGCGACCATGAAGGCGAGATGGCATAACCCCCGTCGGTGAGGCGCTGCACATTGGAGCCATCCGCATCCATAGTGTAGATCTGCGGCAGCCCGGTACGGCCGCTCACCCAGGCCAACTGCTCATTTGTCCGTGGATTCCAGGTCGGCGAGACATCGGGTCCGACGAAGTTGGTCAGCCGGCGCAAATTCCCTCCGCTCGCGTCCGCCATCCATATCTCCGGGTCGCCCGAACGTGATGACGAAAACGCGATCTTCGTTCCATCGCCCGACCATGCGGGAGATTGGTTACTCCCTCCAGCCGATCCGCCGGAAAAGTTCACCATGCGCCCGAGTTCCAGCGAATACATCCGAATGGCCCATCCTTCGCGGCCCAAGGATGCAAAAGCGATTCGAGTGTTGTCCGGTGAGATGCGCGGCGAAAGTGAAATGGCGCCCAGGTGTGTCACTGGATGCTGGTTCTGCCCGTCGTAGTCCATGGCCCATATCTCTTTGGTGCCGCTGCGCGTGCTGACGAAGTAGATCTTCGTTTCGGCGATGCCGTCGATGCCGCCGCCCAGCCGCAAAATAATCTCATCGGCGAATCTGTGCGCAACTGTGCGGGCCTCGTCCTCGCTGGCCTGTTCGTTGTATTGCTTGCCCAGTACCTGCGGGCTAACGGTATTGCGGGCGTCTTCCAGCCAACCGTAGACAGCGAGCCGGCCATTCGTCACCGAAAGCGCGCCAAAGGCCACCATGGCGGCATTGGACGGAGCAGCAGACCACTGCGCAAGATTGATCTCTTGCGGGGAACCCGGCGTGGCTTGAGGCGCCATGCTCTTCGATACGAGGTCGAAGATGCCGGCGTTGGCCAAATCGCTTTGCAGCGTAACGTCAAAGGCAGCCTTCAATGCGGGTGTCTGAGGATCGGCCCCGACCGGTTTAAAGTCGGCAGCAGCGATGCGGATGCGGTCGTTGCCAAGATTCGATCCGGTGTGAATCCAGTCCTGGGACGCCGCGGGTAGCGCTGCAAAAGTCGCCAGAACGATGGGCAAAAGGAGATAAAGCCGAGAATAAGCCTTCATGCCGTGCGCAATCCTTCCTCTGTTGGGGGCGTGGATGATTCTTGCGGACTCTTCAGATGCAGTGAGGCTGTTGACCTGTGTTGTCGCTCCTGTCTGCAAAGAGCCGCGCTCAATCGCAACTCTATTTTACGTCTACGGATTGCGTTGTTGTGTCCAATCTAGTACTCGCAATAATAGGATGTCATGATGACGCTTTGGTTGTATTGCGCCGGTAGCGCACCGAAGGTGTCCACGCGCTGTGCCGCACGCAGGCAGGCGCGGTCAAGAGTTGAGCTTCCGCTCGACTGATTCATCTGCACGCCGCTCGCGCTGCCGTCGCGATGAATGGCGAACTGGACATACGCCCTCGCTCCGTGCGGAGTATGAGGGTCAACCTCGGGCTTGTAGTAGTTCGAGGCCATCTTGTGATTGAGATTGTCCACGTACCAGCCAAAACGGCTACCAAAGTCGCCATCGCTTACTGTTGTCTGGCCGCTGGTAAAGCCTTGCGGCTGCACCGCTCGTGGAATGGAAGAGCCCGCCTGTTCGCCATACTGCGCCAGGTTCTCCTGCTTCGGCTGCGGCTGATGCAACTGCGTCTTGCGCGCGTTTTGCTGCTCGGCTTTCGTCATCTTCCCGCTGATCGGAATGGCCGTCTCGTCGATCGCTTGCTTGGCCTTGGGCGTGGCCTCTGCCGGAGCCTGGCTCGGCGTCTCGGTGGACAGCACATTCTCGTTGGGAGGCTGATCGCTGGGCAACGGAAGCGCAGCACGGGTCACCAGCGTCACCTGAATCGCCCCGCCGCTCCCGGAGCTGCCCCACACATTGTGATGAAAGAGCCCACCCAGAATGCCATAGGCCACGATGCTCCCGGCCAGCGCGGCGTGCAGCAACAGCGATCCGGCAGCCGGAGCGACCAATGGCTCTGGCGTCAACTCCTGCTCCAGTCGAGTTGCGAATTGGCTTGGGCCTTCCAGAACACTCTCCATGGTATGCGTGAGAAATCTCGCCTGATTTCCGCTTGGGTGCCCCACCCTCGCCGCGCATTGATTTTGCGGCTAGGGTGGGATACAACGAACCCGATCAGCGTCCTGCTTGACCCTAGTTTCCGCCCGCAGGCTTCGTTTCCAGCGGCTGCGTCACAATCGAAATATTGGTAATTCCCGCCTGCTTCACGGCGTCCATCACACTGGCAAACGCTCCAAAGGGAACCCGTTCGTCGGCGCGAAGATAGATCACCTTCTTGGCATCGTCGGCGCCCGGTTGCCGCAGCTTTCGCCCCAGATCGCGAATATTCACCGGCTGATCGCCGAGAAAGACACGCTGTTGGCGATCGATGGTGACCACCAGCCGTTGCTCGGTGATCTCCTTTACCGTTCGCGTCTTCGGTACTGCTACTTCAATTCCCGACTGCAAAACCGGCACGCTAATCATGAAGATGATCAACAGCACCAGCACCACGTCCACCAGCGGCGTGATATTGATCTCAGCCAGCGAAGTTCGCGTCTGCCCGTAGCTACTTGAATAGGCCACGGTCCACCTCTCTCCCCGATTCGGGCCTCGCAGGTTCCAGCCTTGTTGGTTCAGAAGCTCCGGGAGTGGCAGGCCGCTGCACGATCACCGCACGCGCCGGAATCTCCTCAAGCGAATTCAGCAGTTCGCGGCAGAAGTCGTCGATGGCCGAGGCAAACACTCTGACCCGCGCGGCGAACTGGTTATAGGCGATATTGGCCGGTACGGCGACAAATAATCCTGCAGCCGTTGTAATCAGCGCCTCGCTGATGCCTGGAGCCACTGCGCGCAAGGTCGCCGCTCCCGCGGTGCCCAGCCCGTGAAAGGCGTCCACAATGCCCATGACCGTGCCAAAGAGGCCCACATAAACGCTGATCGACGCGATAGTGGCCAGCCATGTCAGTTTGCGTTCCAGGCTGGTCACAGCCTCGCTTGCAGCCGTCTGCGCCGAACGCTCAAGCGGTACGATATTGCGCGGCGGCCCAGATCCGCCCGTCTGCCGCTTATAGGTCTCGTAGACATCCTCGAAGACCTGCGCCATGGGGCTGGCCTTGCACTA
>Ga0181520_10007847_pt1 | contig 15468 bp, 13 predicted proteins | sample PEATcosm2014_Bin_29_FD_132451 | JGI IMG/M metagenome (GOLD analysis project Ga0181520, IMG submission 132451) | Peatland microbial communities from MTU Mesocosm Facility, Houghton, MI, USA - PEATcosm2014_Bin02_30_metaG | ecosystem: Environmental > Terrestrial > Soil > Wetlands > Peat | place...
CGCCGCCGCGGCGTTGTCGCCGATGGCGAAGACGTAGCGGCCGAACGGCGTGCGGTGCGCGAGGACCGCGATCACCACCAGAAGTCCGATCATGATGACGAACGGCGTGGGAAACGGACCGACGTCGCCGCGCCCGAGGAACTGGGTCGACTCAGGGATGTTGGTGATCGCGACGCCCTTGGTCAGCACCAGGTTGACGCCCTTGTAGACGCCCGCCATGGCGATCGTCAGCACCAGAGAGTGCAGGTTGAGCGCGGTGATCAGGAAGCCGTTGAGCAGACCAAGCAGGGCCCCCAGCACGACGGCGAGCCCCATAGCAACCAACGGCCTGACGCCAAGGTCCATCATCAGCATGCCGGCGGCCACGCCGCACAGGCCGCCCATCGCGCCGAGCGAGATGTCGAGCTCGCCGAGCAGCATCAGCATCGCCTGACCGAGCGTGACCAGGCCGATAAAGGCGAGGCTGCGAGCGATGATCGTCATGTTGTACGGGGTGGCGAAATACGGCGACAGCAACGACGAAACCGCGAACAGCAGCAGCAAGACCACCAAGACGACGATCAACTGAAGCGCCGAATAACCCGGCATCCAACGGGACTTCATGAATTTTCTCGCGTCTTGCCGAAAATGGCGGTGACCAGTTCTTCGTTCGAGCACGCACGGCTGTCGAATTCGCCTTGCACACGACCAGCGTGCAGGCAGATGATGCGCGTCGCGCAGCGACGCAGTTCGAGCATCTCCGAAGACACGACGATGACGCCGATGCCGCGTTCGGCGAGATCCCCAATAATTCGGTAGACCTCGACCTTGGTTCTGACGTCGATGCCGCGCGTCGGCTCGTCGAGGATAAGAACCTTCGGGTGGATCGCCAACGCCCGGCCAATGATTGCTTTCTGCTGGTTGCCGCCGGAAAGATTCAGGATGCGCTGCGACAGCGACGGCGCCTTCACATCGAAACGCGCGACGATCTCCTCGACCGCCTTGCGCTCCTTGTTGGTGGAAACCAGCCCGTGCCTCACCGTCGCGCCGAAGAGCGTGATGCCGATGTTGTGCATCAGGCTCTGCATTGGGAAGATGCCGTGCTGCTTGCGCTCTTCGGAAAGGTAGACGAGACCGGCCTTGACCGACCGCGAAGGCGCGCCGAGCCGCAGCGGTTCGCCCGCCAGCGTCACTTCGCCGCCATGCGCGGCGAGAAAGCCGAAGATCGTCTGCATCACTTCACTGCGGCCAGCGCCAACGAGGCCGGCAAAACCAAGTATCTCGCCACGCCGCAGGTTGAAGCTGACGTCCTCGAAGTCGACGCCCGAAAGGCCGCGCACGTCGAGCACGATATCGCCCGGCGGACTGGAGGGGTAGAAGTTCTCGTCGACCTTGACTTCGCGGCCAGCCATCAGCGCGAGCAACCGCCCTTCGTCCATGCCTTGGACCGGGTAGTGGCCGACCAGTTCGCCGTTGCGCAGGACGGTAATCTCGTCGCCGATCTCGAACACCTCTTCCGATTTGTGCGAGATGAAGACGATTCCCTTGCCTTCCGCGCGCAGGCTGCGGACGATGTTAAACAGGCGCTCGATTTCATTGACCGTCAGCGACGAAGTCGGCTCATCGAGAATCAGCACGTCGAGCGAGCGATGAGCGCAGGCTCTCGCGATCATCAGCAATTGCTGATCGGAGACGGAGAGTTCGCGCACCTGCTGTTCCGGCCGACCGTGGATCCTGAAGCGCTCGAGCTGCTTGCGCGCCTCTTCGGCGAGGCGGCGCGAGTCGAGCACGGCGCCGCCGAACCCCGACAACTCGAACGGCATGAATAGGTTCTCTGCGACCGTCAGGTGCGGGAAGAGGTTGAGCTCCTGGGGGACATAACCGATCCGCTTGAACAGCTCCGGCTCATCGCCGACCGGGCGGCCGAGCACGCGAATTTCGCCGTCGCTCGGCGGCACTGTGCCGGTCAAGATCTTGACCAGCGTCGACTTGCCGGCGCCGTTCTCGCCGGCGATGACATGTACCGCGCCGGGCCTGACCGCGATCGAGACATCCGAGAGCGCCACCACGCCGGGATATCGGCGCGTCACGCCGTGCGCTTCAACCAGGACTTCGCTAGCCATCGACGCTCTCGAAAATGGGCGTGTTGGCGCAACGGCCTGGAAGGGGGCCGTTGCGCCAGGGTATCGTCAGCGGAGGAGGCCTTCCGGATGATCCTTGGTGATCAGCAGAACGCCGGTGTCGACGGTCTTCGGCGTGATGATGCCATTGGCGCCGTCGTAGAGCATAGTGATGGCGTAGAAGCCCTGGATCTGCGGACGGGTCGAGGAGGACGAATCCGCCACGCCGTCGGTGACCAGCTTGACCATGTCCTTGAGGTTGTCGAGACCGACCTCGATAACCTTGCCGGTCACGCCGGCTTCCTTGATCGCTTGGCCGATGCCGATCGGGCCGGCCGCGTCGCAAGCGACCCAGCCGCCGAGATCGGGATGAGCCTGCATGATCGCCGCCGCCTGCTTCTGCCCGGTCTCGATGTCGTCGTTGTCAATGCCCTCGGCAACCAGCTTGATGCCAGGATATTTGGCGAACACCTGCTTGTGGCACTCGTAGCGGATCTTGTGGTTGGGCGCCGTCGGCACCCCCTGCATGATCGCGACCGTGCCCTTGCCGTGCAGCAACTCGACCAGACGCTCGGAGGCGATCTGCGCCTGCGAGCAGAAATCGTTGCCAATCGAAGTGAAGACCATGCCTTCGGGCGGCACCGAGTCGAACGCCACAACCTTGATACCAGCCTTCTGTGCTTCTTCCACAATCGGCTTGTTGGCGGCCGCGTCGAGGAAGTCGATCGCAATGCCGTCTGGATGGGTGGCGATCGCCTGCTCAAGAATCTGGTTCTGCTCGACGACGTTCGCTTGTTGCGGCGCGAGATAGTCGACCTTCACGTTGGCGCCGGCGGTCTTCTTCAAATACGCCGCAGCGTCGTTGGCGCCGTCGTGCACCAGATCGAACCACGGATGGACGACCTTTGGCACGATGACGAACCTGTAGTCCTTCGCGGTGGCGGCCGCCGTCAGGCAGAGAACGCTCGCTGCAGCCAACAGGCTCACAAGTCCCGACCGATTCATCACTAACCTCCCCAACTATCGCTGCACTTGTTCATCCGCCCGGCCGAACCGGGTTGAGATGTCGGCGTCCGCAGCAGACGCCTGTTTTCGATTGACCTACCGCGCCGCCGAGATCCCCTGATCCAGTTCGGCGCCCTCCGCGGTCGGCGCGTCGCCGACCGGAGCTGAGAATTCCTTTCTCAAGATTGGCCGTTTTCGTAGGCGAGGATGCGCTCGACTTTCGCCGCGGACGGGCCGCCGGCGAAGCGCGCGGAGAGAAAAGTTGCAATGATCGTCTTGGCCAGTTCGGGGCCGATGACGCGCGCCCCAAGGGTCACGATCTGAGCGTCGTTGCTCTTGCGCGCCCGCTCGGCGGAATAGGTGTCGTGACACTGGGCGGCGCGGATGCCCTTCACCTTGTTGGCGGTGATCGCCATGCCGATGCCGGTGCCGCAAATCAACACGGCGCTCTCTTGCTCGCCGGCGGCGACCGCGGTGGCCACGGCGTGCGCGATGTCCGGATAGAGCACCGGTTTGCCGTCGAAGGTGCCGAAGTCCGCCACTTCATGGCCCTCGGCGACGATGAACGGCTTGAGAATTTCCTTCAGCGCATAGCCCGCTTCGTCCGCGCCAATGGCGATTTTCATTGGATTTTCCTCACGCCCCCGAGCCGCATCGCGACTTTGCAACAACTCTGGGAGGGAACGTAACGAGGCAATGTGATAAAGTCAACACGTTTCGAACGGCGCAGGCGAATCGAGATCAAGCGCCGTTCGAGTTCCGATCGCAGCCGCAGCCAGGCGCGCAGACGACCAACTGTAAATGCTCGTAGACCGTTGTATTTGCGGGCTGTTATGATCACTTTCGCCGCAATTGTAACCACGGGGCGGAGCCACGCGGCGCACCGATTCGGAAGCCGTGCAACGCGCGAACGGTGCGCGGCAGACGACAAAAATCGCACCATAATATCAGTGTGATGTGATTTTTTCATCGAAACAAATCACAGACTCGCTTGACACAGCACACTGCGGTGTTATGAAAGTGATATTCTGTTCACATTTCAAATGCAAAAATGAGATGTGAATTCGATCGGTCTGGCGCGCGCCTGGGAGGCTCGGAGGAGGCTTCGTTGCGTGTTCGCGCTTCATTGCAAGGCGACGGCAGGGCGCTGACGGCGCCGTCCGCCGCCTCCGTCGATCACAGTCGGCAGCGCCTGCCGTTACGGTTGGCGATGACGAATGGTTTTACGCGTTACCAGGCCTGTTTCTCGAAGATCTGAAGGCGCTAGTAGTGAAGAAGCTCGCCAGCGGTATTGCCCTCGCCTGTGGGACGTGTTGCCGGTTGGCGTTGAATGCGAGCGGCCGTAGCGCGGCGGCTCGCGCCCCGCAGTAAGCGAGAAGGCCATCTTCCAAATGTCTAGCGCACCGGAAAAAATCGAGACCGAAGGCACGCTCAAACCATCGGAGCGGCGTCGGATCCTGCTCGATCACGTGCTGAGAACCGGCTCGGCTCAACTCGACGAGCTCGCCGCTCAGTTTGGCGTCAGCCGCATGACCGTTCATCGCGACCTCGACGCGCTGGCGTCTCAAGGCATCGTCCGCAGGGTGCACGGCGGCGTCACGGTTCGCTCCTCCAATCTGGTCGAGAGCAACTTCCTCTATCGGTCGCGCTTGGCGGAACACGAGAAGCGGGCGATCGCATTTGCCGCGGCGGAGCTCGTCGAACCCGGGCAGGCGATCATCATCGACGATTCCACGACGGCCGGTCGGCTGACGTCGTTCATTCCGTCGCGCAAGCCCCTGACCGTCATCACCAACAGCGTGACCGTGGTTGAACAGCTCAAGGAATCCCACGGAATCGAAACGATTTGCTTGGGCGGCCGCTACAACCCGCGGTTCAATGCGTTCTTCGGCTATGTCTGCGAGCAGGCGATCAGCTCGCTTCGCGCCAACACCCTGTTCATGTCGGCGTCGACCGTGTTCAGCGGCGTCGCATATCACCAGCAGGAAGACGTGGTGAAGACGAAACGTGCGCTCATGGGCGTCGCCGATAAGCGTGTGCTGCTGGTGGACAGCTCCAAGTTCGGCGTCACCGCGCTCATCCGACTGGCTGATCTGTCGGAGTTCGACGTCGTGTTGACCGACAGCGGCATCGCCCCGGCGGAAGCGGAGATGCTGCGCCAGAACGGCGTGAATCTGCGCATCGCGGAAGCCGAGCCGACAGAGGCCGGGTAAGAGCCGATGCGCCAAGCAGGAAGCGATCAAATGAGTAGGCCAAAGAAGATACTGAACGACCCTTCCCGCGTCGTCACGGAGTTGCTCGACGGCTTGACGCTTGCCAGCAATGGCCGGCTGATCCGCCTGGTAGGCAAAGACGCAATCGTCCGGTCGCAGATCCGCAACGACAAAGTCGCCTTGCTGATCGGCGGCGGCAGCGGTCACGAGCCCATGTTTCCCGGCTTCATCGGCGAAAACCTTGCCGACGGGGCCGCCTGCGGCCAGGTTTTCGCCGCGCCGGCGCCGGATCTGGTTCTCGCCGCCACCCAGGCGGTGAATCGGGGACGCGGCGTTCTCTACGTCTACGGCAACTATGCCGGCGACAACATGAACTTCGACATCGGCGCCGAAATGGCCGCCGACGAAGGCATCAATGTGCGGACGGTGCGGGTGTGGGACGACGTTGCGGGAGCGCCGCCCGAGCGCATCACCGATCGGCGCGGCATCGCTGGCGACTTCTACGTGATTAAGATCGCTGGCGGCGCGGCGGCGACGTTGGACAGCCTCGACGAGGTCTACCGTATTGCGGCGAAGGCCCGCGACAACACGCGCTCGATGGGCGTGGCGATTGCCGCCGGCTCGATCCCTGAAACCGGCGCCCTTACCTTCGAGCTCGGCCCCGATGAGGTCGAGATCGGCATGGGCGCGCATGGCGAGCCGGGCATTTCCCGCCAGAAGTTGACCACGGCCGACGCCATTACCGAGCAGATGATGGCGGCGATTTTGCCGGATCTGCCATTCCGCAGCGGCGACGAGGTCGCGCTTCTGATCAACAATCTCGGCGCCACCACGATGATGGAGCTGCTGGTGGTGAACCGGTGCGTGCGACGGATTCTCGCCGATGCAGGGATCGCGGTCCACCGCACCGATGTTGGCTCGTTTCTGACCTGTCAGGAGATGGCCGGACTCTCGGTCACTCTGCTGCGGCTGGACGATGAACTTAAGCGATACCTGGATATGCCGGCTTCATCGTTCACTTACACGAGCAATTGAGGCGAGCTGCGGAAATTGGCGCGACACGCCCTCTGCTTGGTAGGCGACGCGGCGCCGGCCGTCCGAAAGAGTTGGAAATAGGAGGACAACGCTATGAGAGCCTTGGTTCTTGAGAAGGTCCGGGAGCTGCGTCTACGCGACATCGAGTTGCCGACGGAGATGGGCCCCGATGACGTGAAGATCGCGATGCGGTGCGTCGGCGTTTGCGGCAGCGACGTGCATTTCTACGAGTACGGCAACATCGGTCCTTTCGTCGTGCGCGCGCCGATGGTGCTTGGCCACGAGGGCGCGGGCGTCGTGGTCGCGGTCGGCGGCAAAGTCGCCAACCTCAAGCCGGGAGACCGCGTGTGCATGGAGCCTGGCATTCCAGACTGGAGCTCACGCGCGTCGCGCAATGGCCACTACAATCTCGACCCGAAGGTGCGCTTCTGGGCGACCCCGCCCGTTCACGGTTGCCTGACGCCGGAAGTCATCCATCCGGCCAACCTGACTTTCAAGCTGCCCGACAACGTCAGCATGGCCGAGGGCGCCCTCGTCGAGCCGCTGGCTGTCGGCATGCAGGCCGCCACCAAGGCCCATGTCACGCCCGGCGCAATCGGCGTGGTGGTCGGCTGCGGCACGATCGGCATCGTGACGGCTCTCGCCGCCCTGGCGGCTGGGTGCTCCCAGGTCGTCATCACCGACATGCAGCAGGAGAAGCTCGACATCGCTGCGCGCTATCCGGGGCTTATTCCGGTGAACATCGGCAAGGAGGACCCGATCGCCAAGGTCCACGAGGTCACCGACAACTGGGGCGCGGACGTCGTCTTCGAATGCAGCGGTCATCCGAAGGCCTACGAGCGCCTGTTCGACCACGCCGCCCCTGGCGCGACGGTCGTGCTGGTTGGCATGCCGCCTGGACCGGTGCCGTACGACGTCGTCGCGGCGGAGGCCAAGGAACTGCATGTCGAGCATGTCTTCCGCTACACCAACGTCTACGCGCAAGCCGTGAGCCTGATCGCTTCCGGCAAGGTCGACGTGAAGCCGCTGATCTCGAAAACCTTCCCGTTCGAGAAGGCCGTCGAGGCCTTCGAGTTCGCCGCCCAGGGTCTGCCGAGCGTCGTCAAGACGCAGATCGTGTTCGAGTAGCCCCATGCGCGACTCGCTCACGCCCGCCCAGACGCGGGAGTTGCTCAAAGAGGTGTCGCAACACATCGTCGACAGCGTCGACCTGTTGACCGCCGTCGACCAGGCGATTGGCGACGGCGATCACGGCATCGGCATGCGGCGCGGCTTCGCGGCCGTGCTGGAGCAGTTGGAGAGCCAACCGGAAACCGTAGAAGCGGTGTTCAAAGCTGCCGGAACGGCGATCATGGCGAAGGCTGGCGGCGCCGCCGGAGCGGTGTTCGGAACCCTGTTCCGTTCGGGCAGCGCGGCGTTTGCCGGACGCAGCAGCCTCGACGCCGAAGGTCTGGCTGGGTTTCTCCAGCAAGGTCTGAAGGCGGTGGAGCAGCGGGGCGGCTCGCGGCCGGGCATGAAGACCATGCTGGACGCGCTGGCCCCAGCCGCGGCGGCCGCGGCCAAGGCCTCCCCTGAAGGTCTGCCGGCGACGGCTCGCGCCGCAGCGGCGGCGGCGGCGGAGGGGGTGGAGGCGACCAAGTCGATGATCGCCACCACCGGCAAGGCGCGAACGCTCGGCGAACGGTCGCTCGGCCATCCCGATCCTGGGGCGGTGTCGATGAGCCTGATTCTCCAGGCGATGGTCGACTACATCGCCGCGTAAAGCTTGACGGGGGCGATCCTGACCACTGGGACCGCGCCCGTCATTGGCGCGCCGGCTTGCGAGTGAGAGGGTTTGATTGAGCATGTTCTGGATCGGCACAGGCTGGAAAATGAACAAGACGGCGGCGGAAGCGCGCGCCTACGTCGCCGGGTTGATCGACCTGCTGCCGCCGCCGCGCGACGACCTCTCGCTGTTCTTCGTCCCGCCGTTTACTGCGCTGGCTGCGGCGCGCGAGGCGTTGGGCGGCGCTCCCTTGCTTCTCGGCGCGCAGAATATGCATTGGGCCGATTCCGGCGCCTACACCGGCGAGGTGTCGGCCCGCATGCTGGTGGAATTCGGCGTCGACCTGGTTGAACTCGGCCATTCCGAGCGGCGGGCGGCGTTCGGCGAAACCGACGCGACCGTAAACGCCAAAGTGAAAACCGCGTTGCGCCATGGAATGCGGCCGCTGGTTTGCGTTGGCGACACTGCGCCGGAGCGTGACGCCGGCGCTTCAGTGGAAACCATCGTTCGGCAGGCAAAGCTGGCGTTCGCGGGCTTGGATGCGGCCGCGCTGGGCCGGTGCCTGGTCGCCTATGAGCCGGTTTGGGCGATCGGCGAGCGCGGCGTGCCCGCGCAGCCCGAGCATGTCAGGATGGCGCACGCAGCGATTCGGCGCGCGTTGCGAGAATGCACGCCGCATCCGGTGCCGATCCTCTACGGCGGGAGCGTGAACGCAGATAACGCGGCGCAGCTCGCAATGGAACGAGAAGTCGATGGGCTGTTCATCGGCCGAGCGGCGTGGACGGCGCGCGGGTTGGTCGGCATCGTCAAAGAGGTGGTCGCGGCGCGGCGCACGCTCACGGCCGCATAGTCGAAGTCAGACCGCGACGCGCGCGGGGCGACTTGGCGGCCGTTCGAAACGATCGCGGTCCGAGTCGAGACGAGGCGACTGATCCGCGTCGGCGCGAAGGCGACCATCCGCGTCGCGACAAATACGGGCTCAACGCGATTCGCGGCGGCCTGGGCTTCTCTGACGCGCGCTATCGACCGCGTCTCGCCACGCCGCGGCGAACTCGGGCGTCGCCTTCACGACGTCGCCGCCGCCGCTCTCCGGCCAATCAAAATGTCTGGCCGGGATCGCGGCGTAGCGGATCTTGCCGAGCGCGCCGACGAACAGACCGATCGAACGATGGCCGACGTCGCCACAGGTCTCGGACTGACGGATTTCATCGATGACGACGCCGTCGTAGCCGCGTCCCTCGGCGCGGCGGAACGTGTCGAGCTTTTGATAGTCAGGCTCGATGAGAGAGCGTTCCTGGTCGTCAGCGAGATCGGCAAGGCGCAACGCCGCCACGCAGTCGACGACGAAAAGCCGACCCTCTCGCTGATAGCCGGCTGGTCGGAACGTCTCGACGCCGTCCTCCCCGCGCTCGTATTTCACCCAGGCCGCGAACCCGCCGCGGGCGTCCGGCGGATAGCCCATCGCCGCCAGTTTCTCGACAATCGCCGCGTAGCGCGGGTAGCCCGGCGGGGAGACGAAAGACTTCGCAAGCCCGAGGAAGTCGCACGAGATCTCGCTCGCCGGCGGAAACCCCATCTGCAACGCCAAGGCGTAGAGCCCGCTGGGACGGGCCGGCAAACCGCTGAATTCCGGGCGGACAAGGCGCTCGAGCTCGTGCGCCGCCACCGACAGAAACATCGCGCTTGGCGAAGCCGGGATGTAGGTCTGCGCGATCGTCGGCGCCTCGGCGAGCCACAGGCATCCGTCGTAGGGCGACGGGCGCAGCGCGTCGCCGAATTCCTCAACCGTACCGTGAAACAGGAAGTCGCCGACCGCCGCCTCCGCGTCGTCATAGCGCGCCAGTCCCGCCAGGATCGACTTGTCCAGCATCGTCGCCCCTCCCTTGCGTTAGAATAGGCGTCGCGACGCCGACGACAAGCGGCCGCGTCAAGGCGCGAATAGCGGCGATTCCCTCTATGAATTTCTGCACACGTCGCCAGTCCCGCGGACCCCGATGTCGCCGCCAACCGATTGACGATACTAGAGAATGATATTGGACTGAGAGGCGCTGAGTTACTGGTGCCGCAAGAGAGATTCGAACTCCCGACCCCATCATTACGAATGACGTGCTCTACCAGCTGAGCTATTGCGGCTGAACGCGGGCGGCGCGGCGTTGAAGCGCGGTCCGACGGTCGGCAGTCTCTTAATGCACATCGCCGGCGCTTGGCAAGGACGCGGACAGGTTCGGCCGCTATCGAGCCAGCACAGGGCCGCACGGCGCGCCTCGCGCCACCGAATGCGGGGCTCCGTCGTCGACCGCGCCCACGCCCTGACCGGTTCGCCGTTCCTGCCGTTCAGCGCTGCGCCTCAGGCTCGGCGGAGTACTGCGAAATGATCCAGTTGCAGTACCATTTCAGCAACCAAGGGATCGGGATGAGGAGGATCGCGCCGAACACGAGCAGCAGCGTGCGCCAAAGGATCGCCCAGCCGCCGCCATTGAATGCGAAGCGCGGCGCGCCCTCGATCCTGGCGCAGATCCAGCGCATGAAATACTTCAGCACCCACGCCCAGCCGACGATTGTGACGAAAGAGATCATCAACAGCAGGCTCCAGCCCAAGTATCCCAGCACGCCGCCGGCAAAGACGATCTTGGTTGCGCCGTCTTCGGTTTCGACATGGGCGCAGAACCAGCGGATAAGCGCCCAACTCAAGACGAAACTGAGGATCGAAACCAAGGCGCCGCCCCAATGCGCGCCGGAGGCGGCGTTGAGGATTGGCCCAAACCAGTCCGCGACGCCGAGGCCGGCGAACAGCCACCACGCTTCGCCGACGCCGCTTTCGAGTCGCAGCGGCCGACCGCCCGGTAGGACCACGTGCCCGGCGAACCACCTATAGAACCACACGCCCGCCCACGGCGCCGGCAGGATGAAAAGGGTTCCCAGCCCAAAGACGATCCCGCGCCAGAACAGCCCCCAGGCGGGGAGCGAGCCGGTCAAAGGACCGGCCGGCGCCAACCGAACCGCCGCGGCGCGGGGACGCAGCGGCGGGGGCGCCGAGGCGAATGCCGACGCGAAGACGGGGACGGCGTCGGCTCGCGCCCAATCGCTCATCCCCGCGGTCCAGGTCAGAGTCTCCGCCCGCACCTTTCCGCCGCGGATGAGCTCGTCGGCCGCGACCGGACCCTGCTGTTGGCCGGCGTCATCGACGTAATAATAGGCCTCGGTCATAGCGCCCCCTCCCTCGCCACGCGCCGCCGCGACGCTTGCGTCGACGTCGCCCCCCCTGCGGCCAGCGTCCGGAAACAGTGGTGGGCGAGAACGAAACTGGCAAGCCGCCGCGCCACGACGATACACATCAAACCGTCGCTAAACGGATCGTCCGTTCGCACCCTGCTGGGCGCGCCAGTCGCGGACGCCGCCTGACACGTCTTCGTCGTTGAAGCGGCGTCGGCGCGCTCGACGCCCCGTCGTCAGTCGCCGGCGAAGCGGCGGAATCCGTCCGGCGCCTCATTGTCGGCGAGCGGGCCGGGATCGTCCGGCGCGACGGTCGGCGCGATCATCGCTTGGACCGGCGACCGCGAGGGCGCGCTCGCGACGACGGACGGCGCGACTGGCCGCGGCTGCGTCGGGGCCGGCGACGGCTGAGCCGGCGCGGCAAGCGGCGGCGCGAGCGGGGCCGGCGCAGGCGGCAGGGGCGACGGCGCGGGTTCGGGCGCCGGAGCGCTGAGCCGCTCCTCCGGCGCGCGCCAAACGAAGGCGTCGAGCGCGCCCGAAGGCGAAGCCGGCGCCCAGCGATCGCTGATGATCCCGTTGGCGATCCAGGCCTTGTCGCGCGGCGCGCGCGCGGCGCGCGCAAGCCATTCGCGCGCCGCGCCCTCCGAGCCGTCAGCGGTCTCGATGTCGGCCATCAGCAGACAGGTTCGCGCGGTCGGCCGGTTCGTCGCGTCGGCCGCGACCAGCGGACCGACCGCCGCGCGCGCCGCGGCGAGATCGCGCGCTTCGAGCGCGGCGCGGCCGAGCGTCAATTGACTCTCGGGGTCGTGCGGCGCGATGCGCGCCAGCGTCTTGGCGCGGGTGAGGCGGTCGGCGGCCGAATCGCCGCGCCTGAGCCGCAGGTAGACGGCGGCGATGTCGGGATGGGCGACGCGGCGCCATGCGCTCTCGAGCACTTTGCCGGCGCGACGCAGATCGCCGTTAGCCGCCAGCAGCCGGCCGGCGAGCGCCGCGGCGGGAACGAGGCCGGGAGCGAGCGCGAGCGCCTCCTGAGCCAGCGCCAGCGCCGACTTCGAATCGCGCTCGGCCGCCTGCTCCGCCATCGCCGTCTTCAGCGCCGCGCGCCAACGCATTGCGGTCGGTTTGTCGATTAGTTTCGCCGCGGCGTTCGATTCGACGATCGCCAGCGCGCCGGCCCAGTCGCCGTGCTCGGCGCGGTCGTCGAGCACCGCCTGCGCCGCCCACGGCAGCGCGGCGTGGTTGTGGGCGCGGCGCGCGTATTCGAGCGCCGCCTGCTGGTCGCCCGCCCGGCGCGCTTCGATATGCAAGCCACGCAGGCCGAGCGCGTGGGTTTGCGGATGATCGAGCATGTCGCGGAACGCCGCGGCGGCGCCGGCGCGATCGCCGGAAAGCTGCGCCGCCTGGGCGCGCAGCAACTTGGTCAACGGCGCGTCGCCGAGATGCTTGCGCGCTTCGGCGGCAAGCCGCGTCGCCGTGCGCGCGTCGCCCGAGCCGACCGCCGTCATGCCGCCGGAGAGCGCGGCGTAGCCCTTTTCGCGCCGCCGCGCCTTGGCGGCGAGCGACACCAGCGACGGCAGGCGGAAAACGAAGCGGATGACGCCCCAAGCGAGCGCAATGACAATCGCCAAGCCGACGACGATCGCAATCGCGACCATCAGCGAGACGTCGTATTCGACGCCATGAAAGGTCAGCGCGACGTCGCCGGGGTTCTCGGCCAGCCAGGCGAGCCCGGAGGCGGCGAGCGCCAGCAGGACGAGAAACAGCAGCAGGCGAACCATGGCCAACGAACTCCGGCGCGTTCCGGCGTCGCTCAAGACTTAGCGCGCCGGACGTGAAGAACTCCTTTTCGCGGCGGCTCAGTCCTTCGCCGCCGCGATTCGGCCAATCGCGTCGGCGCGCAACGCCGACGCCGCCTTGACGGCCGCGGCGCGCGCCTTCGCCGCATCGGCCCAAGGCGCGCCGGCGGCGCGCGAAGCTTCAGGCAACTGGTCGAAGGCGGCGAGCGCCGCAGCGAGATCGCCGCGCTGCAGCGCGGCGGCGACGCGTGCGACCGGCGGGTCGGACTCGTCGCTTCCCGTAGCCGCGCCGACGCGGCGGACGCGCACCAGGGCGCGCATGTGGTCGAGGAGCCGAGCCCAACCGCTGCGCTCGGGCGGCGGCGCGGCGGCGACGACCGCCGGCTCGACCTTCGCCCAACTCGCGGCGAGCGCGGAAAGCGAGGGCGCGCCCGTTTCGGCGAATGGCTTCAGCGGGGCCAGCGCGTCGGCGCCGACGCCGAGCTGCGGCAGGGCCGCCAGTTCCGCCGCGAACGGGGCGCCAGCGGCGAAGCGCTGTTCGAGCGAAAGCGCGAGCACGGCGACTGAAGCCGCGTTCTCCGAACCGCCCTTCGCCATCGCGACGCGCGCGTCGCTCTTCGGCGCGGCGCCGGTCGCGCCTTCGAGCCTGGCAAGGCGTTCGTCGAGGCCGCCAAGTTGGTTCAGCCGCGTTTCGGCGACGGCGAGATCGCTTTCGAGCTTGGCGAGACGCGACTCGAGCGCGCCCGGCTCGGCAGGCGCAGCCGCGTTCGTCGAGGGCGGCGCGGACTGAGCCGCGGCGAGCGCCTTGGCGGCGTCGGCGCGCGCGGCCCGCGCTTCGTCGAGCGCTGTCTTGGCGTCACCGCCAGACGCTTCGAGCGCGCCGATGCGGCGGCCAAGAGCGTCGAGCGCGCCTCCCTTCGCCGCGCCGGCGGCGCCCGCTTCGAGCGCCGCAATGCGTTTGTCGAGCGCCGACGCCGTCACCGACTCGCTCGCCGCGGATTTCTCAACCGCGGCGAGCCGCGTGCGGGCGTCGTCGAATGCGCCGGCGCGCGGATCGATCAGCCATGCCGCGAGCAGGGCGAGCGCCGCGCCGAGAATCGCGCCGCCAAGGCCGGCGGCGGCGGGAATCGCGTAGGCGACGGGCCGATTCGGTTCGGGCGGCGGCGGCCCGTTCGCCGGCGGCGATTCGATTGCGGCGACGGCCTCGTCGCGAATCTCGGTCGCCTCGCCGTCGATCACCTCCGGTCCGGGCCGGGCAGGACTCGGCGGGACGGTCGGCGGCGGCGCGCTGATCTCCGGTTCGGCGCTCGGGATCGGATCCTCGGCCATGGGCCCTCGCTGTCGCTTCGCGCGACTCTATAGGCGAGCCGCCCCGGGTTGGAAACCGGCGCGGCGTCGCGGCCGCCCGCGCCCGCCTTAGCCTTTGGGGGAAGCGCCGTAAGCGCGCTCCAGCGCCGCCAGCAGACGCGCCTCGTCGGCAGCGGCGGCGACGACGATTCGCGTCGCCCCGGCGGCGGCGAGCGGCTCGACGACGTCGGCCGAGAGGCAGACATGGAGCAGCGCCCGAAAGCGTTCGGCGAGCCCCGCCCGCGCCGCCAGCCCGACGGCGAGCGCGGCGGAGCGGCGCGAATAGTGCAATGCGCCGCCGCACGCGGCGACCGCGGCGGATTCGCGCGCGCTCCACGCCTCGCGCGCCTCCGCGGCATAGAGCTCCACCGCCTCGACAGCGAGGCCGGCGGCGGCGAGCGCCGCTTCGAGCGTCGGTTTGCGGTCGCGGCCGGCGAGATAGAGCAGGCGCGCCCTGGGCGGCAGCGTTCGCGCCAAACCCACCGCCAGCGCCGCGGCGTCGACGGAGGATTCTGCGGCCAGCGCGAGACCTGCCTTTTCCGCCGCGCAGGCGGCGCGCGCGCCAACAACGTAGAGCGGAATCGTCGCCAGCCTGGCGCAATCGGCCGCGCGCAGCCCCCGAATCGCGCGCGGACTGGTCGCGACCAGCGCGTCGAATCGCCCCTCGGGAAGCACTGCCGGCAGGGCGCGGATCTCGATGGCCGGCGCGATCGCAGCCTCGAACCCGAGCGCGGCGAGTTCGGCGGCCGTCGCCGCGGAATCGTCATCAGCCCGCATCAGCGCGATTCGTCGGATCATGCGCTCTCCGGCGGCGCTGCAGGCGCCGTCGCCGCTCATTAGGCCCTGGGCAGGCGCGCGCCAAGCGTATAGAGAGCGCCGAATGCGCATCTTGGGGATCGAAACCACCTGCGACGAGACCGCGGCGGCGGTGGTGCGGCTGCGCGGCGACGGAACCGGCGAAATCCTCGCCGACGAGGTGATGAGCCAGATCGCCG
>Ga0181520_10007848_pt1 | contig 15466 bp, 13 predicted proteins | sample PEATcosm2014_Bin_29_FD_132451 | JGI IMG/M metagenome (GOLD analysis project Ga0181520, IMG submission 132451) | Peatland microbial communities from MTU Mesocosm Facility, Houghton, MI, USA - PEATcosm2014_Bin02_30_metaG | ecosystem: Environmental > Terrestrial > Soil > Wetlands > Peat | place...
GCCTTGGCATGCCTGCTGCCTGACCGTACCCCTAAACTTTCCTGACTACGGCGCTGCCCGAACGGTCGGGCATCAGGACAGGTCTCTCCGGCTTGTCGGCAAAGAATTCGTCAATTGCATTTGTCGCGCCAGGCCAATAGCCAGAGCCGTAGTCATGCATGATCAACAAGCCGCCAGGAGAGAGGCGCGGATAGAAACACTCGAGACCGGCCTTCATCGGGTCGTACAGATCGCAATCGATATGCGCCACGGCTAGCCGCTCGGGAAGAGTCGTCAAGTTCAGTGAATCCGGGAAGAACCCCTTGACATAGGTGACATGATCGGTGCCCACCAGCCGCTGCACCCTCTCGACAGACGTGTCGGAAAACTGGGCGGGGCGGGCTCCATCGATGCCGTGCAAATCCCGTTCATCGAAGCCGGCAAAAGTGTCAAACAGGAAGAGATGGCGACCCGCCGCGCGGCCCAGTTCGGCGAGAATTTTGGCCGAATTTCCACGGTGCACGCCCAACTCCACAAGATCGCCCAGGATGCTTTCCCCAAGAACATGACGGACATTTTCATAAATGAAGTAGAAACGCGCCAGATCACCGCAATTGTCGTTATGTTTTCCCGCGACCCACCCCTTGAATAAGTATTTGTAACCAGGAAATTTCTTGAATGTTCTATGAAATTCTGGCCGATCAGAAAGTGTGAATTTCCCCTCATAACAATTCAACCAATACCCGATAGTTGTATAGATGACGGCGTCCGCAATCGTCATAATTCGTCTTCTCACGGCGGCTTTTATTTTCTTATTTCTATCGGCCGGGGGCAGATCCAAGATTGCCGTTACTTTACGCAGCACTTCCATGGGGCATGCCCTTCTGGTAAGTTTCCAATGATATCTGGACATTAGCATATCGAGAAAAAAATGCGGATCCTTTGTGCCGGTGACATGGGCGACACCTCCTTCGGCCTTTATCGACGCTGGGCCATCGGGCGGCTCGGGCACGAGGTCAGCGAATTTAACACTGTGCCCTTTCTTTCGGCGGGCGGCTGGCTGTCGCAGGCCATTCGGCACCGCACTTTGTTCGGGCCGGCGGTGGCCAAGGCCAACCGTTTGTTGGTGGAACAAGCAACCGATGAACGGCCGGACGTTGTTTGGGTTGACAAGGGTCTTTTGTTCACCGCCAAGACCATTCAGCGCCTGCGAAAACTTGGATGTTTTTCCGTTCACTTTAACATAGACAACCCATTTGGACCGCGGAAAGACCCAGGCTGGCGACTGGTTCGTCAAGCCTTGCCCTACTACGATCTTCACCTCGTCCAGCGCGACTGCAATTTCGCCGATTATCGTCAAGCCGGTGCGCGCGATGTACAGATGCTCCGCACCGCGTATGAGCCCACCATCCATTTCCCGCCGCCGGTAGGCTGGAGTGACGCGGATCGCTCTTTCGACGTGGTGTTCATCGGCGCTCCCTACGACGAACGCGCCCAATTTATGCTCGATCTTTGGCATAGACATGACATCCCCGTAAGTATTTGGGGATCTCCGGAATGGAGCGAGGAATTGCCCGCCGACGCCAGACGCGCATTGTTGAAAGGAACGCAGCTCTGGATCAAGGACTATCGCGAGACAATCTGGCGCTCACGCATTTGCCTGAGCTTCGTCACCCACTCCAATTGCGATGACGTTGCCCAGAAAAGTTTCGAGATCGCAGCCAGTGGCGGGTTTCTATTGGCTGAGGACAGCAAAGGCCATCGAGAACACTTCTCTGCGGACAACGAAGCCGTTTTCTTTCAATCTGCGGCAGATTGCGCGGATAAAGTCAGGCGGTTCTTGGCTGACGAAGCGGCACGAACGCGTATTGCTGCCGCCGGTCATCAGCGCGCCGTCGCGAGCGGGTACGGCAATGACGCGCGCATCGCACGCGTGCTTGACTATGTAGCCCAAAAAATCCGAATGCCGGAACGATCCGCACCGGGATCAACCTGACGGCCGACTACAAGGTCGTGAGTCAAGTCACGGTTTGTGGTCAATTATGTGTTCGAACTCTCAATAATAAAGCACAGATTCAAGAGAAAAACCTATTGTCCGCCGTATAAGAACTAGATTTTCTCCGTGTATGTGCCAGTCAAACTCTTCGTAATCGAGAGAATTTATTAAGGCAGAGACGGTCCCTTTACGTTCGTGGTCGGGGCATTCCATTATTAGTACGTTTATCAGTCCTGATATGTCTTTGAAGTTCCGTGTGAACAGATCGAATTCGGCGCCTTCAATATCGAGTTTCAGAATGTCGATCGAGGCCAGCCCATACTGCTCGACGATATCGGCGATGGATATTGCGTCGATATCAAAATCTGTCGCGTCGAGGGGCACTTCCGTTACAGAATAACTTTCGTTGGATGAGCCAGGTTTAATCTTGAGGTGGCCTGATACAGGCCAAAGACCACGGTTTAAACAAATAGTCTTAGGATCAGAAGAAAAATTTTTTTTCAACAACCGGAAATTATTAGGTTCAGCCTCGATTGCTATGATTGTTGCCTGAGGATGAAAGTGACGGAACCGGATAGTCTCGTCTCCTATATTTGCTCCACCGTCCAGAATGGTTCGAACTTGATGGCGACTATTTTCCACGATCCGGTAACCGCGCGTGAAAAAATGACTCATCACCCCCTTGTCGGCTTTGCCACGAAAGGAAAAAAATTTGTTGAAGCACTTCAGCCAGATTGTCTTCGGCCGCGAATGATGGCGCGTGGCGATGAAGATCGTAAAAGCGCTCCAGAATCCGAGATTAACTACACAGATGCAGAAATCTCTCAGAAATGAAAATATTCTTGCACTGCCAATGAATATGGATTTTTTGTGTGCATGACTAAGTCGAGAGATCGCGAGTGGCGAGCGCTCTCCTGATTTTTCTCCTGTCGTCTCAGGCATCGTGAATTGAACTCCCCATCTGGCCAGCCGTTGATTTAGACGGTGACAGTGAAGATAGGAAGAAATTGTCACTGTCCGTTCGGCGTGAACTTACATTTCAATGTGGAATGGGCTTGCCAAGAGGCTAGCTCACAACGACCAAAAATACTCATCGACCTGTTTAGAAGAATTCTCTACTACTACGAACGTCGGTCATTTTGACGAGACGCAGCAATAATTGTCGGACCCTTGGCGTCTGTCGTTCAAACAACAACCACACAAACCATCCCCAGATCAACGCAACAATAATAGCTGCCCCGAGCACAGCAAGGCCATGCTCGTTCGGTGGAATGCGCTCGTTCCTATACAAAAACGCCGAGAGAAAGGCGAGTATAGGAAAATGCGAGAGATAGAGTGAATATGACATGCCCGAAAACAACATGATAGGTCGCGCGTTTCGCCGTTGCCAATACAGACCACTCATCAGTAATGCTGAAAAGCCAAATGTTACCAAATAGTCTGAGAGAATCGGTGACAATACTCCCAGCTTACCAACCGCCAACGTTATCACGAACAAGATTACGCTGCCGCCCGCTCCAACAGGATGTCCCAGCACGCGGACCAACACCCGGCGTTGATGTAACCAAACCACAATGCTGCCGGCCAGCCAACATGGCCAGGCGAGCAGGACGGCCTTCGACAACAGGCCAAACACCAAAGCCCCTGAGATCCCGAGACAAGACAACAGAGTCGGCAAATGATTGCGCCGATGCCAGCCGACGTACAACAAGGGGAAAAGGCAATAATACCAGAACTCATTACAGAGGCTCCAAAGCGGGCCATTGGAACCAAAACAAGGAACAAGAAGGGTTTGAAGGAAAATGACGTTGCCAAGCAAAGTCGTGGCGTCGACAGCCACGCCGGGGCGGGCAGGGGCGCTTTTCAGGACGTCGCTCAGCAGTCCCTGATAGAATGGGGAATGGGTCAGGGTGATGCCAAGGGTGTCCCACAGGCCACCCAACAGCAAGCAGGGCAGCAATACGACCCACAAACGGGCCAGACGCTGCACGGCATAGCGGTGCCATGTCCAAGTTCCGTGTTTTTCGGCCTGGACGATCGAGCGTGTGATGAGAAAGCCGCTCAACACGAAGAACACCATGACCGCGGAGTGCCCGAGGCTGGTCACGAAGTAAAGTGCCTTCAGCGCCAGGTTGTCTTTGTGCAAAACATCGGGAAAATCGACAAGGACAAAGGACCGGGCATGCCCGACCATCACCAATATCGCCGCCATGCCACGAAACAGGTCGAGGGCGCCGGAGTTGCCCTCCTCCTCCAACGGGTACTCCACGATTGGGCGAGGGCAACGCCGAGGATGGCGGCATAGGTCATGGCGATGCCAGGAATCTGGATGCTGAAATCGACCATCGCATGGGCGCCGACCAGCACGGTGGCCGCCACCCCGAGGCAGGGATAGATGGTGTCGCGCCGGCGCACCCAGACGCCGCGGAGATTGTTGAAGGCGACGAAGCCGAACGCCACGAACAGCAGCGCCGTCGCCGGAAATCCCAGTTCCAGCACCGTCTCCAGATAACTGTTGTGCGCCTGGGCGTAGGTGGTGGCGATATCGGGTGTCCGATAGAGGCGGAAGGCCTCCTCGAACGTGCCGAGTCCGGTGCCCAGCCACGGCTGGTCGGCGGTCGCCTTCATGGTCAAGGCGTAGACCAGCGGCCGATCCTCGGTCGTCATGTCGGTTCCGGAGAGGCGCTGCTCGACGATGCGGCCGGTGGTGGCGAACACGATCAGCGCCAGGATTAAGGCGGCCATGCCGAAGCGCCGGGTCAGCCAACGGTCGTGACTGCGGTTGAACAGCAGGGCGATGCAAAAGACGATCGTTCCGGCGCCGGTGGCGATCAGCCCGCCGCGCGAGTGGCTGTGCAGTAATGCCCCCGCCACCACCAGGGCACCGGTCAGAAAATAAAAGCCGCGACGGGCCACGAACCAGAAGATCGAGCGCAATCGCTCGGTCGGTCCGCTCCGCGTTTCCGTTCGTCCGGCGAGCGAGCGGTAGGCCAGGGCGATGACGCACAGCCAGCCGAGGCCGGCATAGGTGGCATAGCTGTTGCGATTGATGAAGGTGCTGGTCAGATCGTCCTGATAGACATGTTTCGGCAGCCACAGGACGACGGAGTTGCCCATGGCATAAACCGCCAGACCGTAGAGAGCGCAGCCGAAGCCGGTCAGGGCGAGGGTGACGATGATCCGCTTCGCCCGTTGCGGCGTACGGCCGAATTCCATGGAAAGCCAAAAGATGGCGGCATCAGTGCCGATGCGCAGCAGCGAGCCGGCGGTCAGGCCGGGGTCAAGGCCGACGCGACCGGACACCGGGTGATGCAAAGCGGTCGCCGCCTCACCCCACAACGGGTGGTGCCAGGCCACCGGAGTCGGCCAGAAGGCCTGGAAGGCGGCCCACGCCACCACCAGGGCGAACGCGGCGATCAACGGCCAGGTCAGGCGAAGCCCGACCGGAATCGACGCGGCGGTGCCAAAATTGTTCAGGCTCCACGCCACCAGCACGAGTCCGGTCGCGCCGGCCAGAGACCCCCAGACCCAGGCGTAAACGGCACCGAACAACACCGGGGCGGCGACGAGCACGGCAAGGAAGGCCTGGAATATCAGTCCTTCCCAATAGTGCGGGCGGTCGACCGGCATGACGTCTCTATTTCTTGCCACTGGATGCCTTGGTGTCCTGGTGGTTGACCTCTCGCGCCGCCATCTGGTGCTCGAAAGTGGTGAACGCGTCCATATCGATGACCAGGGCGGCGCGGATGATGTTGGTGGCGATCGGGGTGGTCGCCAAGGCGAAGACCGAGCTCTGGTCATGGTCCCATTCGTGGCGGATATCCATGAAAAGCGACCGCCGGTCAGCTTCGGCCAATCCGCTCCAATGGGCGACGGCCAGGCGAATCCGCAATTGCCGCAAGCGAACTTCGTTCGGGCCGGTCCATTGCGACAGGCGCCAGGCGGCCAGCACGTCGGTTTCCGGCGCGTTGGCGGCGTCGCGCAGCACCGCGAGGCGCAACCAGCCATAAGGGTTGGCCGGGGCCAGCGACAGGCTGGTGAGCAGGGCGCTCTCCGCCGCCGCATCCTGCTGTCGCAACGCCAAGGCCAGGCTGAGATTGCTCCATCCGGCGGCATTCGGCGCCACGGCGAGCGACGCCGTCTGGTCGGCGATCAGCCCGTCGAGCGCGGCCGGTTCGACCGGTTTCATTTCCTGCAGGGACTGCAAGGTGGCGGCGGCGGGCATCAACAGGAAGGAAGCGACGGCCTGGCGCAGGCCGAAGGCGGCGAGGACAAGCCCGCCGGCGAGGCTCAAAACGAGATCGGCGCGCCACCGCAATCGCTTCATTCCGTGTAGTATTTTTTGGCGGCGTTGTAATAGGCGGTGTCGGCATAGCCGTAGGTCCGGCTTTTCTTCATGTCGACCATGGTGAGCGCCGCGCCGATGATGCGGGCGTTGGCTTCGCGCAATTCCTTGAGGCCGAGATGGGCGGTCTCGCGGCTGGTTGCCGCCCAGCGGCAACAGAGAATGGTGCCGTCGGCCTGGTTGGCCAGCAACAGAGCGTCGGACACCGCCAGCACCGGCGCGGTGTCGATGATCACCTGATCATAATCGCGCGACAAAGTGGCGATCAGCGTGTCCATCTGGTGCGACGCCATCAATTTGGACGGGTTGAGGGTTTCCTTGCCGGCCAGGAGGACAGCGGCGTTGGACCGCGGATCCTTGGTGATCGCCTCGGACAAGGTCACCGCGCCGATCAGCACTTCGGCCAGCCCGATACGGCGTTCGAGGCCGAGTTCTTCGTGAACCGAGGGGTGCCGCAAATCGGCCTCGACCAGCACGGCGCGGCCGCCGGCGCCGGCCACCATGCGGGCGAGGCTCAGCGCCATGGTGGTCTTGCCTTCGTCGGGCTGGGCGGAGACGACGACGATGGTTTTCAGCGGTTCGTCGCCGAGGGTCAGCAAAAGGCTGGTATAGACCGAACGAACCGCCTCGGCGTAGGCGGAAAGCGGGCGGTCGACCAGGTAATCGGCCGGATGCTTGGAGCCGTTTTCCAGCAGGGGGATCATCGCCAGAACCGGCGTGCTGGTTTCATGCTCGAACTGGATGCCGCTCCTGAACCCGCGATCAAGACTTTCGGCGACGAACGCAAGCGCCAATCCGGCCAAGGCCGACATGAACAACGCGGCACCGACGTATTGAGTCTTTTTCGGGTAAGAGGGCGTCATCGGCACATCGGCCCGCGAGATGATGCGAGCGTCCGGGGTCTGGATCTCACCGCTGGTCTGCGCGCTGGTTTCCTTGAAGCGCGACAGGAACGTCTCCATCAGGGTGCGGTTGGCGGTCGCCTCCATTTCCAGTTCATGCAAATGGACTTCCGAGGTGTTGGAACTCGCCACCTGTCTCTTCAACTCTTCCATCTGCGCCGCCACCGCCGATTCGCGGACGCGCGCCACGTTGGCCGAGTTCTCCAGATTGAGGATGATCTTCTGCACCTCGGAGTGAATCTTGGCGCGGACATCGTCGAGTTGGGCATGAGCGGCGATCAGTTTCGGGTGGCGCTCGCCATACTGGGCGCTCAGATCGGCGATCGACCGTTCGACGTCGCCTTCCTGTTCGCGCAGATGCTGGACCAATGACGAATCGAGAACTTCGGTGACCGAGTCCTCGCCATTGGGGCGGGAGATCGCTTCGCGGACCTGGGAGAGCTTGGCCTCGGCCGCCGCCCGGTCGGCGTGGGCGATGGTCAATTGCGAGGTGAGTTCGGTCATCTCCTGGGACGCCACGGTGGAGCCCTTGGAGCCGATCAGCCCCGAGGTGGCGCGATAGGCCTCAACGGCGCGCTCGGAAGCGTCGACTTTCCGCCGCAATTCGTCAAGGCGGTCGTTGAGCCAGGAGGTTACCCGTTGGGTTGCCTCGAACTTGGTTTCCAACTGATCGACCAAATAGAGGTCGGCTAAAGTATTGGCGATCAAAGCGGCGGTTTGGGGATTCTCGGATTCCACGCTTATCGATATCACGCGCGTGCGCGGTCGCGGCGAGACGTTTAGGTGGCCAAGCACGGCATCAACAAGGCCGTTGCGTTCGCGCTCCATCTGTTCATCCGGATTGGGTATCACTTGCGGGCCGGCCAGAGCCAAGTGGACCAAGCGCACTGGATTGAATTTTTGCATGAAGGGTATCGGCCGCAAGGCGCCATTGAACTCCGGGTCGGCGCGCAACTTCAGCTTATCGACCAGCCGCCCGATCAGTTGGCGCGAGGTCAGCACGGCGGCTTCGCTGAACACCGCCTCGGTGTCGTGCGACCCGCCAGACAACGCTTCCTCCAGGTCGACCACCTTGGTCGAGCGCGGGTCGATCATGATCAGGGCGGAGGCGGTATAGCGTGGCGCTATTTGAAGTACGGAGACCATTGCCAGCGTCGTGATGACGGCCATGGTCGCGAGGATCAGCCGATGGTGGCGCCAGACTTTACGAACGGTCTCGCGCAAATCGTTGCGATCGAGGTACAGCGGCGCGGGGGACGTGCGCGGCGACGGCCTGTCGTTCTCCTCCGGCTCCGGCACGCTGATCTTGTTCATACCCTTGTGTTCCCTCGATACCGACCTCTGGCGGGTCCTAGTGGTCAAAACCTAACTCTGGGTACCCCCGACCAGGCCCAACTTCCCCCTCGCCCGCATCGCGGGAGAGGGCGGGGCCCGCCGCGTAGCGGTGGGAGGGTGAGGGTTCCCTCCCAATAGTCTGAAGAAACATTCAGTTTCCGCCTCTCGGAACGATATTCACAGGCGCGCACCCTCACCCTCCCACTGCGTGGGTCCCTCCCTCTCCCGCGAAGCGGGCGAGGGGCCTGGCGGGACCACGCATTAAACTCGATCCACGAGCAGGTCCTGTTCCTTTGCCTCTTGTAACGGGCCCGTCCCCTCGTCGTGACTGTGCTTGTCGCGGTTATCCACCCCCGACCGCGCCACCGGCCTTGATGAAACCTCACCGGCCGGCGGGGCCCGGCGACATGGAAGACCGGAATAAATCCGGCCACGACGATTGTTTCGTTGCACCGGGACCACCAGAATAAACCCTATCTCGTCTATAGGGACAACAATATTACTTTCGCGTTAAACGCTAAAAGAAACGTTCCTTCACTTCGATGACGTCGCCGGGCAGGACCTGGTCGGTGCGGGCGGCCCGGATCGGCTTGTGGGTGGGATCCCCGGCCCGGGTGATCAGCACTTCATCCTGATTGGCGCGGTAGGTGAAGCCGCCGCCCAGGGCAATGGCGTTGACCACCGTCATGCCCGCCACATAAGGGTAACTGCCGGGGTTTTTGACTTCCCCGATAATATAGAACGGCCGGTAATTCAAAACCTCGACCGTCAGGCGCGGGTTCTTGATGTAGTCTGGCGACAGCCGGTGGCGAATGTCTTCTTCCAACTGCGCCACGGTGCGCCCCGCGGCCTGCAATTGCTGGATCAACGGCAGCGAAATCTGTCCGGAAGGATCGATGACGAACTCGCCCGACAGATCCTCGTTGCCGAATACCGTGACCCGCAATTTGTCGCCAGGGCCAAGGACATAGGCATCATTCGCCCGGGCGGACGGAACGGCGACCAGCAACAGCAAAAAGACCGCAAACGCCTTGACGAACCCCACCCGAACCCCACCGCTGGTAACCAAAAAAACGATTTTTCGGATAATAGACTTAAACCTCTCACAACTGCAATAACACATGGACCATCGCGATGTTCTGGGTGAACCCGAACAGCGGCTCGTTCGAGTTGTGGGCCATGTGAGAGAAGGTGACGGCAATATTCGCGTATCGGTTCATCATATAGGTTGCACCGAAGCCGGTGGACAAAATCGAGTCGCGCCGCGGACTTTGCTGGTAGTCGTCGTGGCTCATGGAAAACTGGGCATTCAGCAACAGAAAGCGCAGCAACTCCCAGTCGACATTGAGGTTGCCGCCGGTGGCGACGAAGCTCGACGACCCGACGACGACGGTTTCCTCAAGAGAACGGGAGGCATTCGCCTTGACGGTGATCAGGGTGGTGACGTTCCAGGTCAGGGCCGCCTTGCCGGCGATGGATCGTTCGACGCCAAAGCGCGGGTCGGCATAGTCGCGCAGCAGATAGCCGACGCCAACCTCGCCAAAGGTGACGCCCGACAGGTCGAAGGCGATTCCCCCCGATCCCTCGGCGCCCCGTGAACTCCGCCGATAGCCGGCGCTGTCGACCGGGTGTTCATAAGTATAATCGGTGAGGTTGGAGCGTAATACGGCTTCGTAATTGGGGACGATCTCATAGCCGAAGCGGGTCGACACCGTGTATTCGGTCCGGTTGCGATCCTTTTCCGCGATGAAATTGTCCAGCGACGTCGCCACGTCGGTGTATTCATATTTCGCCGCCTTGGCGTCGAGATTGACCGCCAGCCAGTTGAAACTGTCGAACGAGCCGAGATGGACCTGTTCAAGACTGTAGAGGGTGGGCGTCTTACCGAAGGTGTTGTCCGGCGACGTCCGCGGCTCATGGAGATTGGAATAGGAGGTGTCGGCGTTGAGCGTGTCATTGCGGTCGAGGTCGAGGCGGCCGTTCCCGGTCACCACCAGATCGTCATAATCCTCGCCGGCATGGCCGGCGTAAATGCCGTTGGTATTGGTCACCGACGTCCCGAGCTGATGATTCTCCCAGTCGGAGCGGATAACCATTTTCTCGGCGACCGTGGTGACGGTATCCGCCACGTCGGCCGAGGGGGTGGCGTAAATATTGTCGTTGTAGGACTGGTCCAGGGTGAGACTGGGAAAAACCATGAAACTGTCCAGGCGAATGCCGAGCGGATCCAGTTCCGGCCGCGGCCGGCTGGTGACGGTTTCCGCCTTCAGGATCTCGGTTTGCAGATCCTCGGCGCGAACCGCGGCGCGTGCCCAGAACACGCCCGCTCCGACGGTTGCCCAAAGAACCCACGTGGCGCATCGCATCGTTCGGGCGCTATATCGACGGGCTGGCCGCTTGCGTCTGAGGTATTTCCGCCGTCGCGCTGAGCGCCGGCGCCGCCAGGGTGGAGCCGGCGCCGGTCGCGCCCGAGGGCGAATTATTGCCGGCCGCGGCGGGAGCCAGGGCGGTCTGTGCCGCCTGCACGACGGCGGCCAGAACCGATGGCGGAGTCACCGACTGCGTTGCCGAAAGAACGGCGGCGGCCTCGCTCGGCACCGCGGTCACCACCGCGGAGACGGCGGCGGCCACCACCGCCTGGATGGCCGTGGTGTCGCCGGTGCCCAGCGACGCCGAGGCGGTGGTCGCGGCGAAGGAGGCGATATCGGCCGCTTCGCCCGGCGACGCCGACGCCATCGCCCCCAACGCCGATTGCAGCGCGGCATTGCTGCCGCTCGCCAGGGCGGCCGCCACCAACGATTCGATTTTCGCCTTCTGGTCGGCCGTCAGTTCCGCCCGGGCGTCGATGGGCGCCAAAGCGAGTCCGGCGAGGACGAGAAAAGCGAGGATCCGGCATTTCATTCGGCGGCGTCCACGATCGAGGTCACCCCGGCGCGCCGGCGGTCGGCCGTCCTGGCGCCGGCAAGGGCGTTGCGGGCCTTGCCCAGCAGGACGCGAACCGTTTGGCCGTCCTCCGGCAGACGGGCGATTCCCGCCGAAAACGACACCGCGATGCTGTCGCCGCCGCGCATGGCGAATGGCTGACCCAGTCGGGCGAAGATCCGTTCAGCGATGATGTCGATTTCGGCGGTCGCGAGCAAGTCTCGCAGGACGCAGCCGAGCAGGGCTGGTTCGATCAGCGAGACGATATCGCCCTGACGTAGCGACCGGCGCAGATGCCGGGCGATTTCGCTGTGCAGGTCGGTGTCGATCGACGAAACGCCGAGAACATGCAGATCGATGAGCAGGATCGCCGCCACCGCCCGGTCGCGGCGGTAGGTCGCGCAGGCGTCGTCCAGGGTGTCGAGGAACGAGTCCGCTCCGGTAAGCTCGCCGTCGAATCGCAGCACGCGCGCGCCGCCGCCGTTCATCGCCGCGGGCCCGCCGTTGACAGGATGCGCTGGGTCTCGTCCTCGAGAACCAGGCAGGTCAGGCATCCGCTCTGGAAAGCGCCGGTGTCGATGCCGATCCGCCAGGCGCGGAAAACCGGCGCCTTGGTCACGGTATGGCCGTGGACGACGATCTTGTCGAGCGGTTCGTCCCAATCGACGAAGGGGGCACGAATATTCAGCATGTCGTCCGCCGTTTGCTGGTCGACCGGAAACCGGGGATTGACCCCGGCATGGACGAAGAAATAGTCGCCCACGGTCTCGGCGAGAACGAGATCCCGCAGAAATATCAAATGATCGCGCGGCAGGGTGCGGCTCAACTCTTCGCGGAAATGCTCGATCCGCCGGTGCGCCGGCAAGCCGAAGGGGATACGGACGCCATAGCTCAACAAGGTCGCCATGCCGCCGCGCTCAAACCAGACGCGGCTTTCGGAGGGGTCATCGAGGAAGGTCAGCAAATGGTGTTCGTGGTTGCCCTTGAGCCAGGTGGCGATGTGCGGGAACGGCGCGCCATCAATCAGCATGTCGATGACGCGGCGGGAGTCGGGACCGCGATCGACATAGTCGCCAAGGTAAATGATGCGGGCAAGATCGGGCCGCGCCTTGCGATAGTCGGCCGCCATCTGGTCGAACAGGTCGGCGAGAAGGTCGGCCCGCCCATGGATGTCGCCGACCGCATAGACCCGTGTCCCCGCCTCGATCCGTCCGCGGACGGGCGGCGGGGCCAGCAGATCCCCCTCGTACAGGCGCGCCCTCAATTAGCCCCGCCCTCGATATGCGAAAACGGACCCGGCGCGGCAGGCTGTCGAGCGACTAATACGTTGCGACCCACAAGAGCGACCCAGACGGCATTGAAGCCGTTCCCTCAACTCCGTACCCATTCCTAACCAGGAGTGTAACAGAGATGACCCATTCCTTATTTAGAGTTAGTCCGGCAAGAGTGTGAACGCAAGATTTTTTTTACAGAAAGGTGTAAAAAATCATACAATACCTTCTTGATAATTTTACTTTTCCCCGGAAAAAATGCAATTGGTCAGGTTGCTCAACTTTGTCTGGTGGCGGGTCTGACGAAACAGACCTGAGGTCGAGTGTTGAGGTGTGTTTCCGACCGCGATAGACTAGACTGGATTTAGGAATTTTGTCAGCACAAATGACAAATGTAATATTATGAACACTGTGAGATCGCGACAGGATGTGGGTGGGGATCTCGACCGTCCTTCCGGTCCATCCTTTTCGGCGCCGATCGTCGCCGGCCTGATTGTTTGTATCGATATCGTAACGATTGTCGCGGCGGGCATGGCAAGCTGGGTGGTGGCGCTGGCGTGGAAAGATGCCGGCGCCGCGGGGCGGTGCTTTTACGCGTCGCTGGCCATCGCCACGCTGGCCATCGCCATTGCAAGCTATAGCCGCCTCTATGAATTTGAGGTGGTCAGCCGTCCGCGTGACCATTTGACCCGGTTGTCGCTGGCGCTGGTCAAGGCGTTCGTCTTCTTCCTGTTTCTCGGCTTTTCCTTCCAGCATGTCGACACCGCCTTCAGCCGGGTCTGGGTCTATGTGTTCTTCGTCGTGTCGCAACTGGCCTTTCTTGCCGAACGCTACGCGGTCTCACGGCTGATTTACGGCATCGCCGACCGCGGCAGCATGGCGCGCAACGTGGCGATCGTCGGCGCCGGCGAGCAGGCGGTGGCCCTGGTACACCTGCTGGTCGAACGCAATGCGCCGTGGGTGCACGTGCTCGGCTTCTTCGACGACCGCCACCAGCGCTATGGCAAGACGATCGAGGGGTTGCCGGTGTTGGGCGGGATCGCCGATCTGGTCGCGTTCAGCCGCGACACCCGCGTCGACGACGTTTTTGTCGCCCTGCCGTGGATGGCCGAGATGCGGCTGTTCGACATCTTCGACACGCTGCGGGTGGTGCCCGCCAACCTTCACCTGGCGCCGGAAATCGTCGGCAGCCGCTTCCAGAACGCCAGCTTCGTTCCCTATTTCGGCATCACGGTGCTGAAGGTGGCGGAAAAACCGATCGAGGGTTGGAACTATGTGGCGAAATGGGTCGAAGACAAGATCGTCGCCATCGGCCTGCTGGTCGTTCTGTCCCCGATATTGCTGGCCGCGGCGTTGGCGATCCGCCTGGACAGCCCCGGTCCGATCTTCTTTCGACAAAAGCGCCTGGGGTTCAACAACAACCTGATCGAGGTGTTGAAATTCCGCACCATGCGCCACGACGAGACCGACGAGAACGCCGATCGGCAGGTGACGCGAACCGACCCCCGGGTCACCCGGGTCGGCCGTCTGTTGCGCCGAACCAGCATCGATGAGCTTCCCCAATTGATCAATGTGCTCAAGGGCGAAATGTCGGTGGTGGGACCGCGGCCGCATGCCTTGGGGACCAAGGCGGGCGGCCGGCTGTTCCAGGACGTGGTCGAGGCCTATGCCCATCGGCATAAGATCAAGCCGGGGATCACCGGCTGGGCGCAGGTCAACGGCTGGCGCGGCGAGACCGACACCGAGGAGAAGCTGAAGAAACGCGTCGAATGCGATCTCTATTACATTGAGAACTGGTCTTTGGTATTCGATCTGTTGATTCTGTTGCGCACCGTCGGCGTCGTGTTGTCTTCGAAGGAGGCCTATTGATGGGTGAACCGGTCGATCTGACGATCATCATCCTGGCGTTCAATGAGGAAAAGCACATCGAGCGATGCATTCGCTCGGTTTCAGGGGTGGCCAAGGAGATCATCGTCGTCGATTCGTTTTCGACCGACGACACGGTGAAGATCGCCGAAGGTCTCGGCGCCCGCGTCTATTCGCATAAATTCATCAACTATTCCAAGCAGTTCGCCTGGGCTCTGGGGCTCGACATCGGCACCGAGTGGGCGATGCGTCTGGATGCCGATGAGATCGTCGAAGACGCGCTGGCCGAGGAAATCCAGCGGAAACTGCCGGGGCTCGCCGCCGACGTCACCGGCATCGACGTGGTCTGCCGGTACAAATTCAAGGATCGCTGGATCCGGTTTGGCGGGCGCTACCCGATCTTCCTCACCCGCATCTGGCGCCGCGGCTGCGCGATGATCGAGGACCGCTGGATGGACGAGCACATCGTCCTGCTGCGCGGGCGACACGAGCGATTCACCTCGTATTTCGTCGATCACAATCTGAACGACCTGACCTTCTTCATTCGCAAACACAACAGTTACGCCACGCGCGAGGCGGCGCAATCGATCCTTGAGCGTCTGTACCCGGACAAGGCGCGCGATGTGGCCACCCGGTCGGGCATGGAGTCGCACGCGCGATTCAAACGGTGGGCGAAGGTCAATATCTATGATCGCGCGCCATTGCTCGTCGCGCCGTTTCTATACTTCTTCATGCGGTATTTTATTCTCGGCGGTTTTCTCGATGGCGCGTCGGGGCTGAAATATCATCTGTTCCAGGGGCTGTGGTACCGCTTCCTGGTCGCCGCCAAGGTGATGGAATTCCAGCGCGC
>Ga0181520_10007850_pt1 | contig 15464 bp, 14 predicted proteins | sample PEATcosm2014_Bin_29_FD_132451 | JGI IMG/M metagenome (GOLD analysis project Ga0181520, IMG submission 132451) | Peatland microbial communities from MTU Mesocosm Facility, Houghton, MI, USA - PEATcosm2014_Bin02_30_metaG | ecosystem: Environmental > Terrestrial > Soil > Wetlands > Peat | place...
AAATCCTTCGGGCTAAATTTCCAGAATTTTGGCGTCTTGGCCCAAAAAATTTTTCCGCTTAGCTTTGGGCTAAACGTCAAAATTTATTTGGACCAATCCGCTCAAAATTCTGAAAATTTAGCCTACAAATTATTTTTAAGACAGCTTCTAGAGTTAAAATGAACATAAGACCGTCTCTTCCAAAAGACCGTAAAAAAATTAAAGCGCTAATCGCCAAATATCCAAGACAGCTTATTCAAACTAATCTGCCGAGGCTGAAGGAGTTTTTTGTGGCGGAAAAAAACGGGGAAATTATCGCGTGCTGTGCTTTGCAGGTGTATTCCAAACGGATGGCGGAAATCCGGAGCCTGGTGGTGGAAGAGCGTTATTGGCGGCAGGGGATTGGCGGCGGGTTAATTAAGGAATGCTTAAAAAAAGCAAAAAAGTTAAAGATCCACGAAGTTTTGGGCATTACCGGCTCGGTGCTGTTGTTTGAAAATCAGGGATTTAAAATGTTTAATAACGAAAAATACGCGCTGTTGAAAATCTTAAAATAGCCTTGACATTATCCAAACGGCGGAATAATGACGCCGTTTTTTATTATTGACAAAAGGTGAACGAAAGTATACTATAGAATTATCCTTAATCTTTTATCTTTCATCCTTGATCGCATGCAGTGGTAAAGGATAAGGGATTAAGGATAAAGGATATGCAGACCGTTATTATGCATCTTGATATGAACAGCTACTTTGCCTCTGTTGAACAGCAGGATAATTTAGCCTGGCGCGGCAAGCCCTTAGGCGTGTGCGAGCATTTGGGCGGCATAATAATCGCGGCCAGCGTGGAGGCAAAAAAATGGGGCGTTAAAACCGGCACGCCGGTTTGGGAAGCCGTAAAACTTTACCCGAAAATTATTCTTACGCCCACGCGGCCGGAGCGTTACCGGCATTTTAATCGGTTGATGGTCAAGGTGGTGTCCGACTACACATCAGCGGTGGAAGTTTACAGCATAGACGAGGTGTTCGCGGATTTGACCAAGGCGTGTAATGTCAGGACAGCTGATCAGCTGATCAGCTTATCAGCATATCAGCTGGTAGACCCCTTTGAAGAAGCCGTAAGCATCGCGCAAGAAATTAAGCGGCGGTTTAAAACCGAGGTCGGGGACTGGCTAAGGTGCAGTATCGGCATCGCGGAAAATAAACTGCTCGCCAAAATCGGGTCGGATATGAAAAAGCCGGATGGACTTGTTGTGATCTTGCCTTATGGCCATTGTAGGGGCGGGTTTCAAACCCGCCCCTACGGCGATGGCAATTGCGACATTTTGATTAAAAATCAATTGTACGATCAATTGCGGTTGATAGACATCCCGGGCATCGGCCGGAGGCAGGAAAAAAATTTAAACGCGCTCGGCATCCGCACGCTCAAGGATTTGCGGGATTATCCCAAAAGCCATTTGGTCAGCCGGTTTGGCAATATTATGGGGCATCATTTGTATAACATCGGGCAACTTGAGGGAACCTGGAAAGAGCTCGTTCATCAGGAACAAGAGATAAAATCAATGGGGCATATGTATACTTTGCCCGTGGAATTTCGCAAGCCGGAATTTTTTATGCCCGTGCTGTATAAATTGTGCGAAATGGTCGGCCGGCGTTTGCGCAAAAAAGGGCTGATGGGGAATGTTATTCATTTTTATTGCCACGATAAAAATTATGAAGGGTTTGGTAAGAGTATTAAGCTGGGATATTTTTTGCAGGATGGACGGGAGATATTTTTGGAATGCGAGAAGATGATGACAGGCGGCGTAGGGGAGGGTTTGAAACCCTCCCCTACGGAGGGTACCAAACTCATCGGCGTTACGGTAGCCGGGTTGAGACTGCACGAAAACCAATTAAGTTTGTTCGGCGACGCGGAACGCCAAAAACGCCTGCTTTTAGCCCTGGACAAAATCAACAATAAATACGGCGAGTTTACCATCCTCCGCGCGCAAATGCTCCCGGCCGGCAAAGCCTTTAGCGATTCCATCGGGTTTGGGAGGGTAAAGGAGTTATAGTTATAGGACTTACGCGTTTACGCTTTTTTCCCCTCCCTTGACCCATTCGATAAAACTCAAAGGGGGAGGGAACCAAACCCATAAGCCCTTTCATTATTTAAAGAAATTCCCTTTAATTTGCCTGTGGATTACTTATTAGGCAAGCCCCTTTTAAGTGTCTTTTAAAATATGCTATAATAAATTAGGTTTAAAATTTAGGCAAGAAACAAAAAAATGGAAGAATATCATCCGATTCCGATTGCCCCAAATCCGGTTCCTCCCGTAACTCCGGTAAGTCCTGCGCCTCCGGTAAGTCCGATGAGTCCGATGCCTCCCGTTCCGGTTCCGCATAAACTTCTTACGCCGCTTTCCCCCAAATTATCGCGGAAGCGTTTTTGGATTTGGTCGGCAGTGGTAATAGTTATAGTCGCGGTTGCCGGATTTTTCTTTTATCGGTCTTCGGCTCCCGGACCCGTAAAGCCCATACCATTACCGCCGCAGTTTACCGCCGCCGACCGCCTGCAGTTGCAACAGCTGTTAATGGATAAAAAAGATTATGCCGGCGCACTGACCCAGGCCACTCAAATGTCACAGACATTTCCCAACGTTTCGGATGTCTGGCTGTTTAAGGGCATAGCCGAATTCCAGCTTAACCAGTTCACCCAGGCCAAAGCGAGCTTTGACAAGGTTTTGGCTTTGGACCCGAATTCCGCTCCCGCAAAAAAATACGAATCCGAGCTTCCGGGTCCGGGAGTTACGCGGATAATTCTTACTCCCGTGGCCCAAAAAGATTTTGAAGCCGAGTTAGGAGTGCAGTTTGACCCCCAAAAATTGTCTTTTGCCTCGGCCTTTAGTTTTCCGCCACAGCAGGGGAGTACCCAAACCACCACGGCTAACTACAGTTCAGCAATGTCTTTGGCCGCGGTCACAAAATATCTTACAAGCGCCCTGGGCCAGGCTCCGGACAGCGCCGCGACATCTACGGTAAAAGGCCTGGTAACTTTCCACAAAAGTTTGCCCGACAAAAAGGCGAGCTACATAGTTTCCCTAAACCAGGAGTCAAAAGTAGTAATGGCTTCCATAAATTATAATCAACAGTAAATATATGGAATTTTACGCGCACCCTTTTTGGAAAAATACAATAAGAACCTGTTTACTCATCCTGGCGGTTGCCGGCCTTTTTATGGTCTCCGCCCGCCATTCGCGGGCTGACACTTCGGCAGATACTCCGTTTATTGATAGTTATAGTTTGCAGTCTAGCGGCACTAATACTGCCTGCGACCAAAATGGTTCCAATCAGGAATTGAGTATTTCCGATGACACTACCAAGTATCTTACCAGAGTCTATCAGGGGGATACCGGAGGTTATGGCTATGGCGGCTATTATAGCTACCAGGGGACCGCCGGATATGTTTGTACAACACCTTCAGGTTGCCTCTCTACGAATTTAGCCTGGAATAATGCCCAGGGTGACTTTACGATAGATGTGGAAGGTGGTAGTGGGGCAAACAACTTATCATCTTTTGATTATAATATCTACCCTGAGATAACTGGGGAAGCGTCTCAATATTACTTGGTACCTCCTCCGAGCTGCCCTTGTGGCTCAAATAGCTGTAATGGAGGGATTGCTTACAGCTCGGCTTACTGGGCTCGGACACTTCCAACTTTTTATAATAACTATGCGGTAGATTCCCACAACTATACCGCGAACATTTATTTGACTGCGTCATCAAGAGGCGTGGGATATAGCGGGTATGGTTCTTTTGACGTTTACGCTCTTTACAGTGTGGAAGGTGTTCAATGCGCTCCCGGGGAAATAAATACCGGCGGTGACTGCGTTACGGTTACCGGAACCATGAGCGCCGCTACGACTACTCCCAACTCTCCGGTAATCAGCTGGACCAGCAACAGCAATCCGGCCGATGGCGTTCAAATTGTTAGAACCGGAACTTCCGGCAAAACTTTTACCAGTTCGTCCACAACCGGCAGTCTTACCGATTCCGGACTTGCCCCCGGCACTTACACCTACACCCTCTATGGTTATGATGGTTATGGGACCAACGAAGAATTGGCTAACAGCGCGGGAACGCTTGATGCCATCACAATCACCGTCCTCCCTCCCGGGGTACTTAACGCCGTGTGGAAAGACACCGGGACTAGCTCCGAAACTATGACTGTCACTCCGGGGCAGCATATTGACCCAAATTTAAATTATTCCAACACCGGCCCCGCAGGCAGTTTAATAACAAGTCCGGGTTGTTCTTGTTCCTGGCTTTATCCTGCTTGCATACCGAATTGCAGTAGCCAATCTTTGCCGAGTGTAAATAATTAGGAGCAATAACAAAATATTTATTTAAAGCACTAAAGCCCTCTTTAATAAAGAGGGTTTTTAAAATTTCGCTAAAACTATTGACAAAATTATAAAGATATGCCATAATATTGCCAGAAAAAGAAAGTTGGAGGAACCCAAAATGAAGCGCATGGTTTTTGTTATTCTCGCGTTTTTAGCGTTCCTGTTCGCGGAGACTCTGAAAGCGCAAACCAATGCCCCAGCCAACTGCGGCATTTACGGGATTGTGGAGAGTGGTTGCTACGACGAGTATAACGCCCTCGTCGTCATCGGCAACTATCCTACTGCAAAAACTCGGTTGAAGGTCATCAACCAAACGGGAAACCCCGTAGAGTTGGAAGCTCATACCAACTATATGTCGGCAACCGGGTCATCTACGAGCGTTTGGGCGACTTTCGATAATGGGGGAACGGTTTCGGATCCCCAAATTATCCTGCCCATGGTCGCATACACCCGATGGGTGGATCTAATCGGTGTTGGCGGCACAAGCGCCCCGGCTCCCGGTCCTTTCATCGGCAGTGCCGATGTGTACGTCCAGGCTTACGGGACAGTCGGTGATCCCGCGCTCCCGGCATTGCTGGACCAGTTTGCGGTGTTGCAGGACGCTTGCGAGATTGCCGGCGACGCGCCGCTTCAGGCCGTTATTATGAACAACGGCCAGCCGACTGCCGTGTTTAAACTGATGAGGGTTCGCGATATAGCCGCGGGCGCTGACGTCAGCGTTCAGATGAACATAGCGGATCCTTCTTCGCCATTGCCATCTCCCGCAGGCACAGTCCGCCGCGAAATTCAGACCAAGCCTCCTGTTGCTGGCGTTGGCAATCCACAACAAACTTCGTTTGTGGTCAAAAACGTCGGACTGGCTCCCGACACCGTAACCACTTGGTTGTCTACCGACGACGGTAACAACCCGGTGTGCACGGGTCCGACGCTGTCCATCGGCGCGGACGCTCTTCAGACAGGGCAAGTTGTCGGGGATTTGTTTCCCGCGGCTTGTTTTGCCAGAGTGGCTCGGTCATACAGCGTACACTTTACGCCGTCGCCGACAGGAACGTTTTTGTCGGCCTTGATTGCAGGCAGCGGCAATTCTCAATAGGAGGCGGCGAATGAGACACCGCCCTCCGCAAGACCATCTAAGCCGCTCCCGATTTTCGGGGAGCGCACCGGGGTGATTCGAATGATTTCGCAAGCACTGCGACAATCAGACCGACTCACCCCCGGCCAATTTTTTATAAACGAGGATTTGGACATGGCTTCGCTAAAGCTTCGTCGGACAAGCGCGGATTGATTGCCTAAATTTTACGCGGAACAGTCATCCAAAATCATCAAATTTAACTTCCCGCCTTTGGGCGGTTTTTTGATATCCTCATTTTTATCTCAAACACGGCATTTATTGGTAACTTTGGAGATAAATGGGGATTTTTGTTAAAAAATTATCCACTTTTGCTTTTGTTGCGCGGAAAGTTAAAAATCGCTATAATAATTTTGATGGGTAATAATAAAATTTTAATATGACGAAACAAAAATCATTTAAATATTTGCTGGCGTTTTGCTTTATTTTAGGCGGGATGCTGGTTTGTTCGGCGGCTAAAGCCGCCGATACGGGGGATATTCCAATTGTTGTCCCTAACCCGTTTACAACGGCTACAACAGTTACGGTTACAGTATTAGGAACAGACTCCACAGGGGCGACACAATCGCAAGTACTAACTTTAACTCTGGTTCCTCCTGTGGTTGTTAATCCCGTTCCTACCGCTTCGCTGACCGTTAATGGTTCTAATTCCGCTACGGTTGTGGGCGGAGTAGGCACTGTTTCATATGTTTGGAGTTCCACCGCCGCGACCGGCGGCAGTACGAAGATGACGATTACTCCCGGCGGAGCGGATGGCTGTAGCCCTGCCAATACCAACGGTTCGGTTTCCAGTATAACCGGCCCTTCGGGAAGTCTCCCCAATCTCGCTACCCTTGCTTGCCAGGACGGCTATACTTATACTTTTACTTACACCGCTACCGGCCCGGGAGGCTCCGCTTCAGCCAGCGCGAGCGTTACGGTAACTTCCCCTTCGGCTTGTGGCGCATTGGGAAAAGCTTGCTGCAGCTCGGGCAACCCTTGCACCGGCACTCTGACCTGCCAAGGCGGGACTTGCCAAACTCCTCCTTCTTCAGATCCCTGCAATGCTTATTCAGATTCCTGTACTGATTGTAGTGGTGCTGTGCCGTACGACGCAGGGTATAGTTGCGGCTGGTGCACAGACTCCGGCGGCAGTTGCGAAACAGGTAACCAGTCAGGCCCTTCCAGCGGGAGTTGTAGCAACTGGGTCTGGCTTCCATCTGAATGTTCCGCTTCCACCCCCCACCAAGACGCGTGCGTCAGCATAGTCGCGCCGTCTTCTGTCTACGTCGGCCAGCAATTTTCCGCTACCACTACTATGGAAAACACCGGTAGCGACACTTGGAAAAGCGTGAATGTTGATTCCGCCCAACCTTACAGGTTAGGCGCCCAGGATCCCCAGGATAACAGCACATGGGGATTTGGCCGGGTAGAATTGCCTTCAAATACCGTTGCTCCCGGCGCCAACGCGGTCTTTGTTTACACGGCAACAGCTCCTTCTACGCCCGGCACTTACAAATTTGACTGGGATATGTTGCAAGAGGGAGTAACTTGGTTTCAACCAATTGCCAGTGATGAGTGCACCAAGCAAATAACCGTTAACGCAGGTTCTCCTCCTGCGCCTACAATCTCCCTTTCCCCATCCTCTATGACCTTTAACGGCGTTTCCGGAAGTGCTACTCCTGGCGGTCAGACTCTTACCATCAGTAATACCGGCAGTGCTACCTTAAACTGGACAGCCACCTCAACCGGCGCGGGAACCTGGTGCAGTGTCAGCCCTACTTCCGGCACAGTTGCGGTAAGCGGCACCCCGTCAACCGTCACAGTCTCGGTAAACTCGCCTTCCAACGTCGGCAGCTTTAACAATTGCAGTATCAAGATTTCCGATTCTAACGCTTCTAATAACCCCCAGACTCTTGGGGTGGCATATGTTGTGATCCCCGGAACAGTAGACGGTGGTCCCGGTAATACAGTTACCGACGCCCAGGCTACTTGCCCGGCACAAGGCGTGGTTTTAACCTGGACCCCGGGAAGCGGAGCGGGCGGCTATAACATTTATCGCAATACCAGCAATAGCACAAGCACGGCTACCGAAATTCAGACCAATATGTCTGTTCAGAACGGCAATGTCGGTAACCAGACCTATACAGATAATAATTCCTTCGGTACTTACTTTTACTGGGTACAATCATACAATCTTTCCGCCGGCTTAAGCGGAATTCAAGTCCCGGCCAGCACTAACTCCACCGGCGGCATTTCCCCAAACACCTGTTCTTATTCACCCACCATTTCCCTTTCCCCATCCTCTATGACCTTTAACGGCGTTTCCGGAAGTGCTACTCCTGGCGGTCAGACTCTTACCATCAGTAATACCGGCAGCGCTACCTTAAACTGGACAGCCACCTCAACCGGCGCCGGAACCTGGTGCAGTGTCAGCCCTACTTCCGGCACAGTTGCGGTAAGCGGCACCCCGTCAACCGTCACAGTCTCGGTAACCTCGCCTTCCAACGTCGGTACCTTTAACAATTGCAGTATTAAGATTTCCGATTCTAACGCTTCTAATAACCCCCAGACTCTTGGGGTGACATATGTTGTGATCCCCGGTCCTCCGGGAGGCGGCAGTTCAAGCAATATTTCCGTTTCGGCCGGCACGGGAGCCCAGTGTCAGACCCTGGTTATTACCTGGACGCCGGGCAGCAACGCTAGCGGCTACAACGTCTATCGCAATACGATTAACGTCAGCAGCAGCGCGACCAAAATTGTGAGCAACCAGTCCCCAATAAACGGCAACATCGGAAACCAAACCTATACCAATTACGTAAGCGGCGGTCCTTATTACTACTGGGTGGAAAGCACCAGTGGCGGCGTAGGCACCGGAACTTTGGTGGCGGCGAGTAATAATTTTTCCGGCGGCGTTTCCGCAAATTCATGCAGCGGCGGCTCCGGCCCCGCCACCGTAACTTTAAATAATACCGCCACCTGCGGACAAATTGGCCTAAGCTGGACGCCTATAAGCGGGGACAGTTACAATGTTTACCGCAGTACCGGCAGTAGTTTTAGCGGCGCTTCCAAGCTTAACAGTACCGCCATACCCGCCGGTACAACCACTTATACAGACACAACGGCCACCGTAGGCCAGCCTTACAACTATTGGGTTACCGGTGTCAGTAGCGGCGGCGTGGAAACCAGCCCGACTGCGGGTAGTCAAAATCCCGTGGTTCCGCTTGCCTGTTCGGCTAACTTAGGCGATTCGGATAAAGATATTGTTTCCATAAACGGAACGGCGGTTTCCGGGGCTAGCGCCTGCGACGGATATACAGACCCGCTGCCGGCCGGCGCAGCCATGAATGCCGGCGATAATATTGGCTTCCAGATTAATCTTTGCAACGACAACGGCACCGCCACAACCAGTAACATTACGGTTACGGATACAATGGCAAATTTGCAGATGCCGTCCGCGGGATGGAGTGCCATATATACCGACGGCGGTTCTTCGCCGGTTACTCTTCATTATGACGGCGCTAATCCCGGCAGTTCCTGCACGCCTTCAGGCACTAACCATTATTGTGCTTATGGCACTTCGCCGGATCAAACCCTTGTCTTTAATCTTACCAGCAGCCAGGACAACATTGCCGTCGGCGCGATAGCTGATATCACTTATACTGCCCAGCTTGCGGTTTCTGGCACCGTTACCCAGAGCCAAAGCCGTTTCCAGAACAGTTTTAGCGTATATTCCGGCGGTACAACAATCCTGACAGGCGTATCCACGCCCTGGCTGACTTTTGGTACGGGCAAAAGCAGTCCGACCATTAACGAGGTGCCGTAGAAATTTATGGAGTTTCCTGTACTGAAGAAAAGGTATTGGCACAGCATCTCTGGGCACGAGGGTACTTCGCAGTCAGCGCCGGTAACGTTACTGCCGTGATGATCAAGAAATACATTGAACACCACTTTGAGGGCCCAGAAGCCGACGATACCTTCAGAGTTGAAAACTAATTAACCCCCGATTTCCAATCGGCTAATCAGTCTGTGGGCTTCTAGCCGACAGTGGTTGAAAAAAGGGCGTTTTTGTGTTATTCAAAGGCGCCCTTTATTACAACACAAAGCCAGTTTGGAAGAAGGGACACTTCTTCCAAACTGCAAATCGGATGATTTTTTTGAGAATTTAAATTTTTATGGTATAATTTCAGCGTAATCAATTTTTAAAAAAGGAGAAATAAAAATATGCCGGATCAGGTAGAATACGGACAAATGTTAACCGATTTAATCCAAAAGCAAATGGTGGTTTTGGGGCCGAATATCGCCTTAGATAAAGCCCGCAAAGTTCCGGGGCTAAAGGTCAGCGATGACGGCACGGTTTTGGAAGTGTCCGGAGACCCGCAAATGGTTTTAAAAGGCGTGGCCAACGAATACATGCAACTTTCCGGCCAGATTGCCCAAATGACTTTAAATTCGCTTTTGGAAAAATATCCGCAGATGAAAGTTTAAACATAGAAGCGAAGGAAGACGCGAATACAGCGACGCGAAAAAGCCGTGAATTCGCGTTTAGGTTCGCGTTGCAGACTTCGCGTTTGGCTTCGCTTCTATAAAACAAAAATGATCGTAAATATCCTCCTCATCATAGATTTTTTAATGCTGGCGGTTGTCGTCAGCGCGTATATTTACGCGTCTTTGCGCGAACGGAAATTTTTGCGCGTCAAAGCCAACCAGTCTTTGGAGCTGCAGCAAAAAGTTTATCAGGCCGAAGTGTTAAAGGAAATCAGCGAGCGCATCGGCTACTCTTTGGACACCAACAAAATTGTGGATATTATTACCAGCTCTTTGGGGAACCTCCTGGATTACGACGCCGTGTCTTATATGGTTTTGGAGGAAGGCGGCAAAGTTGTTTTTAAATGCCACGTGGAGAATACCGTAAACCACCAGTTTATAGAAGACATCAAGCATAAAATGCTAATGTCTTACGAAGCCATTTTAAACAGCAAAATCCAAACAGCGGGCATGGACGAAAGCATTACCGGCAATATTTTGAATGATAATCTAAAAGTTAAAGTGGAATCTTTTTTTAATTTGCCGGTGGTAATTTCCCAAAAATTGGTCGGGCTGATAAACGTGGCTTCCAAAGACCGCGGCCGTTACGGCGAAGAGCAGGCCTCCATTTTATATACCATCACCAACCAGGCGGCCACGGCAGTATCCAAGCTCCAATCGGTTTTGCAAAGCGAAAAAGGCAAGCTGGAAGCGGTTATTTATTCTCTGGCCGACGGCGTTATAACCGTGGATTTAAACTATCAGCTGGTGGTTTATAATCCGGTCATTCGGGATATTTTAGGCATTGCTTCGGGCAAGCCCGTAACTATGTACGACATTGTAGACGGGCTGGCCGGCAAAGTGGATTTGAGGACAAAAATAGAGCAGGCCATTGCCGAGGATAAAGCCATTTCCCTGCCGGAAGTAATTTTAAAAGATAAAGCTTTGGAGCTGACCATAGCGCCGGTTAAAGACAGCCAGGGGGAAATTATCGCGGCCAGCGCGGTTTTCCACGACATTACCACGGAAAAAACTCTGGATAAAACCAGGCAGGAATTTACGGCCATGATGGTGCACGAACTGCGCGCGCCGCTTACGGCGGTGCGCTGGTCTTCGGAATCTTTGATAAAAAATTTGAGCATTGCCTCGGGAGTTGACCAGGCCAAAGTCAAAGACACTATGGTCACCATTGAAACGGCTTCCAACAATATGCTGGAACTGGTCAATGACCTTTTGGACGTGGCTAAAATTGAATCGGGAAAGTTTGACTTAAATCTCCAGCAGTACGATATAGTTGAGGTCATTAACGATCAGGCCAAGGTTTTTAGGCCGCAGGCGGAAATTAAACACCTGGCCATAAACGTCACCGCCCCGCCAAAGTATATGTTAAAATTTGACCGCGTCAGGATTGGCCAGGTGCTGGGCAATTTAATCAGCAACGCGATTAAGTACAGCGACAGCGGGCAGATTGATATTAACCTAAACATCAACGTCGAAGAAAAAACGGCCACGGTTTCGGTAAAAGACACGGGCATCGGCGTGTCGCGGGAGGATTTGGCCGACTTATTCAGCAAATTTAAGCAGTTAAAAACCGGTGACCGTTCGCGCAAAGGCACTGGGCTTGGGCTGGTGGTGAGCAAGGGGATTGTAGAGGCGCACGGCGGAAAAATTTGGGCCGAAAGCCCCGGGGAAAATCTAGGGTCAACCTTTTGCTTTTCTTTGCCTTTGGATAAATAATATAGTATAATAAAGGTATACTAAAAACTGCCTTTACTAACTACGAATCGGTACTAATATACTAATTCTCGATATCGTGCTTTAGTATATTAGTAAAGATTAGTAGTTAGTAAAGCAAGGGAGAAACCAAAAAATGCCAAAAATTTTAGTGGCCGAAGACGACAAACTTATCTCTAATTCACTATGTGAGGCCCTCAAAACAGCAGGATTTGAGCCTACTCCGGCTTATGACGGGGAAGAGTCAGTGGCAAAGGCCAAGGAAGTAGTGCCGGATTTGCTGCTTTTGGACATTATGATGCCTAAGTTGGACGGCATTTCCGTACTTTGGGAGCTTAAAGCCAATCCTTCCACGGCTAAAGTTCCGGTGGTAGTTTTGACCAACATCGGCGATGTGGAAACTATTAGTAAGATTGTGGAAGCCGGGGCTGTGGATTATTTGCTGAAATCCGACCAGTCGGTTGACGATATTATCCAAAAAGTAAAAGACGTTTTGGCGCGTTCGGTCAAGCTCACTTAAATAAATCGAATCTACGAACGGAACGAATCAACGAATAACTACGAATTGCTGAATTCGTTCATTCGTTGTCCTTCGCAGATTCGTCTAATTCGTAGATTCGATTTCTTTTATGAAGATTATACTCCAAGACAAAAATCAGTTCGTGCTTCGTTTTGATAAGGACGAGGAAGTTTTGGAAGGGTTGCAAAAGTTTATGAAAGAGCAGGCTGTTTCGGCCTGTGTTTTTTTTGGCATCGGCGCCTGTTCTAGTGTGGAGCTGGGATTTTATAACGCGCACCTTAAAGATTACCGGAAAAAACCTTATATTGACGAGATGGAAATAATTTCTTTTATCGGCAGCGGCGCGCTTTTGGGGGACAATGTTGTTTTACACGCGCACGGATCCTTTGGCGACAATACTTTTTCGGTAGTCGGCGGACATGTTTTTAAGCTTACGGCCTCGGTAACCTGCGAAATATTTTTAACCAAGCTGGACGGCGCTTTGGAACGCATACAAAATCCGGATTTTAATTTAAACTTGTTAGCTTAAATTCAATATGGAATATTCAGACAAAAAAATATTGGTGGTGGAAGACGACGATATGTTAAGGAATATAATTATCAGCCAGTTGATTGGCCGATATCTGGTGGTACCGGCCAGAGACGGGGAAGAAGCCCTGCGGCAAGTCGAATTAAGTCGTCCTAATTTAATAGTTTTGGATTTGCTGTTGCCTAAAATTGACGGCTTTGGAGTTTTGGAAAAATTGCGGGCGATGCCGGATCCCGCTTTGGCGCAAACCTCGGTATTAATAATTACCAATTTGACCGATAAAGAAAGCATGGGGCGGGCCGCTAAGTTTAAGGTTGAGGCATATTTTATGAAGGCTGACGTCACTATGGGCATTCTGACAAAACGTATTGATAGGATTTGCACCGCAGGGCCGATAAAAAGTTAGTCCGCACAATTTTTTTAATGGCAAAAAGCGAAAATTTTTTTGTTATCGCGCACAACATTCGCTCGCTTTATAACGTCGGCTCCATTTTCCGGACGGCCGACGCTTTTGGGGTAAGCAAAATATATTTAACCGGCTATACGGGAACGCCGGCAAATCCCGTCCACAAAAATAAAATCGGCAAGGTGGCGCTGGGCGCCGAGAGCTGGGTAAACTGGGAATATTTTAAATCCGCGCAGTCCGTTATTCGAGTTTTAAAAAAACAAAAAGTTCACATTTTCGGCCTTGAAAATAATGTTGGTCAGCGCGTACCCATGGGCAAATTCAAACCGCGTTTTCCTTTGGCCTTAATTTTGGGAGAAGAAGTCGGCGGCATAAATAAATCTCTGACAAAATTTTGCGATAAATTGGTGGAAATCCCCATGCTCGGCAAAAAAGAAAGTCTGAATGTTTCCGTGGCATTCGGCATTGCGGCCTATAAAATCAGCTCCAACAGGCCTAATATGCAGCTTGGCGATAGGTAATTTTGGGAAACCGCTAAATTATGATGTAATAAGTGGAAATCCGATAAAGTTTTTTTTATTTTTTATACTTGTGGATATAGCTTAGATAGTATTTAAATAATATTAAAATACTCCTTGTTTAAGGGGTATTTTTATTGTTTGACGGAGTTTTATAGGCTTTGACTTATGGGTTTTTGTGGTATATAATGTAGTAACAATGGTAAAAAGTGGATAAAAGTGGGGTTACGTGGGAAGTCCTGTGGATATTTTATTGTCCACAGATACACGGATAACACAGACGGCACAGTTTTTGAGATCAAAAATCATTTACTAATTAGACAGTTGCCGTAGTTTAGAATCTGTGGCATCTGTTCCCATCAGTGTATCTGTGAATATATGTTCATCGGCGAATATCAGGCAAGCATTGACGACAAAGGCAGAATTTCCATTCCGGCCAAGTTTCGCCCGAGTTTGAAATCAAAAGTTGTTGTTACCAGAGGGTTGGATAATTCACTGTTTTTATATGGTTTAGAAGAATGGAAAAAGCTCGCGACCAAGTTGGCTAGTCTCCCAATTTCTACCGCCAACACGCGCGCTTTTTCCCGGCTGATGCTGGCCGGCGCCATGGATTGCGAAATAGACAAACAAGGCCGCATAATCATCCCCGGTTACTTAAAAACTTTTGCCAAAATCAGCAAAAAAGTAATTGTAGCCGGTTTATACAATCGTATAGAAATTTGGAGCGAAGAATTGTGGACCGCGTACAAAGCGCAAACGGAAGCGGCGTCTAACCAGATAGCGGAACAGTTGGGGAGCTTGGGAGTTTAGCTTGTCTGTCATCGCGAGTGCAGCCGAAGCGAACTTTAATGGGATTGCTTCGTCGGATGCACTCCTCGCAATGACACAGCTGTGTCATCCCGGAATTTTTTACGCTAAAGCATATCATCAATCGTAAAAAATATCCGGGATCCAGAAATAAGCAAAAGTCTAAATCCAGGTTATCGGAGGGGTTCATCTCGAACGTTCAATAAGAATTTAAATGTATAAAAAATTTAAAACTTTTTGGACAGTAGTCGGTGTCTTGGTAGCTTTAATATTATTGACTGTTATTTATCTTAAAGCTTCTGATTCTGGTTTGAAATTTTTTTGGAGTGATTACGATTTGCCCCAAAACCAAAATGTTACATTTAGTGCTACCTGCAATTACACAGGGGTATGGTTTGAGGAGTGGCATATAAGATGGGTTTTACTAAAATTTTGCAATGCTATTTGATTATAAAATCTTTTTAAATTAATTAAATGCAAAATTATGAACATACTCCGGTATTACTGAACGAAGTTCTTGAATACCTGGATCCTAAGCCGGGTCAAAATATCGTAGACGCCACGCTGGGTGGAGGTGGTTATACATCAGCGGTATTAAAAGAAATTGGTGAAACCGGGAAATTGTTGGCGATTGATTTGGATAAGGATGCGGTTGAGAATTTTAAGACCCTCACCCTGACCCTCTCCAAGAGGGAGAGGGTGATAACTGAACAGGGAAATTTTGCGCACGTTGATAAAATCATCAAACATCATAATTTTCCGGCGCCGGATGGAATTGTCGCGGACTTGGGATTGTCATCCTATGAATTGGAACACCGCGGAATAAGCTTTCAGACCAACCAGCCTCTGGATATGAGGTTTGACTTGTCACAACAATTGGACGCGAAGTTTATTTTAAATAATTACGACGAAAAGAGATTGGTAAAAATTTTTGAAGATTACGGCGAGGAGAAA
>Ga0181520_10007853_pt1 | contig 15457 bp, 17 predicted proteins | sample PEATcosm2014_Bin_29_FD_132451 | JGI IMG/M metagenome (GOLD analysis project Ga0181520, IMG submission 132451) | Peatland microbial communities from MTU Mesocosm Facility, Houghton, MI, USA - PEATcosm2014_Bin02_30_metaG | ecosystem: Environmental > Terrestrial > Soil > Wetlands > Peat | place...
AAAAATAAAGTAATAAGTAATAATATTGCTAACATAGGTACAACAGATTATCAGCGCAAGGATGTTGAGTTTAATGTTGTTCTGTCTGAAAATACCAATACTATCCTCAAAACTTCCGAAGAAAAGCATTTTATAACAGGGAATATTGATAATGGAAACGCTTCTGATTTTAACATTGTTAAAAGTGAAGGTAATGAGAATGAATCAGGTGTTAATAATGTAGATATAGACAAAGAGATGACTGAACTTGCAAGCAATACCCTGAACTTTCAATTTGCTGCAAAAAAAATCAATGATTATTTTAAAGAAATTCAGAGCGTAATTAAAAGTGGGAGTGCAGCATGAAAATCGGACCTTCCTTCTCAGGCTTTGATATAAGTGCAAAGGGTTTAAGTGTTCAAAGAAAAAGAATGAACCTTATTGCAGAAAATATTGCAAATGCAGATGTCACTAAAACATCAGATGGGCAGCCGTATAAAAGAAAATATTTTCAAATTACTGCTTCTAAAAATCAGTTTGCAGACAACCTAACCACTGAAGGAAAAAACATTCAATTAAATGTTACTGAAGTGGGGCACATACCTTTTCCAGAAGCTACACCTTTAATAAATAATAGCGATAAGGCCTTATCTGTTAACGAAGTCACAGATCAAAAACAAGGAAATTTAGTTTACATGCCTGATAATCCTGATGCAAATGCCGACGGTTATGTTGAAGAATCGAATGTTAACATTGTTACAGAAATGGTAGATATGATTTCTGCTACTAGAAGTTATGAAGCTAATCTTACAGCTCTTAACTCCTCTAAACAATTAACTAAAGATTCCTTAGAGATATAAAATGAGAATTGATATGAATACAATAGGTAACTATTCACCGATTAGTATTAGGAATGTTAACAATCAATCTAAGTTGAACAATACAATAGAAAACGAAGGTGCTCAAAAAATGGTTCCAGCAAAACACGGAATTTTATCCCCCGAAGAAAAAACTTTTTTTGCTAATCTCTATCCAGCAAATAAATCGGAAATTGTTGATTATCATTTCTATGAAAAAAATGGAAAACTATCTGGTGTAAAAATAGGCTCTTTAATTGATAAGAGAGGATAAAAAATGACAATTGACTCTATTAGCAATATTACTCCCGAAATTGCAAATACTCTTCAGATAGATAAAAAGAAAGATGGAAAGTTTGATAATATACTTACAGATTTCATTGGGCAGGTAAATCAGTCACGATTAGATGCAAACGATTTGACTAATAACTATATACAAGGTGGAAATATTGAAATTCAGGATGTTATGATTGCGGAAGAAAAAGCTGCTACAAGTTTACAGCTTTTGACGGAGATCAGAAACAAAGCCTTAGATATGTACAAAACACTAACTAATATTCAAGTTTGAAGATGATAAAGGAAAATCCTTTTAGTTCAATATTAAATATTTTTAATAAACTGACTCTTCAGCAGAAAATGGTTATAGGAGGCGCTGTCATCGCTACTATGATTTTGTTAGGAATTTTATTGTTTTTTCTTAATCAACCGGATTATACTTCTCTTTATTCAAATCTTTCTCAGGAAGATGCTTCAAAAGTAATTGATCAATTGACGTCTCAGAAAATTCCTTATGAAATAACCGAAAATGGCAAAACAATCAGGGTTCAGAAGGATAAGGTATATGAAGAACGAATTACTCTGGCGGGAAAAGGAATTCCAAGTTCTGGTGTTGTTGGATACGAAATATTCGATAAGACAACAATGGGAATGTCTGACTTTATGCAAAAATTAAATTATCAAAGAGCTTTGGAGGGAGAATTAGCTAAAAGTATAATGGAAGTGGATGAAGTTGAAGCTGCCAGAGTTCATATCGTTATGCCTCAAAAATCGGTTTTTAAAGATGAGCAAAAACTTCCGACCGCTGCAGTTGTATTAAAGTTAAAAAATAGTGATGCAATTTCAAGAAATAATATTGCTGCAATTGTCAACTTGGTATCAAGCAGTGTTGAAGGACTGTTGCCCGGTAAGGTTACATTAATTGATTCTAAAGGGAAGCTTCTTTCAAAAGACGATGATAACGACCCGCTTGCCGTATCAAGTGCAAAACAATATGAAATTAAAAAATCGGTTGAAAATTATTTAGCTCAAAAGGCTCAAGGTATGCTGGATAATGTGCTTGGTTACGGGAATTCAATCACTGAAGTTAATGCTGACCTTAATTTTGATCAAGTAGAAAAAACGATTGAATCTTATGATCCCAATTCACAGGTTGCTATTAGCGAACAAAGTGTGAAATCGGAAAATAATGGCAAAAATGTAGGTGATTCTACTGCACAGGTTAGCCAGAATTCTACTACCAATTATGAAATAAATAAAACAATTGAAAAAGTCATTGCTGGTTCAGGAAATATAAAACGTTTAAGTATTGCTGTGGTAATAAATGATAAGTCAACGGAAACGAAAAAAGGAGATAAAGTAATTAATACGTCTGAACCCAGGCCTAAGGACCAGATGACTAAACTTGAGGAAATTGTGAAAAACTCCGTAGGAGTTGATCCGACAAGGAATGACCAGGTTTCTATTGTTGATATCCCGTTTGAAACTAAAGATTTAGATGAGGGAAAAATTACAGAACACGGTATGTTTGACGATATGAATAAATTGGTAAATCCATTTCTTATGATGACTGCGGTAGCAGCTTCTATATTTTTGCTTAAAGGCCTTATGAAACGACTGAAAACGGAAAAAATAATTATCGGGACTTATAACAATCCCGAATTAGCAATTAACAGCTTTTCTCCTCCCGAATTATCTGGGGCTGCTCCCGCTGCCGTACCGCAGATAGGTCTAAAATCGAGGAAAATATTGCTGCCTATCGGGGACATTGAAGATGATATTTCCGATGAAGCTATGAAAAAGAAAAATCAGCAAGAAAAAATTACAAATTACGTATCAAAAAATCCGGTTGATGCCGCAAAATTAATTAATGCATGGTTGCATGAGGATGAGTATTAGATTATGAATTTATCAAGAGAATCAAAAACTATTGATATTCCTGGTGTTCAAAAAGCGGCATTGCTTTTAATAGCTCTAAATGTTGAAACTGCTGCTGAAGTATTTAAACACCTTGACGCTGCTGAAATTGAAATGATTTCTACTGAAATTTCAAAGGTGAAAAATATTCCCTCGCATACTGTTGGTGAAGTGCTGGAAGAATTTTACGGTATGGTAACGGCAAGAGAATATGTTCTGGAAGGCGGAATAGAATACGCTCAGGCTGTCCTTGAAAAATCTTTTGGAATAAGCAGGGCAGTTGAAATTATTACTAAGGTAAAAAATCTAACGACACTTCGGGGATTTGATGTACTTAAAAAAGCCGACTCTTCTCAATTAATAAGCTTTTTAAGCAAGGAACACCCGCAAACTGTTGCTCTGATCCTTTCTCATCTTCATCCTGATCAAACAGCCGCCGCTCTAAAGGAATTGGCTGACCCTTTAAGAACAGAAATTGTTTTTAGGATAGCAACTCTAGGAAAAATTTCACCTCAGACTCTAAAGCAAATTGAAAAAGTGGTGGATGATATGGCAGGCTTTAGTATGAGCCAGTCTTTAGGCAAAATAGGCGGTACAAAGAGCATTGCCTCAATATTAAATAGAACAAGCGTAAGCCTTAGCAAAGAAATATTAGCTGGTCTTGAACAAAAAGATGCCGATGTTGCCGGTGAAATAAAAAGATTAATGTTCCTATTTGATGATATAGTAAACATTCAAGATAAAGATATTCAAAAAATACTTAGAGAAGTCGACAGAAAAGATCTTGCGTTATCACTCAAAATTGCCGATGAAAAATTAAAACAAAAAATATTTGCAAACATGTCTGAAAGAGCTTCTGATCTTTTAAAAGAAGAACTTCAGTATATGGGTATGGTAAAATTAAAAGAAGTTGAAGGTGCTCAGGCAAAAATAATTGATCTTGTTAAAGCTCTTGAAGAAAGCGGTGAAATTGCACTTAATATGAGAGGTGGGGCTGACGAAGTTTATGTCTAGCGTTATTAAAGTAAATGTAAAGTCCAAGAAACTTAATGTCTCGATGAAAAATCCAGTAGAAAATCCTGGTATTGAAACAGAAAAGGAAGAGATATTTTTTCAGAAACAACTACAGCAGTATTATGAAAAAGGTTATAACGATGGTCAGAAATCTACATTTGAAAAATTCGAAAAAGAATATAATGACAAACTGGCAATGAAATATAAAAATATTTCCGAACTTATCTCAGAATTTGACAAAACGATTGCGGAATATGATAGATCATTCGAAAAAATTATTATTAATATAGCACTTATAATAGCGGAAAAAATTGTCCAGAGAGAAATTTTACAGGAGCCTATAATTGATGCCGTATTAAAAGAATCTTTAAAAAGGGTCATCGGCTCAAACAAAATAATTGTAAAGCTTCATCCCAGCGACCTTGAAATAATTAATCAGGATAGCGGGAATCTTTTCATTGACGATTCATTCTCAAAAATTAAATTTGATAGCGATGAAAGAATTGAACGCGGGGGATGCTTTATTGAGACAGAGATTGGAAATGTTGATGCTAGAATATCATCCCAATTTAATGAGATGAAAAAGCAATTTGAATCCACAATAATTAATGTTTTTTAGAATAATGGGTATTGATTATAAAATAACGGAGAAGTACAAGAGAATAGTTAAAAAACTTGATACTATAAAAATAAACGGAAAGGTTACAGACGTAATCGGACTAATTATCGTGTCTTTAGGCCCAAATGTTTCTCTTGGCGAAATATGTATTGTAATAAATAAGTTTGGAATAGAAGTATGCAAAACCGAAATTGTGGGATTTAAGGAAGGGAAAGTCCTTTCTATTGCTCTTGGCGAAGTTCATAATATTTCCCCTTCATGTGAAATAATTGCTTCCGGTAGAAACTTTACGATTGGAGTGGGACCTGAATTACTTGGAAGAGTAATTGACGGGTTTGGTAATCCCATTGATGGGAAAGGTGAAATTGTATGTCCTTCTTATGTTACTGTTTATAACGAACCTCCGAATCCGTTAGAAAGAAAACGAATTGAACTGCCACTTCAGACAGGTGTAAGAGCTATTGACGGACTCCTCACAGTTGGTAAAGGACAAAGAATTGGGATTTTTGCCGGCAGCGGAGTCGGCAAAAGCGTGACTCTTGGCATGATTGCCCGAAATACAAATGCAGACGTAAACGTCATAACGCTTATTGGTGAACGTGGAAGAGAGGTTAGGGAATTTATTGAAAAAGATCTGGGTCCCGAGGGTTTAAAAAGGTCAGTGGTAATAGTTGCAACAAGTGATAAATCTGCCTTGCTAAGAATGAAAGGAGCTTTTATAGGCATCACAATTGCCGAGTACTTCAGAGATACAGGTAAAGATGTCGTTCTTATGATGGATTCAATAACACGATTTGCCATGGCACAAAGAGAAATTGGTTTATCAATTGGTGAACCTCCGACAACTAAAGGATATACTCCATCCGTTTTTTCAATATTGCCGAAATTACTTGAGAGAGCCGGATGTTCTGAGAAAGGTTCAATTACAGGTTTTTATACGGTATTGGTTGACGGTGATGATATGACTGAACCCATTGCAGATGCCACCAGGTCCATTTTAGACGGACATATTGTCCTTTCCCGTAAGCTTGCTAACAGAGGTCAGTTTCCCGCTGTAGACACCCTGCAAAGCGTCAGTCGTGTTATGCCGGATGTTGTCAGCGCCGATCATAAAGCAAGGGCTGTCGTTTTTAATGAAATTTTAGCTACTTATAATGAAGCTGAAGATTTAATTAATATTGGCGCTTATGTCAAGGGAAGTAATCCCCAAATTGATCATGCTTTAATAAAAATAAAATTCCTCAGAAATTTCCTTCGTCAGGATATGAAAGAAAAAGCAATATTCCATGAAACAATAGACAAATTGAATGAAATTATTGAAAAGCCTTTAGGGTAATCTATGTCAAAATTCATTTATAAATTTCGTTCAATACAAAAAGTGAAGGAATCTCTTCAGAAAAAAGTTCAGAAGGAAATCGCATTAATTGATCTTGAAATAGAAAAATTAGAAAATGAACTTATCAACATTTCTAATGAAGTAACTCAAAGTAAAAAAAAATGTCTGAAAAAAGATGTATTTGTTGGAGAAATAAAATTTAGAAAAAATTATGAGTTGTGCCTTGAAAGAGAAAAAATTATGATCGGAGAGAAAATTGAAAAATTAAATAAAAAGAAAAAAGTCAAACTTGCGGAGCTTTTTCAAAAAAGAAAAGAGCATAAAATATTTGACTCACTTGAAGACGTACACTTTGAAAATTTTAGAAAAGAAGAAAATCGTTTGGAATCGAAATTTATAGATGAATTAGCGACCCAAAAATTTGTTAGGCAATCAAAGTGAAAAATAAAATTATATATGTATTCCTTTTTTTAGTGGCTTTTGTATTTACTACCGGTGCTGTTGTCTTTTTAAATTCAATATACGCAAATATATTCCATTTTGATTTTGGACAAGTTACGGCTTCTGATACCACTAATGTCAAAGACTTCGCTAATACTATGAATGTTTCGTTCGCCGGGAATAATTCCGATTCATTAAAAGCTTTAAACCAAAATAAATATCAAGATTCTCTTCAAGTAATTAATTCTCAAGATTCTTCTTCTGCAGATACCTTAAAACATCTGCAAAATGTAATAAAACCAACTGAAATTCGGACTTCTTCTAATAAATCACAGGATGACAGCCAATTTCCGATAGAAAATACAAAAATACAAGCAGATAGTAGTTATATAGTCTGGATGAAGCAGACAGCAAAATTATACGAATCTATGGATTCTAAGAAAGCAGCTAAAATAATTCAGAGTTATTCCGATAATATAGCACGAGATATAATTTATTCTATGAAGCAAAAAAAAGCTGCGGAAATTTTATCGGAATTAAATCCTATTACGGCAAATAGAATTACAATGGCTAAATCAAATGCATTTTAATCCACTATTCATTCATTCTATGGATCAAACGAGTGCTTTAAATTCGATTAAGCAATCCAAATTAAATAGTTCCACTTATTTATTTTCTAATATTATTAAAGTAATAAATAAAAATACTTTAGATGAATCTTCCCTCAATTCAAGTGCTGAAAGTTTCTCTTCGTCTGTTGTAGATGAAGATAACCCCGATTCTTCTGAATCTTTGGAGCAGTTAATTGCTTTGGCTCAAAATAAGTCAAATACTGATGATACAGGCATTTCATTGAATAATTTGTTAATTCCTTCAAATTCCAATCAGGTTATAGATTCTAAACAAGTTGATAATAGCTGTAAAAAAAGTTCAGCATCTTATAATCTCACCTCCGCTTTATCAGATTCAGATCCGGAAAAACTTTTTCAAACCATAGCCGCATCTTTATTACAACTCAATATTTTATCGGGTTCAATAAAACAGGTCCAATCTGTTAATTACAGTTCAGGTTCAATAAATCAAAATAATAATGATTTAAATAAATCTTTAGACAGTTCTGATCATTCCGGTAGTACTATTACTGATTTGGTTATTAACCTATCTGAGGACTCAAATTCAACAGAAACTTCAAAAACCGGCTCTTCTAATCAGTCAGGTGTGTTAAATTTTTTTTATAAAACCATCTCATCGATTGCAGCTAATTCCACTAATAATGTTTCTCCAGAAAATGCTGAAAATAAATTGCCGGATAGTTATAAAACCAATTCTGCAAATCAGGAAGTTTCAACAGAGGCTAAACAATTAGCAGCTTCATTAATTAATCTTTATCAAAATAATAATCGTTTAGTAATAAATGTCAATTCCGGCGATGACAATATAAAAATTGAAATTTCGGGTAATATAGCAAATTTGCCTCACTCCAATAAAGTCGGTCAAGATGATATTATTAATGCTCAAAATCAAAAAGATAACTCAATTAATACCAATCAGCAATCCGTTCCTGAAAAGACTAAAAACAATAGAATAGAGAATATTCTCGATAATGGTGCTGTAATTACTGACGAAACAGTTAGAAAAGCTCAGAATAGTATCATCCCCAATACTGACGAAATGCTAAAACTTCCCATTGTAAATTTACAAACTAGTATTAATATTATCGCTGATAATATTACCATCCCATCATATCAAAATAATAATATCAGCCCCGCAAGCAAATCCGGTACTACTGATACAGCCAGTTTAAAAGGCGAAAATAAAGAAATTGTAACGGTTAGTTCTAAAATAAATACAAACCCACAAGGTGCCAATATTAAATCTACAGATGGCACAAAAACACAATTTAAAAAAAGTGGTATAGACAATCTAAAAATTTCAAATAATAGTGAAGCAATTAATAAGATTACAGGACAAGGAATTGAAATAAAAACCTCGGATTATAGCAAAACCGAAACTACAATTAAAAACTACGCAAGAATTTCTGATAATAATGAGGCAAGAATTTCTAACAACATAGAAACTAAAGTCCTGGATAATAATGAGGTTAAATATTCTGAGAATCAAACAGGTGAAAACACAGAAGTAAAAGTAAGTCCTGCGACTATAGCAAATGATTCTGATAAAAGTACTTTTAATATATCCATGAAAACTAATTATCATATCTTAAATACAACAAACGAATCGGAACAAAAGTTCGATACTCAAAATACTGCGGGTTCAACAGTGCAAAATTTTAACACCACTGCAAAAGAAGTCAAAAAAGAATTTTCAGCTAATGATACCCAAAAAACTAATCAAATTAATCAAGCCGATGTCATAAATTGTAAGTCTAATGATTCTTCACGAGAATTTTTGGATGATTCAACTTCTGTTGGAAACAACAATCCTCAGCGAGTTTTACAGGTACTAAATAACAATCAAGGAAATTCTTCTTATAATCAGCTGCAAAAAAAACCTTCTGATGATAATAAAAATTCAGATATTAAAACAGTTGAACAAATAGCAAACAATTTTTCGATAAAGACAACTGATTCCGTAAAAGAAAAATTTTTGAATCAAACATCGCCAACAGATTCGGCTGCAAAAACCATAAAAATTACTCAAATAACAAAAGAAATTTCCACTTTAATTCAACAAAACAATTCAAAAAGTGTTGTATTGCAGCTAAAACCTGAAAGTCTCGGGAAAATTAAGGTTACATTAAATGTAAATGACAATTCTGTAAATGCAAGAGTTGAAGTTGATACGGAAGCAGTCAGACAAATAGTTCAAAATAGTACAACAGAACTCAGACAATCTCTTAGTTCAAATGGAATGCAATTAAGTTCGTTATCAGTTAATGTTTCAAGTGATGAGCAAAAACCTAATCAATTGCATGCGCAAAAGAAAAAATCGGGCTACCATACAACCGAAAAGAGAATTGAAGATAATCCAAGTTTTGCAACTTTAAAGAGTATGGGCTATAATACTTATGAATATTTAATTTAGTAGGAGAAATCAAAATGTCAACAGTGACCGATGCAACAAATAGTACTATAAGTGCAGCTTCTACAAGTGCAGCTTCTACAGGCAATTCTGACCCTACAGTCAACGAAAATGATTTTTTACAATTACTTATAGCTCAGATGAAGAATCAGGATCCTCTTGATCCAATGGATGGAACCCAATATGTAGCAGAATTAGCCCAATTTAGCTCTTTAGAGCAACTGCAAGACTTAAATACTAACATGACTACAAGTATTAATGCTAATTATACTTTAACTCAGTCAATTGACAATACTTTAGCTGCAAATTTGATAGGTCAGCAAGTCAAAGTTACGGCAAGTGGTGTTACATATAGTGGACAGAGTTCAACAGAAATTGGATATACTTTGCCAAGTACCGCATCAAATGTTACTTTAACTATTACCAATAGCGCGGGAGTTCCGGTTAGAACTATGACCGGATTACAGACTTCATCCGGTGACAATCAACTTTCCTGGGATTTTACCGATAATAATGGAAGTACCTTACCGGAAGGTACATATTCATTTTCTGTTGCTGCAACTGATTCAAGCGGAAACAGCTTATCACCCACTTTATTTGAGGTCGGTACAATTGATGCGGTTAATTATACAAGCTCAGGTACAACTTTTACAATTAACGGTTCTGACTATAACCTATCGAATGTTCTTGAAATTCTTGGTAATTCTTCAAGTGGAGGTAACTAATGACTGAAATAAATGGAATTAGTGTTCCGTTTATTCCGATTACGCAGAGCGGAGAACCTACTAGCAGTAAGGTTCAGTCCGGCGAAAACAGTTTTAATTCAATTTTTCAGCAGGAATTGGAAAAAATTAAATTTTCCAGCCATGCGTTAAAAAGATTGGAAAACAGGAACATTCAGTTAAATGAAACAGATATAAATAAAATTCAGGACGCAGTTTCAAAAGCAGAACAGAAGGGTTCTAAAGACTCACTGGTTATGGTTAATGATACTGCTTTTATAGTAAATATACCCAACCGGACCGTAGTAACGGCTATGCCGGTTAATGATAGTAATGAAAATGTCTTTACAAATATAGACAGTGTAGTTTTTGTTTAAATAACTTTAATTAAATAATCAGAGCGGGACCTTTTTGGACGCTCTGGGTTCGGCTGATTGACTGATGTCGAATCATCTTTCTATAAATCCATGGAGGTTAAAAATGGCACTTCTTAATTCGCTCTTTTCCGGTGTATCAGGTTTACAGAACTTACAAACTATGATGGACGTTATTGGCGATAATATTTCCAACATCGATACCATCGGGTATAAAAGTTCCAGGGTCACATTTAGTGATACTTTTAATGATCTTATTAAGTCTGGTACTAATCCTACTTCTACTACCGGCGGTACAGACAGTTTCCAGATAGGTCTTGGAATGAAAATAAATTCTATAGATAAAAACTGGACTCAGGGTACTTTTGAAACTACAGGCATAACAACTGATTTAGCTCTTCAAGGCAGCGGCATGTTTTTACTTAAGAGCAATGGGGAAACTTATTATTCTCGTGCAGGAGCTTTTACATTTGATTCCGACGGTAAATTAGTAGATTCAAGCGGTGACGTCGTACAAGGCAAGGTCGCAAACGGTGCTGGTGAAATTTCATCCGGCTCTGCAATTCAAGATATTCAAATTAATCAAAGTATGAAGTTGCCTGCAGTAGCTTCCTCAACTGTTGCCTGGAGCGGTAATTTACAAAGCAGTTCGCCAACTATTCAGTCAACTCTTGTTGCACTTAACGGTAATTTGGACTCGAATACATCTTTGGCTAGCTCACAGACTTTTCCAGGAGCCGCATACAATGCGGCTGATCCGACGACTTACCAGCAGTCCACTATATATGGTAAAGATGGTACTACTGCATATACACTTAGAACCTGGTATACATCGGATGCTTCTGGAAATTGGACGGCTAACTATGACGTTTATGATTCAACTAATACTAAAGAAATATTGAGTGGACCGGGTTCCCAGTCATTGACATTTGATAGTACTTCCGGTGATTGCACAACAGGTCAAACTAATGTTACTGATTCTACAGGAAATTTAAATTTTAATTTGAATTTTGCATCTTTGACAAAACAACTTGCAAATACTCAAACTGAAAATGTGATTAATAGTGGAGAAACGGAAGCCCCAGTCACTGCAGCGGAAACAATTTATGATTCGCTTGGCAATGCTCATACTTTAACTTTAACGTTTGATCATCTTAATGATGGTACATGGAAGTGGGCGGCATCTATACCCACGGCAGATGGGACGTTAGCTTCTCCCTCAGACGGTGAAATTTCTTTTGATTCAAGCGGTTCTATTTTAAATATATATAATGGAACCAATCCGCCCAATCTGATAACTACAACACCACCCATGCCTACAATTAATTTTACTCCTGCAAATGGTGCAAAAATTCAACCAATAAAATTAAATTTTGGACAGGGAACTTCTGGTATAACACAAACATCTCTGTCATCTCAAGTTGCGGCAACATCACAAGATGGTTCTGCTGCTGCTTCTCTTTCAAATATGAATATTGATCAATATGGCAATATTGTTGGCATATTCTCAAATGGTAATTCGGAAACCTTAGCGCAAATAATGGTTGCAACATTTTCAAATACAGGAGGGTTGACAAGTGTAGGTAACAACTTGTATTCAAATTCTGCAAATTCAGGTGATCCTATTGTATCTGCCCCTGGTGGAAATTCCGGTACTACTATTCAATCAGGCGCTTTAGAACAATCAAATGTCGATCTTTCACAAGAATTCTCCAATATGATTGTTTCCCAAAGAGGTTTTGAGGCAAATTCTAAGGTAATACAAACGGCAGATGAAATGCTACAGACCATTACAAGTTTAATTAGATAATTCTCAAGGGTAATCACTCTTAAGTGGGAGTACCGTAAATTCGGTACTCCTTTTTCTTATTGCCTCAAGTTACGAACAATAAATCCTTCTAAATTTAACCAAGTGTAGAATAATAACCACAATAGAAACAGATTTCTTATAGTTTTTCTCAAATCTTTTATCTGAAAAGCTGGCATATCAATTGTGAAATAGTATGAAAAACTTATAAAATAATATGCCAGAACAAGAAGAGATATTAGAAGCAAAAAAAACAGGGGAATTAGACCCCGGTTCAAAAAAACCACCTTTCAGCTCAAAAGTACTTTTATTTGGAATACCGATTTTCATCCTGCAATTGGTTGTGGTTTATTTTGTAACAGCAAATATACTGATGAAAAAGTTTGAAAATCGGGATATTTCATCATCTAATCAAAGTATAAAAGTAGATTCTGTAGTTCAAAATTCAGGCAGCCAGGCCATAGAACTTGGAAAGAATATTTATCCGATCGATGATATCGTTATCAATCCTGCCGATACAGATGGTAAAAGACTGCTTCTTACATCAGTTGGCATTGATTTAAGCAAGCCTGAAATGCAAAATGAGGTGAAAACCAGGGAGGTAATGGTAAAAGACATTATCATTTCGACATTGGCTAGTAAAAGTATAAGTCAATTAGATGATATAACCTATAGGGATTCATTAAAGCACGAGATAACATTAAAAATGAAAAAGAATATACCAAGTATAATAGTCAATAATATATATTTCAGTAAATATATCATCCAATAATTATGGCAGAAGTATTATCACAAATCGAAATTGATCAACTTCTTAATAAAGTTAAAAATGGAGAAGAGCAGGCGCCAACGCAAGGCAATGAAAAGGAAGCAATTCTTTTTGATTTTCGCCTTCCTAACAGGATTTCTAAAAATCAACTTAGAACAATAAGAAATATTAATGAGAATTTTGCTGAAAGCTTTGCTTCATTTCTTGTTTCTAAGCTTCAGACAATAGTTAATATTAACGTAACTTCAATTGATCAGATTTATTATTCGGAATATATTCTTTCCGTCTCAAATCCTGCATGTCTTTATACTTTTGAAATAAAAAATACAGATATTAAAGGGATTTTGGAGCTGAACCTCGATTTTGCCTTAATGCTGGTTGACAGGCTCTTAGGAGGCAACGGCAATGGCACTAAACAGTCAAATGTAATTACACCGATTGAACAAAAAGTAATTTCAGTCATGGCTGAAAGAATCATGCTTGATTTGAGAAAATCCTGGCAAATTGTGGATGATATGGAATTTAAAATCGAAAGATTTGAATCAGATATTGATTTTGCACAAATAACATCACAAAGTGAATCTGTGTTGTTATTATCTTTCGAAATTATTATTGGTGAACAATCCTATATGATGAATCTCTGTTTTGCTACTTTTGCCTTTGATAAAATTTTAGCAAAACTTTCTACAAAGAAATTATCAACTAGTAGGGCAACCAGACGCTCTGGAATAACAACTGATGAAATTATTGCAAATAATTTATATAGGACATATCTCCCGGTTATTGTTGAATTTGGTAAAGCTAAGATATTACTTCAAAATTTAATTGATTTGGAAAAGGGTGACATCATATTACTTGAGAACTCGATTGCAGACGAACACTCCGTAAAAGTAGGCAACAAACTTCTCTTTTATGGCCGCGCAGGCGTATCAAACAAGTATAAAGCAATAAAAATTACGAGAAAAGTAGAACAAAACAATAAACCAGAATAAGGAAAAAAAATGGCAGAAAATAATAATAATAGCAACCTTTCCCCTGATGATGGAGTAGATTCAGAAAGGTCAATATTTTCCGGTTCCGAAAGAAATAGGGAGAATTCTAAGGTCCATGCTGATATTGCCGAATTTGAGGAATTTGATGATTCTAAAATTAAAGGTTCTGGTTCAAGTGAAAAATTGAATTTTCTGAAGGACCTTCAGTTAAATGTGTATATCGAACTTGGACGTACCCAAATGCAGATTAAGGAAGTTCTTGAACTTGAAAGAGGATATGTTATTGAATTGGATAAACTTGCGAGCGAGCCGGTCGATATATATGTAAACAATAAAAAAATTGCCGAAGGTGAAGTTGTAGTAATTGATAAACATTTCGGCATTAGAATTACAAACTTAAATGAGGTCAATAACCGGCTTAAAGGAGTTCTCTAATGTCTTTTATAGATATTATTAAAGCTTTTATACCTCTTATTATTATCTTATGCCTTTTATACGGTGTTTTAATAGTCATCAAAAAATATGGCTCTTCAATTAAAGGGAATAAACAAAGTGGTGTTCTTATAAAAGTCTTAAGCTCTCAAATGATAATGCCAAAGAAGTTTATTTCAATTATTAGAGTAGACGATAAACTTTTGGTATTAGGCGTTAGTGAAAGTTCAATAACTCTTTTAAAAGAACTTGAACCTTCTGAAGAGATAGAGCAAACATATGTTAATCCTAAAAAGGACAATAACTTTATTGAGCTATTAAAAAATAATTTTGGTTTGAGATGAAAAAGACCGTAACTATTGTACTTTTACTTGTTATATTTTCCGGAGTTACGTTGACTCAGGCTCAACAAGCTACATCCATTCCATTCCCTAAAATAGGTTTTAATGTCGGAACTTCAAGTAATCCAGGGGATATTTCTGTCACATTGCAGATACTTTTCTTACTGACAGTACTATCGTTGGCTCCTTCACTTATGATTATGACTACTTCATATTTGCGGATAATCATTGTTTTCCATTTTCTAAAAACCGCATTAGGAACTCCTCAAATGCCGCCGAGTCAATTAGTAGCAGGAATTGCATTATTTATGACATTTTTTATAATGGCTCCCACTTGGAGTAAGGTTAATGACCAGGCATTAAAGCCTTTAATGAATAGCCAAATTACACCTGAACAGGCTTATGATAAAGGTATACAACCGATTAGAGAATTTATGTTCCGTAATGTTAGAGATGAAGATCTTGAATTATTTATAGGACTTGCAAATTTGAACCGGCCTAACGATAGAAATGATTTACCTACTTATGTCGTTGTACCG
>Ga0181520_10007854_pt1 | contig 15456 bp, 15 predicted proteins | sample PEATcosm2014_Bin_29_FD_132451 | JGI IMG/M metagenome (GOLD analysis project Ga0181520, IMG submission 132451) | Peatland microbial communities from MTU Mesocosm Facility, Houghton, MI, USA - PEATcosm2014_Bin02_30_metaG | ecosystem: Environmental > Terrestrial > Soil > Wetlands > Peat | place...
GAGTCATGCATTCATGCTCAAAAGGGCAAGAATTCAGATTACATCCCAGACAGGGAACGTCCTGCGCCTGTGCGGCCATGTGTTGCGGCCCTCCAGGATTCCAGCATACCGGATCCGTGGGGCCATATATCGTTACCGTTGGCGTGCCCACGGCTACGGCCAAATGCATCGGCCCGTTATCGTTCGTTACCACAAATTTGCAGCGTTCCAAAAGAGCGGCCATTTGCCTCAAAGAGGCTTCCGGGATCAGATCTACTGCAGAAACCGTTTTCTTAATTTGTTCGGCGACAACTTTTTCTCCCGGCCCCCAGAAAATCCATACCTTGCAGCCCTGCTGAGCCAGAAGCACGGCCAGGCGCGCAAAATGATCCTGTCGCCACCTGCGGGATTCTTTCCTGTGGGTAGGTATTATTCCAACTGCAGAAGCCGCATCCGGCATAGCTTTTTCGGCCCAAGAACGTTCATCCTCCGTAAGATAAAGTTTTCTCTCAGTCCATTCGGGGACCAAACCGAGAAGCGGTTCAACAAGCGTGCATTTACCGCCGATTACAGGCTTTGATCCTTTAGGCCGGGAGACCGCCTGACCATAAAACCGGCCCCAGAAAGGAACTCTCCAGCCGAATGTGCGCGCAGCGCCGCTTAAAAAAACCAGGAGCGCCGATCGCGGCGAGCTTAGAAAATCGAAAATATAGTCGTAATGTTCGGCGCGAATTCTGCGTATGGAATCTATGACATGAGAACGGTCATAAATCTGGATGCGAAATATGTCCGGATGATTTTCCAGCGCAGGCGCGAAAGGTTTCTCAACCAGAAAATCGATCCGCGCATCAGGAAAGCGCTTTTTCAGCATCGCGGGGACAGGCGTAGTTAAAAGCACATCGCCCGCTCGTTTGAGCTGGATTAGGAGAATTTTCATAGCGCCCCGCTCAATATTTTATCCATTTCCGGTCATCATCAGGCACTGTTCCGCGCCACCCGACCATTTCATAGATTCAGTCAAATATAAAATTTTCATTCGTAACAATTAGTTTCCGTGTCAAATTTTCTCTGAAAATATCTCTTGCATGCTGATGCATCTCAATGTAAATTTTGGGCGGAGGATGCATCAAGTGAAAGAACCCAGAAAAAAACATTCAAAGCATAACCCCGTTCCCCGGGTGCCGAGGGCTTTCGAAGCGCTCGCCGAGCTGACTTCCAGCGACATAATCAAACAGGTGAAAGACGGGATGAGCCGTATCGCACCTTTTGAAATGGAAGACGACTCTTCCGAGGAAGGGCTTCCTTCTTCGCAATATTAGTTTGTCGCGGCAGCGGTCTTCAGCTGCTGCCGGCAGACTGCCAGAACGTTTTCCACTGCCACGGCTGAAAGATCGGTCCGTGGCATTTTTATATCCGGCTCAAGTATCACCTTATGCCCATTTCCCCCCTCCACAAAATCCGGATAAGGCCCCCATCGGCGCGGGTGGCATGTTGTAATCGAAGAGAAAACCGATACGGTGGGCACATTAAGCGCTACGGCAATGTGCAGCGGTCCGGTTGAATTACTTACGACCAGATTTGCCCAGCTGAAAATCGCCGCGAGTTCGCGCAAGCTCAAACTTCCCGCGGCAATGAATACCGGACTCCGGCGCATGTTGTCGATCATCGCATACTGATAATCCTCTCCCGGACCTCCGGTGACAATTACGTCGCATCCCATTTCCTGCAGAAGATCCCCCAGTTCCATAAAATGGCTTAAAGGCCAGCGCCCCGATGAACCGCCCGATCCTGGATGCAGAATAACTACCGGTTTCTGAAAGGAAATGCGGTATCCTTCCAGGTTTTTTTTCGCCCGCGCCCTTTCATCAGCCGTCAGATAAAACCTGGTCGAATAGCGTCGGAATGGGACACCGAGAGGAGCGAGCAACTCCAGATTGTAGTCCGCCTCATGTTTTGCGCCTTCCGAGCGGTGCTGCCAGATACGTCTGTTAAAAAAGAGGCTGTACCATTTGCTCGCCGGGCCTATCCGTACCGGAATGCCCGCCCTGTATAGAGCCCAGGCGACACGAAATCTTGGATAGGCCACAACGGCCGCATCATAGCCTCCTTTTCTCAGGCGGGCAATTATTTCTCCTACAGGCTCCGCACGATCAACGATAACTTCGTCCGCATCCGGGTTGTTTTCAAGAAGCGGCGCGGTATAAGAACGCACCCACCAGCCGATCCTTGCCTGCGGAAAATGCGCGCGCAAAGCGGCAGCCACGGGCGTGGTCAGAAGAACGTCGCCTATGCGATCAGTCCTGACGATTAGAATACGGCGAATCGTTTTATCCATTTCCCATATTCCGCAGCTTGACCGCCCTCTGCCAGGCTGCACGCGCGGAGAGCCCGGCATAGATCAGGCCCGCCTGGCCGTCAAGCCATGCGCCCTTCAAAATGATTCGGGAAAACAGCTCCCAAACCGGACGCAGACAGTCAGTCCAACGGAACCGCCGTCCGGCCGCCCATACCTGCCGCGCCGACAGAGTCGTATAGAAGTCGCACTTCGAATTATATTCCTCTATCGAAGCGTAGGAAAAATGGTCAAGCGGAGCCTTCAGCCGCGCCACCGGGCCGTTCACCTCAATCGATTCGTGGACCGCTACGGGCTTAAACCGTCCAGCCTCCCTGCGGAAAAGGCGCAGAACACAGTCATTTCCCACTCCGCCGAAACGCAGGCGCTGGCCGAGGAAATAAAACCGTCGGCGCACTTTGAATCCCGCGATCATACAGGGATTTTCAACGGCTCTCCTTATCTCTGAAGCCAGATCGGGCGTGACACGCTCATCCGCGTCTACAGACAAGACCCATTCGCCCGTTGTCTGTTCGAGCGCATACTGTTTCTGCGGACCAAATCCAGAAAATTCGCGGCTATAAACCTTCGCGCCTGCGGCCAGACATATCTCAGGCGTTCCATCCGTAGATTCATTGTCAACAACGACAATCTCGTCAACGAGGCCCTTAAGGCCGGCGAGGCATCCTTCGATATCCGGTTTCTCATTCTTCGTGATGATGAAAGCGCTCAGACGAACCATGGGATTACCTGATCTCCCGCCAGGCTTGTTCATAGACCGATTCGGTCTTACTTACGAAATCCGGCAGATTAAAATATTTCTCAACCCGCGCGCGGCCTTTTTCTCCCATGGACTCTATAAGCTTTCCATTATTAAAAAAACGCGATAAGGCGCTGGCCAGATCAGGAGCGTCTTTTGGTTCCACCAGTATACCGGTTTGACCGTCTTCAACAATTTCCGGCAGGCATCCTACTCTCGTGGCCACAACCGGCCGTCCGGAGGCCATCCATTCCAGCGCAACCCTTGAAACAGCCTCACTTCCGGTTGAGGCGATCACGCCTATCGAACATTCAGCCATGGCCGCCTGAACATCTTTCTGGAACCCCAAGAATTCAACCATGTGATGTACCCGCAGGCGCCAGGCATCGTCCCTGAGATCGCTTTGCTTGACATTTTCTTCCTGGCCCATAATCCTTATTCGAAAATCGCCAAAAATGCGGCGCAGGATCGCCGCCGCTTCCAGAAGATACCTGTGTCCCTTAACAGGATCCAGGCGGGCCATAATCCCCAAAACCGGAGTATCCGGAAAGGTTTTCACCTGGAAATTTTGGACATCAAGTCCCTGGTAAATCGTGACAACTTTTGATTCCGGCACGCGCAGCGTTTTTACGAACCCGTCGCGAATATAGTCTGCAGCCGCTATCACTCGGTGAGTATGGTTATAAAGGAATTTCGAGCCAACCCTCCGGCGCACGGAGCGGGCGTCGGCGCGAGTGCGCACGACTGCAATTTTTTGTCCCAGAGACGCGGCGACAGCCAGGCTATGGGTGCTGCCGGTATGCGCATCAAGTATCTGTACACCCTGATCTTTCAAGAACCGCCGCAACGGGTTCAACCGCCTGATAGTGGCAAGCGGAACGGTTTTCAGCCCAAGGCGCTGCGCTTTCAGCCATGGCTTCTGCCCCGGCAAAGCAGAGATAAATACTTCATGTCCCTTGTGCTGGAGTCCCTGAGAAAGAGCCAGCGCATAGTGCGCCAGACCGCTGTCCCAGGGAATATCAATAAACTGGAGTATTCTCACGCTATCTTCCTCCCCCCTCGAGGGGGAGGACTGAGGTGGGGGGCGTCCCCCCATCCTTACCTTCCCCCGCAAGGGGGGAAGGAGTCGAAACTTCTTTTTCCCATTGCTGACGCACGGCTGCAAAAACTTCCTCCGTGGAAATCCGCTTCATGCATTCAAAATGGCCCAGCGGGCAGCGGTCCGATCCGTGCAGACCGCAGGGGCGGCATTTCAAATCCTTTTCGATAACTACATGCCCATTTCCGTAAGGAAAAAACCCAAGTTCTTTTGTTGTCGGGCCGAAAATAGCCACCACAGGCACTTGCCCGGCCACGGCTATGTGCATCGGGCCGGAATCATTCGTCAAAAATACGCTGCAGCGGGATATCGCAGCAATTAACTCCCGCAACAGAGTCTTTCCTGACCAGTCCACAGCATTTTCTTTCATCGCTCTGCGCACCGCTTCTACTGCAGGACGATCTTTCAGACCGCCAAAAAATACCACTTTCGCTCCCAGATCGCGTACCGCCCGGTCGGCAACTTCCGCAAATCGTTCCGGCAACCATCTTTTGGTTGCCCAAACTGATCCTGCGTTAATTCCAAGAATTCTCTCCCCCCTGATAATACCCTCAGCAGAAAAGCGCTCTTCCACAATTCTACCGGCGTCAGCATCGGCAGATAGGCTCAATCCTCCGGAATACTTTTCCGCCCCCACCGCTTTTAGAAGAGCCAGGTTGCGTTCCACATCGTGAACTCCCCACTCAAACGGGACGATATCCGTTAAAAACAACTTCCCCTGGCTTGAAGAAAAACCTATGCGCCTGGGAATCCCCGCCAGCCAGGCTAACAGAGCGCTCCGCATAGAGCGGTGCGGCACAAATGCGGCGTCAAAGCGGCGCTTGCGCAAGTCCCCGGCAAACCGCAGCATGGCTGGGAATGAACGCTGACTCCCGCGCTTGTCATACGTAATAACTTCTGAAATTCCCGGATGCTTCGCGAAAACGTCAGCGGTTTCCGGCGTACAGACGAGAGATAAATGAGCTTCTGGATATGCGGTACGTAGCCCCTGGATAAGAGGAGTGGTCAGAACCGCATCGCCAAGAAAAGCCGTCTGGATCAGCACCATGCGCCTGATTGGATCTGCTCCGCGAGGAAAAGCCCCCACCGGGACTCCGGCAGCGGAAAGCGCGCTCCAATATCGTTCAAGAACATGCCTGCGCAATTCCGCCGAAGAAATGCGCCACCGCACGAACATCCGTCGCGCCAGCGCCGCTTTGCGGTAATGGATTTTTCGTTTTGCGCTGGAAAAAAGCGTCACAAGCCTTGAGCGCAGGTTGGAATGAAGATCAATTATTATGTCAAATCGCTCCGATCGCACACGCCGGGCCAGCGACAGGATGGATTCTCCCCGTTTGAGGACCATCACATGGTCTATGGATGTATTCCCGGCAAGAACATCGGCATAATCTTCTTTGACCAAAGACGTGACATGGGCATCCGGCCATGCATTTTTTAAGGCGGGATACACCGGAGTCGTCAAAACTACGTCCCCCAGAGAAGAAAGACGTATTACCAGGACTTTACGCACGGACAAGATCTCCCAGAATATCAAGAGTCCGCTTCGTTGCGCCCTGGCCGGACTCGATAGCGGCCCGCGCTTTGCCGCCCATTTCCCTGCGTTCTGCGGGATCACCCAGCAGGCGAATCAGATTAACGGCCAAATCAGACAGAGAAACCTGCAGAGCCCCGCCCTGACGGATAAGACGATCAGCTATTCCATGAAAATTATCCATTGATGGACCGAATAGAACAGGAACGCCGAACACCGCAGGTTCGATAGGATTCTGACCGCCGCGCGGCACAAAACTGCCACCGATCACCGAGATATCAGCCTGACGGTAGGCTTCAAGCAGATCTCCCATGGAATCCCACAGTATGTACGGGGCCTTCAAATCCGCCGCCCAGACAGATTTGCGCTGCGCCGCCAGCCCGCGAGATTTCAAAAGTTGCTCAACTTCTTCAAGCCGCTCGAGATGACGCGGCGCAATGATTATCCGTATATCCGGGAATTTAACGCGCGCGGCTTCCAGAGCGGGAATAAGCAGATTTTCTTCCCCTTCACGCGAACTGCCCACTACAACCAGAGGCTTCGCAAAAACAGGGGTATTGTGATGGTCTGACCTGGGAAGAGCGGCAACGAGGTCGTATTTAAGATTGCCGGTAACATGAATTTTTTCAGCTGGGATTCCCAGCGCTCGGAAGCGCTCCGCGTCCTGCGGCTGGCGCACAGCCAGCAGGTCCAGGGTATTCCACAGAGGCTTCAGGAAAATCCGGAATCTTCTGTAGGAACGGAATGACCGTTCCGATATGCGTCCATTAATCAGCGCCACTCTGGCGCCGGAGCGTCTGGCTTCCCGCAGAAGGTTCGGCCAGAATTCCGACTCAACGGAAATAAACAATTCGGGATGGATAGCCTTAAAAATTCGCCGTACGATCCAGGGAAGATCAATCGGCGCGGGAAAAATTTCGTCGGCAATCTTATGCCTTGCCGCCCATTCCAGGGCTTCCGGCGTCAACAGACTTAATGCAATTTTCACTCCCGCGGTATCGGGCGCCTGCTTCAGAAAGGAGTGAATCGCTTTCACCTCGCCGACTGAAACCGCATGGACCCACCACCAGCGCCCACTTTTGAAGCGGTCGATTCTCGCCTGATCAAGGCGCCCCCAGCGTTCCGTACCGAGAGATAACCCTTTAATTACCCGCCGACGCCAGCGCAACAGGACATATCCGGCGACCAGCGGCAGGGCTCCGATCAGCACGGAGTTGAACAAACTATAGGTTAATCTTCCCTGATTCTTTTTCATACAGCCATCTCATCAGCTTTCACAACAACGCTGTCCAGCGCCGCCTTTAGTTCCCGGCCTTTAATTTCGAGCGAGTCATCAATACCAATTCTAACCGGCTGTCCGTAGACCATCGCGATCCTGTTAAAGGGCCTGGGCACAATAAATTCGTCCCAGCCTTTGAAAACCCAGGCTTTTCTGGCTCCGAAGGCGACAGGCACAATAGGGCATCCTGTTTTTTGCGCCAGAAAAAGAACTCCGGGCTGGACCGTACATCGCGGTCCGCGGGGGCCATCCGGCGTAATAGCCACGCGGTCACCCGAATCGATCACATCTTTCAGCTCCATCAGGGCTTCCATGCCTCCTCTGGAACTTGAGCCGCGCACAGGCTCAAGACCGAACGACCGGCACACACGGGCGATCAATTCACCGTCTCGGCTCAAAGAAATAAGCGGATGAAGATTGTCTCCCATGTGCAGATAGGCTAAAAAAACCTGGCGTCCGTGCCAGAAAGCATATATAAATCCCGCGCCCGAACCTTCCAGATCGTCGCGCACCTTGCGGTTGATCCATTTGATGCGGGATGTGGCGCCGACGAATCGCAAATAGGATACAGCTAAGAATGACAGAAGTCTGGTTTTAATGATTTTTTCCTAGTGCTAAACTGCGGCTTTCTCGGAACGCGCTGCTGAAGGAGATTTTTTAGGGGAAGTCTTTACAACAGGCACCCATGAAGTCCATAGAATGCGCGAACCGGCAGGCATAACAGCCGAAGTCTCACCCGCCTTCATTCCGATACGTTCTATCCCGAGAAGCCCGGCCAATGAAGGTAAAAACGACGCCTCGATATCCAACGCCTGCGTCAATTCGCATTCTTCTTCTTTAGCCTGATCCTGAATCAGCCGAAGAACAAACTGGCCTGCCTGATGAAGCGCTTCCTGCTCGATCGATTTCAGAAGAGACGTCTGCAAAGGATCAGCGCCGGAGACGGCCCCGGCGGCGGACAGTTGCGGGCCGATCGTTACGGCCGCAAATGAAACAGCCACCGAATTTTCCGGCAAAGGCGACGAAATGATTTTATTAGCTTCGGCAGGATTCAGACTTGAGAATACCGCGGCAGGCTGAATCAGAGATTTATATTCCTGCACTGCATGCTCTATGGAGGCTTCCAGAGCGGGGGTAATCTGCAATCCCTGCGCCTTCAACAGGCGGGCAATCTCCCGGTTGCGCAATGTGATTCGGAAATTCTTGATTTTAGTCAATGCGCTGCTCCTGATTCTCCGCCACGATCCGGCCGATTGCGTTGCTAGACTTTTCTAAACTTGGCGTTTTTACTTGCCAGCTCCGGCACTTTCCGGCGGGACTGCCATTCGTAGATGATAGGCGCGGCTACAAAGATCGAAGAATAAGAACCGACAAAAACGCCCCAAAGCATGGCAAAGGCGAAATCATGAATAACGTTACCGCCGAAGAAAAACAGGACCGCCAGAGTGATGGCGACGGTGCTGGAGGTCATGATCGTTCTTGATAAAGTCTCGTTAACGCTGCGGTTGATGATTTCCGCAAGCGTCTCTTTTTTCGACAGGCGCAGATTCTCGCGCATGCGGTCATAAATGACTATCGTATCGTTCATCGAATAACCGCCAAGAGTCAGTATGCCGGCGACCACCGTAATCGATATTTCCTTGTTCATCAATGAAAATAATCCGATCACAGACAACACATCATGCGCCAGCGCCACGATACTGCAGACTCCCCATAACGTGGAACGAAAACGGAAGGCGACATAAATAATAATAAGAATGGTGGCCCAGATAATGGCCATGGTCGCCTGGTTGGTCAAAGCCCGCCCTACGGCAGGTCCCACATATTCAGCCCGGTCGACAGTCGGTTCGGAGCCGGGGAATTTGGCCGCTACGCTTTGCTGTATCTGCGCCCCAAGATTGCTGGCCGAGATCTGGCTCTGGGGCAAACGGATAATGACGGATTTTCCCTGAGCGAAATCCTGCAGTTCGGCGTCTTTGAAGCCCGCGGATGCTAGATCCGTACGCAAACTCTTGATGGAAACTGGCTGCTTGAAACTGATCTGGACGAGCGTCCCTCCGGAAAAGTCAATTCCCATCTTCAGGCCGCCCTTCAGGGCGATTGAAATCAACCCCGCGCCGATCAGTGTGCCGGAAAAGACAAATGCCCAGTAGCGCTTGCCTATGAAATCGAAATGTGTTTTCTTAAAAAGCTGCATATTAACTCCTTATCCGCCACTACACCGTCGGCGGATTAACCCGCCGACGACTCAATGGCGGGCTAATAATTCAATGACTCAATTTCTGATTGAGCCAGCCATATGTCATAAACCATGTGGGTGAAAAATACGGCGGTAAATATCGATACCAATACGCCCCAGAAGAGCGTTACGGCAAATCCCTTCACCGGGCCCGTGCCGAATTGGAACAAAAGCGCCGCCGAAATCAGCGTCGTCACATGACCGTCGATGATGGCCGGCCAGGCGTGCTTGTATCCAAGATCGACCGCCAGCCGGACGGTTTTCCCCAGCTGCAGTTCCTCTCGCACGCGTTCCAATATAAGAACGTTTGCATCCACCGCCATGGCCAGAGAAAGGATGGTTCCGGCTATGCCGGGCAAGGTCAGGGTGGCGTGCAGACAGGCCATGATGCCGAAGATAAAAAGCATGTTGATGAACATTGCCATGTCTGCAATCATGCCGGAAGTGTGGTAATAAAGCGCCATGAAAAGCACAACCAGAAACAACCCAATAAGAGAAGACCGCACTCCGGCTTTTATCGAGTCTTCCCCAAGGCTCGGTCCCACCGTCCGCTCTTCGATAACGCGGACCGGAGCGGGAAGCGCGCCGGCGCGCAGCACGGTTGCCAGAAGCTTTGCCTCTTCGGCGGTAAATGATCCTTCAATTACCGCATGGCCGTCGGGTATGGCGGTGCGTATGACGGGAGCGGACTGTATGGTACCGTCCAGCACTATGGCCATGCTCTTACCCACATTGGCCTCAGTAGTCTGGGCGAAAAGACGCGCTCCTTCCGGGTTAAATTCGATGGCCACGCTGGGATAACCGCCAAGCTGGCCGCCGCCAAGCTCCACCTTGGCGTCGACCAGAGTTGATCCCGTCAGCTCTGGAGTGGAGCGGACAATACGGTATCTGCCGTCGCGTTCTGGCATAACTTCATTGCCGGGAGGAACAAGTTTTTCCAGATCTTCCGGCGCTTCGCCTTTATTTTGAAGCTCGACATACTGCGCCAGTGACATTTTCTTATCAAGCAGCGCCCGGTCCAGAGTGGAAATGGCGTTTGAATCGTCTACTATACGGAATTCAAGAAGAGCTGTGCGTCCGATAAGTTCCTTGGCGCGTTCAGGGTCTTTGACGCCGGGCAACTGAACAACGATCCAGCGGTCTCCCTGACGGGCTATCAACGGTTCGGATACGCCGAACTGGTCTACGCGGTTCCTGATGATTTCAATGGCGCGATCCAGAGCGTCAAAAATGTTTACATGCGGATCAAGCTTGTTGCGGTCAAGCTCCAGCACCAGATGGGTGCCTCCGCGCAGGTCAAGCCCGAGATTCAGAATTTTCGAAATAATCGGGTCTTTATCCTGCTCGCGCTCCGAACGCTCCTGAGCCGTCATGCGGTACCAGGAAATTGTCGGGACCAAAAAGTAAACGGAAAGACCGACAAGCGCCAGCGTAGTCCACAAAACTACCTGTGTCCTGCTCATCCCACCACCTCGCTTGAACCGGTTTCGGTTGGTTCCTGGACAACCTGAACTATCGAAGAACGGCTCATTTCAATCCGGACATTGTCCGCAACCTTGAGAATTATTATTTGTCCCCGTACGGTCGCTACCGTGCCATAAATGCCGCCCTGCGTCAGGACGCGGTCTCCGGGCTTGAGGGCCTCCACCATTTTGCGATGTTCCTTTGCCTGCTTTTGCTGAGGCCTGATAATCAGCAGATAGAGAATGCCGATAATGACAATCATCGGCATAAAGCTGATGATCGGATTCGGCGACGTCTGAGCGCCTTTAGGCGCTACGGAAATTTGTGAGCCCATGAAGAAACTTCCCCCCTTGCGGATCTATTCATAGAAAAGGAGGTCCGGAGTGCCACCCGTCCTCCTTTAAGTACTTTGATACAAATCCAAGAAACCTTTTCGGTCTTTTACGAATGTGCCCTTTGTAATAGATTCTCTTATTTTACGCATCAATCTTATCAGAAAGGATATGTTGTGTAAAGAAGCCAGCCTCATGGCGCTTAATTCTCCTGCGCGGAATAAATGATGAAGGTAAGCCCGGCTGTAGCGGGCGCACAACTCGCAATCGCAGGACGGGTCAGGCGGAGAAAAATCCGCCTGAAACGGGGCATTTTTTATATTGAGTTTTCCCCCGCTGGTGAACAGCTGGCCGTTCCGGCCATTGCGCGTAGGCAGAACGCAGTCGAACTGATCGATCCCGAGAGCCACAGCATCCCATAAATCTTCCGGAGTTCCCACACCCATCAGATACCGGGGTTTATCTTCAGGCAGGCATTCCAATGAAAGGGCCACCATTTCCATTGTCAGGTTCCGCGGCTCGCCAAGAGACAATCCTCCTAAAGCGTATCCAGGGAAATCCATCTCAAGCAGCTGCATGGCGCTTTCTTTGCGCAGGTCAGGAAAAACGGAACCCTGGGTAATACCGTAAAGGAGCGGCGCCATTGCGTTCTCTCCTCGCAATGACAAATCAAATGTTTTCTTACACCGTCTGGCCCACCCCGTAGTCATGTCCAGCGCCTGTCTGGCGCGGTCGCGCGTACATGGATATGGCGGACATTCATCGAAACACATGGCTATGTCCGACCCTAAAATCATCTGGATTTCCGTGGCTTTTTCCGGGCTAAGGAAATGAAGCGACCCGTCGATATGAGAACGGAACTCCACTCCCTCCTCGCTCACCTTTCGCAGCTGCTCCAGGCTGAAGACCTGATAGCCGCCGGAATCCGTAAGTATCGCGCCCTTCCAGCTCATGAAATTATGCAGCCCGCCCACTTTCCGTATCACTTCCATTCCCGGACGCAGATACAGATGATATGTGTTGGCCAGAATCATCTGGATTCCCATTTTTTCCAGATCTTCCGAAATAAGCGTTTTCACAGCGCCCTGCGTGCCCACAGGAGCGAATACCGGCGTATCAACGACCCCGTGCGCAGTGATCAACTTCCCCACGCGCGCTTTTGTCTCCGGGCAACGGTGCACGATTTCAAAAAAATTGCTCATATCATCGCCATCGCGTCTCCGTAGGAATAGAAACGGTAGTGTTCGCGGATCGCGTCCATATAAGCATGCTTCAGAGAAAAAGGGAAAGGGACATTGGCCGGGCCACGATCAGAATAGAAGGCATTTGCCAGAAGGAGCGGCGTCGAATCAGGCAGATGGAAATTTGTGATCAAACCGTTTATAACCCTGAAATCATAGCCCGGATAAATGAATAGATTCGTTTCGCGCTGCTGCGGGATGAAATGACCTTCCTTATCCAGCGATGATTCCAGTGAGCGCACAACGGTCGTGCCAACCGCTATTATGCGCCGGTTCTCTGCCCGCGCTTCATTCAGGATGCCTGCCGCTTCTTTAGAAAGGTCGTAAGACTCGGGCAGCATACGATGCTTCTCAATCTGTTCCACCCGCACCGGACGGAAGGTTCCCCACCCCACATGAAGCACGATTTCCACAATGCGAATTCCCTTAAGACGCAAACGATCGAGCAGTTCCGGCGTGAAATGAAACCCGGCAGTGGGAGCCGCAACCGAGCCCTCATCTTTTGCAAAAACCGTCTGATACCGTTCACGGTCAAAAGAATCACCCCCACCCTTACTCCCTCCCCCCTCGAGGAGGAGGGTGCGGGAGTGGGGGCGCTTTATATAAGGCGGCAGCGGCATTTCGCCCTGACGGTCCAGTATTTCGCGCACGTTCGCAGATGAAAATTCAAGAAGCCATTCGCCATCATCACATCGCTTGACCATTTTCGCGTTCAAGCCGCCGGCAAAATATAACTCGGCAGGCTTGTTAGCGCCGCGCACTAAAGCTTTCCAATAAGTACCCTCACCCCTGCCCTCTCCCGCCCCCATGTCAGCGGCGCGAAGGGCGGGAGAGGGAGTGAAGGTGAAGGCTTTCAGCAATAAAACCTCGACTTTTCCGCCTGTCTTTTTAGTGCCGCGCAGGCGGGCGGGAAAAACGCGGGTCTTGTTCAAAACAAGAACATCTCCGGCCCGAAGAAAATCTGGCAGATCTCTGAACAAAACATGTTTGACGGCGCCTCCACCCAGCGGGACTACCATAAGTTTCGCACGATCCCTTGGAGTTTCCGGTTCCTGGGCGATAAAACCGGGCGGCAAATCATAATGAAAATCAGAAAGATTCATTTACATTCTCCGCTTATTCCTACTCCCTCGCCCCGGCACGGGGAGAGGGAGTTTAGAATTAGGATACTCATTCCTTTCCTTTCACCATCTGCGTGTGAGGAAAATATATTTCAAGTATTTTGCGGTAATTCTGTCCTGCCAGAGCGCGCCCCTGCGCGCCCCACTGGCAGAATCCCACGCCATGGCCCCATCCCCGCCCCTCGAAAGTAAAAACGCCGTGCGAATGCGATATGTCGGTAATCAGCGTGCTGCGCATGCTGTCCGCCCCGACAATCAGACGAAAACGGTTGCCCGGAACGGAGATCGAATTATCTCCGCTTGATACGGTAAAAATTGCGGCGCGCCCTGATTCCGTCTTACGTTTTATTTTTATTTTTTTGATCCCGGCAATGTGAAACCCGGCATGATCCAGTTTTTTCTGCAGCGCCGCAGCGGAAATCCCCGTCTTCCAGCGATAATGCGGGTCGCCGGTGCAGTATTTGTCCTTTACCACGGTCAAATACGGCAGATCAGTTTTCAAATTCCAGACATCTTTGGGATTTTCCGTTCTGCCGCCGCAGGAGGAATGGAAAAAAGCCTGGATAGGATGGCCGGAATCGTCAACAAGTATTTCGCCCGCCGTTGCGTCGACAGCCTCGTTGTCCGCAGGGGTTTCGTCTTCATACCCGCCGTAGACCTGGGAGAAAACGTCGTTCGAAACGTCATAGCCGTTTGCCTCGTGCCCGCCCATATTGGCGGCGACAAATGTTCTTGATACGACAGCCTGGGCTTTCAAAGCATCCGGAGCCCATCCCGACTCCGCTTCGCGGGGAAGGACGCCGTAGAGATACAGATTAAGCGGCAATTCATCGATGACATGAACCTCCCCGCCAACCGGGTTGACGATCAGCTTCCCGCGGTACAGACGGCCATTAAATGACATCAAATCATTCGCGTTATCCGGCGAAAAAATCCATACGCCTTTCTTTTTGCCTTCCCAGAGAAATCCAATTTTCTGCGGCTTCAAACGCACGGGTTTATTCAGCGGTACGGGAATCCCTCCAACAGCAGGCTGCGCGTGGAAATTACCGGTGCAGCCGATCTCGAACGGGGAGCGCGTATGGCTCAGACCCACACGGATTGTCGAGGGAAGCGCATACGCGCTGCCTGCGGCGGATGTTCTGTTCACAGCAAGCCACGGCTGATGTTCCGAGGCAATCAACGGAAGAGAAATGGCAGAGAGCAAAACGAGAAGGATGTCTTTTCTCATTTACGAAAGAGCCGAAAGATCAAGGTCAATACGACGCTGATCACGATGCAGGTTGTCAGCGGGAAATAGAAGCTGAAATGGTCCCGTTTGATCAGGATATCCCCGGGCAGGCGTCCCAGAAACGGGATTTTCGGCATGACCATCAACAACCCGCCGACTAAAACCAGAACAACCCCGAAGAAAAAAATCAACTTTCCAAGACCGTGCATAGCCATGGAAGTTATTATAACGAGTATTTTTCGGATGGGCGAATGAACAGGGACCTCTGGTTTGACATGCGGTGCTTCTAAAACTTCAACTGCAGAACGGGGCGTACCATGAATCCGCTGAAGCCGAGGTCGAGCGTCTGGCCGCCGGGGACATTGAGGCCGGGATCCGCATTATCGGGGACGGGACGGCTTACGGATTGCCGGGGCGACGACGCGGCAGAGGGTGCGGACGGCGTAGTTCCTGACGCGTTTCCGAAAGACCAGGCTGGACCGGCAGGGAAAAAGCAAAAAGTCAAAAGTATAAAAAGTAGTTTATTCATTGTTTATCCACGAACAAGCGCTGCGATGGCGCGCTCTCCTCTCCCTGGGAATTAATGGCGGTAACGTAAAAAAGATAGAGCTTTTCCACACCGGGAGGCGGCGTCCAGGGAAGCCTCACCCTCCCCTCTCCCTCGGGGAGAGGGTGGTCGAAGACCCGGTGAGGCAAGAGGGGAGGAAGCTTTTTTGCGGGGCGACGCCTTTGATGCTCCGGCTCTTGGAATAGACCACGTGGTAGGTAAAGCCTGGGCCAAGGGAATCCCATTTAAGGATCGCCCTGTGATCAGGATCGTAGCCCAGCATACTGACTACAGGAACACC
>Ga0181520_10007856_pt1 | contig 15451 bp, 13 predicted proteins | sample PEATcosm2014_Bin_29_FD_132451 | JGI IMG/M metagenome (GOLD analysis project Ga0181520, IMG submission 132451) | Peatland microbial communities from MTU Mesocosm Facility, Houghton, MI, USA - PEATcosm2014_Bin02_30_metaG | ecosystem: Environmental > Terrestrial > Soil > Wetlands > Peat | place...
CGAGACCGTCAGCCGCACCTTCACCCATCTCAAGGCGCAGGGCCTCATCGCTCTGCCGACCACCCGCCGCGTCGACATCCTGCGGCCGGACTTGCTGACGCGCCTCGCCTCGGCCGACCGCGATTCGCCGATCCGCGACTACCGCGCGGTCTGCTGACGCGCCGCCGCTCCCTCGCCTCAGCCAGTCACACGCCCGCCGCGCCGGCGAGGCGCGCGTTCGCTATTCGTCGCGGCGCTCGCCGATTCGCCGTCGGCGGACGTCGGCGGACGACGGCGGCGCGCGCGAGAGACTTGAGCCGCCGCCGTTATCCATGTTTTGTCCGTCCGCGGCCGCGAGCGGCCGCGCCGCCCCTTGAGCACGATGCCTGACGCCCGCTACCTCGAAGAAGAAAAGATCTCCGTCTTGTTGTGGAGATTTTCGCTGCCGGCGATCGCCGGGATGCTGGCGGCCGCTTGCTACAACGTCATCGACAGCATCTTCGTCGGCCAGGGCGTCGGCGTGATCGCGCTGACGGCGGTGACGATCGCCTTCCCGATCATGGCGTTCCTGATGGCGATCGGCATGCTGATCGGCATCGGCTCGGGCGCGCTGGTGTCGATTTCGTTGGGCGAGAAGAATATCGAAGAAGCCGAGCAGATCCTCGGCAACGCGCTGATGATGGCCATCGTCTTCATCGTGCCGGCGGTGCTGGTGGTGCTGCATTTTCTCGACCCCCTGCTGACCAGCGTGATGGGGGCGACGCCGGCAGTGCTGCCCTACGCGCGCGATTTCGTCAGCATCATCCTGATCTCCAGCGTCTTTCTGCATATCGGCTTCGGCCTCAACAACGTCGTGCGCGCGCAGGGCGCGCCGAAGACGGCGCTGGCGACGCAAATTCTCTCGGTTGTGGTCAATCTTGTTCTCGATTACGTTTTCATCTTCGTTTTTCATTGGGGCATCAAGGGCGCGGCGTGGGCGACGGCGATCGGCCAGGGCAGCTCGGCGGTGTGGGTGCTGGCCTTCTTTCTCAGCGGCCGCGGCGTGCTGAAGCTACGGCTGCGCCATCTGCGGCCGAATCTCGCGATCATGAGGCGGATCGCCGCGATCGGGGTGGCGCCGTTCGCCATGCAGCTCGGCCTCAGCGCCGTCATGGTGGCGCTCAATTGGCTGATTCTCGGTCTCGGCGGCGATGTCGCGGTCGCGGCGTTCGGCGTCGTCAACAGGGTGACGATGCTCGCCCTGATGCCGGTCATCGGCATCAGCCAGGGCGCGCAGCCGATCATCGGCTATAATTTCGGGGCCGAGAAGCCGCGCCGCGTGGTCGAGACGGTGACGAGGGCGACCGTGGCGGCCTCGGCGGTCTGCGTCGTCTCGTTCCTGGCCGCGGAGCTGTTCGCCGACGGCATCATCCGCCTGTTCGGCGACGAGCCGCAGATGATCGAGACCGGGCGAACGGCGTTGCGCATTTTTATCGCCGCGCTGCCGCTGGTCGGCGCGCAGATCATCGGCGCCAACTACTTCCAGGCGGTCAACAAGGCGCACTACGCCGTCGTCTTCAGCCTGTTGCGGCAGATCATCGTGCTCATCCCGGCCGCGTTTCTCTTGTCGCGGTTCTGGGGCCTCACCGGCGTGTGGGTGGCGGGTCCGGCCTCCGATCTGGCGTCGGTCGTCATCACCGCGCTGTGCGTGTCGGCCGATCTGCGCGCTTATCTCAAACGCTACGCCGTCCCCGTCGAAACAGCGGCCTGATCGACCGCGCGGCCCGCCGCCGCCCTCAGTTGGCGAAGAACATCGGCAGGCGCGCGAGCGCGAGCGCGGCGCGGGTGGTGCCGCCGTAGATCCATTCGTTGGCGCGCACGTGGCCATAGCCGCCGAGCACCAGAATCGAGGCGCCGAACTGCTCCGCCTCGTCCGCGAGCACGGTGGCGACGTCGCGGCCGCGGGTGAGCGCTCGCTTGGTCTCGATGGCGATGTCGTGGCGGGCCATGTGGCGGGCGATGTTGGCGCAAGGGTCCTCGCCCTCGCCGTCGGCGCCGTCCTCGGGATCGACGGTGACGAAGCGGGCGAGCCGGGTCTGGCGCAACAGCGGCATCGCCTCGCGCACCGCGCGCGTCGCCTCGCGGCTGCCGTTCCAGGCGACCAGCGCCCGCTGGGGCGCCGAGCGGAACGCGTAGGCCGCGGGAACCACCAGCACCGGGCGGCCGGAATCGAACAGGCAGCTCTCGAACACGGTTCGCTCGATGTCGACGCCGCCGTCCGGCGACCAGCCGAGCACGGTGACGTCGGCGCTGCGGGCGTGGTTGGCGCAGATGTGGCCGACTTCCTGCTCGAAAGCGTCGACCCGGCGCAACTCGTTGGCGGCGTTCAGCTTGCCGTAGATGGCGCGAAGCCGCTTTTCCGCCATTTCCGCTTCTTCGCTCGCCTGCCGCTGGGCGTGAATCCACGCCTCCGGCACCTTTTCGGCGGCGAGCGACATCGGGTAGAACGGCACCAGGCCGAACATCAGGCCGGTCAGATGGGCGCCGAACGCCGAGCACAGCATGTCGGCGTAGACCAGCGCGTGGAGAGCCGCCTCGCTTTCGTCCTGCGGCACCAGCACGTCGCGAATCCCGCTCGCCGCCGGCGCTCGCGCCATCGCCGAATCGACGGCCGCCATGCCCTGCAATCTCCCGCATCGCCTCCCGCCGCGCGGCGCTTCGCGGCGGCGACGGCGAGCGGAAGGCTAAGCGGATGCGGGCGAGGGCGGTTGACATAAGTCAAGCTCAAGCGGGACGGTCTGAATCGTCGCGGCGCTTTTTGGCGCCGATCAAATCCCCGCCTCGTCGCGACCCCGTCGCCGCGCGAAGCGCCGCGCGGCGACCTCCGCGCAAAGGCGCGGCGAGCCATTCCGCAAGGGGGCGAGCGCTGCGACACAGGGTCACAGCAATTCGTCGTAGATGCAAACCGCGAGGTTATTCGCGCATCTGAGAATGGCTAGTAAAATCAATATGAGGGGCCAATTCTGCTCCTTAGTCTAGGTCGTCTTCGCGAGCGGCGCGGCCGCGCCGGCGACGAGCCGCGGGGGCTGGACGCGCGCGCGCGCGAGCAGCTAAAGCCGCTGTCAAAGGGGGCGGCCGGGGGGACAAGCGGCCGAGCGCGGGACGAAGCGCGAATTGACTTGAATCAAATCGAGACGATGATCCTCGTCACGATTGGGGCGGAATTTCCGCTAGAGGTCCAGGGGGCTCCAGATGCAGGCGGTCACGACGAGCAAGTCGATGCGCGGCGGCGAGGTTCTGTTGCTCGCCGTCCTCGCCCTCATAGCGTTGGCGTGCCTCTACGCCGCGGCCAAGACGATCGAGCCGGCTTACGCCTTCCATATGGGGCTCGGCGTGGTCGGCGGCGCGGCGGGCGTCTTCGCCATCTTCCAGCGCTATTCCAAGCGCCCGGCGGGGAACACGCCGCTCGAGATCGACGGCAAGCCGAACTACAACTTCGGACCGATCAAGTTCTCGACCATCGCCGCCCTGTTCTGGGGCGTCGCGGGCATGGCGGTGGGCATCTACATCGCCTTCGAGCTGGCCTACCCGTGGCTCAACGTCGGGCCGTGGTTCAACTTCGGCCGTCTGCGTCCGCTGCACACCTCGGCGGTAATTTTCGCTTTCGGCGGCAACGTGCTGATCGCGACGTCGTTCTATGTCGTGCAGCGCACCTGCCGCGCGCGGCTGGCGGGCGATCTCGCGCCGTGGTTCGTGGTGCTCGGCTACAACATGTTCATCGTCCTCGCCGGCACCGGCTATCTGCTCGGAATCACCGACGGCAAGGAGTACGCCGAGCCCGAATGGTACGTCGACCTCTGGCTGACCATCGTCTGGGTCGTCTACCTGCTGGTCTACCTCGCGACGATCATGCGGCGGAAGGAGCCGCACATCTATGTCGCCAACTGGTTCTACCTCGCTTTCATCATCACCATCGCGATGCTGCATCTCGGCAACAACGCGGCGATTCCGATCTCGGCGTTCTCGGCGAAGTCGGTCATCCTGTGGGGCGGCGTGCAGGACGCGATGTTCCAGTGGTGGTACGGCCACAACGCGGTCGGCTTCTTCCTCACCGCCGGCTTCCTCGGTATCATGTACTATTTCGTGCCGAAGCGGGCCGAACGGCCGATCTATTCCTACCGCCTGTCGATCGTTCATTTCTGGGCGCTGATCTTCCTCTACATCTGGGCCGGCCCGCACCACCTGCACTACACGGCGCTGCCCGACTGGGTGCAGACGCTCGGCATGACCTTCTCGGTGATGCTGTGGATGCCCTCGTGGGGCGGCATGATCAACGGCCTGCTGACGCTGTCGGGCGCCTGGGACAAGCTGCGCACCGATCCGGTGCTGCGCATGCTGGTGGTGTCGGTCGCTTTCTACGGCATGTCGACCTTCGAAGGCCCGACGATGTCGATCAAGACCGTCAACGCGCTGTCGCATTACACCGACTGGACGGTCGGCCACGTGCACTCGGGCGCGCTGGGCTGGGTCGCCTACGTCTCGTTCGGCGCGCTCTACTGCCTGGTTCCCTGGCTGTGGAACAAGCGCGAGCTCTACTCGCTGCGCTTGGTCAACTGGCACTTCTGGATCGGCACCATCGGCATCGTGCTCTACATCACCTCGATGTGGGTGTCGGGCATCCTGCAGGGCCTGATGTGGCGCTCCTACACCGGGCAAGGCTATCTCGAGTATTCGTTCATCGAGACGGTCGCGGCGATGCATCCGTTCTACGTCATCCGAGCGCTCGGCGGCGTCCTCTTCATCGCTGGCTACTTGCTGATGGTCTACAACGTCTGGATGACCATCCGCGCCGGCGAAGCGGCCGCGCCCTCGGTCGAGCCTTCCCTCCAGCCCGCCGAATGAGGATCGAACCATGAGCAGCGGGACGCCAACTCCCCATCACTCGGGCTTCTTCGCCAAGCACCAGATCCTGGAGAAGAACTCGATCTACTTGGTGATCGCCATCCTCATCGTCGTCGCCATCGGCGGCGTGGTGCAGATCGCGCCCTTGTTCTACCTCCAGAGCACGGTCGAGAAGGTCGAGGGAATGCGGCCCTATACGCCGCTCGAGATCGCCGGGCGCAACATCTACGTGCGCGAGGGCTGCTACCTCTGCCACAGCCAGATGATCCGCTCGCTGCGCGACGAGGTCGAGCGCTACGGCCACTATTCGCTGGCCGCCGAGAGCATGTACGACCATCCGTTCCAGTGGGGCTCGAAGCGCAACGGCCCGGACCTAGCGCGCGTCGGCCTGAAGTACACCGACACCTGGCACGTCGCCCACCTGAAGGACCCGCGCTCGGTCGTGCCGCAGTCGATCATGCCGACTTACGCCTTTCTCGCCTCGACCCCGCTCGATACGCGCGAGCTCGCGCAATACATGAAGGTCAACCAGATCGTCGGCGTTCCCTATACGGACGAGGACGTCGCCAAGGCCGAAGCCGACGTGAAGACGCAGGTCAATCCGGACAGCCCGGACGCCGCCGACTTCCTGAAGCGCTACCCCAAGGCGCAGATTCGCAAGTTCGACGGAGAGACTTCGGACATCACCGAAGCCGACGCCGTGGTCGCCTATCTGCAGATGCTCGGCACCTTGGTCGACTTCAACGTCTACGACGACAAGGCCAATCTGCGCTGAGGGGGAGCAGCCATGTCTTCGACATACGAAACGCTCGTGGAGTTCGCCCGCACCGGAGGGACGCTCTACTGCTTCGCGTTGTTCCTGGGGGTGCTGGTCTACGCGTTCTGGCCGGCCAATCGAGACTCTTTCAACAAGGCGGCCCGCGCGCCGCTGCGCGAGGACTGAGCGATGGCGACGACAGAATCACATCATGAAGTCGATCCGGTCACCGGCCAGACCCTCACCGGGCACCGCTGGGATGGCATCGGCGAGCTGAACACGCCGCTGCCGCGCTGGTGGCTGATGATCTTCTACGCCTGCATCGTCTTCGCCGTCGGCTACTGGATTCTCTATCCGGCTTGGCCGCTGATCGGCGGCTTCAGTCATGGCGTGCTCGGCCAGTCCTCGCGCGCCGACGTCGCCGCCGACCTGGACGCGATCAAGAAGGTCAGGGCGCAGACCGAGGCCGGCCTCAAGGACGCGACCGTGCAGCAGATCGTCGCCGACAAGAAGCTGCTGGCGCTGGCGCTGGCGCACGGCAAGGCGGCGTTCCTGGCGAACTGCGCGCCCTGCCACGGCGCCGGCGGCCAAGGCGGCAAGGGCTACCGCAACCTCACCAACGAAGACTGGCTGTGGGGCGGCGCGCTCGACGACATCCAGCAGACGATCGCCCACGGCATCCGCGATTACGCCGACACGGACACCCGCCAGAGCACGATGCCCGCCTTCGGCGCCATGGGCGTCCTCAAGCCGGAGGAGATCCGCCAAGTGGCGAGCTACGTGCGCACGCTGAGCAAGCTGGCGCCGGAGCCCGGCGTCGACGTCCAAGCGGGCAAGAAGATCTTCGCCGACAATTGCGCCGTCTGCCACGGCGACGACGGCAAGGGCATGCGCTCCGTCGGCTCGGCCAACCTCACCGACGGGCTGCAATTGTACGGCGGGGACTTCAAGGACCTGATCCAGACCATTACATACGCGCGCAACAGCACGATGCCTGCATGGGGCGCGAAGCTCGATCCGGTGACGATCAAGACGCTCGCGGTCTACGTGCACAGCCTGGGCGCGGGACAGTGAGCGAAGCCGCAATCAGAAAGAGTCAACTCCCTGCCGAAGAGGACCATCGCGAGGATTACGACGAGGGTCCCCTTTACGCTTCGGCGGCGAAAATCTACCCGCAGAAAGTGTGGGGGACTTTTCGCCGCCTGAAGTGGGGCCTGCTCATCGTCTGCTTGGCGGCCTACTACATCCTGCCGTTCGTGCGCTGGGATCGCGGGCCCAACGAGCCGCATCAAGCGATCCTGATCGACCTCGCGCACTCGCGGTTCTATTGGTTCTTCATCGAAATCTGGCCGCAGGAAGTCTACTACTTCACCGGCATCCTCGTTCTCGCGGCGCTGGCGCTGTTTCTGTCGAACGCGCTGTTCGGCCGGGTGTGGTGCGGTTATTTCTGCCCGCAGACGGCATGGACCGACCTGTTCTTATGGGTCGAGCGTATGGTCGAGGGCGATCGCCGCGACCGCATGAAGCTCGACGCGGCGCCGTGGAGCGCCGGCAAGCTCGGCAAGCGCGCCGCCAAGCACGCGCTGTGGCTGCTGGTCGCCTTGGCGACCGGCGGCGCGTTCGCGCTCTACTTCGCCGACGCGCCGACGCTGCTGCGCGGGCTGGCGACGCTCCAAGCGCCGACAGTCGCTTATGTGTGGATCGGCATCCTCACCTTCACCACCTACGCGCTCGCCGGCTTCATGCGCGAGCAGGTGTGCGTCTACATGTGCCCCTGGCCGCGCATCCAGGCGGCGCTGACCGATTCCGAGGCGCTCAACGTCACCTACCGGGTCGACCGCGGCGAGCCGCGCCTGTCGCTGAAAGAGGCGGCGCGCGCGCGCGTCGCCGGCCGGCCGGCCGGCGACTGCGTCGACTGCGGCCAGTGCGTCGCCGTCTGTCCGATGGGCGTCGACATCCGCAAGGGCCTGCAGCTCGGCTGCATCCAGTGCGGCCTGTGCATTGACGCCTGCGACACGGTGATGAAGAAGATTCATCGGCCGATCCGCCTCATCAGCTACGATACCGACGAGAACATCAAGCGCCGGGAGCGCGGCGAGAAGGCGGTCTACAAGCTCATCCGCCCGCGCACGATCTTCTACGCCGTGGTCATCGCGGCGGTCGGCTCGCTGATGCTCTACAAGCTGACGACGCGCCAGAACCTCGGCCTCAGCGTGCTGCACGTGCGCGCGCCGATGTACACCGCCACCCCCAACGACGCGGTGCGCAACGGCTACACGCTGCGCTTCGCCAACAAGTGGGGCGAGCCGCATCATTACGCGTTGACGGTCGACGGCGTCGCCGGCGCCTCGATCAAGAGCGAGGAGGCCGACAAGCTGCCCGACGGCCGGCTGGAAGTCGACGTCGATCCCGACGCGACCGCGGAGGTCCAGCTCTACGTGACCGCGCCGCGGTCGTCGGCCAGCGCCGCCGGCGTCGCGATCGTCATGACCGCGACCGACCTGCAGTCGGGCGAGACGGTGAGCGTGGCCGACCACTTCTTCGGACCGTGAAGGTTGCGCCGATGTGCTGCGAAGGACTAGACGTGATGTTGCTCAACTCGGACGGCGCCATGGCTCGCCGCGGCATTCCCGATCGCCCCGACCTCAGCCGGCCGCTCACCGGGCGCGGCGTGACGGTCCTGCTCGGCCTGTTCTTCGGCGTGATGTTCGCCGCCAACGCGGCGCTGGTCTACGCCGCGCTGAGCACGCTGCACGGCGAGGAGATGGAAAACTCCTACGACGCCAGCCAAGCCTACAACCGGCGCCTCGCCGAGGCGCGCGCGCAGGACCAGCTCGGCTGGGCGGTCAACGTCAGCACCCGCCAGGAGGGCGCGGGCGAACGCGTCGTCGCCGATTTCCGCGACCGCTCGGGCGAGACGATCCCTGGGCTCGAGGCGCGCGCGCGCTTCGTCCATCCCTTCGACCGCAGCGCCGACCGCGAAACCGCGCTGACCTCCGACGGCGGCGCCTACGAGGGCGTCGTCGGCCCGCTGCGTTCGGGACGCTGGACGCTGGTGATCGAGGCGAGCCAGAATGGTGAGCGCAAGTTCTTGAGCGAGAACAAGATCACGCTCGCGGAGAGCGCCGTCGGGGACTAGCGGTTGAGCGACGTCCAGGATCTGTCGTCATTCGTCCGGCGCCCCGCCGAAGGGGTGGCGGCGATCGACCTGGTGGTCGAAGGCGTCCACTGCGGCGCCTGCATCAGCACGATCGAGAAGGGCCTGGCGCGCGAGCAGGGCGTGCGCGGCGCGCGCGTCAACCTGGCGAGCAAGCGCGTCACCGTCGAATGGAACGACGGCGCGCTCGAGCCGGAGACCATCCTCGACAAGCTCTCCGGCCTCGGCTATCCGGCCTATCCATACGCCGTCGCCACCGCCGACAGCGTCGAGGCGACCGAGGAGCGGCGGCTCTTGCGTTGCCTCGGCGTCGCCGCGTTCGGGGCGATGAACGTCATGCTGCTCTCCGTGTCGCTGTGGGCGGGCGCCGCCGACGCGAGCGGCTCGGGCACGCGCGACTTCCTCCACTGGCTGTCGGCGCTGGTGGCGCTGCCGGTCGCCGCCTACGCCGGCCGGCCGTTCTTCGACAGCGCCGCGCGCGCGCTTCGCCGCTTCACCTTCAACATGGACGTGCCGATCACCATCGGCGTCCTGCTGGCGCTGACCCTCTCGGTCGTCCAGACGCTGCAACACGCGCGCGAGACCTATTTCGACAGCGCCGTGATGCTGCTGATGTTCCTGCTCGCCGGGCGCTATCTCGACCAGCGGATGCGGCGGCGCACGCGCGACGTCGCGGTCAATCTCGCGGCGGTCAAGGCGGAGAAGGCGGTCAAGATCCTCGACGGCGGCGAGACGCGCGAGACGCCGATCGCCGCCATCGCCCCCGGCGATCTGGTGCTGGCGCGCGCCGGCGACCGCATCGCCGTCGACGGCGTGGTCGAGGACGGCCGCTCCGAGATCGACCAGAGCCTGGTCACCGGCGAGACCGCGCCGGCGGAGGTCTCGCCCGGCTCGGTGGTCTACGCGGGAACGCTCAACCTCGCCGGCGCGCTGAGGGTGCGCGTCGTCAACGCCGCCGCGGGCACGCTGCTCGACGAAGTCAACGCGCTGCTCGCCAAGGCGATCGAGCAGCGCTCCAGCTACGTGCGCCTCGCCGACCGCGCCTCGCGCCTCTACACGCCGGTCGTCCATTTGACCGCCTTGACCACCTTCCTCGGCTGGCTCGCGCTCGGGCTCTCCTGGCAGCCGGCGCTGGTGATCGCCATCACGGTGCTGATCATCACCTGCCCCTGCGCGCTGGGGCTGGCGGTGCCCGCGGTGCAGGTGGTGGCGGCGAGCGCGATGTTCCGCCACGGCGTGATGCTCAATTCCGGCGACAGCCTCGAGCGCTTCGCCGACGTCGATACGATCGTGTTCGACAAGACCGGCACGCTGACGCTGCCGCAGCCGAGCCTCGCCAACTTGGCCGACATCGCGCCTTCCGACCTCGCGCTCGCCGGCTCGCTGGCGCTGGCGAGCAAGCATCCGCTGGCCAAGGCGGTCGCCGCGGCGGCGGGGGCGAGCGAGCCCCTGGCGGCGCACGAGTTCCCGGGGCAGGGCGTCACCATCTTCCACGCGGGCAAGCGCCTCAAGCTCGGCTCGATCGCCTATTGCAAGGCCGAGGCGGAGGCGGCGCCGGTCGCCGCGCTTTGGCCCGACGCGTCGCTGATCGCCTACCGCGGGCCGGAGCGGGCGGTGGTGTTCGCCGTCCGCCAGGCGTCGCGCCCCGACGCGGCCGCCGTCGTCGCCGGCCTCGCGCGCGAGGGCTACGCGATCGAGGTTCTCTCCGGCGACCGGCCGGAGGCGGTGGAGAAGGTCGCCCGCGAGCTCAAGCTCGCGCGCTGGGCGGCGGGGCTGAAGCCCGCCGACAAGATCGCCCGGCTGAAGGCGCTGCGCGCCGAAGGGCGCCATGTGCTGATGGTCGGCGACGGCCTCAACGACGCGCCGGCGCTCGCCGCCGCCAATGTCTCGATCTCGCCGATCTCGGCCGCGCATCTGACGCAGGCGCAGGCCGACGCCGTGTTCCTCGGCGACCGGCTGGCGCCGGTGGCGGAAGCGCTGCATCTGGCGCGCAAGGCCAAGCGGCTGATGATCGGCAACCTGTGGATGTCGGCGATCTACAATCTGATCGCCGTGCCGATCGCCATCCTCGGCTACGCTTCGCCGCTGATCGCGGCGCTGGCGATGTCGGGCTCGTCGATCCTGGTGACCACCAACGCGCTGCGCGCGCGCAAAGCCGGGCCGCGGCGATGAACGTGCTGGTCTATCTCATCCCGCTGGCGCTGGCGCTGGGCGCCCTCGGCCTCGCCGCCTTCCTGTGGGCGATGAAGACCGGCCAGTTCGACGACCTCGACGGCGCCGCCTGGCGGGCGATCTCCGACGACGATCTGCCGGACGAGGGGGAGGAGAAGGCGAAGAAGTAGGGGAGGGGCCATCGGCGGGCAGGGCCGGGACAAGCGCCATAGGCGCCAATTCGCCAAAGGGCTGGCGCCCAAAACTCCCTCCCCCCTTGTGGGGGAGGGCCGGGGTGGGGGGTGGCGCGGAACTCTCAGAATTCAAGCCTTCGCCAGGATAGGGTAGGCCGGCGCGACCCCCCACCCTAACCTCCCCGACAAGGGGGGAGGGGACCGTCGCGCCTTGTCTCGACGCCGATGGGACAAGCCCGGCCGCGACGAGTCATTGTCTCTGGTTCTTGGCGTAAGCGGCCCTCGACGGGCTTCGATCTTGCGACGCGCTGCGCCGGTCGTCGAACCCTTGCCGTGAGCGTTGGCCAAGCTCACGCGTGACGCTTCGCCGAACGCCCGGAGCATTCAGCGTCTGGGTCGAAGCAGGCCCTCGCCGCCCGGCCCTGTGCGCCGTCGACCTCATGGAAGCGTTCTTTTTCCGCGGCCGAGAGGCGGTCAAGGGCGCGCCTGGCGGCGCGGCGCCGAAGGCGGGCTAAAGCCGCTTGACCGCCTCTCGGCCACGGAAGATTTGGCTTCCATGAGGTCGACGGCGCTTTCCGCCGACATCCTTCTCGTCTCCCGGCGGAGGGCGGGCCAGCCGGCGCGCCGATTCGATGCAATCACAGAACGCTCTATCCGTGTCCCGTGCTATTCGATTTCAACCGCTTGGGCGCCGTTTTCGGTCCCGTCGGCGAGCGCGAGCGGCGCGGCGAGGGCGAGCGGCACCGGCGGCGCGCCGCTCGCCGCGTGGCGCCGGTCGAGCTGGGCCATGACTTTCAGCAACGGCTCGACCGCTTTGAGATCGCCCCGTTCGAGATTGTCGTCGACGACGCGCAGCGCCTTGGTCAGCCGCAGCGCCTGCAGGTGGAGGTAGCGCGCTCCGAGGTCGAGCCGGCGCTCGTCGATCGCGCGCGCCGCCGCGCGCCGCACGGTCTTGACGCTGAGCTTCAGCTTGTCGGCGATCGTCTCGTAGGCGTAGCCGGAGACGACGAGATCGAGAATGTCGCTGCTGAGGCGCGCACATTCCCACCGCCGCTCGCGCGCCGCCTCGCGCAGGCGCGCCCGCGCCGAAAGCTTCGCCCCGCCGCCGTCCATTCGCCTCGCTCCTCTCCGGCCCGAGCCGCAGCGGCGGGATGGGGATAGGATAGCATGGTTTCGGAATTATAGAAAGAGATTGTTGGCGCGAAAGGAGGAAAGAGGCGGTTCTTCAGGAGGTCGGCGGGAGCGGCGCGGCGTCGGGAAACGGCTTCAGCGCTCTCGAAATGCGTTGACGCGCACGTATTTCCCGACTTATCTCCGGGCGGCAGGCAAATAGTGAAATGCATGCGTGTCACCATAATCCCATAGTCCCGTATTCCACTTCCGGGAAGAGCCGGGTGCGGGAAATCCGCCTGCCCGGATCTGTGAGGGCGAAGCCGAATGGCAGAGCTACTCGACCACGACCTTTTACAACGGTTAAAAGTTGATATTGTTATGGTCGCCGCGTGTTGCTAGTACTGTGCTTTCTGCGTCTCGTAATTCTGGCGAAGCCCTGCTATAAAAGGCACGGCCGGCCGCCATTCACAAACTTATCCCCTAAAGAACGATGTTCAGCCAATCAAGGTCAGCGCTATCGAAACCATCATAAACAGTCGATCGGTATAATACGAATTTCTGCCTCGCCAAACGTTTTTGGAGATCCGTCATGACCGACGCGACGCACCGCAATCCCCTCACCGTGTATCAACGCGGTCTACAAAACATCTTGACGCGGCTACGCCCTGCGATCTTGGCCTCGTTAGTGAAGCGCATGCTGGGCGTTGAAAGAACCGTCGTCGACACACCCAATGGAAGGTTCTGGATCGATCCGGTTTCAAATCTAGGGACAGCGCTCAGTCGTCACGGATCATACGAGTCCGGGATGCTGAAGGTGCTCGAGACATTCCTATGCCCTGGGAGCACCTTCGTCGACCTGGGCGCCAATGAAGGTTACTTCACCGTCATAGGTGCCAAGCTGTGCGGAGCAAGTGGCCGCGTGGTGGCTGTCGAGCCGCAGGAACGCCTGCTGCCTGTGATTGCTGAAAACCTTCGGCTGAATGGAGTGAACTGGGCAAACGTGCTGAATGTAGCTGTCACGGATACGCCCGGAGTGGCGACGATTCAGCTAACTCCAGACACAAACAACGGGGCAAGCGGTCTGCATAGAGCCACCAAGTATCGTTTGCCAACCCAGCCCGTAGCGACGCGAACGCTGGCTCAGGTGTTGAACGACGAGGGATTGGCGCGCGTAGATTTGATGAAGGTGGACATAGAGGGCTTCGAATATGAAGCGCTGTTAGGTTCTCCAGAGGTATTTGCACAACATCGGGTGCGGGCGCTGGCGCTGGAGCTTCATCCGACCATTCTAACAAAGCGCAACAAAGACGTTGCGGACATCAACAAAATGCTCGCGGATAATAGTTACAATATAACAGATCGGTTTGCAAATACGGTGTGGCTCTTAGCGAAGTGATGTAGTAGGACAAAAGATCCGACGGTGTGCGGTGCATCGCAGCAGAATTCCGCCGCTCTTCGGTTGGCAGGCATTACCGCGTTACCGCATTACCGGGACAGCGCATTACCGGGACAGGATACGAATTGCCCAATTCCGCGACCCGATCGAACTCGCCCAGCTCCTTCGGCTGCAGCCGCCCCGGCCCTCTCGGCCGCCCGCCAAGCCGTCGACCTAATGGAAGCATGAGCTTCCGAAGTCTTGCGGCTGTCAGTGGCGCGCGCGTAGCCCGTCGAAAGACGGGCGTCTCTCGACGCCCTATGGGCGCGCCGCCTGCGGCGGTCGAGGACCATCGAGAGCCGCAAAGCTTCGAAAGGCAGAGGCTTCCATGAGGAATTACGGCGCTTCTCGCCGTGCTGGCGCGGAACAAGCCGCCGGCCCCTCGACGCTTCCTGTTTCGGCGACGCCGCGCGCAATGCGACTTTCTGCTGTTCGTATCCTGTCGCCGTGAAGCGCCATCGCCTTCCTCGCGCCGCTTTTCCGCGTTAAGGGTTCCTTAGCGTTTGTGACAATCGCCGCGCCAGACCAAAGCGTCAGGCTTCCTAAGAAATCGGGCATTGATGGGGACCCTTTTGAGCGTCCCTCGGATTCGCGACGACGCATGTCGCACGAAAGGAGGTTCCGTATGCGTAACCTCGTCGAACCCCCGCCGTCCTTGCGCTGCGAGCTTTGCCACAGCGAACTACGGTTCAAACGGATTGAACCAGACAATCCGGTCTTTGATATCGAAGTCGCGATATTCGTTTGCGTGCAATGCGGCCGCGTGCACTCGCGCCGGATGAATCATGACCCCTACGCCCCACGCGCCGCGAGGAGGATGCCGGGCGGTAGGATGGATCAGCCGGCCGGAGCCGGCGGCAATCGATACGCTTGACGCGCGGTCGCGGATTCAGCCGATCTCATCCCGCTTGACGCAAGGGGAGTGGCGCGCTGTCAAGCGTTGTGCTTGGGGTCGCAGTCGGCGCCGTCGATAGCCGGATCACGGATTACGCGGAGCGCGGCGACAGCGCGCTTTATCGACGCCGCGGCCTTTGGAGTTGCGGCGACAACTTGTGAAAGTCCCGTTGTCCAATCTGACGCCGTCGCTGCAGCGTCAGGTTAGAACGTGCGAGTTTCATAAGCTGTAGAGCTGGCCGCAAGCGTTCGACGGCGAGGTTTGTGGCCGCCGCCGATGGTTGGCGCGGGCCCGAGTCGCAAATCCGGGCCGCCCGACATCAATCCTTGCCCCGCATCCGCCCTTGCCCCGCATCCGCCAATTTGCGACAACGCTGCCCCTCACGTTCAATTCGCGAAGGCTTCGCCATGCCCGCTCTGCGTTCCCGCACCTCCACCCACGGCCGCAACATGGCCGGCGCCCGTGGCCTGTGGCGCGCCACAGGCATGAAGGAGGGCGATTTCGGCAAGCCGATCATTGCGGTGGTCAACTCCTTCACCCAGTTCGTCCCCGGCCACGTCCACCTGAAGGACCTCGGCCAGCTGGTGGCGCGCGAGATCGAGGCGGCGGGCGGCGTCGCCAAGGAGTTCAACACCATCGCCATCGACGACGGCATCGCCATGGGGCACGACGGCATGCTCTATTCGCTGCCGAGCCGCGAGATCATCGCCGACAGCGTCGAGTACATGCTCAACGCCCATTGCGCCGACGCGATGGTGTGCATCAGCAATTGCGACAAGATCACCCCCGGCATGCTGATGGCGGCGCTGCGCCTCAACATCCCCGCGGTGTTCGTCTCCGGCGGGCCGATGGAGGCGGGCAAGGCCACGCTCAAGGGCAAGACGGTCGC
>Ga0181520_10007857_pt1 | contig 15451 bp, 16 predicted proteins | sample PEATcosm2014_Bin_29_FD_132451 | JGI IMG/M metagenome (GOLD analysis project Ga0181520, IMG submission 132451) | Peatland microbial communities from MTU Mesocosm Facility, Houghton, MI, USA - PEATcosm2014_Bin02_30_metaG | ecosystem: Environmental > Terrestrial > Soil > Wetlands > Peat | place...
AGGCGATGGCCGGACTGCTGCTGGCCACCGCCCTGACCCTGACCGGCAACGTACTGGCCGATATCGCCTACACGCTGCTCGACCCGCGGACCAAGGCCCGATGACGCGGCTTTTCACGCATGGCCCGGCGGCGGCCGGCCTCGTCTTGCTGGTCCTGATGGCCGGTGCCTGCGCCGCCGCCGGGTGGATCGGGCAGGTGGCCGGCACCGATGCCGAAACCATCGATCTCGTGTCCCGGCTGGCGCCGTCGTCGCCGCACCACCCGCTCGGCACCGACGAGCTGGGACGGGATTTTCTGCAGCGACTGTTGCGCGGCGGCCAGGTGTCGCTGGCGGTGGGCGTGGCCACCGCCCTGTTCGCCGCCACCATCGGCACGGTGATCGGCCTGGTGGCGGGCAGCGTCGGCGGCCTGGCCGACGCCCTGCTGATGCGCCTGACCGACGCGGTGATCGCCTTGCCGCTATTGCCCCTGCTGATCGTGCTGGGCGCGCTCGATCCGGCGAAACTCGGCCTTCCGCTGGCCCTGGTTCGCGCCGAATGGGTCGCCGTGGCGCGCGTCGTCGTCATTATCGGGCTGGTCGGCTGGACCACGGTGGCCCGGCTGGTGCGTGCCCAGGCGCTCATCGTCAACCGCCAGGACTATGTCCGCGCCGCCCAGGCCTTGGGCGCCAGCCGGTCGCGCATCATGTGGCGGCATGTCCTGCCCAACGTGACCACGCCGATGATCGTCGCCACCACCTTGAGCGTCGGTAACATCATCCTACTGGAAAGCGGCCTGTCCTTTCTCGGGCTGGGTGTCCAGCCCCCTTTGCCGAGCTGGGGCAACATGTTGACCGCCGCGCTCGACCAGATCTACGACACGCCGTCGCTGGCCCTGTGGCCCGGCCTGATGATTTTTCTGGCGGTGCTGGCCTTCAACCTGGTCGGCGACGGTCTGCGCGACACCCTGTCGCCGCATCGCGCCATCCACTGACCGAAAATGGCCCTCAAGCGCCGGGCGCGAGCGCAAAAAGCATGAGGACGCCCGACGTCATCAGGCTAGGCGGACGACCCGGCAACAGGCATGATCAGGCGAGCGTTTCCCCGGCAATAATCGCGAGGATACCGACATGGACGCCACCGACGACCCCCCCGCCAACGGCCTCATCGAAGCCGATCTAGGGTTCGACGGCCTGCTCTGGGCTTATCGCTTTTCCGAGCTGGGAACCGCTGAAATCCTGCAGGGCCGCTATCTGCGCGAGGCCCTGGAGAACCAGGAAAATTGGCTGTGGCTGCATTTCGATCTCGGCGACGAACGGACCTACCGGTCGATCTCCTCGCTGCCGCATCTGCCGCGGTCCGCCATGGCCAAATTGCTAACCACCGAAGACCGCCAGCATATCGACAGTTTCGGCCAGGTGATCGGCGGCGTCATCACCGATTACGAGAATGTCGATCCGCTCGACGCCAAACGCATCGTGCGCTGGCAGTTCGTCCTGACGCCGCATCTGTTCGTCTCGGCGCGGCGTCTGCCCGCCTACACCTTGAACCAGGTGCATCTCGATCTGCAGTCCGGCCGCTGCTACCCCGACGTCCTCAGCCTGTTCACCGCGATCATTCACGAATTCGCTTCGGCGACCAGCGTCATGCTGCATGAGTTGACCGGCAAGCTCGACGAGATGGAGGAACAGTTTCTCGATCAGAAAATGGTGTCCGCGCCCGAGGTTCTCGGCATGGTCCGCCGGCGTCTGGTTCGCTTGCACCGCCAGGCGGTGCCGCTGCGGGCGGTGCTGATCCACATGCTGACCGAGCGGCCCGATTGGTTCCCCGACGAGGCCGCCACCGACTGCCAACGGGTGGCCGAGCGCATGGACAGCCTGGCCGACGATCTCGAATCGCTGCGCGAGCGCGGCCACACCCTGCATGACGAATTCAACACCCGCGAGGCGGAAAAAACCAACAAACGCCTGACCGTGCTGTCCATCGTCTCGGCGCTGTTGCTGCCGCCGACCCTGATCACCGGCGTGTTCGGGATGAATGTCGCCGGCCTGCCCTTCCGCGAGACGCCGCTCGGATTCGTCGGCACCTGCGCGCTGATGGCGGCATCGGTGGTCGGGATGCTGGTGATCCTGCGGCGGATCAAGCTGCTGTAGGGGGGCGGCGCTGATCGTCGCGTCGGTCGCCCCCACCGACCCCAACTTTTTCCAGAAATTGACGCCGCCGCCCCCCCGGCTTAGGTTGCTGCCTCTGTTACGGAAATTCCAAGGTTTGTCCGATGTCCGAGTCGCTTGCCACTCTCGCCCGTTCCGCCACCGCCTGGCCGTTTGCCGAGGCGCGCGCGCTGCTGGACGACCGGCTCAAGGGCAAACCGCCGGCCAAGGGGTTCGTCCTGTTCGAGACCGGATATGGCCCATCCGGCCTGCCGCATGTCGGCACTTTCGGCGAAGTGGCGCGCACCACCATGGTGCGCCGCGCCTTCGAACTGCTGGCGCCGGAGATCCCGACCCGCCTGTTCGCCTTTTCCGACGACCGCGACGGGCTGCGCAAGGTGCCCGACAACATCCCCAACCGCGACATGGTGGCCACCCATCTCGGCAAGCCGCTGACCGCCATCCCCGATCCGTTCGGCACCGAGGCCAGCTTCGGCCATCACAACAATGCCCGCCTGCGCGGCTTTCTTGATTCCTTCGGCTTCGCCTACGAGTTCCAGAGCGCCACCGACTGGTACATCTCCGGCCGCTTCGACGCGGGGTGCCTGAAGGTGCTTGAGCATTACGACGAAATCCTGGAGGTCATGCTGCCGACGCTGGGCGAGGAGCGCCAGCGCACCTACAGCCCGATCCTGCCGATCTGCCCCATCAGCGGGCGCGTCCTGCAGGTGCCGGTGCTCGCCCACGACGCGGCGCGCGGCACCATTCTGTACCAGGGCGAGGACGGTGCCGCGGTCGAGACGCCGGTCACCGGCGGACGGGTCAAGCTGCAATGGAAAGCCGACTGGGCCATGCGCTGGTACGTGCTCGGCGTCGATTACGAGATGTCGGGCAAGGACCTCATCCCCAGCTACCAACTGGCCAGCCGCATTTGCCGCATCCTCGGCGGCGAGCCGCCGATGAATCTGAGTTACGAACTGTTCCTCGACGAAAAGGGCCAGAAGATCTCGAAGTCGAAGGGCAACGGTCTGGCGGTCGAGGACTGGCTGCGCTATGCGCCGCCGGAAAGCCTGGCGTTGTTCATGTATCAGAAGCCGAAGGCGGCCAAGCGGCTCTATTTCGACGTCATCCCGCGCACCGTCGACGAGTATCTGACCTTCCTCGACAAGTTCCCGCAGGAAGATCCCGGCCGCCAGCTCAACAACCCGGTGTGGCACATCCATCACGGCCAGCCGCCCAAGGCGGAAGCCGGGCTGACCTTCACCATCCTGCTCAACCTGGCCTCGGTCTGCCATGCCGAGGATCGCGCCGTGCTGTGGCATTTCATCAGCCGCTATGTGCCAGGCGCCACGCCGGACAACGCGCCGATCCTCGACCGGCTGGTCGACTACGCCGTCACCTACTACCGCGATTTCGTCAAGCCGGCGAAGCACTATCGCCTTCCGTCGGACGGCGAGGCGGAAGCGCTGGCCGATCTGGCGCAACGCCTGGCCGACCTGCCGCCCGACGCCACGGCCGAGACCATCCAGACCGTCGTCTACGAAGTCGGCAAGCGCCCCGCCGTCTTCCCCGAGTTGAAGGCGTGGTTCCAGGCGCTCTATGAAATCCTGCTCGGCCAGACCGATGGGCCGCGCATGGGGTCGTTCATCGCGCTTTATGGCCGGGCGGAAACCATCGCGCTGATCCACCGCGCCTTGGCCGGCGAGGATCTGGCGGGATGACCGGCAGCTTCGTCAAGCCGTTGGACAATCTGCCCTGCCACCGGCTCGATCTCGGGCCGGACGTGCCGCTGCCGCTCGATTGCGGCGTGGCGTTGAGCCCGCTGACCATCGCCTATCAGACCTATGGCCGACTCAACGCCGACAAAAGCAACGCCATCCTCATCGGCCACGCGCTGACCGGCGACCAGTTCGTCGCCGACACCCACCCGGTGACCGGCAAGCCGGGCTGGTGGAGCGCCCTGGTCGGGCCGGGCCGGGTGCTCGATACCGACCGCTTCTTCCTGATCTGCGCCAATGTGCTGGGCGGCTGCATGGGCACCACCGGCCCGGCCGACATCAATCCGGCGACCGGCAAGCCATGGGGTCTCGAATTTCCGGTGATCACCATCGCCGACATGGTGCGCGCCCAGCTTCGCCTGATCGATCATCTGGGCATCGACCAGTTGTTCTGCGTCATCGGCGGCTCGATGGGCGGCATGCAGGTGCTGGAATGGGCGGCGCGCTACCCCGAGCGGGTGTTCGCCGCCGTTCCCATCGCCGCCTCGGCGCGGCATTCGGCGCAGAACATCGCCTTCGCCGAAGTCGGCCGCCAGGCCATCATCGCCGATCCCGACTGGTGCGACGGCGCCTATGCCCTGGAGGGCAAGAGCCCGCAGCGCGGCCTGGCGGTCGCCCGCATGGCGGCCCACATCACCTATTTGTCGGAAACCGCGCTGCACCGCAAATTCGGACGCAATCTGCAGGGCCGCACCCTGACCTACGGCTTCGACGCCGATTTCCAGGTGGAGAGCTATCTGCGTCACCAGGGCAGCAGTTTCGTCGAGCGCTTCGACGCCAACTCCTACCTCTATGTGACGCGGGCGATGGATTATTTCGATCTGGCGGCCGATTACGGCGGCGTGCTGGCGCATGCCTTTCGCGGCACCCGGGTGCGCTTCTGCGTCATCTCGTTCTCCAGCGACTGGCTGTTCCCGACGGCGGAAAGCCGCGCCGTGGTCAAGGCGCTGAACGCCGTGGCGGCCAATGTCAGCTTCGTCGAAGTCGAATCGGACAAGGGCCACGACGCTTTCCTGCTCGACGAGCCGGATTTCCACGCCACCTTGTCCGGCTTCCTCGCCGGCGCCGCCGACCATCGCGGCCTGGAGAAAAAGGCGCCATGAGCGAGCCCGCCACCGATGGCCGCCTGATGCGCGTCGATCTGCGCCTCATCGCCGACATGGTAGAGCCGCACACCCGTGTTCTCGACATCGGCTGCGGCGAAGGCGAGCTTCTCGACCATCTCAACCAGACCAAGCTGGTCGACGGTCGCGGCATCGAGCTGTCGATGGCCGGGGTGCGCTCGGCGGTCGCCCAGGGCATGTCGGTGATCCAGGGCGACGCCGACACCGACCTCAAGGACTATCCCTCGGGCGCCTTCGATTACGTCATCCTGAGCCAGACCTTGCAGGCGACGCGCGACCCCAAGGGGGTGCTCACCCACATGCTGCGCATCGGGCGGCGCGCCATCGTCTCCTTCCCCAATTTCGGCCATTGGCGGGTGCGCTGGTCGCTGCTGCGGCACGGCCGCATGCCGAACACCGAGAACCTGTCCTACCAGTGGTACGACACCCCCAACATTCATTTATGCACCATCCTCGACTTCACCGATTTGTGCCGCTCGCTCGGCATCACGGTGGAGCGCGCCGTCTCGCTCGACGCCGAGGGACGGGTGCGTTACGACGCCGGCGGTCTGCTGGCCAATTGGCTGGGGGAACAGGCGGTGTTCCTGCTGAAACGCGGCTAGCCCTGTTCGAGTTCCGTATCCCAGTACAGGAAGTCCCGCCAGCTCTCATGCAGATAGTTGGGCGGGAAGGCGCGGCCGTGTTCCTGCAGGATGAAACTGGTCGGCTGGGCCGGGCGCACCAGCGGGAACATCTTGGCTTCGCGCGGCAGGCGGCTGCCCTTGAACAGATTGCACGGCGAGCAGGCGGTGACCACGTTCTCCCAGGTGGTGTGGCCGCCGCGCGAGCGCGGGATCACATGGTCGAAGGTAAGATCGTGGGTCGGCAAGGACTCGCCGCAATACTGACAGGTGAAGCGGTCGCGCAGGAAGACATTGAACCGGGTGAAAGCGGGGCGGCGCGCCGAGGGAATGTATTCCTTGAGCGAAATGACGCTGGGCAGCTTCATTTCCCAGCTCGGCGAGCGGACGACCCGGTTATAGACGGAAACCACGTTGACCCGTTCGGAAACAACTGCCTTGACCGCTTCCTGCCAAGGCCAAAGGGATAGCGGGAAATAGCTCAGCGGCCGGAAATCCGCATTCAGGACAAGGGCCGGGCAGCTCTCAAGCGCCAGTGACAACAACGGGCTCCCTGGGTGGCACCATTCACTAGATGTAGCGTATCTAACAGATTAACCTACTACGCAAGCATAACAGTTTGGTGAAAAGGCACGGCGCAAATCAGGGCGTGCGGCGGTGCCTCGTCGGCGTCCGCGGAGGGTGGCCGCGTCGGCCGGTGCTCGGGGGAAGTCCTAGCTCGAATTGGGTGCTATTGTCATCCGATGAATGACGTTGTTACACGCTTCGCCCCAAGTCCTACCGGTGCGTTGCATTTGGGTCACGCTTTTGCCGCGTTGTTTGCCCACGACGCCGCCCGTCGGGCCGGTGGCCGGTTTCTCCTTCGCTTCGAAGACATCGACCAGACCCGCGCCCGTCCCGCTTTCGTCGAATCGATCAAGGCGGATCTGGCCTGGCTCGGCCTGACCTGGGAGCGGCCGGTCCGCCACCAGTCGCGTCATTTCGACGACTATCGCGCCGCGCTCGACGCGCTGACGGTGCAAGGCCTGATCTATCCGTGTTTTTGCACGCGCGCCGACATCGCCCAATCGGCCGCCGCCGCGCACGGGCCGGACGGCCCGATCTATCCGGGGCTGTGCCGGCGTCTGCCGCCGGCGGAAGCCGCCCGCCGGCAGCAATCGGGCGAGCCTTTCGCCCTTCGCCTGCGCATGCGCGAAGCGATGGCGGCGAGCGGCCTGCTGACCTGGGAGGACGAAACCGCGGGGATCGTCGTCGCCAATCCCGGCCCGTTCGGCGACGTCGTGCTGGCCCGCCGGGACACGCCGACCAGCTATCACCTCGCCGTCACCGTCGACGACGCGATCCAGGGGGTGACGCTGGTGACGCGGGGCAGCGACCTGTTCGAATCCACCCATATCCACCGCCTGTTGCAGGCGCTCCTCAACCTGCCGGTGCCGCGCTGGCACCACCACCGCCTGCTCGTCGACGAGCAGGGCCGCCGCTTGGCCAAACGCGACCAGGCGCGCAGCTTGCACCAGTTGCGCGAGGACGGCGCGACCCCTGAGGACATTCGCCGGATGGTCGGGATATGAAGAGGTGATGCCGATGGCCCGGATGGCCGCGGATGGGCGCCGATCAGAATAAAATGGCCTTTCTGCGCTCAATCCTTAGCGCTTGGCCAAAGGGTGATGCCCGGCGACCAGCGCGGTCAGGCGGTCCTCCAGGATGTGCGTGTAGATCTGAGTGGTGGCGATGTCGGCGTGACCCAGCATCTGCTGGACGCTGCGCAGGTCGGCGCCGTGCGCCAGGAGGTGGCTGGCGAAGGAATGGCGCAGCACGTGCGGCGAAAGGCGGGACGGCGGCAGGCCGGCGCGGATGGCCAGTTGGGTCAGCAGTTTGGCGGCGCCGCTGCGGCTCAAATGGCCGCTGCGGCCGGGGCCGGGAAACAGCCAGCGGCTGGTTTTCGGCTGGCGGACGGCGAGCCAATCGGCGATGGCGCGCCGCGCCGGGGCGCCCAGGGGAACCATTCGCTCCTTGCCACCCTTGCCGCGCACCAGCAGGGTCGGGGTGCGGCGCTGAATGGCGGTGAACGGCAGTCCGACCAGCTCGGAGACGCGCATGCCGGTGGCGTAGAACATCTCGACCAGGGCGCGGGCGCGCGGCGCGGCTTTGGCGTCCAGACCGGCGGCGGCGGCGATCAGATCCATCACCTCGCGCTCCGACAAATGGCGCGGCAAGGGACGGCCAAGGCGCGGGCTGTCCAGGGTCAAGGTGGGATCGTCGGCCCGGTGGCCCTCGCGGAACAGGAACCGGTGAAACTGGCGAAGCGTCGAAAGCCGGCGCGCGGCGGTGCGCGGCGCCAGGCCGCGTTTGGCCATGTGACCGAGATAATCCTTGAGATCCTTGACCGCGGCCTGATGGACGGCCCGACCGCGCGGCGCCAGAAACGCCGAAAAATCGTCGAGATCGCGCCCATAGCCGTCGATGGTGGCCGGGCTGGCGCCCCGTTCCGCCACCATCATTTCGAGGAAATTCTCCTCAAAGGCCATTGGCGATGGCGGACTCCACCGCGATGGCGCGGGCATCCGCCGCCAGCCCGACGGCGCGCAGCCCGGCCAGCGCCGTCGACAGTTCCAGGGGGTCGATGTCGCGCAAATCGGCGAGTTCGATCAGCGTCAGCAGCGCCGTCTCGCCCCGCCGCTTGGCGTCGGCGGCCTGGCGAAGTTCGACGCGCAGCGCCGGCGCCGCCATCTTGGCGGCCAGCACCGGCGGGCCATCGGTCAAGCTCCACCAGGTTTCCACCGGCACCTTGTCGCCCGCCGCGGTCAGCAGCCCGAGCAGCACGGCGGTCCGCCGCCGGCCCGCCGCGTCGGTGGGCGCATTGGCCGGCGCCTGGCGCCAGTCGTCGAGCATCGACGGCGTCGGGCGCAGGGCGTCGCTGGCATCCGCCAGATGTTGCAGCGGCCACAGCACATAGGGGTGGTCGGTGGCGGCGGCGCTGTTCTGCGACACGTTGAGCCACGACTGCGCCGTCTCGGTCTCGCCGGCGGCGAACAAAGCGCGGGCGGCGGTATAGGCGAACCAGGCGAGTTCTGAATCCTGCGGCAGGGTGACCAGCTCGCGGGCATAGAGCCGGGCGACGGTGAAATAGGCCGGCAGGCCCTCCACCTGGGTCAGGGCGCGGGCGATGATGGTGGCTTTGGCCAACGGATCGAAGATCTGTTCGACAGCGCGGTACATCAGGGCGCGGCCGCGCGGCGTGCCCCTGGCATCCTTGGCGCCGGCACCGGGCAGGGCGATGGCGGCGAGCTGGTCGGGGGTGGCGGGCACCTGCTCGTAGGTGTCACGCAGCACGTCGACACCGACCGCGCCGGCCGCCTCGCCCTTTTCCGCCACCAGCAGGCGGGTGTCGAGGCTGGCGTTGGGCAGGGTGGCGATGACCCGCCACAGCGCCGGCGCCGGGGTGGCCGCCGCCGTGTCGGGCAGCGGCGTCTTGGTCGTCCGCAACATGGCCAGCGACAGCGCGGTAAACGGTCCCGGCATGGCCTGCTTGGTCACGCCGATGCCGCGCATGGCGTCGGCGAGGGCGAAGAAGGTCGGGTCGGCGAGTTTCTGGTCGCGCAGCAGATCGAGCGTCAGGCCGGCCTCGTTGACCTTGCCGGCGCTGATCTGGCAGAACGCCAGAAGCTGGGTGGCGTAGACGTCGTTGCTGTTGATCGTCTGCAGGGCGGCGCCCTCGGCGCAGGCGGTGGCGATGTCGTTCACCACCAGCGCGACATCGGCGTGCAGGTGGCGCAAATCGGCGGTCCACGCCGATTGCGGGACACTGCCCAGCAACTGGTTCAGCCCGTCGATCTCGCCCAGCGCCCACAATCTGTTGGCGCGCAGCAGAAGCAGCGGCTGGCCAGCCGTCTCGCCGGCCGGCACGCTCGCCGACGACAGCAGCAGGCGGCGCTCCAGGCCAAGCAGACTGTGCCACGTCGTCGGCGCCGGCAGCATCGGCAGCACCTTGGAGACCACCGCCATCGAACTTCCCGACCACATGTCGGCGCCCAACCCGCCGGCCGACGGGCCAAGAATTCCCAGCGCATTGGGATCGGGGGCGGCCAACTCGGCGACCGCCACCGTCTGGGCGGGGGCGATCTGAGCCAGTCCGTCGCCGGCGGCAAGGCCGGCGAACAGAAGGGCGGCAACGGCGAGCGATTTAGGGGACAGCACGTTCATGGGGGCGGAGCCTCGGACCGATGATAAAAAACGGCGCCTGACGGCGGCGCTTGCAGCGCGCATACACCCCGGCGGGAATGTGGTAGGGTGGAATCATGATGACTAAGCGGGAACTCTATCGGTACGCCGGGCGGACTGCAACGGCCCCGTTTCCCTGCCCGGGGAGCAGAATTCGTTCATGGTGAGCGACGAAGGTATGCCGCCGCGCACCGTCGTGCTGATCGGTCTCATGGGCGCTGGCAAAAGTTGCGTCGGGCGGCGCCTGGCGCATCGCTTCGCCCTTCCCTTCATCGACGCCGACCAGGAGATCGAAGCGGCGGCCGGCTGCTCGATCACCGAGATTTTCGAGCGCTTCGGCGAGGCCGGCTTCCGCGAGGGCGAGCGCCGGGTCATGGAGCGGCTGCTCAACGGACCGCGCTGCATCCTGGCCACCGGCGGCGGCGCCTTCATCGAGCCCAGCACGCGCCGGCTGGTCGGGCAAAAGGCGATTTCGGTGTGGCTCAAGGCCGACCTCGATCTACTGGTCAAGCGCACCGCCGGCCGCGATCACCGGCCGTTGTTGAACGGCGGCGAGCCGCGCCAGGTGTTGGCCGGGTTGATGGAACGGCGCTACCCGATCTATGCGGAGGCCGACATCATCGTCGAAACCCTCGACCATCCGCCGGAAATGACGGTTCAGGCGGTGTGCGACGCCTTGACCCGCTATTTCGCCCAGCCGAAGGTGTGCCGAGCCGCTTCGCCATGATTGAAACCCTGCGCCTCGATCTGGGGCCCCGCTCTTACGACATTCAGGTCGGCTCCGGCTTGCTCGCCGACGCCGGATCGTTAATGCGGCCGCTGCTGGCGGCGCCGCGCGTTTTCGTCGTCACCGACCGCAATGTCGAGCGGCTGCATCTGGCCCGCTTGTCGGCGTCGCTCGATGCCGCCGGCTTGGCGCATCCGACCATCGTCGTCGAGCCGGGCGAGCGGGCCAAGAGTTTCCAACAACTGGAACAGCTGCTCGAACAATTGCTCGCCGCCGGCTGCGAACGCTCGACCACGCTCGTCGCGTTCGGCGGCGGCGTCATCGGCGACCTGGTCGGTTTCGCCGCCAGCATCCTGCTGCGCGGCGTGCCCTTCATCCAAATCCCGACCACCCTGCTCGCCCAGGTCGACAGCTCGGTCGGCGGCAAGACCGGGATCAATTCCACCACCGGCAAGAATCTCGTCGGCAGTTTCCACCAGCCGCGCCTGGTCCTCGCCGACATCGACATGCTGGGTACGCTCGATGCCCGCGATTTGCGTTCGGGCTATGCCGAGGTGGTGAAATACGGGCTGATCGACGATCCCGGCTTTTTCGCCTGGCTGGAGGCGCACGCCGCGGCGCTGCTCGCCGGCGACCAGACGGCCAGGCGGCATGCCGTGCTCACCAGCTGCGCCGCCAAGGCGCGCATCGTCGGGGCCGACGAGCGTGAAGGCGGCGTGCGCGCCCTGCTCAATCTCGGCCACACCTTCGCCCACGCGCTGGAGGCGGAAACCGGCTATGGCGACGCCTTGCGCCACGGCGAGGCGGTATCGATCGGCCTGGTGCTGGCCTTCGCCGTGTCGGCCCGTCTCGGCCTGTGTCCGGCGGACGATGTCGGGCGCCTCCGCCGCCATCTCGAATCGATCGCCATGCCGGTTGCCCTGCCCGCGCTGCCCGGCGTGCGGTGGACGGTCGAGGGCATCGAACGGCATTTCGTCCATGACAAGAAGGTCAAGGACGGGCGGGTCGCCTTCGTCCTGGCGCGCGGCATCGGCCAGGCGTTTCAGGCGCGCGAGGTGCCCGCCGACATGGTGCGGGCGGTGTTGGAGGACGCCGTCGCCGCGACGGCGCATGGGGGAACGGCATCATGATCGATGTCATCATCATCCTGCTTCTGTTGTTGATGCTGTATTTCTTTTCGAGCGCCGAGACGGCGTTGACCGGCGTTTCCAAGCCGCTGATGCACCAGCTCGAACTGGATGGAAGCCGGGCCGCCGCCCTGGTCAACCGGCTGCAGGAGCGCAGCGACCGCCTGCTCGGCTCGATCCTGCTCGGCAACACCCTGGCCCAGATCCTCGCCTCGTCGATGGCCACCTCGCTGGCCATCACCTGGTTCGGCGACGCCGGCATCGCTTACGGCGCCGTGCTGATGACCGTGCTGGTGCTGGTCTTTTGCGAAATCCTGCCGAAGACGGTGGCGCTCAATCATGCCAACACCCTGGCGCCGACCTTGGCGCCGGCGATGCGCCTGGTCACCTTCGTTTTCGGTCCGCCGGTGATGGGGGTTCAGGCGCTGGTCACCGTGCTCTTCCATCTGGTCGGCGTCAGGACCGACGGCGAAGCCAACCACGAGGCCAACCGCGCCGAGCTGCGCGGCGCCATCGAAATCCACACGACGGAGGGCGAGGAGCGCAAGGAAGGCAAGATGCTGAGCTCCATCCTCGATCTCGCCGACGTCGAAGTGTGGGAAGTGATGACGCACCGCAAGAACCTGACCACCATCGACGCCGGTCAACCGGTGACCGCCATCCTCGAGGAGGTGACGTCCAGCGCCTATTCGCGCATCCCGCTGTGGCGCGGCACGCCGGACAACATTGTCGGCATCCTGCGCTCCAAGGAGTTGTTGCGCGCCGTGCGCGCCAGCGAAGGCGCCATCGACACCCTCGACGTCGCCGCCCTGGCGGCGCCGCCCTGGTTCATCCCCGAATCCACCACCCTGTTCGACCAGCTTCAGGAATTCCGCCGGCGGCGCGAACATTTCGCCATCGTCGTCGATGAATATGGCGCGCTCGAGGGCGTGGTGACGCTCGAGGATATTATCGAGGAGATCGTCGGCGATATCGACGACGAGCACGACGTCGCGGTGGTCGGCGTGCGGCCGCAGCCGGACGGCAGCTATCTGGTCAACGGCGACGTCACCTTGCGCGACCTCAACCGCGAATATGACTGGCGCCTGCCCGACGCCGACGCCTCCACCATCGCCGGCCTGCTGATGCATGAATCGCGAATGATCCCCGAACAGGGCCAGACCTTCCGCTTTTACGGCTTCCGGTTCGAGGTGGTGCACCGGGTGCGAAACCACATTTCGCAAATCCGCATCACGCCGCCGAAGGAAGAGGACGACGGTTAGACCGACTTTCGATCATATTGAATCGTTTGTCTTTTTCGTTATCCCAAGGCTTGGCTGGGGAATCCAGGTGCTGAAGGATTATCCGGGCTGAAGGACCGCGACGCGACCGGCCGTTTTCGGAACCGCGGGATATTCGGCATGCTGGCCGCGCATACGAACCATTTACCCGATGCGACCGGTCGCCGGAGCATGGTCTCCGCCAGCCTCGGACGAAATATTCCCGCGCCGATTGTATTGGCGTGGTCCAAGTATCTGACATCAAGATTGACGGGAATACGGCGTAGCCGTATATTTGCCGCGTGGAATACGAATGGGACCATGAAAAGGACGCCGAGAACCGGAGCAAGCACTGTCTGGCGCTGGCGGACGGAATTCCCGCTCTCGAAGATCCAAATGCTGAGTCCTGGATTGATGATCGGTTCGATTACGGTGAGGAAAGAATCGTCACCCTCGGTTGCACCAAAGCCAGAATCTTGCTTGTTGTGACCACAGAACCGACCGAGGAACTTATCAGGATAATCTCCGTCAGGAGAGCAGAGAAACATGAAGAACGCTGGTATTACGAGGGTCACTCATAGTCCGGGCGAACCGCCGGTTCCAACGGAAACGGATTGGTCGTCGGTTGACGCGATGACCGGTGCCGAAATTCATGCCGCAGCTCTCAGCGACGCTGATGCGCGGCCACTGCCCGTCTCGGATACCGGCGGCATGACGAAGCTTGTCAACATTAAGAAGTTGCGCGAGCGTCTTGGATTGACCCAGGAATCGTTCGCCGCAACCTATCGAATTCCTGTCGGAACGTTACGCGATTGGGAACAACGGCGTAAGCGTCCGGACGCCCCCGCGCGGGCTTATCTGACGATTATAGCGACGAACCCAGCAGCGGTGGCCGCCATGCTGAACGAGGCCGCCTGACTCACGCGTTGTGCAAATGCACTCCGACCAAATTTCAGTGGGTGACATGCGGAAAGACGATTTCGATAAATTGATGGCCGGTGCCGAAGATGCTTTGGCTTATGCCCAAGGCGACAGGAACCGCGGTGTCGCCCATTCCGTCTCGGCAGTCGATGTCGCGGCAATCCGCAAGAAACTCGATCTCAGTCAGGCGCAGTTCGTCGATAAAGTGCAAATAAGGCGTCTCAGCATACTTCCGCTCCTGGCAGATGAATTATCCGGGTTGAAGGACCGCGGCACGACCGGCCGCTTTCGGACTTGCCGGAGATTCGACATACGGGCCGCGTATACGAAGTATTGACCCGATCTGGTCATGCGGCGGCATGCTGTTTCAGACGACGAAATGACAACAGTCTCTATCATTGGTTGCTGGAGGTCTTGTTGCTTTCCGTTCCGATTCGATCAAAGCCATGCTATTATCTTACGTTTTGTTGATCGATCGGAGAAACGTAATGCCTGCGAAGGTCACGGCGAGACTGTCCAGTAAATTCCAGATTTCCATACCCAAGGCTGTGCGCGCGGCGCGGCATTGGCAGGCTGGCCAGGAGTTCGCCTTCATTCCCAAAGGAGAGGGCGTGCTTCTCGTGCCGGTTCCCAAATTTGAGGAACTTGCGGGGCTGGCGCACGGCGCCAATTCGGAGGGCTACCGGGATCGAACGGACCGCGTCTGATGTTGCTGGTGGATACCTCAGCCTGGATCGAATGGCTCATCGGTTCACCCGTTGGCAGCCTCGTGGCAAGCGATCTCCCCGCGCGTGATCAATGGCTCGTGCCAACCATCGTGCAACTCGAGTTGGCAACGTGGCTGACACGAGAGATTGGCGAAGAAAAGGCTGATCAAGTGATCGCGTTTACCGAAACCTGCATCGTCGTCGATCTCGATACTTCAATTGCGTTGTCCGCGGCAGAGCTATGTTCCCGGTATGGGCTCGCAACAGCGGATGCGATCGTCTATGCGACGGCCCTGGCCATTGGTGCCGGGCTATTGACCTGTGACCGGCATTTCGAGGGGCTGTCTGGTGTTCAGTTTGTGCCCAAATCGAATGGGTAGTTTTGACCCAAAGGCGAAGGTCATTTATCGCACCGCGCCGTAGATCATTACACCGTCATCCCCGCGCAGGCGGGGATCCATGTGCCGCCAGAAACAGATAGAAATTCAATGATTTAACCCAGTTGACCCGACCACTGGATCCCCGCCTTCGCGGGGATGACGTGACAGACTCTGTCACCGACTGAAGACCATAGGAAACGCGTTTTGACGGGTGGCCCCCCGCACCTGGCCCGCGGATCGCGCTCCTGGCTGATGAATTGTCCGGGCTAAGGACCGCGACCCGACCGGCTGTGCAAATGCTCCGTCCCAATTTCATTCCCAATTTCATTCCGAGAGCAGTTCGACCGAAGGAAATCGCCCGCGCCCGGTCGTGTCCCACCGAGTGGTGTAGGAGCTGTGGGTAAGTAGCCGACCGCAGGGACCGTCACGAGTCAGGCGGCGGGCGGCTACTTATCCAT
>Ga0181520_10007859_pt1 | contig 15447 bp, 12 predicted proteins | sample PEATcosm2014_Bin_29_FD_132451 | JGI IMG/M metagenome (GOLD analysis project Ga0181520, IMG submission 132451) | Peatland microbial communities from MTU Mesocosm Facility, Houghton, MI, USA - PEATcosm2014_Bin02_30_metaG | ecosystem: Environmental > Terrestrial > Soil > Wetlands > Peat | place...
TCAAAATTCTCCGCCCGCAGGCGAACCGTGTAAACTCCCGCCCCCTCATGGCCGTCGTGACAATCCCACGCAGCGGCATAATGGCCCGCCGGATACATCCCGTTCACCAGCTGCTTCACGAGGTTCCCCCGCAGGTCGTACACCCCGATATCGAGGGCATGCTGCGTTACGCCCGCGATCGCCGGAACATCGAACGCTATGCGCACCGATCCCCGAAACGGGTTCGGGTACACCCCGGTGAGATTGTACTCCCTTATGAGCGCACCCTCCGAAACCGCGAGCGTCCCGAGGAAAATGCCCTGCGGAGCGTAGCGGACAACGCCGCCGTCGCTGGCCTGGAACGCCGCCGGAAACTCTCCCTGCGCATTCCACAGCCTGAATGTGATCGGTTCCATGGCGCGCAAACCGTCTTTCCGCCCGGTCTGCGTGTTTTGTCCCCAGACCGGGAAGGCCGCCATCCCATGGAGCACCGTTCCCGACCCGACCGGATTGCCGCCGGCATCGAACGCGCCGATTTCGCAACTGTCGGAAGCCGCCATCGTGCCGACGGTCACCCGGGTGACGAGCACCGAGGCATTGCTGCCGGTATTGGCATGCTTCGCAAAATGCCGGGACCGCGGCAGCCGGAGCAGCGTGCCCGCGTTTGCCCGCCGCTTTGCAACGCCGGAGTCGGCATAGGTGAACGTCGCCGGACTCTTCATGTAGACGAAGTATCCCTGGCCGACGAGGAGCGAGTCGATTTCGTCGATACCGTAATCGGGCCAGTAAATTTCGCCGTCGTTGTCCTTCACCAGCATGACCTGAGAAACGATGCCGGAAAGCGCATCCGCAACCGGCAGATCGGTTTGCGGCAGGTATCCCAGCAGGCTCCATCCCACAGGCAGAACGATCGGCGTGGAAAACGCCGGAACAACCAGGCCGACCAGCGGGATCGTGTCCGTCGAGTCGCTATACACCTGGCAGCCGACCCCGGTCTGCATCACGATCGAATCGTCGATCCCGAGCGTGGGCATATAGACCCCGCCCGAAAGCGTCTTCACCAGGATAAAGTTGTGTCGGTTCGCTATCGAAGCCGAATCGCCGAATACCGCCGCCGCGCTGGAATCCACGGGCCGGATGTTCAGCGAAACAATGTTCCAGCCCGCCTCGACGGGCAGGGCTGCGTTTACCAGCGTGGTGAAGCTCCAGGTCGTGGACCAGGCACTCGGTCCGCCGGGGTTTTCCGCGCTCACCCGCCAGTAGCAGGTAACATTGTTCCCGAGACCGGATAGCGACACCGATGTCGCCGATATCCCCGAGTCATCGACCGCGAAGGTGCCGAAGGTGCTGTCGGTCGATGCCTGTACCGAATAGGTCGAGGCGCCCGCCGACGAGCTCCAGTCGAGGCTCAAGGCTGCCGGCAGAGCTCCCGAGCCGCTTACCGGCGAGGAGAGCAGCGGGACCGACGGCAGGGGAACCTGCGCCGTCAGGCCCGACAGGGCATAGATGGCGCCGGGATTAAAGATCGGGTGCCCCTTCGAAAAGGTTACCGCGGCGGGGGCCTCAATCTGCGCGGTGTGGCGCCACACCCTGAAGTAAATAGAGTCGCCGCCATTCAATCCGTCCGGAACCCGTGAAAAGGGATCCTGTCCGACGACATTGACATTTTTATTATGAACGCTGTCCCATACCGTGCCGCCGACGCAGAGCCCCGCTTTGCTGAAAGCGCCGACTTCGTCATAGGCGCCCAGCGGAGCGCCGTCGAAGGTCGGATCGATGGTTTTCAGCATTTCGATCGACATGGTTGCACTGGAAGCGGTATCGTAGACAAAATGAACGGTGGTAAAGCTCCACCATGCCGACCAGACGCCCGGACCGGCCGAATCGGACGCCTGCACCCGCCAGTAATAGGTCGTAGAGGGGGAAAGATTACTCAGCAGCGCCGTCGTCTGACTCCCGGTCTGGCCGAATGCCGTCGTCCCGAAAGCGGAAGCCGTGGCTACCTGCACCGTATAGGAGGTCGCCTGGAAGGCCGTATCCCATGAGAGTCCCTGAAGAATCGGCTCCCCGGCGATGCCGTTTACAGGAGAGGAAAGAGCCGGTACGCCGGGAGCGGTAACCGCAATGCCGCGAACGGCGAGGGCCAGAATCAACGTTCCCGCATGGAACATCCATTTAACGGCAAATTCGGGAGTTTTTATACCTCGAACCCTTCCCCGGAAACGATAACCGCAATAATATCGCCATTATCATAGCATAGCCCGCAATTTTTAACCAATAAATACTCTTCATCCCCTCTTACGGCCGCCCCTGAGCCTAAAATGGATTTCACCCTGTTTGGATGCAAGCTGTTTCGCTGGAATCTTGAGTACCTGAAGAGATCTGCAACGGGCTCCGGCCGTTGGATTACCGGCACCGGCGAAAGGGATCACACCGATCCATAGCGGGTCGGATCCTTAATTCCCGCCTCGATAAAGCCCCGCCTCCGGATGAGGCAGCTGTCGCAGGCCCCGCAGGCGAGGCCGTCGTGAGTCGGGTCGTAGCAGGAGTGGGTAAGGCCGTAGTCGAGGAGAAGGGCGTAACCCGTCCGGATGATATCGGCCTTGGTCAGGTCGATGAGGGGAGTATGAATAGTCAATTTCCGCCCCTCGATGGCCGCTTTGGTCGCGAGGTTGGCCATGCGTTCGAAGGCGGCGATGAACTCCGGCCTGCAATCGGGGTAGCCGGAGTAGTCGATCGCATTCACGCCGATGAAGAGATCGGTGATTCCCAGTACCTCGGCCCAGCCGAGCGCATAGGAAAGGAAGATGGTGTTGCGGGCCGGCACATAGGTCGATGGAATTCCAGTAGCGGCCGAGAGGTCGCGATTCTTCGGAACCTCAAGGGAAGAGGTGAGAGAGCTGCCGCCGAATGCGCGGAGATCGATCGTTACGATCCGGTGTTCCCTTACCCCGATCGCGTCGGCCACCCGGCGAGCCGCTTCGAGCTCCACCTGGTGACGCTGCCCGTAGGAGAAGCTCATCGCATAGAGCCCGTACCCCTCACGCTTCGCTATTGCGGCACAGGTCGCGGAATCGATGCCGCCGCTGAGAAGAACGATGCAATCGTTTACCATAGATATCGTCATACCCCCCGTCGATCACCCCAGATAAACTTATGCAGCTGGAGCCCCAGCCGCACCGGCGCATTCTCCCCGATGATCCACTCGGCAAGATCCTGCGGTTTGAGCAGCGTAATGTTCGGCGAGAAGAGCACGGTCACGATTTCCTGGAGAGCCTCGCGGTAAACAATAGCGAGGGCCCAGTGAAAATCGTTTTTGTCCGAGATGACGAACTTGCACTCGTCGGCAGCGGCCAGGCGGCTGAAATTCTTTTCAAGGAAGGTCCCCCCGTGTCCGCTCGACGGACATTTGATGTCGACGATCCTGATGACGGGCGGCGGGATGGCGCCTATATCCTTCGTCCCGTTCGTTTCCACAAGCACGGTATACCCCAGGTCGAGAAAACGGCTGCAGAGCGCCGACGTTTCGGCCTGAAGCAGGGGCTCGCCGCCGGTGATTTCGACGAGGTGGGTCCGGTGCGTCCGGACCTCGTCGACGATCTCCCCGACCGACCGGGGCTCACCCTCGGTCTGCGCATACCCGGTATCGCAGTAGGCGCAGCGCAGGTTGCAGCCCGCAAGTCGTACAAACGAACACACCCTGCCCGCATGGGTCGATTCACCCTGGATGCTCTTGAAGATTTCGCAGACCTGCATCGTGCTACCTGCTGTAGGCGGCGCAGCTGCCCGGCGTTTCGTACACTTCGACCTTCGACACCTTCCCGTTCCACTCCGTGAGTGCCTCTTCGAGCTTCTCGAAAATATAGCGGGCGATATTCTCGGAGGAGGGGTTAATCCCAAGCGGATCGAGGACGAGGTTGAGGTCGCTGTGGTCGAACGCGCCCAGAATGAGGCGCAGATGCGCCTTGAGTACCCTGAAGTCGATGCCCAGACCCGCGACATCGAGGGTTTCGCACTGCACCTTCGCGCGGACCAGCCAGTTGTGGCCGTGGAGCTTTTCGCAGGGCCCTTGGTAGTTCCTCAGCCGGTGCGCGGCGGAGAAGGTGGATTCGACGGAAATTTCGTACATATTTTTTTTACCCTTGCTTTCGATTGAAACCTTTGGCCTCACCCCCGACCTCACCCCGGCGCGAAACGCGCCACCCCGCTCCCGCAGGAGAGGGGATTAAACATGGTAAAAAGGGGGTGATCGGTGGAGAGCGATGGTAATAAATTTACACGATGTCCCCGGCCGTATCTAACCATCGGATCAGGCATACGGCATCGTCGGCAACGTCGGTCCGATTATGCTTCCGGATATGCGCAACCATCTGTCCCGTATTTTTCGGGGCGATTCCCTTTTCAGATAGTTTCTCTTCGGCCCTGGCTTTGGAAAAGCCTTCCGTCCCTCTCTCGCCGGAAAAAGCGAGGACCCAGCCTTCGATGGCAGGCCGCGCACAGCCGCCGATTATTTTGACCGATGGATATTCAGCGGATGCCCGGACAATGCCGCTTTCGATATCGCGTTTCCGGTTTCTATTATAGTCGCTATCCCCATCGATATCGCGGGTAAAAGCGAGAACGTCACAGCCATTCGTTTTCGCTAACATGCAGGCACCCCGAACGGTTTGTTCCTCAGGCTTTAAATGGACGCCCGTTCTGTATCTTCGGATCGGCTTTACCGCTGAATCTCCACGGATCGATTTCCACCGCCGAGCCCCTTTTATTTCCCACCCTGTCGATTTCACTTTTTCTAACAATGTTTTGAGCACACCGGGAGAACCGTCGTCCTGATAAGCCGGCTCATTGGACCAGCTCCCGAGCTCGCAAGACCCCTCTCCGGCCAGGAAAACACGTTTTGCCGAAGGCGTAGAAGATTCGGGCGAGCTCATTCTTTACCGGTCCGTAATTCCATCTCATTGATTCCATCTGCATAACTCAGCCATAATTCACCGAGCGCATAAACCTGCGACCGATCCTTGAAATTCGATGTCTCGGCGATCGGCATTGCCTGGGTGCCCTTTTCATCGTCCCGCCAAAGAATCGTGACTTCCTCGGGCTCCATCTCGTTGATGACCAGCGGGCTGTGGGTGGCAATGAGGACCTGCGTAGTTTTGGAGAGCTCGCGGATAATCGACATTATTTCTTTTATGCGGGAGGGATGGAGGCCGTTTTCGGGTTCTTCGATGAGGAGGATGGAGGCAGGTTCGAGGTATTGGAGAGCAGAAAATGCAATATAATACAACATGCCCTCGCTTATAAAATTCGATGAAACCGTGCTACCGTTTTTCAAAATGATCTCCATCGTTTTGACGATTTTTTTTGCTCCTTCAACCGGGTTGCCCTTTGGCCCACGTTCGAATAGATCATAATCTATAACTTCAATGTTTTTTAAATTAAAGGAGTCTGTTGAGGGAAACAATTTACGTATGTTATCGCGAATAGAAATATATCCATCAATATTTCTATTCATCAAAGAGTCCAGGACACTTGCAAGGCCAAAACCCTTTTCTTTAAAATTTATTGGTTTAGATGAAGGGTAAATATCCCCTGGTTTTCGTAGAGAATCGGGATCCAATCGAACCATTCTGGGTAGTTTCGCCGTTACCTCTGCAAACCTAAGCAAATCTAAAATAATATTGTTTGGATCCCACACTGAACGTTCTAATTTTTCATAACCAGGTTTGATTAAATGAATACCCTTGCGTAAATAAATTTCGCCTGCCTTTTTTCCTAAAAACATCCATTGATCCCTCACATTGTTCTTTGTTAACAATAATTCATATTTGAATTGCGTTTCAGGATCGATAGTGGAAAAAAATGAAATATTGGCATTATCATGCAAACCTGGATGGAATGGCCGACATTTTTGTTCTTGATCATATTCCGGAAATCCTCCATAAAACCTATCCGCCAATAGCTGCATCCCCGTCCTCACCGCCCGCAGCAGCGTACTCTTCCCCGCATCGTTCGGCCCGATCACCGCATGCAGCGGTGTCAGTTTCATGTCCAGATCTTTAATGCATCCGAAGTTCTGTACCTTAACGCTTTTGATTTCCATCAGTTTTTCCATATTGCTCCTTCAGGGTATTCGCCGTGCGCCTCTATAGCCGTGAACTACTCGGCATACAACGCAACCGAAAGCCCGAATCAAAGTCCGGCCCGACCGGTAAATATAATCAATATATGCCTGATTTTAAACAAAATAAATTCAAATCCCCCGGCGAGGCACAATCTCGTCCCGGTCATTCTTATAATATTGATCGGCCATGACGTATATTTTTATGAATTGTAAAATGAAATCAAGCGCCGAAACCTCCGATACTCGCCTCATCTACCGCGTCCTCGACGCCAACCTCAACCGGCTGCGCGAGGCGCTGCGGGTCATCGAGGAGTATTACCGGTTTATCGACGACCGGCCCGAAACGTGCGCTACGCTGAAAACCCTCCGCCACCGGCTGGTCGGGATCGAAGCCGCCGTCGGCCGCGCCGAACTTCTTGCCAACCGCGACGCAACGACCGATTGTTTCGCCGGGGTGAACCGGCCCGAGGAGCTCGACCGCACCGGCCTCGATGCGCTGCTCGCCGCAAACTTTAAACGCGGCCAGGAGGCGAGCCGGGTCATCGAAGAGTACGCTAAAATGATCGCCCCGCCCGCGGGCGCACAGCTTTCTGAAACTGCCAAGAGCCTGCGGTTCGCCCTCTATACCTCAGAAAAGGATCTGCTCGGTGGCAAAGGATAAGGAAGAGCGCGCAAAAAAAGCCTCGGAACGGAAAGCAGTCATCATCCGCGAAATATGGGGCATCGTGTTCCTTGCACTGGCAATGCTCGTGCTGATCGGCCTCGTCTCCCACTTCATGAGCCGGGGTAAACCGGAAGCTAACATCCTCGGACCCTACCTGGGCCGAGCTCTTGCGGAGGGTCTGCTCTTCCTCTTCGGCACGGTCCCCGTGTTCTTTTTTCCCGGGGTTATCGGCTACATCGGGCTGACCCGGCTGCGTGACAATCATCCTAACTTCAAGAATATCATGCTTTATTCCGGCCTCATGCTCGAACTCTGTGTTCTATTGGCCGTTTCGAGGCTCGATAAGCTGCTCGATCATGGATGGTCGGACATCGGCTCCGCGGCTAACGATAATCTGGTTGGATCCACCATAATGAAACTCATCGGGCCGCTCTTCGATCATCATCGTTTCGGCCCCTTCTTCATCTTCGGGATCGGATTCGCCCTCACCGCGCTCTACTGCCTCCGGATCTCGCCCTTAGCGGCGGCAAAAGCGCTCTTCGCCGGCGGCAAAAAGTTCTTTGCCCTCCTCGTGCCGTTCTTTGTCATGAAGAGGACTGAGCCGGAAATCGCCGATACGCCGCCGTCAGACGAACCGGTTGCTGCGATCAAGGAGCCCACGACGCGTCGCCAGGTGGTCAAACTACCGGCCGATGAACCGCCGTTCGAGGTCAAGGCGCCCGCTCCCGAGCCGCCGGCGCCGAAAACTGAGGAGTCGCTCGACCCGGCCGAAGCGGCGCTCCGCCGGCAATTCGATGACGAACTCGCCGCATTCAGGGCAAAGAAGCGCGAGCCGATCAAGATCATGACCGTCGAAACGAGCGAAGTCGAGGCGGAGGAGGAGCCGGAGATCGATACCGTGCGGTTCCGGGACAAGGGCGAGCCGAAGGCGAAGGGCGCGGTCAAGGCAGCCGCGGCCATGGGAATTGCCGCCGACCCTGCGAATGCGGCTCCGGTCGTTCCCGAGAAGCCCTACGAGATCCCGAGCGCCTCAATTCTTCCCGACCCGCCGCCAAGTGCGGACACGATAAGCAAGGAGGATATCGAGAAAAACTCGATGATCCTCGAAAAAACGCTCGCCAATTTCGGCGTCGAAGGCAAGGTCGTCGCCGTGAGTCCGGGACCGGTCATCACCCGCTATGAGATCGTCCTGGCACCGGGCGTGAAGATCAACAAGGTGGTTAACCTGCACAACGACATCTCCATGGCCGTTGGCGGCCAGCCGATCCGCATCGAAGCGCCGATCCCCGGCAAGTCCGCGGTCGGCATCGAGCTGCCCAATGCACAGCGCCAGATTGTGTACTTTAAAAATGTCCTGACCTCCGAGGCGTTCACCAAGTCCAAGGCAAAGCTGCCGGTCGTTCTCGGCACCAATATTTCGGGCGCCCCCTATGTTGCCGACATATCCAAGATGCCGCACATGCTCATCGCCGGGCAGACCGGTTCGGGAAAGAGCGTCTGCATCAACTCCATCATCGCCAGCCTGCTCATGACGAAAAAGCCCGAAGAGCTCCGGCTCATCATGATCGACCCAAAAAAAGTCGAGCTCTCCTTTTATAACGGCATCCCACACCTGCTCTCTGCGGTCGTTACCGAATCCAAGGAGGCGGTGAAGGCGCTCCACTGGGGTGTCGGGGAGATGGAACGGCGCTACCGGCTCCTCGCCAAGGTTGCCGCGCGCAATATCGACTCGTTCAACAGCAGGGCCGAAAGCGGCAAATTCAAGGGTACGATTCCCGATGAGGACAATAAACCGCTTCCCTTCATCGTTATCATTGTTGACGAGTTGGCCGACCTCATGACCAAGGCGTCCAAAGATGTCGAAACGCTCATCCAGCGCATCGCGCAGCTCGCCCGCGCGGTGGGCATTCATCTTATCGTTGCAACGCAGCGGCCGTCGGTGGATATCATCACCGGCCCGATCAAGGCAAACCTGACATCGCGCATCGCGTTCCGAACCATTCAATCGAACGATTCGAGAACGATTCTCGACCATATCGGCGCCGAGAAGCTTCTCGGGATGGGGGACATGCTTTTTCTGCGAAACGGTGCGCCGCAGATCGAACGGTTTCACGGCGCCTTTCTCTCGGAAGAGGATGTGGAGAAGATCGTCGGCGAGGTGCGCAAACAGCAGGTGAATATTGAAAAAATCGAGAGCTTCGCCGATGTGGCGGGCGGCGACGACGATGATGAGGAGAGCGGCGCGGGCAGCGGTCCGCACGACGAATTTTTCGATGAGGCGGCACTGATCATTGTCGATACCGGCCTGGGTTCGACCTCGCTTCTGCAGCGGCGGCTCAACTTGGGTTATGCACGGGCGGGACGTATCATGGACCAGCTGCAGAATGCCGGCATCGTCGGTCCGCCCAACGGCAGCAAGGCGCGTGAGGTACTTGCGCGGCCCGAGGAGCTCGACGATCTGCTGGCAATGCTGCGGCGACCGTAGGATTTAAAAGAACTCAGGGGGTACTACTGCCCCTGCGATTATAAACAGAAACTTCGGATCCCCTCGCTTCAGGCGTCTTATTGAAGGGGGATCCTTTTTACGGGGCAGGGACCTGAACGGCAACCATACGATGAATCGATTCCTGTTGTGCAGATCCCTCAACGTTATTATCTGCGGCATAGTCTTCATGCCGTTCGCTTTTTCCTGTTGCCGTGCGCAAGCGGCGGGCACAGCCCCTTCCGGGTCGACCCTCGCCCTTATCCGCAAATATTACAATCCCGAATCCTCCCTTTCCGCCCAGTTCTCCCTGACCATTTTCTGGAGCGTACGCGAGAAGCAGGAGAAGAAAAAGGGGAGCATCACCCTTGCAGCCGGGAACCGGTTCCGGGTACAGACCGACGTCGAAACCTGGGTCAGCGACGGCTCGACCTTCTGGGACTACGCACCCGCATCAAAACAGGTGGTCATAAAACGGCTGGCCGATGTCGACCGATCGAGCCTGCCGTCGCAGATTTTCAGCCGCTATCTCACCGAGTTTCATTTTCAGGAATCCGACCGGCGCGACGGCGTGGTCCAGCTCTCCTGGAAAAACGACTCGGCCGACGCCCCCTATGCCTCGATCCGGCTCTGGGTGCGGGAACAGGCCGGGCGGATCGAGCGATGCGTCATGACCGATCGGAACGGCAACACCTTTACCTATGTTTTTTCCGGGACCGTGTTTGGCAGAAATTTTTCCAGGGAGACCTTTGAATTTGCGATACCGAAATCCGCGCGTATTGTCGACATGCGGAATTAACGCCGCTCTGGCGATAGCGCTTCTCCTGGCGCCGCGCTACCCGGCCTGCGCGGGATCCTGCGACAGCACGCACGAGATCATCAGCAACGATATGATTGCGCTCGCGGGCGGCGGCGATACCCTGTGGATTGCGGGCAGCGACCCGAAGCTCGGGCAGGGAATCAACGATACCATTGCCGGGGTGCCGGGATGGGGGGGGCAGTATCTCGGTTGCTATGTCAACTACCCGCTGCAATTCATGGTGTACGGCGGCGGCACCCTGGCTGCGCTGCTCGTTCCCGTTACGCAGAACATGTCCGGATCGCCCATCGATCCTAACCGTCCGAACCTCATCTGGCACCGGACCCTCGCTACTCAGGGAGTCACGGACACCATCCAGTTTGCCCCCACCAGTTCCGGGCCGATCGATTCGTTCGCCGTGAACAACGGCGTCTATTCCAACGGAAATTTTTATTTTTCCTGTACTAGGGGCGGCATCGTTCAGTGGAACCCTTCGCTTGCCGGACAAAAGGGATTTACCTGCCTGCTCCCGGGCGACCCGCTCCCCTTCCCGACCGACAGCGTCAATACGAACGCCCATCCGCTGTTCGGGTCGACTTCCGCGGCGATCCGCTCGATCGACCGCTACGGCGATACCGCCCTGGTGGCAAGTTCGGCTTCCCGCGCCTGGATTTACACTGAGGCACAGAATTCCTGGGACTCCACGACCATCACGACGGCGATGTCGAATCAAGCGATAACCTTCGACTCATTATCCCTCGTTTTTACCAACTGCTTCAGCGGAACGCCGAAACCGCTGCTGTATGCGCTCATGTACTATACGACCAAAGGCGCGCTGGATTCGGGTCTTTTCCGCTACCACTACGGCACCAGAACATGGTCGCTGCTTATCGACGGCAGCGACCCCCAGACGATCATCGCGCCGGCAAGCCGCGGCTGCTTTTATGCGGTCGATAAAACTTATAACCGGATCCAGGTGTATCGCGACTCCCTGCCCGACGGCGATACCCTGACGCCGCCGTTGTTTCCTTTTATCAACAACAGCACGTTTATCAACCGGTTCAACATAACGGCGATTCCGCCGCCGCAGCAGTATAACGACATCCTGTTCATACCCACCCACGATTCGACGGGGCACCTCTCTATCGCCACCGGGTCCGGGCTCTACTCTTCCTTCAATGAGGTGCCGGGCATCACCACCGATACCCTGTCGTTCACCATGCGGGCGAAAACCATCGGCGGCGGCCTTTCGCAGACCTATGCGCTGCCGGGCATCCTGACCAACGGGATGTCCCAGAACGGGACGCTCCTGCCGTCCTATACGACATTCGTTTATAAATTGACCCGGGATGCCAACGTGACGATCAAGGTGTACGACTATAACATGCAGCTTACCCGCCTGGTGATCGATAACCAGCCGAGAAAAGCCTCGACCTCCTCGGGACGCAGCACCAACGCGCTCCAGGACCGGTGGAACGGCAGATCCGATTCGGGCAAACCGGTGGCGCCGGGAATTTACTATTACAAAATTACCGCGAGTACGGGAGAGAAAAGCTTTGGGAAGATCGTTGTTGCAAAGGCCATGCTGGATCCGAATTAAGGTTTCCTTTTCCGCATGCCTGGTCGGTCTCGCGCTCGTTTGTGCGCCCCGCACCGTACCGGCGGCCGGAACCGGGGGCGAGGCCGGAGCCTATCTGCTGCTGCCGGTGGGTGCCGAGGCGACGGCGCTCGGCGGCGCGGGTACCGCGGCGCCCTCCTATTATGGCTCCTGGTGGAACCCGGCCATGGCCGCGACGTTGCAGGATGCGCAGTTCGCCGCCGGGACCGCGGTCCGGACGCTCGGGCGCATGGATGCCTACGGGTCGCTCGATTTTCGTGTTCCGCCGCGCGTGGGCGTCGGCCTGTTCATGCTTTACCGGGGAGATCCGAGCCTGGGCGACCTCTACGATATCAATGAAAACCTGCTGCCCGCGGCATCCTATACCACGCTTACCTTCATGGGCTCGGTCAGCTACTATGCGACACGCAGGCTCTCGATCGGCGCCTGCTTCAACGTTTACTATCAGAGTCTTCCGGCCTATAACGAAGGCGGGTACGGCCTCACCTATACTTCTGCGACCAGCACCGGCTCCTTCGATTTCGGCGCCCAGTACCGCCTGATTCCCGGCGTCTGGACCCTGGGAGCGGTGTTAAAAAATATCGGAACGCGCCTGAACTGGGTCGGTCTCGATACGAACGGTCTGGACGAAACAGATCAGTACCAGCCGACCCTGACCCTTGGATCGAGCCTCCTCGCGTCGCTCGCGAACCGGCCGCTCCTCTGGAACCTCGATTGTCGCATCTCCATCTACGGCGATTCACTGGAGAGCAACAATCAGGGTGAGGCCGCGCTGTCGACTGGCGCAGAGTGGCGCGGATGGGATAATTTCTACATCCGGGCCGGTATCGGGGAAGTGACCGTCAACAGCGACCTGTTCAACAACCGGACCCTGTACGCCAATGAATTCAGCCCCCGGTATTCGGTCGGATTCGCCTATAACCTCAAGAAGTTCCTGCATAAGAGCACGTGGTTCAACTATGCAGCGTCGACCGACCGGGTCTGGGACGGGCTTGATCAGCAGTTCGATATAGCGATGTCGTTTTAAAGAAGGTTACTGCGAGAGAGAGCAGTGGACCACGGATCCTTTTGAGCAGAAAGAAGCTTCAGGTATCACCATGAGCATGACCGCAGCCGCCAAACGATTACTCCTGGCCTCAGCCCTCCTCTTTTCCGGCAGCGCAGCGGCGCAGGGCGTCGGCGATATGGGGCGCTTCCAGATCGCCGACGAGCCGACGACGCCGCGCCTCGGCGCCATGGGAGGCGTGGGAGCCGCAATTCCGGGCGGCGGGTTCAGTTTTTATAATGCGGCTTCCCCGGCATTCGCGGACCGGCCGTTTATTTCGGTGGAATACGGCAGCCTGCCCGGAAGCGACGATGGGACCGGCGATCTCGCGAAAAGCAAAATCGAAGCGGGCTGGATGTCTAAAAAATGGTTCGCCGGCGCCTCGCTGACGAATTGGTCGACGGATTTCCTCACCGCGTCGGAACAGGGAATCGGTTCTTCGGCATCATGGCAGCTGTTGCAGGCATCGCTGACCGGCGGTTTCAAGATCGGACGGTTTGCCATGGGCAATTGCTTTGATTTTTACCAGGATTATATGGCCGACCAGATCGATGACCAGGCGTTTACCTACTCACCGGGGTTCCTGTTCCAGCTTGTCCCCGGCAAGGTGACGCTCGGCGGTTCGATGCGCAACTATGTGCGGCTCGATACCACGCTGGCGAAGTTCGCCTGGTTCGGCGGCGCAATCAGTCTGCCGCGCTATGTCCGTGCAGGGGCGGCCTGGACCGATACCCTGAAATGCGCCTCCATGCCCTTTACCGCCGCCGCCGATCTTCTGTATAGCGAGGTCTATAAGCGCCTTACCATGCCCGTGGGCGTCGAGGTGTGGGTTTTGCCCTGCCTTGCCGCGCGCCTCGGCGTGCCGATCCACGACCAGTCCGATCTCGTCCATTTCGGTGTGGGAGTGCGGATTAATTCGATTACCTGCGATTTCGACTATGGGCTTACCCAGCCGGGCCTCATACCGGGCGCCTCCATCGAGCAGAAATGGCTCCTCGCCCTCTCCTACTCCCTTCCCGCCTCCCATGCGGAAGAGAGGAAGGGGAACGCCCCGGCCTCCCCGGCAAAGGCTTCAAAAACCGGAGCAACGGCCGATTCATCGGCCGTCACGGTTCCGCTGCTGCCGCAATAGTCTCCCGGAACGCTTCAGCCGGCCGGAAGGAAGGGGGATGTCCGGGTTCTGTTTTTTTCGGAAAAGGGGCGACCGTGGACTCCATTTCTCGTTATAACTGCATGAGCGGTCGAATTTATTGTATTTTTCGAAGGATTTGAAATCCGGCAGTGCCATCATTGTCAGCCTCTTTTTCATTCGAAAAATTAACACTAAGGATATACCACTATGGGGTCCTCTTTTTTCTCAAACGACCTCGGCATCGACCTCGGCACGGCAAACACTTTGATCTATGTGAGCGGACGCGGGCTGCTCATTGACGAGCCGTCGGTGGTTGCCGTCGACAAGATTAACAAATGCGTGCGTACCGTCGGCCTCGAAGCCAAACGGATGCTCGGACGCACGCCCGACGAGATCGAAGCGATCCGCCCGATGAAGGACGGCGTCATTGCCGATTTCGAGCTTGTCGAACACATGCTGAAGTATCTTATTAAGAAAGTACAGAAATACCGTTTCTATTTCCGGCCCCGTGCCGTGATCGGCGTGCCGTCCGGCATTACCGAAGTGGAAAAACGCGCGGTGGTCGATTCGGCCCAGAGCGCCGGGGTCCGGGAGGTGTACCTGGTCGCCGAGCCCATGTCGGCGGCGATCGGCATGGGAATCCCGGTCCATGAACCGTCGGGCAACATGATCATCGACATCGGGGGCGGCACGGCCGAGATCGCGGTCATCGCGCTCAACGGCACCGTCTGCGACATGTCGGTACGCGTCGGCGGCGACGAAATGGACGAGGCGGTCATTTCTTACCTGAAGAAAACCTACAACCTTCTTATCGGCGAAAGTACCGCGGAGCAGATAAAAATCCAGGTCGGATCGGCATTTCCGCTTCAGGAAGAGCTGGAAATGGAGGTGAAGGGCCGGGATCTGGTCGCCGGCATCCCCAAAACCCTGCGCATCTCCTCCACCGAAATCCGCGACGCGCTGAATGAACCGGTATCCATCATTATCGAAGCTGTCAAGCAGGCGCTGGAGCAGACGCCGCCCGAACTTTCGGCGGACATTCTTGACAAGGGCATCATCATGACCGGCGGCAGCGCGCAGCTCCGGGGACTCGACGAGCGGATCCGGCAGGAAACGAACCTTCCGGTCAATGTCATCGACGAACCGCTCACCTGCGTGGCGCGCGGCGCGTTGAAAATTATCGAGAATCTCGACCAGTACCGGCCGGTGCTCATGCCGACCGGCCGGCGCAGCAACCGGTAGCACGGGCGGCGCACACCGCTCCCGGTCCCCGAATGCAGCGATTCACGCATTCCGCTTATTGACGGATACCTATGAACGTCCGGGCAATCTTCATTCCGTATCGGTTCCATGCGCTGGATAATTGACCTTATTATCCGCTATCGCCTGTTTGCCTCGATGTTCGTCGCATGCATGGCCGCCGTCTGGATGATCCAGAGCCCTCCCCGGTTGCAGGCGCAGACCGAGCGCCTCCTGACCATCAGCATCTTTTATCCCATTCAGATCACGGTCGACCAGCTCGTCCGGGCAAAAAACATCTATGCCGAAAACCGGCGGTTGAAAACCGATGTCGCGCTCCTGAATGCCCAGGTCAGCCAGCTGCGCGA
>Ga0181520_10007860_pt1 | contig 15446 bp, 13 predicted proteins | sample PEATcosm2014_Bin_29_FD_132451 | JGI IMG/M metagenome (GOLD analysis project Ga0181520, IMG submission 132451) | Peatland microbial communities from MTU Mesocosm Facility, Houghton, MI, USA - PEATcosm2014_Bin02_30_metaG | ecosystem: Environmental > Terrestrial > Soil > Wetlands > Peat | place...
GAACCAGCCATGCGAGGTCTTGCCGGCCTGCTTGACCAGCGTGAACATGCCCTCCGGCGAGGTGTCATGAATGACGTCGAGCTGGTGGTTCATTTGCAGGATCACCCGCTTGTCCGGCGGTCCTGGATCGATATAGGTGACGTAGCGCGGGCCGGGTTCGCCGAATTTGGCGAGCGAGGTGCGCTGCCAGTCGGTGCGGCGCTCCCAGATGAACCATTTGCCGTTGGTATCGTAGCTATGCAGCTTGTAGGCGCCCAGCGTGACCGGCGGATCGAAGGCGAACTTGCCCGGATCGCCGGCCTTCTCGAAAACGTGCTTCGGCATCATCCACATGGCGTTCCAGCGCACCGTGAACAGCGCATGGAAGCGCGAGTTCGGCTTCTTCAGCTTGAACACGACCGTGGTGGAATCAGGCGCGGACACGCTGACGACGTTCACCTGCACCGGCGCGCTCCAGCGCAGTCCGCCGTTCTGCAGGTGGGTCTGGATCGTATAGACCACGTCGTCGGCACTGAACTCGACGCCGTCGCTCCAGAAGATGCCGCGGCGCAGCTTCACGGTCATCTCGCTGAAGTCGGCGTTGTAGATCGGCTTCTCGGCGGCGAGCGAATTCTCCCACACCCCGTCGATGCCCTGTTCCGGATCGATGTACCACAGCGTATCCATAGCGAGTTGATGCAGGCCGTTGCTCTGGCCGCCCGCATTGATCGCCCAGATATTGAACCAGCCGGCGTTCTTGATCGTGCCTTCAGGATTCTCGGCGATCAGGGTCTGGTTGCGCGGCAGATTATTGATTCCCTCCTGCGCGAACGCGCCGAACGGAAGCGAGGCTGCGACGGAACCGAGCAACACGGCGCGGCGACGGACGGACCTCATTTGTTCCCTCCCGGGGTGGGTTATTGTGCGGCCTTTGGCTGCAACGGAGTTCATGCCACGTCGCCTGCGGCCGATCAAGCGCCCTCCCCGCCGTCGCTCGCCCGCGCACGGCCCCGGCAGAACCGGGCGCAAGCCGCCTCTCGCTGCTTTTCCCTATGGGAAGTCGGCGCCGCGGGAAACCGCCTCCCACGCGGCGAACTCTGCGCGCAGTGATTCGAGCTTCTCCATGGCGCCGTCATAGGCGTTGTTGCCGAGCAGCAGACGATGCTGTGTGTGAACTGGCACTCCGACGGGACCCTGGTGCTAATGCAGAATAGAGCTTTGATTTAGCACAATAAACGAAGGTTTCTATCGGGTCCCGATCGGCGCCGATCGGGACCCCACTCCGCACGAAATTAAGATAGAGATATCAAAGTGTTGCAGCGCATCGGACGGGGGGTCCCACTCGGGCGCCGCTTTACATTTCGGCGTTAAGTGTGGATCGGCGCCGTTCGAGACCTCACAAAAACCCTCGTTTATTATGCGGATTCAAAGCCTTCTTCTGCATCGGCGCCAGGGTCCCGTCGGCGTACCGATTGACAGTGGTGCGCGCGAAGGTCACGTTGTTCCCGACCGCCAACCTGTTCCTGCCCGACCACCGCATCCGGCTTGACGTCTCGTCGAGCGATTTTCCGAAGTTCGACGTCAACCCCAAAACCGGCGAGCCGGAGGGAGCCTCGCGCGGCGGCGGATCGCGACCAACACGCTGTTCGTCGACGCCGCCGCCCCGGCCGCTTGGTCCTGTCCGTCCTGCCGACCTGATCGCGAAAGCAACGCACCATGCCACAGCCTGACCACATTTCAGTTCTTGGCGTCCCCGACTCGGCCACGCTGGACAAGGATTTGCAGACGATATGGGCCAAGTGTGTGGAAACGCTCGGCTTCGTGCCGAACGTCTACAGCGCCTACAGCCTGAAACCGCAGCGCCTGCGCAACTTCATGCAGACCTACAACGAGATCATGCTGTCCCCGTCCGCGCTATCCAAACTCGAGCGCGAAATGATTGCCGTCGTCGTCTCCAGCGCCAACCGCTGTTACTACTGCCTGGTCGCACACGGCGCCGCGGTCCGCACACTCTCGGGTGACGCCGAACTCGGCGAGATGCTGGCGTTCAACTATCGGGTGGCGAAGCTGCCGCCCCGCCAGCGCGCCATGCTGGATTTCGCCCACAAACTCACGGTCGCGCCGCACGAGGTCGGGGGGGACGACTGCGAGAGACTGCACGAACATGGGTTTTCCAACGAGGACATCTTCGACATCGCCGAAACGACGGCGTTCTTCAACTTGTCCAATCGCATGGCGGCAGCCACCGACATGATGCCGAACCGCGAATACCATCGCGCCGCGCGCGATGCTCCGGCCGCGACGAAGGGTCGTAAGAAAAAGAAAAAAGCAAAGTAAGGCCGGGGCGCTGCCCTGGAGCCTCTGTGTGGCAGCCCCAAAGTGGGACCCTCCCCAATCTTGGGCAAGTCCTTGATCTAATGCACAATGTGACCACAGACTGGGGTCCCGATCGGCGCCGATCGGGCCCCCTGCCTGTTTGCCGAGTTCCGCTGCAAATTCAGCTTGTTGCTGCCGTTTCAGGGTGGGGTCCTCGTCCGGCGCTTATCCACACCTGGCTTCGCTCTTGCCTGACCCCCGGCTGGGAACGCCTCGCGGGCCGTATCGGTGAGCTGCGGGCGTGGGCAGCGCTCTGATGGGTTCCCGAGGGAGCCGGCCTTTGCAGGACGCACGATCGGGGCATATGCTGCCCTCGTGGCGGGCGAAGAATGCCTTCATCGGGGGAATCCCAGTTTTAAAAAGCGGCAAGCATGACAGCGCTGCAGCCGGTCGATGAACTTGAGATAACGGTGCTGGTGGACAACGTCACCGACGCCCTGTCCTCGAGCCCGGCCTTCGTGACCCCGGAATGGGCGCTGTTGCGGCGGCAGGGAATGCGCATCTGGGCCGGCGGCGCGTTGTGCTGCGCCAATCATGGGCTGTCCCTGGTGGTCACCACGCATGGCCCGAACGGCACCCATAGCCTGCTGTTCGACGGCGGACCGGTGGATTACGCGGTGGAGCGCAACGGCGTGCGGCTCGGCGTCGACTTCGGCGCGATCGGCGCGGTCATGCTGTCGCACGGACACTGGGACCATGCCGGCGGGCTGCCGCGCGCGCTCGGGATGATTGTGCAGGCCAACGGGGGCAAGGCCGTGCCGTTGTTCCTGCACCCCGGCATGTTCCGCCAGCGCGGCGGGCGCCAGTCGGATGGCGGGGTGCTGCCGATGGACCCGATCCCACTGCCGGACGCCTGGGCCGACTTCGGCGCCGAACCCGTGGTCGTCGCCGAGGCGCGGACCTGCCTGGAGGGTTCGTTCTACATCAGCGGCGAGATTCCGCGGCTGACGCCCTACGAGACGGGACTGGCGATGCAGGTGTGCCGGACCGCCGACGGCACCGGCTGGGAACCGGACCCCTTGCTGATGGACGAGCGGTTTCTCGCCGTGCACCTGCGCGGCAAGGGCCTCGTGGTGTTCAGCGCCTGCTCGCATGCCGGCATCGTCAATGTGCTGCACCATGCGCGCGCCTGCTTCCCCGATGTGAAGCTGCACGCGGCGATGGGCGGCTTTCACCTGGCCGGGGCGACCGAGGCGATTATCCCCCAGACCGTGCGCGATCTCGGCGGCTTCGGCCTGGAGCTGGTGATTCCGGCGCACTGCTCCGGCTGGCGCGCGCTGAACGCGCTGGAGCGCACCTATGGCGAGCGCGTCGTCGTGCCCTCGGCGGTGGGGAAAAAGTTCAGCCTGTGAGGCCGTGAGTTGCGGGCGGGGCGCAGCACGGAACTGCCGGCGGCACGTCGCCTCCGCCCTGGCCAACGCCGGCACGCCCCTCTACGAGATCGGCACCGTGCTCGGCCACACGCAGCTCTCGACCACCACGCGCTACGCCCACCACGCGCCCCAGCGCCTGGTGCAGACCGCCGCCACCGCGGAGCGCGCCTGGAACTTGCTGCCGGCGCCCGAGCCGGCTGACCACCCTGCCTGGCCGTGCCTGACACGTCGCGCACGCACGAAGGGCGGGAGGGGCCGACGCCCCTCCCGCCCCGCCCGGTGTCCGGTTTTTCCCGCCGCCACGGTGCGCTACCCCCAGGCTGTCAGGTGATCAGGAACCAAAAGCCAAGACCCGCGCCAGCGGCCAGGCCACACACCACCAGCGCGATGGCGAGCCGGATGCCGTTCCCGCGCTGCCCGCCGCGGCGGGCCGTCAGGACATAGCCGAGCACCAGGAATACCGCCACGTCAGTGATGCCGTGGGTGATCCAGTGATGCCCGGTCAGATGTGCCATGAAATTGTTCAACGGGTCCCAGGCGTCCTTCGCCCAGGCCAGCACCGTGTTGAAAACGAGGGTGATCGCGGCGGCTGTCCCGAAGCCACACACGCTAGCGCTGACCGATGTGTCGCTCGTGCCGGTGGCGGAGTCGGGAGCCATGGCGAACGGAGTGCGCTGTGCCGTGCCCATTTCATTCGGTTCCCTTCTGGCCGGCAGGCATCAGGGCCATTTTCACGCCGTGGCTGATGACGGCACCGGCGCCTTCGATGACAAGACCGTTGAAGACGATCAGGCCGGCAACCGCCAGCACAACCGCACGGGCCCCCTGATTCCCGGCCAAGCGCTGCACAGCCGCGATTGGCAGGAACAAGGCGAGGATCAGCGGGATGAAGAACAGGTGCTCCTTGGTCTCCATGAAAAGGTCGTGCGCCCACGGCCAGGGCCCCTTCAGGATCACGGCCTTTTCGGGGGCATAGAATGTCACGTACCAGTAGCCGCCGATGAGCCAGGCCAGCACGATGCAGACCGTGCAGGCGAAGGCCGCCAGGCGCAAGCGCCAGGCATTTGCTTCGCTTGCGTTAAGGGTTTCGACCACGACCCAGAGGGCGCTCATGATGCCGAGCACGCCGCAGGTCGGATGGGCAAACAGAATGATTTCGCTCATCCACGTCTCTCCCCGCCATGCCTGATCATATCGAAGCCACCGGCTGTCGTCATTGCGAATGTTCCCGCACACGGTAAGACACGACTGATGCGCGGGCGGTCCGTCCACCGCCAATCACAGCAGCGTGATGGCATGCGCAAGGACCGCTGCCGGATTCGCAGTCGGCTGAGCATCGCCGACCGCTCGCAAAACCTTTTTTATCTTGCTGAGCACTGCACGGATTGCCAAACGAGGCGTCGTCATTTGCGACCATTCACGCGCCTGATCGTACCGCGGCAGGATTGGCTTGACCCAGATCGCTCGGGCCTCCATGTTTCACTTGAAAGCTCGGGGGGAGGCAGGACGTTCATGAGATTTCCAGGACGATATTGTGGCCCAGTCGGGCTGGTTCTGATCGCTTGGCTGCTTGCGCCTCACCAGGCCATGGCACTGCCATCCTTCGCGGCGCAGACCGGACAGCCCTGTGCGGCGTGCCATATCGGAGCCTACGGGCCGCAACTCACGCCTCTCGGAAGGGCGTTCAAGATCGGCGGCTACACCCAGTCCGGCGGAGACGGCCTGGCCGCGAGCGTGCCCTTGTCCGTCATGGCGTTCGGTTCGTTCGGCAACACTGCGGCGAATATTCCCAACGACCAGCGCGTGACCCGTTACTCGAATAACAATAATTTCAACTTTGATCAACTCAGTGTCTTCGTAGCCGGCGGATTCGGTGAATACAGCGGCGCGCTCATACAGTTTACTGCCTCGAACAATGTCAGCGCTTCGAAGCTTGACAATACCGACATCCGACCTTTCACCACGACCTTTGACGTCGGCGACAGCGAGTTGCGCATCGGCACCACGATCAATAACAGTCCGACCGTGCAGGACCCGTACAACACAACGTTCGCCTGGGGCTATCCGTACGTCGCTTCGGCGCTGGCGCCCACACCGGCGGCGCAGCCGGCGATCGCCGGGGCGTTCGGGGGCAACACCATGGGCGCCTCGGTCTATCTCTGGTACGATCGCCGTCTGTATCTCGAAGCCGGGCTATACAACACCCAAAGTCCCTGGCTGCTCGCGCGGACCGGTAACGTGTACGGCGTCGGCAGCACCGGCAATCCCGCCCCGTACCTGCGCGCCGCCTACGAGTGGAACTGGAACGAGCAATCCGCGCATGTCGGCGCGCTCTTCATGCAGTCGAATGTGAACCCCTCGGTCGCGCCACGCCAGACTGACAGCAGCTTTGGCCGCGATCAGTACACCGACTATTCCGTCGACGCGAGCTACGCCTTCCTCGGCGATGGAACGCACATCGCCACGTTGCAGGGGATCTACACGCACGAGAACCAGTCGCTCGGTGGCACAGCGAGCAGTTCCAATGCGGCCAACGGCACCGGCTTCGGCAAGAACTACAGTCTCGACCAGATCCGCATGAATGCGTCGTACTGGTACAGGAACACCTACGGCGCGACGGTGGGCTGGCAGCGCACCTGGGGGCCGGCAAACCCGATACTGTTCGGTCCGGGCGAGCTGACCGGCAGCAACAACAGCAAGCCGAACAGCAACGCCTTTACCTTCGAGGCCGACTGGGTGCCGTTCGGCAAGGCGGATTCCTGGATGGGCCCGTTCGTGAACCTCAAGGTCGGGCTGCAATACGTTGCCTACACGCAGTTCAACGGCGGCACACGCAACTACGATGGTTTCGGCCGCTCCGCCGGGGACAACAACACGCTATATCTGTTCGGCTGGATGGCCTTCTGATACCGCGTCCGGAGACGGCGCGGATGACAGTTTCGCCGATCGATGCGGCCCACGCGGCGATTGCGCGGGCGTCGTCGACGTGCCCATCATATATGTCACGCTTTCCAGCGGAGTGACCGCCATGGATCCGAGATTTGCCGCTGCCGCCTTCCTGTTCGCCGGGGCCATGGCGTTGCCAGGGTTGGCGCGGGCCCAGGCGCCCGCTGCGCCGGTGGAGCACCAGATTCCGCAATCCCTGCAACTCCAGCATACGCTGACCATGGAGTACCTGGCCGATCTCAGCCGCCGGTCCGGCCCGGTCGGCGTCGAGGCCGGCAAGCTCAGGGCCTTGTTCCAGGCGCATATGGCAAAGGAGAACGAGTTCATCCTGCCGCCGCTCACCCTGTTGCCCGCGCTCGCCCGCGGCCAGGTGACGCCCGACATGAAGTGGGCCATCTCGATGTCCGACCGGGTGAAGGCCGAGCAGGAGGATATCTTCCGCTCCCATATCGCGGTGGTGGAGCAGGCGGTGGCGCTCGAGAATGCCGCCGACAACGCCGGCGACGAGACGGTCCGCGACTGGGTGCGCGGCGCCATCATCGACGACATGGGCGATCTGGAGGTGATGGAGCCGATGTCGGCGCTGGTCGGTGACCTTCTCCGCGCTAAGCTGCCAGCACAATAGCGGCACGCCGCCGGTCGCCTGCCGACGGCGGCGTCACGACTCCCCGGTCGTCACTTCAACGTTTCGAGGTAGGCGATCAGGTCGTGGCGCTTCTGTTCGTCCCTCAACCCGGCATAGGTCATCTTCGTGCCCGGCACGACCCCGCGCGGGTCTGTCAGATAGCGGTCGAGCGTCGCGGTATCCCAGGTCAGGTTGGCGGCGCGGTTGCCGTCGGAGTACTGATAGCCCTCAACACTGCCTGACTTGCGGCCAACCACGCCAAACAACGTCGGCCCGATCAGCGTTTTGCCGGACACCGCCGCGTGGCAGACGCCGCAGATTTGCCGGAACACGGTCTTGCCGTTGTCGGCATTCTGCGCCTGTGCCGATGCCGCCGTGGCCAGTACGACCGCCAGCATGAGTGTCAGGGCGGACAGCGGTCTCACCATCACATGTTCCTTCGCTGCTGCACGTGGGCGGTGGCTTCCGCCGATGAAACATCCTACCCGCTCGGAGCGAATTAGCCAGAACGGATCATCAGTGCCGGCATGGATTCGGTCGCAGCCTATAATGCCCTGGTGCCGAGTGATACCGGGTCACTCGCGCGGTCCTCCGGCACGTTCGACAGCCAAACGGGGGAATAGCGTGGGACACGGAAGACCCGCCGCCGGGCAGCACCGGAGAGGGATCAAAAAACTCTGCGATTTCAGGAAGTTCATGGCGCGCCCGGAGAGATTCGAACTCCCAGCCTCCAGATCCGTAGTTCGTGGAGCGCTTCCGGACCAGGGGGCCGAATGGCGCCTTTTCGAGCTGTTTCAGGGCGTTTCGCGCCGATGTGGCTGCCGCGCTGCCAGCCAGTTCTCCCCTCTCGCCCCTGGTGGCTGTCGATGCCGCCGGGGGAACCGCGGGGGAAAGAAAACGGCGCGGAGGAGGATGGCGCCGAGGTACCAGTAGTCCTCGGCGAGCGGGTGGTGGGTCATTTCCCGGGCTGCCGCGAAGTTCGGATAGCGACGACAAGGTCGAGTACCGTGATTCGGCACGCCACCGGCGTCTGGCTCCCTTTCGGTGCGCACGGAAAGGCACTCGCCTGGAGCCGAAAGGGCACCCGTAGTTCGCATTTCTCTAGTCCCCGCCGCCAGGGGCGGCAACGTCCTTCCTGGCAACCAATAATGCGGAACGTTCCTTGTCGACCACGATGCGAACACGCTCCAGATTCCAAGCGCACCTCCCATGCAGCCCGTCGGCGCGTCAAGCAGGAAAATCTCTTCGACCCCTGGCCTCTCGATGTTAGACTTTCTCTATGATGCGACGGATTGCTAACTTGGTGATTGCTGCCGTGATGGCCTGCTCCCTGATTGGTGCGGGTCTGACGCGGGGCATGACGGCTGCCCACGCGGCCCCGTCGAACATGGTCACCATGACCCACCAGGAGCATCCTTGCGAGCCGACGGCATCGCATGGGGGGCCGATGTCGCCCAGCCAGCAGTCGCTTCCTGGCTGCATGACCGATCTCGGATGTTTACTCCTGGTCGGTATTCCAGCATCGCCGACCCGTGTGTTCGAGCATGTCTCCTGGGGCCCAGTTGCATACTGGCCGCACACCAGTGTCGTTCAGGGCATCACGTCTGAACCCATTCTCGGCCCTCCCATCCGTCTCATCTGAGGTGAGCCGCCTGCGCGTCCCTGGACCGCAGGCAGGTGTGCCTTCTCCGTTCGCTTTCGAGCCGTCCAATCGTCGCGGTCAGGTCCGCGCCGTCTTGAACCTCGGCCGAGGGTAACGGAGCCCCCCGATCTCAGATGCAATAGCCGCCGTCGCTACGGCGGCCGATGGGATGGATCATTACGATGCTCCGCAACACCCTGCGCAGCGCGGCCTTCGCCGCCGCGGCCACTCTCGTACTCACCCTGTCCGGCCCGGCGGCCTTCGCCGCGGCCAGTGACTATCGCTTCGACCTCGTCAGTGCCCGTCCAGCGGGTTCCGGCCAGACCGACGTGACGCTTCGCCTGGTTCACTTGCCGGATGCAAAGCCGGTACCGGGCGCCGTCATTTTTCAGCCCCAGGCCGTGATGGCAGGCATGGAGAGCATGCCCAGCGCCGCCACTGTTGAACCGGGCCAGCAGCCCGGTATCTATGTTCTCCATGCGGCCACCAGCATGGCCGGACCCTGGACACTGCGGCTGTCGGCCAAGGTGCAGGGCGAGACAGAAACCGTGCGTTCGGCGGTCACCTTCGAGGCGGGCAAGTGAGATGCCCCGCTTCCCAGGAGGGCTGACAAAGCCTGAAGTGTCCGTTCCGCGGATAAGCGTAGCGGGCATCGCGCTGGCCCTCGTGCTCGGCTTGAGCGCCGGGCCAGGCCTCGCTCAGACACGGCCCACGCCCCCAGGCCCGGCGGCAGGCGTTCCCGGCGCGACGCTGGAGAGCGTGCTGTCGGTAGCCCGACAACTCAGTCCGGAACTCGCCGCCCGCGCGCTCGACACGGAAGCCGCCCAGGCTCGGGTGATGATCGCCGGTTCGCTGCCCGATCCGAAGATGCAGGTGATGTCGGATGACGCCGACCGCACCTCCGGTCCCCGGTTGAACCGGATGACCTACAGCTTCGAGCAGGACATCCCGCTCTGGGGCAAACGCGGTCTCCGACGCGACGCCGCCCAGGCGGAGGTCGGGCAGATGCAGGCTCTGGCTCGCGGCGCCGATGTGGAACTGGCAGAACGGGTGAAAGTCGCCTTCGTCCGCTACTACGCCGCCTACCAGGCGGTCCACCGAACGGAGGATCTGCACAAGGCCATCCACGCCGTCGCAGAGGTCGCGCGTGGACGCTATGCCCAGGGCCGCGGCGAGCAGCAGGACGTGTTCCGCGCCGAGATGGACACGACCCGGGTCGCGACGGACATCGTCCGTCTCGATGCCGACCTAAAAACGGCGCAGGGCCAGTTGAACGCGCTCCTGCTTCGTTCAGCGAGCGCGCCGCTGGCGCCGCCCGAGCGCCTGCGGCCTATCCCGGACCTCCGCAACCCCGACGTTGCCAGGCTCCTTGACCGCGCCCAGCAGGCCAATCCAGGGCTCGCTGCCGATGCCGCCGCGCTCAGCGGGGCCGAAGCGAACCGGAAGCTCGCCGACAAGACCTGGTACCCGGACATCACATTGGGCGCCGGTGCCATCCAGCGGCCGGGCTGGGGGCCACCTGGCTACCAGGCATGGGTTGGCATCAAGGTCCCGCTGCAATGGGGGCTGCATGAAGGCGAGATCCGCCAGGCCGCTGCCCAGGCGCAGGCCGCCGAGGCCCGGCTGGGCGTACGCGAGCAGCAGATCCGCAGTGACCTTGTCGAGGCGGTCGCTGGGTTCGAAGGCAGCCGACAGACGGCTGACCTCATCCGCCGCCAATTGCTGCCTCAGGCGGAAGCGCTCGTGCGCTCCGGGGCCGCCAGCTACGCCGTGGACCGAACGGATCTCGTGAGCGTGCTGCGCAACGAGCACGACCTCTCCGACATCCGCTTGCAGCTCCTCGCCGCCGAATTCGACAGCCAGCGACAACTGGCCGCGATCGAGCGCCTGATCGGAGGTGACCTGTGAACCCCCGTCACATCGCCTGGCTGCTCGGCGTTCCTGCGCTTGCCGGGACTGCCGCGCTCGGGGTGGGCTGGCTGGATGGGCGAACGACATCCGCTATCGCCCCTGTTGTGGTCTCGCAAGCCGCCGCGCAAACGCCGCCCGCGCGGCAGCCGCTGTATTACCGCGACCCGTCGGGCGGCGCCGACTTCTCGCCGACCCCAAAGAAGGACGCGATGGGCATCGACTACGTGCCCGTCTACGACGACGCGGAACCTGCGGCGGCACCGGCACCCGTTACCAAGGAAACTCCCGCCGCCGCGGAAACTCCGGCACCCGGGGGCCATGGCCGCATTCTTTACTATCGCAACGCGATGGGCCTGCCCGACACCTCGCCGGTGCCCAAGAAGGACTCGATGGGCATGGACTACGTGCCCGTCTACGAAGACGAAGCCAAACAGCCCGCCGGCACGGTCACCGTCAGCCCGGAGCGGGTACAGATGCTCGGTGTCCGCACCGAAGCGGCGGGCCTGCGGACGATGACACGAACTGTCCGTGCCGTCGGCACGGTCGCCGTGGACGAACGGCGCCTCGCCGTGGTGGCTCCCCGTTTCGAGGGTTGGATCGAGCGCCTCCTCGTCAACGAGACCGGGCAGACCGTGCGGCGCGGGCAACCTCTATTCCAGGTCTACAGTCCCGAACTGTCGGCAACGGCACTGGAAGCGACGATTGCCCGCCAGGCGCAAGCCGACATGGCGCGGGCCGACCCGGCCGTCCGTGGAACCATGGCGGGCATTGCCGCGGCCGCTGGCGCCCGGCTGCGCAACTTCGGGATCGGTCCCGGATCGGGGCCCAGCTTCACCCTGACATCGCCGATGGACGGCGTGGTGCTCGAGAAAAACGCGATCCAGGGCATGCGCTTCGCCCCGGGCGACGCCCTCTACCGCATCGCCGATCTGTCGAACGTCTGGCTGCTCGCCGACGTGTTCGAGCGGGATCTTGGCCAGGTACGGCCCGGCCAGGACGCCAACATAACCCTCACCGCCTACCCCGACCGCCAATTCATCGGAAAAGTCACCTTCATCTACCCGACCCTGAACGCCGCGACCCGAACGGGCCGGGTGCGGATCGAGATCCCCAACGCGGAGCAACTGCTCAAGCCGGATATGTACGCCACTGTCGAAATCGCGGCGAATGCGGCCTCCGCCCAGGTGTTGGCGGTGCCGGAGTCAGCGGTGCTCGACAGCGGAACGCAGCAGGCGGCCCTCGTCGAACGTTCCCCTGGCCATTACGAGCCGCGTGTCGTCGTGATCGGAGCACGGGCCAATGGCTTCGTCGAAATTCGCAGCGGCATCAGCGCGGGTGAGAAGGTCGTGGTGGGGGCGAATTTCCTCATCGACGCGGAGAGCAACCTGCGCGCCGCCCTGCAATCCTTCGTCGGCACCACCCCCGCCAGCGGGCAGGAGAAGGCCCGATGATCGCGTATGTCATTCGCTGGTCGGTGGCGAACCGGTTCCTCATCCTGCTGGGCACGCTCTTCATCATCGGCGCTGGCGTCTGGGCGGTGCGCAATACGCCGCTCGATGCCATCCCCGACCTCTCCGACGTACAGGTTATCGTTTACACCGACTATCCCGGCCAGGCCCCGCAAATGGTCGAGGACCAGGTCACCTACCCGCTGACCACGGCGCTGCTGACGGTGCCGAAATCCAAGACGGTACGCGGCTTTTCCTTCTTCGGTTCGTCCTTCGTCTACGTCGTGTTTGAGGACGGCACCGACCTCTACTGGGCGCGCAGCCGGGTGCTCGAATATCTGAGCCAGGCGGCGCAACGGCTGCCGCCTGGCGTCACGCCGTCCCTCGGTCCCGACGCGACCGGGGTCGGCTGGGTGTACGAGTATGTCGTCACCGGAGCCCAGCGCACGCTCGCCGAACTGCGCTCCATTCAGGACTGGTTTCTACGGTTTCAGCTTTCCAGGGCCGACGGCGTGGCGGAAGTCGCCAGTCTCGGCGGCTTCGTGCAGCAGTACCAGGTCGTCATCGATCCGCAGAAGTTGCAGGCTTACGGCATCCCGCTGTCGAAGGTCACCGAGGCCATTCGCAGCAGCAACCGCGATGTCGGCGGGCGCTCGATCGAGATGTCCGAGACCGAGTACCTCGTGCGTGGCCGTGGCTACCTGCGTGGGGTGAGCGACATCGAGCAGATCGTGCTGACCATGCTGAACGGCGTTCCGGTGCGCCTGGGTGACCTTGCCCGCGTGGAACTCGGACCTGACGAGCGCCGCGGCATCGCCGAGCTCAACGGCGAAGGTGAAGTCGTGAGTGGCATCGTGTTGCAGCGCGAGGGCCAGAACGCACTTGCCGTCATCCGAAGCGTCAAGCAGCGCCTGGCGGAAGTTGCCGAAAGCTTGCCGCAAGGTGTGGCCGTCTCGCCGGTGTACGACCGATCCGACCTGATCCTGCGTGCCATCGACACGCTGAAGCACACGCTGCTCGAAGAAAGCGGCATTGTCGCCCTGGTCTGCGTCGTGTTCCTGCTGCACGTGCGCAGCGCGCTGGTGGCCATCGTCATGCTTCCGGTAGGCGTGCTCATCGCCATGACGCTGCTGCACCTGCTCGGTCTCACGTCGAACATCATGAGCCTGGGTGGCATCGCCATCGCGCTGGGCGCTATGGTGGACGCGGCCATCGTGATGATCGAGAACGCGCACAAGCGGCTTGAGCGTGCGCCGCCCGGTGCCTCACGCCTGAAGGTGCTGACCGAGGCGGCGATCGAGGTCGGCCCTGCGCTGTTCTTCAGCCTCGCCGTCATCACCGTCTCCTTCCTGCCGGTGTTCACCCTGGAGGACCAGGAAGGGCGCATGTTCCGCCCGCTCGCCTTCACCAAGACCTTCGCCATGGGCGGCGGCGCACTGCTGTCGGTGACGCTGGTGCCGGTGCTGATGCTGCTGTTCATCCGCGGCCGCATCCTGCCCGAGCGCAAGAATCCGGTGAACCGGCTGCTCATCTGGCTCTATCGGCCAATTATTTCCATCGTGCTGCGGGCCAAGACGTTGACCATCCTGCTTGCTCTCATCGTTCTCGGCGTGACAGCCTGGCCGCTTGCCCGCCTTGGCAGCGAGTTCATGCCAACGCTGAACGAGGGCACGCTGCTCTACATGCCAGTCACTCTGCCGGGCCTGTCCGTCACCAAGGCGGCCGAACTGCTCCAGACGCAGGACCGCATCATCCGCGGTTTCCCGGAGGTGGAGAGCGTCTTCGGCAAGTCCGGCCGAGCATCGACGGCGACCGACCCAGCCCCCGTCGAGATGTTCGAAACCGTCATCAACCTCAAGCCGGAGACGGAGTGGCCCGCGGGTGTGACGGTCGACTCCCTGATCGCCGAGATGGACGCGGCCGTGCGCATGCCGGGGGTCAGCAATGCCTGGACCATGCCGATCAAGGCACGTACCGACATGCTCTCGACCGGCATCCGCACGCCGGTCGGCATCAAGGTCTATGGTCCCGACCTTGCGGGCATAGACACGCTTTCGCGCCAGGTCGAGGCAGCCGTGCGCAACGTGCCGGGCACCACCAGCGCGTTCGCCGAGCGGATCGAGGGTGGCTACTACCTTGAACTCGAGCCCGACCGCGCGGCCCTGGGCCGCTACGGCCTGACTGTGAGCGACGTGCAGGAGGCCGTCGCCACCGCGCTTGGCGGCGAGCCGGTCACCACAACGGTTGAGGGCCGTGCGCGCTACACCGTGAACGTACGATATCCGCGGGCGCTGCGTAGCGACCCGCAAGCGATTGCGGCCCAGGTGCTGGTGCAGGCCCCGACGGGACCGGCAATTCCCATGGGGCAACTGGCGTCCATCGCGGTGCGGCGCGGGCCTCCCAGTATCCGAACCGAGAACGCACAGCTTGTGAACTACATCTACGTCGACATGCATGGACGCGACATCGGCGGCTATGTCGCCGATGCGCAGCGTGCCGTGGCGAGCCAGGTGGCGATGCCGCCGGGCTACCACATCGAGTGGAGCGGCCAGTTCGAGTACATGCAGCGAGCACAGGCGAAGCTCGCCGTCGTCGTCCCCGTCACGCTGCTGCTGATCTTCGTGCTGCTCTACATGAATTTCGGGCGGATCACCGAGACGGCGATCGTCATGCTCTCGGTGCCTTTCGCGTTGGTGGGTGGCATCTGGCTGATGTTCTGGATGCACTTCAACATGAGCGTGGCGGTCGCCGTGGGGTTCATCGCGTTGGCCGGGGTGGCGGCGGAGACCGGCGTCATCATGCTCATCTATCTCGACCACGCCCTGGCCGAGGAACGTGAGCACTGCCGCATCGAGGGACGGACGATGACTCAGGTGGAACTGCGCCGGGCCATCATGGAAGGAGCCGTCGAGCGCGTGCGGCCGAAGATGATGACGGTCACGGCCATCATGGCTGGCTTGCTGCCGATCCTGTGGAGCACGGGCACCAACCCCTTGACGGCAAACATAAGAATCAGTTTACGAAACTAGCACTACTTTGGCATATTTTTTGTGCTGGGTGAGTTTTGGGATTCCCAAGAGGGGGTTTGTGTGATTCATGAGGGGTCGGCTTATGGAGGGCCGACCAATGGAGGTGGACTGGCAGAC
>Ga0181520_10007862_pt1 | contig 15442 bp, 7 predicted proteins | sample PEATcosm2014_Bin_29_FD_132451 | JGI IMG/M metagenome (GOLD analysis project Ga0181520, IMG submission 132451) | Peatland microbial communities from MTU Mesocosm Facility, Houghton, MI, USA - PEATcosm2014_Bin02_30_metaG | ecosystem: Environmental > Terrestrial > Soil > Wetlands > Peat | place...
ATCAACCACGAACGATTAAAGTCAAAAAATCACCAACAAAAGGAGCCGCCATGAAAACCGCCACACCAAAAACTGAACCATTACCCTCAATCCAACTCCGAAAAGTAGTTTTCGGAGATTCCCACAATGTTACAGTGACTTTTTGAATTGGCGATTGCTTGGTTCACAGTTCGGTTATGGTTTCTTGGGCGGTGTTGATTGTGACGCCCGCACAATCCTATCGCTTGCTGGCGCGGCGTTTCGCGCCTGCAACTTTACGCCCTTGCCATCAGCAATGGCATTGATGACTTGCGTGAAATTGCCCTTCAATGGCGGATGAATTTTTCAATCTCGCAATCTGCGATTGTAAGGAACGCCAAGTTTGCCAGTTAACGGGCTAAATGGGTGGATTCCAACAAACCCCTTGCGGCCAACAATAAGGTCTAAAATCCGATGGTTAAAATACCTGTCGGCGTCAAAACAGGTTTCCAGATTTTGACGATTTACAAATGCAAACAAGTCTGCCGCCTGGCATGGCATTCCGCGATATGTCTTGTCATCTATTGGGATATATTCTTTTGCGATCCTACTATCCCGCTGCCATGCTATTTCTATCTTTGTGTTCAAAATGGAAATCCATTCATCACTCCCATTTCGGTCAAAGAAAAATGAAACCTGTTCTTTCTCGTTTGGGAAGTGCTTATCCATTTGTTCTCTAAAATCGCCAAAGAAAGCATCAAAAGCGGCTTCATAAGCTTCTTTTGTGGAATTAAATCTTTTTTGGGCAACGCCTCCGCCGAAAGGAATTGGGCCTAGACTAGCGACATAGGCCATGTCGTGAATAAAATCATCCGCTTCCTCATCAGACCATCCGTGGTAATGGCTCTTGGGGTCTTTCCGTCCAACGCGAGTTGCTTCACGAAAATGGAAATAATAAGCCTTGTGCTTCGCCAGCATTGCCTTCCATTGCTGTCGGAAAATTTCCCAATCGCCCGGCGTGGCTAAAAAACCATAAACGCCAGGCGAGGGTTCTTTACCGGATTTTGGGACATCACCAGTCCCGGTTTCGTCTGCATAAACGACAATCATAGCAAACAGCTTTCCGGAGAACAGGGAAGCCCATTCTCTAAACGAGGATTCGCCATGCAGTTCTGCATCTGGACGAATCATAACCCGCCCCCCGCATGGTGAGTCAAAGATATAATCCCCCTTTTGTGGGCGTTTTCATCATTTGACGCCAGAGGATTTTTGGCGTCTGATTCCGGGCATGAATGTTTCTCAAAACGCGAAGTTTGCGCTGGTGATTGCGGCCAAGCCGGATGCTTACAACCCGCAACTGATTTCACCAGAGCCGGAACGGCGTTGGCGCGAGTTTTCGGGCGACGCGCGGCTACGCGAAATGCTCCAAAAAGGTTTCTATAAAATTCACGAAAATGTCTGGCAGATTGACCTAAATAATACGATGCCGCTTCTGGCTGATTTGCTGGCCTTGGCGCGACAATATGAGATACGCCTGCATATCCTTTTTTCAGATGCAGAGCCAGACTGGATAAAATATCCACCAGACGCCAAGACAGCCGACGAATCCAAGCCGTCATAAACGGCCTCCAATCTCATAATTCCATTGTGAACATTGACTGGATTTACTGTAACATTGTGTATAAATCCCCAAATTAGAACACCACCAATGTCGCGGCTGGCTTGACTTTGGTCCCTGGACTTTGGACTTTGGGCTTGAATGTCCGGCACCCAGTCCATTTTTCAGAAATCGAACCGCCGCATCGCCGCGCTGGCGCTGGCGGTGTTCGCGCTCGATCAGCTCACCAAATGGTTCGTGCTCCGCAAGCTTTACACCGGCGACGAGCGGATCATCATCCCCGGCTTTTTCAAATTCGTCCACTTGGAGAACACCGGCGCGGCATGGAGCCTTTTCACCGGCAACAACAGCGCCCTGGCCTTCGTCGCGCTGCTGGCCTTCGTCGCGCTGTTCCTCACGCGGCACCATTTTGACGTTGATAAATTGTCCGGCCAGATTGCCTTCGGCCTCATTTTCGGCGGCATTGCCGGCAACCTGCTGGACCGGCTCCGCGTAGGTCACGTGATTGACTTCATCTATTTTTACCTGCAACAACGCGACGGCGGCGAAATCGGCTTCCCCGCCTTCAACGTCGCCGACTCCGCCATCTGCACCGGCGTCGGGCTGATTTTCCTCATCACCTGGAAAAACGAGCACTCGCCAAAATCTGCGGCGAACTGATTCGTCATGAGCACGCGCGCGGAAAGTTTCGTTGTCGAGAAATCGCTGCCGGGCGGGCGGCTCGATACGTTTCTTCGGACAAGATTCCCCGCCGCCTCGCGCGGCGCGCTGCAACGGCTTATTGAGCGGGGCCACGTCCGCGTCAACGGCAAGACCACCAAGCCCACGCATTCGCCGCGCGCGGGCGAGCAGATTGAAATCCACTGGCCGGAAGCCCGGCCCGCCGGGGCGCAGCCGGAAGAAATCCCGCTGGATATTTTGTTCGAGGACAAATCGCTGCTTGTGGTGAACAAAACCGCCGGGCTCGTCGTGCATCCCGCCGCCGGGCACGAGGAACACACGCTCGTCAACGCGCTGCTGCACCATTGCAAAGGTTCGTTGAGCGGCATCGGCGGCGTGGCGCGGCCCGGCATCGTCCACCGGCTCGACAAGGAAACCAGCGGCTGCCTCGTCGTGGCCAAAAATGACGAGACGCACCTCGCGCTCTCGAAACAATTTGCCGAACGGCGGGTGGAAAAAATCTACAACGCCATCGTCTGCGGCGGACTGGCGCGCGACTCCGGGGAAATCCGCGCGGCCATCGCGCGGCATCCGTCGCATCGCAAACGCATGGCCGTGCGCGACGACGATTCCGGCCGCGCGGCGCACACAAGCTGGCGCGTGCTGGAAAAGTTGGATGCCGCGACACTTGTCGAAGCGCAAATTCACACGGGGCGGACGCACCAGATTCGCGTGCATTTCCAATTCCTCGGCCATCCGCTTCTGGGCGATGCCATTTACGGGGCGCGGCCCAATGCGCGGCTTGCGGAATTGACGGATTACGCCGCGCCGCGCGTGATGCTGCACTCGTGCGAGCTTTCATTCATCCATCCGCGCACGAATAAAGAAATGAGTTTTGAATCGCCATTGCCGGAGGATTTCCGGGAAGCGTTGCAACGATTGCGAAGCGCATAAGCGCGTCACTTTTGCAGTTTGGATTCACTCCGGCCGGCCGGTGACAATCCCGCGGATTATGGCAGGATTCCCGAACGGGCAGGTCAACATTACCCGTCAGAAATCCGCCCGGTCCCGGCCTCATTCTATCGGTTGCAATCACAATGATTTTACCTATATTTAGCTTTGTATTCTATGAGATTGACCAGCCGCATTCTTCTCGCCGCAGTTGCGGCTTTATCAAGTTCAACGATCATCGTATCCGCCAGTTCCAACGTCACCTTGACGGATAATGGCAACGGGACGGCCACGATGGCCAACGGGCTGGTGACGATGATATTCAGCGAGTCCGATGGCTCGGTTTCTTCGTTCACGACGGCGGTGAACCCAAACCTCAATCTGATTGATTCCGGTCAGGACTATGCCTTGAGCCTGACGCATATTGGCAGCGGCACCAATGATTACTGGGTTTCCGTTCCCGCCGGCTTCGGCTCGACTTACAGCGTGGTGACCAACAACGGCCAGATGGTGGACGTGATGATCCGCAATACGCGCGCGACCGGCGACACGAATTTGTTTCCGAACGGCCTGTGGGACTGGTCTGAGCATCATATCATGCGCGCTGGCGAAGCCGGTTTTTACACCTATCACGTCTGGCGGCATTGGACCAACCAGCCGCAGGCCTATTACGATGCGGACAGCTGGCAGGGCCGCGCCAACGGCTTTGTCCAGATACAGAATTCCGATGGCAGCGTCTCCAATGCCTGGGCATTTTCGGGATCGGACGTGCCAATCGCTTTGAGCATTGGCGATGTTCCGGGAGGCAATTCCGACGGGGTTCCAGGCGAAGTGGAGATCCTTCCGTTTACCAATATGTGGACACAGCCGGCCGGGACAAATTACGAGCCGGGCTGGCCGGCCTACACGCAGCCATGTGGTTTGACTGCCAACCTCCAACCAACCTGGACCAAATATGATTATAGCAGCTACATGGGAGCTTCCAATTCCTTTCGCCCCGTCTGGGGTCTGGCCACGGATCAGGTCGGGCTGTGGTCCATTCTGGCCAGTTTTGAACACATGAACGGCGGGCCGACCAAGCAAAAAGGCGCCGTGTCCGGCAACTATATGTATAACGACGATTTTGAAGGCCACGGCTTGGGCTCGATTCCCAATCCAGGGGCCGCTGCCGGCCAGGTCTTTTCCAAAATGATCGGCCCGTTTTTCATGTATGCCAACACCGGAACCAATCATTTGCAGCTTTGGCAGGACGCGCAAAATGAAGCGGCACTGATGGTGTCCAACTGGCCGTATGCGTGGGTCAACGAGTTGGAAAGTGACTATCCGCGTCAGCGTGGCACTGTGACCGGCACCATCAAGGCCAAGACCGGCGAGTCCACGGCCAACGCGGTGGTGATACTCGGCGACGAGACCGGTCTTGACTGGATGTGGCAGGGCGTGACGAATTATCTGTTCTGGACGACGGCGGACACCAACGGAAACTTCAGCATTCCGAAGGTGCGACCGGACAACTATGTTTTGTTTTCGTATGTGCCGGGCATCTGGGGCGAGTTGGAAATCTCCAACATCGTCGTCCTGCCCGATCAGACGAACAATCTTGGCGTGATCAACTGGAATCCGCCGCACTTGCAGCAGCGGCTCTGGCGTGTCGGCACGCCGGATCATACCTCAAAAGAATTCCGCTTTGGCAACGAACCCAAACAATTCGGCCTGTGGTGGCGTTACTTGAATGAAATGGGGACGAACGACGTGAATTTTGTCATCGGCCAGAGTGTGGAATCCAACAACTGGTATTATGCGCAGAGCATCATGCCGGTCACGATGCAATCATGGCCCAACCTGACCGATTACACCCAGACCAACGGCATTTACTGGGGGCCGGTGTGGAACATCATTTTTAATCTGACCAATCTGCCGACGACGAGCGTGCTTTGCACCGTGGCGCTGGCTGGTGGCAACGGCTGCTACTTTTATCCTTATATCAATGGGGTCAACCAAACTCCCAATATTTCCGGGTTTTCCAATCCATCCCAGGGCGTTTTCACCTCGTCGGGCGACGACATTTATCGGGATGTGGTGACAGTCGGACGTTATCAGTATTATCAGTTTACATTCCCAGCCAGCGACTTCGTGGTTGGCACCAACACGTTTTCCATTCACATCCGGCAGCCCGGCAGCCCCGGCACCTGGAGCATCAGCAGCGTCACCAATGGCTATCCCAATTTGCTGCAGGGCGGCATCATCTATGACTTTTTACAGATGGAAGCCGGTCCGCAGGTGATTTTGTCAAATCCGCCTGCCGCGCCGACTGGATTGACGGCCACGGCGGTGTCGGGCTGCGAGATTGATTTGTCGTGGACGAACAACGCGACGAATGCGACCAGCATTGTCATCCAGCGTTCCACGGACAATGTTCATTTCAGCCAGATCGGTGTGGGATTCAATACGATGACCAATTATGCGGATACCGGTTTGCCGACGGGCACGACTTATTATTATCAAGTCGTCGAGAACAATGTTGACGGCAATTCTCCCGTTTCAAACACCGCCCACGCTTCCACGCAGGCCGCACAACCGCCCGCAACACCCAGCAACCTTGTTGCCACCGCTGTCGCCACCAATCAGATCAATCTGGCCTGGATTGAGTCTTCCACCAACGAAGACGGCTTCAACCTCGAACGCTCCACCAACGGCGGCAATTACAGTTCACTGGCGATGCTCGCGCCGGGCGTCACCAACTATTCCGACACCGGCCTTGCCCCCGGAACCACTTACTACTATCAAATCCAGGCGTTTCGCACATGCTGGGGCAATTCCGGCTATTTCGGTCCCGCCAGCGCGACGACCCTCCTGCCGCCATTGCCAGTCACGCCGTTGGGCCTGGTCGCGGTGCCGGGGAACGGCCAGATCAATTTGAGCTGGCTCGCTTCTCCCGGCGCGAGCAGTTACAATTTGAAACGCAGCACCAGCAGCGGCCAAGAGACAAACTTGGTCAGCACCGCCAGCACCACCTACACCGACACCGGCCTCGTCAACGGCACGACTTACTATTATGTCGTTTCGGCGGTGAATGCGGCCGGGCAAGGAACGAATTCAGTCGAGGTCAGCGCCATGCCACAGGTGCTCATCACCGCGTATTGGACGAACCTCGTCACCAGCGCCGCGCAAAGCTGGGAGGTCAATGCGAACTGGACAAATACCACGTCCTATCCCAACGCCGTCGGCGATGTCGTCAACATGACCGCCGCCATTGCCGCCAACCAGACCAACAATCTGGATCTAAACATCACCCTCGGCTGGCTGAATCTGGGCGCGGCGAACGGTTCATCGGCTTATACCATTGCCACGAATGGCGGCAGCCTGACATTCGACAATGGCACGAACAACGGCGCGAGTTTGATTGAACTGTCCACCAGCGGGGGCGACACGATTGCCGCGCCAATCACCATCAGCAACAATCTGACCGTGGTGAACAATTCCACCACCAAGACGCTCACGTTGTCCGGGATGATTTCCGGCACGAATGCCATCACGTTTGTCGGGCCGGGCGTGGTGGCATTGAACGCGAGCAACAATTACAGCGGCGGGACGACGGTGGAAGGCGGCACCCTGCAGTTGAACAATGCCTATGGCGCGGGAATCACCAATGTCATTGCCCTTACCGGAGGAAGCACGCTCGTCGAGAACAACAATTCCTTTGGTAACGCCCTCGCAATCAGTGGTGTGAACACCTGGACCATCATCAGCACCACCGGCAATACCTACCCCAACAATGTGGTCACCGGCAGCGGCCAGTTGAACCTGAACATCACCGGCGGCAATGTCTTTTCACCGGGCGGAAACTGGAATGAGTTTGCCGGGACCATTGCTTGGGCGCCCGGCAACGGCGCTGGTTTCCGGTTTTATAACATTACCGGCAGTTCCAATGCGATTTGGAATCTGGGCACGAACACGGGCAACATTTACAACCGAAACGGCAACTTCACGGCCAGCCTGGGCGCCCTGTTTGGCGGACCGCAAACGGGGATCTCCGGCGCTTCGAGCGCCACTGCCCTCACGACCTATTCCATCGGGGCGTTGAATTTGAATTCAACTTTCAATGGCTACATCAGCGACGGCGGACAAGGCCCCACCGCGCTCACCAAGATCGGCACCGGCACCTTGATTCTCACCGGCACGAATTCCTGTAGCGGCACGACGACCATCAGCGGCGGCGTGTTGCAAATCGGCGCGGGCGGCACCACCGGAAATCTTGGCACCAACACTGTCACCGACAACGCCTCGTTGGTTTTCAATCTTTATGACAACGTGGTATGCTCCAACCTCATCAGCGGCACCGGCAGCCTCACGCAGGCGGGCTACGGCGTGCTGACCTTGACAGCCGCGAACACTTATTCCGGCACGACCTTCATCACTGCTGCAACGCTCGCATTGACCAATTCCGGCTCCATCGCCAGTTCCACCAACATCAATCTGGCCAATGGCGCGCTCTTCGACATCAGCGGAACCACCAGCCACGCGATGACGCTCGGCAGCGGCAGGATGATTTCCGGCGACGGATTTGTGAACGGAAGTTTCACCGTCGCCAGCGGGGCGACGCTCGCGCCCGGCAACAATGATCTCGGAATGCTGGCCTTCAGCAATTCGCTGACGCTGAATTCCGGCAGCAAAACGGTCATTAACGTCAGCCACAATTCGCAGACGAACAATGTCGTCAGCGTGGGCGGCACATTCACCTGGGGCGGCGCGCTGGTCGTCAGCAACGCGGACAATCCGCTGCAAAGCGGCGATGCGTTCCAGCTTTTCACCGCCGCAAGCTTCACCGGTGGTTTCAGCAGCATAACGCTGCCGGCGCTGACGCCGGGATTGTATTGGAACACCAACGTGCTGCAGATTGACGGCAAGATATTCGTCGCCACCGAAACGCCGCCGGTCATCGCCAACCTCGGCATTATCGGCGGCAAACTGGTGTTGACCGGCACGGGGGGCATTACGAACGGAACATACTACGTTCTAACCTCGACCAACATGGTCGCGCCATTGAGCAACTGGACGCGGCTGCTGACCAACCAGTTTGACGCCGGCGGCAATTTCAATTTCACCAACGCCATCAAAACAAACAACGCGCAGAGTTATTATCTGCTGCAACTGCAATGATAAGCATGAGGAAAGAACCAATCGTCAAAACCTTCAAAAAATTGCTATTCGGGCATTTGGCTGTTCTGATCGGATTGGCGAATGGTTATGGCCAGCAACTGGCCTTTCCCGGCGCGCAAGGTTTTGGCCAATACGCCACCGGAGGACGCAGCGGCACGGTGTATCACGTCACCTCGCTGGCCGATGATGGCAGCGCCGGGACGTTTCGCGAGGCCGTGAGCCAGCCCAACCGCATCATCGTTTTCGATGTCGGTGGTTATATCAATCTTGGATCCGCCGTGTCGGCCAGCAGCGATCTGACCATTGCCGGACAAACGGCTCCGGGCGGCGGCATTGGTTTGATGGGCGCGGAACTGTCGTTCTACGGGCAGAACAACATCATCTGTCGTCATCTGCGGGTCCGGCAGGGCGGCAGCAGCACCAGCCAGAGCGGCATCAACATCGGCTCCGCCAGCGGCGGGGCCGGCAACATGATTTTCGATCACACCTCCGTGGAGTTTGGCCAGTGGGACAGCATTGACGCCGTCAACACCACCAACTTCACGGTGCAATATTGCATCATTGCCGATCCGATCAACCAGCAGTTCGGCGCGCACGTCCAGGGTAGCAACGCCTCTTATGTCAACAACCTCTGGGTCAACGCGCACAACCGCCAACCTTTGGCCAAGGCCAGCACGGTCTATGTCAACAACGTCATTTACGACTTTCAGGCTGGTTACACGGTTGCCGACACCGCCGGGGATTTCAGCCATGACATCATCAACAATTATTTCATCGCAGGACCCTCCACCACCAACCCCAACGATGACTTCTTCCAGTTTGACAGCGGCCAGTCCGTCTATGCTTCCGGCAATCTGCTGGACAGCAGCAGGAACGGAACGTTGAGCGGCAGTTCGACCGCTCCCGGCGGCGTCACGGTGTTGAATTCTCCGTGGTCGCCGGTCACTGTCACCATTCCGACCGCCTCCACCTTGTCCGCCTACCGGATTGACGTTTCCAGTTCTGGAGCCCAACCGTCCGATTCACTTGATCAGCAAGTCATCAGCCAGGTGACTTCGCTGGGCGCTGCCGGAGGAATCATTGGCAGTCCAACTGACACGGGTTTGGGCAACAGCGGTTACGGCACGATTGACGGCGGCACGGCGCTGACGGAAACCGATGGCGACGGCATACCGGACATCTGGAAGAACGCTGTGGGACTTCCTCTGAACACCAACGAAGCCATGACCATCGCTGCGAATGGTTATGCCAACATCGAAAACTATTTGAACTGGATGGCCGGCCCGCACGCCTTCGTGCAGACGAATGCCACGGCCATTGACCTGTGGCCTTACACGCTGGGCTTTACCAACGCCAGCCCGGCCTACACTTTTTTCAACACGACCAATTGCACCGTCACGCTCACCAACAGCCACTTTGCGTTTTTCAAGCCCGCCCCGGGATTCACCGGGCTGGCGAGTTTTAACTTTGTCGTGACCGGCAGCGACGGCAGCGCCATGACCAACACGATGGGACTGCTGGTTTCGGTCGTCTATATCCCAAAAAACCTAGTCTGGCGGGGCAATGGTATTAACAACGTCTGGGACATCACAAACACCGTTGACTGGTTCAATGGCAACGACCTGGCCGGTTTCAACCAGAGCGACAATGTAACTTTTGACAATACTGGTTCCGACACTCCCGCCATTAACATCACCAACACGGTCATGCCCGGCAGCGTGGTGATCAATGCCAGTCAAAATTACACCTTTGGCGGTGCTGGCGTGATTGCCGGCACCGGTTCCCTGACGGTGAGCGGCACCAATACCGTGATCATTGACACGACCAACACCTATACCGGCGGCACGACGATCAACAATGCCACCGTGCAGCTCAACAATTCCAGCGGTCTGGGAACCGGGCTGATCACGTTCAACGGCGGCACAATAAATCAGACCAGCACCATTGGGATTGACAACACCATCAGCAACCTCGCCACCGGCACGTTGAACTTTAATAATAACAGCACCATTTACGCAACCCTCACCGTGGTGGGTGGCGGGACGTTGAACGTGAACTCCACCGGCGGCGGCGTTTTCACGCCCGGAGGGTCCATGAGCGGTTTCGCCGGCAACGTCAATGTCAACTGTGACATGCGCACTTCCACCACAGAGGCGGCCAATACTTTTGGCAGCGCCAATGCAACCTGGAATTTTGGCACCACCGGTGGTGTTTATACCAAGTATGGCTACCAGACGGCCACCTTCGGCGCTTTGGCTGGTGGCGCCGGTTCGTCGCTGGGCGGAGGAAACTCTTCCGGGTCGTCTGGGACGACCTATGTGGTTGGCGGTTTGAACACGAGCACCACTTTTGGCGGTCTCATTGCCAACGGCATTACCAACGTCCCGACCAGTCTCGTGAAGGTCGGCACCGGCACGCTCACGTTGAGCGGCAACAGCACGCACTCCGGCGCGACGACCGTGAGTAACGGCACGCTGCTCGTGACCGGAAATTTGAGCAATAGTCCCGTGACGGCGATGAGCGGAGCCACCCTTCAGGGCACGGGATTTTTTGGCGGCGGCGTGACCATTCAAACTGGCGGAATCATTTCGCCCGGCTTGGGTGCCGGAAGTTCCGGCACGATGACCATCAGCAACAACGTCACGCTGGCCGGTTCCGCCACGCTGGATTTTGACCTCTCCAGCTCGTCCGTTAGCGCGAATGACATGATCGCCATGCAGGGCGGCCTGCTGACGATGGGCAACCCGCAGATTTACAATTTCAACCTCGTCAACAACGCGCTCGGCGCGGGCACTTACGTTTTGATTGGCGGTGCCACGAACTATTCCGGCGCAAGCGTTTCTTTTGCCGACAATCTGCCCGCCAGCACAAGACAGACGTTCGCGATGCAGCGGCCGAGCAACGGCAACGGCACCAACGGCTATGTCTGGCTGGCAGTCTCCGGTCCGCCCGCCGCCACGCTGGTCTGGCAGGGAACCAACGGCAGCGCCTGGGATTTGAGCACCACGACCAACTGGCTGAACGGTTCCGCCGCCGACAAATTTTACAACCTCGACTCCGTGACTTTTAACGACACCTCCACAAACGGCACGGTCACGGTGACGCCGCTGGGTGGCGCGGTGCAGCCTGCATTCATCACCGTGTCGAACAACGCGCTTGCCTACACCATCAACGGCGGCTCGATCATGGGCCTGACGACCCTGATAAAAAACGGGCCGGGCACGCTCACGGTTTCGCCGTATGTCTTCTCCGCGAGTTCCTACATCACCAACGGCAGCACGAATGTCATCGTGAGCGGCACCAACGGGATTGCCGCCGGGCTGAATGTGAGCGGCACGGGCATCTCCGCCGGAACGACGGTTGAATCGGTGGTGAACAGCAACCTCGTCGAGCTTTCACTGGGCGCTACGGCCACGGGCACCAATACGCTTTCTTATTACGCCGACAATTCCTTCTTCGGCGGAACGATTGTGAACGGCGGCACGCTGGAATTTGAAAACAATTATTACGCCGGCGGCGTCGGCCCCGTCACCCTCAATGGCGGAACTTTGTATCTCAACAATGTCGGCACGGGAACGACCATCACCTGCGCCGGAACCAACACCCTGCAGACGTATGGCCAGCCGTATTCAGGTTTCAACCTGCTTGGATCGGGCTGGCTCAACCTCAACATCGGCGGAGGCGGCGTATTTTCACCCTACGGGGACTGGAGCGGGTTCAGCGGGACACTTTATTTTACGACCGGCAATTGGATCCGTGAATTGAACACCGCGACTTTTGGCAGCTCCAACGCGGTTTGGAATTTCGGCAGCGCGGGCGGCCTTTACAACAAGTATGGCGGCGCGACCATCTACCTCGGCGCGTTGTTCGGCGGTTCGGCGGTCGGCCTTGGGGGAGCCAACAACTCAAATACGAACTACAACAGTCCCACGACTTTTGTGATCGGCGGCATCAATACCAACAGCATTTTCAACGGCACGGTTTCCGACGGCGCCGGTGTCAGCACCAGTTTGATCTTTGCCGGCCCCGGTTCGCTCACGTTGACGGGCAACAATCCATTCAGCGGCGGCACCACTGTCAACGCTGGCACGCTCTTCGTCAACAACACCGCCGGCAGCGGCACCGGTTTAGGGGTGGTCAGCGTCAACCCGGGTGCCACGCTCGGCGGCACCGGCACGATTGGCGGGCAGGTTTCATTTGCCGCCGGAGCCACGCTCGCGCCCGGCAGCAGCGGTCCCGGCACGCTGACCATGACCAACGATTTGGGTTTGAACAACGCCAGCGTGCTGCAATTTCAACTGGGCGCGAACAGCGACCGGGTTTCCGTGACGGGCGACCTTACACTGGGCGGCACGCTGAACATCAGCAATTCCGGCGGGTTCGGCCCCGGCACCTACACATTGTTCAACTACGGCGGTGCGTTAAGCGTTGGCACATTGACCCTCGGCACAACGCCGGCAGATTACACCTACACGATTGACACCTCGGTTCAAGGGCAGGTGAATCTCATCGCGTCGCTGCCGCGCATTGGAAACATTCTTGCGACTCCGAACGGCCTGGTAATGAGCGGCTCCGGCGGCGTGACCAACGGCAGTTATTATCTGCTGACTTCGACCAACATCGCCAAACCATTGAGCAACTGGACGCGGCTGCTTACCAACCAGTTTGACGACAACGGCAACTTCAATTTCACCAACGCCATCGGCACCAACGCGCAAAGTTTTTACCGGCTGCAAGTGCCGTGAGGTTGTCGGCAGATCAATTTGCCAAAGGCTTCGCGTTTGAACTTTGCGGCTGGCCGGCATCGGGAAGGTGGTGAACATGAAAAGGGGACAGCACAGCGCGCTGTCCCCATTCAGATTGATACAATGCCTATTTATTGGGCTGCAGGTATCGCGGGCGCCGCAGGTGTCGCAGTGCCGGCTCCGGGGCCGAAGGTGCTTTCGTCGCCAAGTGGGCGCTGTCCCGTGCGGCTGGCGCTCAATGCCATCTTGAAGGTCGCCACCGGGTCGGGCTTCGACGGGTCAAAATCCTTGAAGTCATCAACAATGTATTTGGCGATGTCCAGCTTGTCGGCCTTAATGCCCATGACAATCAGCTTGGACAGCTCGTAGCTGCCGTAGTTGTTGTGGTGTGTGACGCCGTCGTTGAAGGCTTTCTTCACATCGGGTCCAAGCGCCTGGTAGAATTTCTGGCTCATGGAATGGAGGTCAATGGACGCGGCGTTCTGCGCGGCGGCGGTCTCGAGGGCGGCGGCGGGGTAGCCTTTTAGCGTGTCGGTGTTGACGCCGCTGGAACGCTCCATCGAGGCGACAACGACCGGCGTGGCGCCCTTGGCGCGAATTTCGCCGATGACTGTCACATAGTCGGATTTATATTTTTCGAGTGCGCCGGGGGCGTTGTTTTTCATGTCGTTGTGGGCGAACTGCATGAAGACGTAGTCGCCGGGCTTGAGCAGGCTGTAGACCTTGGCGAAGCGTTTCTCGCCGATAGAACTGGCGAGCGTCTCGCCGGATTCGGCGTGATTGGCGATGGCGACGCCGGGGCCGAACCAGCGGGTGAGCATCTGTCCCCAACTGTTGAACGTCTCGCCGGACTGATCGCACACGGTGGAGTCGCCGAGGATGTAAATCGTGGGCACGTCCACCTTCTCGATCTCAACCTTGCTGACGGCGGAGTTCGCATCGTCGTGGTTGAACTCGATTGTAAGCTTGTCGTCCCACGCGCGGGCTTCCTGCGTGGTCTCGCGCGGGGCCTTCAACCGCACCTGGCCGCCCGGAAACTGCGGAATGCGGACGTTGACGATGAAGCTGCGGGTGACGGACTGGCCGGCGTCGGTGTGGATTTTTTCCAGCATGAGGCGGCGCAACTCGGCCTTCACGGTATTGTCGGAGGGCGCGACCGCGCTGCCAAACGTGACCGTGACTTTGTAATTGCCCTCCGGCTCTTTGACGGAGAAATAAAACGGCTGGTTGGCGCCGAGTGCGTCGTTGCCGACGGCGGCCGGCGTGGCGCCCGGCTCGAAGCCGTAACCGGCCTGATCCGAGTAAGCAGTCGTTGGTGAAACCTGCGTCCAGCCGGCCTCCGCCTTGCCGCCGAAGTTGAATTTGTAGCCGGTCTGGGCGCAAACCGCCGCGCAGCCCGCGGCCAGAATGATCGCCGAAAGAATTCCGGCCGGAAAACGATGGATGATTTTCATGGGTGGAAATATAACTTGGCGATTTTAGTTTGTGAAGCGGGAAAAATGAAAACGGGGGTCGCTTTTTCCATGCGCTGACTTGTCACGCCGTAATCAGACGAAGGCGGAAGGCGCTACGGAAATCAGCCCGATGTTGCTCGCGCAACGCGAGACTACCCTGGTGCAGGTGGAGTCACACTTGAGCCGAAACCTGTAAGCGGTTTTGCGGGCGTCAACACGAAAAACTTTTCACAAGTCGGACACGGAACGGTCTGCCCAGTTCCTTCAGCCGGAAATTCAATGGATTGCCCGCAATGCGGACATTCACATTTGAGAAAGTCACTCATGGTTTACAGATTCTTCCAATGATTACCCAGGGTAGCTCTTACGTTGTGCGAGCAACCCTGGGCTGATTTCCTTTGCCCCGTCAGGCAATTCAGCCAGCGTATTCGCGTCTTCGCCGATTGACGCAATTCACAAAGCCGGAACATAAGGCTCGACAGCCTTGCCCTTATCGGAAAAATATTTTTCCATCGGATCGCCCGGCAGACTTTTCAGCCCGGCGACAACACAGGCGGCGTTGAACTGCGCGCCAGTGTCACTGGTATGCGTGCGCGGGTCGGAAAAGAAAGTTGCCACCTTGTCCGCGCCGACTTTTTTATAGGCATCGGTGATGACCATGGTGAGGTCGAAGAAAAGCGCGTTGTGTGCCTTGGCCACTTCCGCGTCCCACTGGGCAAAGGTCGCGAAATCGCGGCTTGTCTCCCAGTGATCCTTGTGCGGAATGGGCGAGACGAGGATGACGGTCGCGCCTTTGGCCTGCGCCTGCATGACAAATTGCGCCATATACCAGCCGAACGTGTGGACGATTTCCTTCGTGCCGTCGGCCTTGGTGTCCTCGACGGTTTCGTCGCCGATGC
>Ga0181520_10007863_pt1 | contig 15441 bp, 7 predicted proteins | sample PEATcosm2014_Bin_29_FD_132451 | JGI IMG/M metagenome (GOLD analysis project Ga0181520, IMG submission 132451) | Peatland microbial communities from MTU Mesocosm Facility, Houghton, MI, USA - PEATcosm2014_Bin02_30_metaG | ecosystem: Environmental > Terrestrial > Soil > Wetlands > Peat | place...
ATTGCGAGGCAGAACGCAGGGAATTTGCGCATGGGGAGACTCCAGATCGTGGCTTGTCTGGTATCCCCGCTCCCTAGCGTCGGCGAACAAGCTAGATGTTCGCCGCACAGGATAGGCAATCCTCTCACTTTGATCAAGACGTAATTCCTTGTTGGATTTTGGCAATCGCGGCCGTGCCGCCCACCGCGAAGCAGCTACGGGGCCCTCGCACGCCGGTTGCATGGATACCAACCGAGCAAGTCGGCGGTGCGAGGGCACCCATGCCGAGGGAGCAGTCTGGCGATTGGACAAGAACTTTCAGCCGCTGTTTACTAGTAACGACCCGTTACCGTTTACCGCCGCGTTTCGACGGGAACAATACGCATAGACCTCTGATACTATAGGACGGTTTGCCAGGAATAATGTCACACCTTTGGTCTTTCGCATTGCACGCGGACTATTCGTAGCGGAGGGCTTCGATGGGGTCCAATCGCGAGGCTTTCCAGGCCGGATAGAAGCCGAACACGACGCCCACGCCGAGCGAAACCGCCACGGCAGCCACGATCATCGATACCGACGCCTTGATGGGCCAGCGGGTGAAGAATCTCACGGTGATCGACGTGAGTCGGCCCACAAGGATTCCGATGCCGCCACCGACGAGACACAGCACGACGGCCTCGACGAGAAACTGCCGGAGGATGTGATGGCTTCGTGCGCCGACGGCCATGCGAAGCCCGATTTCGCGGGTTCGCTCGGTCACGGAGACCAGCATGATGTTCATGATGCCCACCCCGCCGACGACCAGCGAGATCAGGGCCACCGCCAACAGCAAATCGCTCATCGATTTGGTAGTGGACGACATCATGTCGGTCATTTCGGCCATGCTGCGGATGTCGAAATCGTCCTCCTGGCCCTCGTGCAAATGGTGGCGTTCTCGCAACAGCGCGGTCATCTGTCCGACGGCCTCTTCGATCCGTTCGGAGGAACGCGCCTTGGCCTGAATCACGTCGACGTTGGCCATCCGCTCCGACAACGGCGTGTCGGCAGCTTGCACCGTCGTTCGGCTGAGATACAGGCTGGAAGCGGTAGGATACAGGTTGCTTAACGTGTTGACCGCATCGCTGGTCGAGGAGGATTCGCCGCTGGCGCTGGAACTTTGGTTCGTGCTGGTCAACATGGAGCCGCTGACGCGATATTTGACGGTCGTCCACGGGGCCAGGACGATGTCGTCTTGATCCTGGCCCATCATGTTGGCCCCCTTCTTGGCCAACACGCCGATGACCCGAAAAGGAACGTTGTTCATGCGAATTTCCTTGCCGAGCGGCCGTTCGCGGGGAAACAGCGTCTTCTTGACCGTGGCGCCAATCACGCACACCGTGTTGCAACTCCGCACGTCGAAGTCGGTGAACATCGCTCCCTCGGCCATGTCCTCCCAATCGCGAATGAGCAGATAGGCCGGCGTCGTGCCGCTGATCTGGTTGGGCACGCTGTTGTAACTGCCGTGGATGATCTGGGACCGGGCACGCACGTTGGGGGCCACCGCTGCCACGGCCGGGCATTGCCGCAGGATTTCATCGGCATCGGCAGGCGTGAGCGTCGTCATGCTGCCGGCGCCCATGTTCACGCCGCTGCTGGAAGTCGCCCCCGGCATAATCATCAGCATGTTCGCGCCCATACTGGCGATCTTCTGCTGTAAGATCGCCTTCGATCCCTGGCCGATCTCCGTCATCGCGATGACGGCCGCCACGGCAATGATCACGCCCAGGGCCGAGAGGGTCGATCGCATCTTGTTGCGCCGCAGCGCGACCAGCGCGGTCCGCCATGTGGCCGGCAGGGGTCGAATCGCAATCCACTGGCGTGTTTTCCCCCGCGCGCGTTCGAATTCATCGGAGACATTCCGCAGTGGGGCGTTTTGCCTGGTCTCACACGGAGGTTCGGGATGATTGGCATGCGTCTCCTCTCCTTCCAGAAGATGGCTGGACTGAGGGCTGTGCTGGCCATCGGGCACCATGTACGCATGGTCGGCGGCACCTTGCTGCGGGGCAGGTAAAGCCCTCCCTCCCTGCCCCTCTCCCAAAGAGGGAGGGGAGACACTATCGCCCGCGACCATTCCATCCACGATACGGATGGTCCGATGGGCGTATGCGGCCACGTTGGAATCGTGCGTGACCAGGATGACGGTGATGCCCTCGGTGTTGAGGCGTTGGAACATCCGCAGGATTTCAACGCTCATGCGCGAATCGAGATTGCCCGTCGGCTCGTCGGCCAGGAGGAGCGTGGGCCGATTGACTAGCGAGCGGCCGATGGCCACCCGCTGCTGCTGCCCGCCCGACATTTGCGACGGCTCGTGGTGAGCCCGCTCGGCCAGCCCTACGCGATTCAACAGCTGGTGGGCCCATTGCCGGGCTTCGCTGCCGGAACACCGCTGGCCGGCATAGTCCAGCGGCAGCAGTACGTTTTGCAGCGCCGAAGTTCGCGGCAGCAGATTGAAGTTCTGGAACACGAAGCCGAGCTTCGCGGTGCGCACCAGGGCCCGCTCGTTCGGCGTTAGTTGGCTCATCTCCTGGCCGTCGAACCAATATCGGCCTGAACTGGGGTGGTCCAGGCACCCGAGAATGTTCATCAGCGTGGTCTTACCAGAGCCGGAAGCGCCCATCAAGGCCACCATTTCTCCACGCTGGATGGTCAGCGAAATACCGCACAGCACGGGCACATCGACTTCGCCCAAGTGATAGGTCTTGTGCAGGTTTTCCAGCCGAATGAGTTCCATCGTCGCGTCTCTTGTTGCTTAGCCCGGCGAATTAATAACTGTCGCATAGTCGCCTTTCGCTCCGCGAAAGCCGCATCTTTCGCGGAGCGAAAGGTGACACTTATTTCCACGCCGGTCCTTAGCCCGGTGGCGGACCGCCCTTCGGCGGACCCTTTTTGGGAAACTTCGGCAGGAACGGCATGTTCGATTTGCCCTCGCCGCCGGCCTCTTCCTCCTCCGTCGCGTTTTCACCGCTCTGGATTCCGACAATCGCTTTCCTTCCTTCCTGCACACGTTCGCCGTACACTTCGGTCGCGGTTCCGTCCGTGGGACCAACCGCGACATCGAGCGCCTCGGGGGAGCCGTCGTCGCCCACCACCCAAAGACAATGCTGTTCGCCTGTCTTGCCGTCGATCGTCTGCGCGGTTGACGCCGATTTCGGTTTCCAGCGGAGTGCTTCGTTGGGGACCACGAGCACGTTGGCGCGTTTCGGCTCCTGGAACGAAACGCTCGCCGTCATGTACGGGAAGAGCTTTCCAGCAGGGTTATCGGTCTCGATGATGACCATGTAGTTGACGACGTTGGAAGTCATCTGCGCATTCATGCGGATTTGAATGACTTTGCCGTCAAAGGTCTCGTTCGGATGGGCATCGACGGTGAAACGCACGGGCATGTTCGGATAAATCCGTCCGATGTTGGCCTCATTGACCAGTGCCCAGACCTGCATGCGCCGCAGGTCCTTGGCGATCAGGCAAATGCTGGGGGCGCTCAAGGCGGCGACCACCGTTTGGCCGATGTTTACGCGGCGGTCGATGATGGTGCCGCGCACGGGCGAGCGGATGACGGTATAGCCGAGATTGGTCTTGGCCACATCAAGAGCGGCTTTATTCGCCTTGATGGTCGCCTTGGCCACCGCGACGTTGGCCACGGCCGTCTTGTAGTTCATCACGGCGGCGTCGTAATCGGACTCGGCGACGGCCTTCTTCAAGCGGAGAAGCTCGGCCCGCTTCAAGTCATGGTCCGTCTGCACGACCTTCGCTTCGAACTGCAGCAGGTTGGCCTGCGAATTCTCCAGCACGGCCTCGGCTTGGGCGACGGCGGCCTGATAGGACACGGGGTCAATGGTCGCCAGTAGCATGTCCTTTTCGACCACGGAGTTGAAATCGATTTGCTTGCCGTGGATGTCCTTGCCGAAGCTGACGATGAGTCCAGCCACTTGGGCGCCGACGTTGATGAGGTCTTCCGCCTCCAGCGTCCCGGTCGCACTAATGGTTGGGGCCACGTCGCCCCGCTGGATCGTCGTCAGGCGATATACGGTCCCGGAATTGGCAGCGGTCTGCCTGGCATAATAGGCCGCGCCGCCCCCTGCCAGGCCAAACAAAGCTAGAATTGCCAAAGCTCGTTTCATGGATGTTCCTCGGATTTGCAACCGTACCGGATCACTTCTTCCTTCAGTCCCATGCCGCGCAGGCAGAACCAGACGGGGCCCCGACCTTGGCCGGGTGGACCGCCGAAGCCGCCACGCCGGCCGCCAAATTCGCCGAATTCACCCGCATTCGCGGTTTTGAGACAGGTTCTCAACTGTGTCCGGGAACAAGCCACCATTGCCCTGGCCCTAACTACTGACCGCGAAACGGAGTTGAGTTTCTACAGCCCCCTTTCGGTTTTCTCGCCAAAGTTCTTCTTTTAGGCGTATTGCTGAGATCGGTGGGGCCGAACACGCGATCGGGGCTCCGAGCCCGCGTATAGCCTGTCAGTCATTGCTTCCCCGCCGCGGGGTCGGTGGGGAAAAGCCTTACAGAGTAGATACTGGAAAACGAGAGCACTTGTCTACAGGTTGTTGTAGAATAAGCGTATCTGTTTCCGGAAATATACAAGGAACGCCCCTTGAACGAGAACGACGAACCCGACGAACTGGTCAGCCAACTGAGGAGCGGGGACCAGGAAGCCCTGGCGGCAATCTTCTCGAAATATCGAGAGCGCTTGTGGCGGATGGTCAACTTCCGGATGGATCGGCGTTTGCTCGGCCGCGTCGATCCGGACGACGTACTCCAGGAAGCGTATATTACCCTGGCCGCGCGGATTGCCGATTTTGACACGTCGCCATCCCTTGGACTCCTGGTTTGGCTGCGGACGATGGTTATGCAAACCTTGACCGATCTGCATCGTCATCACCTGGGCGCCCAGATGCGCGACGCCGGCCGCGAGGTCGTCCTGGGTGGATGCCAATACCCGCAGACGACCTCGGTTTCGCTGGCAGCCCAGTTCGCCGCGCGTTTGACCTCGCCGAGCAACGCGGCGATTCGCGCGGAGCTGTTCGACCAGGCCAAGCGGGCCATCGCCGAGTTGGATCCATTGGACCAGGAAGTGCTCGCGCTGCGGCATTTCGAAGAGCTCGGCAACCGCGACGTGGCCGAGGTCCTAGGGATCCGGGAGAAGGCCGCCAGCATCCGCTACGTGCGGGCCTTGAAGAGGCTGAAGATCGTACTTGCGCAAGTACCCGGCCTCAGCGGGGAAGGCTGAAATGTTCGAACCCGACCAAACTCGTGATCCGCTGGAAGTGGTCGCTGCCGAATTTGCCGAGCGGTTTCGCCGTGGCGAGTTGCCCTCGATCGCCGACTACGCCGCCCAACATCCGGACCTGGCATCCGACATCGAGGAATTCTTTCCGACGATCGCCGTGATGGAGCGGTTGAAGGCGCATCAAGAGGCGTGGACTGCCCGTCGTGCCTTGCTCGGTGGAGTGCGACTGGAACGGCTGGGCGATTTCCGCATCGTCGGCGAGATCGGCCGTGGCGGGATGGGCATTGTCTACGAAGCGTTCCAGGAGTCGCTCAACCGGCACGTCGCCGTCAAGGTGCTGCCCAAGCAGTCGCTGCTGGACCCCAAGCAATTACAACGCTTCCGCCGCGAGGCGCAAACCGCCGCGCGGCTGCACCACACCAACATCGTTCCCGTGTTCGGTGTGGGCGAGCACGAGGGTTTTCACTACATCGTGATGCAGCGGATTCGCGGCGTGGGACTGGATGCCGTTCTGCAGCGGTTGCAATCCATCGATGCCGGCCGCGGGGGCGATTCCGGTCAGGCTGCCGCCGAATCCGACCCTGGCAGCGAAGCCACGTACCTTGCGCGGGCCATCCTCAGGGGACAGCTTGACTCCATCGTTGCTTTGCCTGACAACAACAATACCAACAACGTGACTGGCAACGCGGCAACGAGTCTTTTCACGCGAGATGGCGCTGCTCAGGCCGACGGGCCTGTGGCCGCGGCGGATGCCGTCGTCGTTCCACCACCGCATGGGGGGCCGCGACGATTCGGCGCCGCCTTCTGGCACAGCGTCGCCTTAATTGGTCGGCAGGTGGCCGAAGCATTGCAGTACGCCCATGCGCAACACACCTTGCACCGTGACATCAAGCCAGCCAACCTGTTGCTGGACGCACAGGGCATCGTCTGGATCACGGACTTTGGCCTGGCCAAGGCGATGGAGCATGACAACATTACGCAGGCCGACGCGCTCGTCGGAACCCTCGGTTACATGGCCCCGGAACAATTTTCCAGCCAGGGCGACGCACGAAGCGACATCTACAGCCTCGGCCTGACCCTGTACGAGTTGCTAACGTTGCAGCCGGCCTACGCTGACTCAGACCGTAGCCGCCTCATCGGCAAGATCGCCCACGAGGAGCCTGTGCGGCCGCGGAAGGTCGATCCGGACATCCCCCTCGACCTCGAAACGATCGTGCTAAAGGCGATTGCCCGGGATCCGTCGCGGCGGTATCAGACGGCCGGCGAATTGGCCCGCGACCTGGAATGTTTCCTCGAAGATCGGCCGATCCATGCCCGGCGCGTGTCGGCGGCCGAGCGGCTGTGGCGTTGGGTCCGCCGCAACCGGGCTTTGGCCGGCCTCGCGGCGAGTGTTTCCGTGTCGCTGTTGCTTATTGCCGTGGTCATGGGCGTGAGCTACGTGCGAACAACGCGTGCGAATATCGAGGAGGCGCGACAGCGAAAGAAGGCCGAAGACATCTCGGCCCTGGCGTTGGAAGCGCTGGACAACGTCTTCCAGCAGTTCGCTCCTGATCGCGCCGCACCTACCTTGCCGCGACTAATTGTCGGCAACGTCGGCAAGGAGGTCAGCGTTCCTGTTCAACCGGTCCTGTCGAAGGAGGCGGCGGCGCTGCTGGAGCACATGTTGGCCTTTTACGACCGCCTGGCGGCCCAGGAGGGCGGCGACGCCCGGCTCCGCCACAAGGCGGCGGAATCCAACCGACGCGTCGGCGACATCCGCCAGCGACTGGGTAACTACAAAGAGTCCGAGGCGGCGTACTTGCGGGCGATCGAACTCTATTCGCTGCTTGCGGATGATGCCGGGGCGGACCCGGACCTCCACGTGGAAATCGCCCGTATCCAGAACGAACTGGGCAACGTCTACTGGGCGACCAACCAGCGCGAGGCGGGGCAGGAATCGTATGCCGCCGCCCTGGCGACCTTGGAGGCGATGTCCGCGTCCTCGCCGCAACACCGCTATGAATTGGCTCGGACCTATTACTACCTCGGCCGCCGGCCCGGCGGACAAGCCCTTCCACCGCCACCCGGACCAGGAGAAGGCCGTGGTCCGCTTGGGCCGCTAGGTCTTGTTTTCGATCCGCGTGGGGCGAACCGCGCGGGGCATGAATCGCCGACCTTACCCCTGGGCGGAGGGGAGCCCGGTTCCCCCCCGCCGCCGTCCGACGTAGATCTGGAAAAGAAAGAGAACAGCGTGCAGCAGGCCGTTCGAATTCTAGAGAAGCTTGCGGCCGAGTATCCGGCCGTGCCCGACTATCGGCACCTGTTGGCCCAATGTTATCGCGAGATCCCGCCGCTGCGGTTCTTTCGCGGCCTGCCACCTGCCCCGGAAGCCTCCAACCAGGCGCTCGATATCATGCAGAAGCTGGTCGAGGAATACCCGGATGTTCCGGACTACCGTTATGACCTGGGCGAGACCTATGCCATGCTGGCCTTTTCGCCCGACGCCACGGACAAGCTCGCGGCGCAACGGCCGCGGGAGTTACTGCAGAAGGCGCTAGTCATCTCCGAGGAACTGGTCGCTGAACATCCCAACATTCCGGATTACGCCGCCTCCCAGATGCATATTCGCCTAGCCCTGACCGACGCCCTCCGCGAGAGCGATGTGGCTGGCGCCGAAAGCAGTCTCCGCAAAGCGCTCGACATCCAAGCCGCGCTGATGCGGCGATTTCCCCACACCTCCACCAACAAGTTCTGGCTGGCCGTTATCCGCCATTCTCTGGCCGGATTCCTCCAACAGCGCGGACAATTGTCCGAAGCCAGGTCCGCATTGCAGGAGTGCATTACCTTACTCAAGGGCGCCATGCGGGACGATCCCAAGGCCATGTACATTCGCGACGTGCTTGCCCAGAACTTCATGAACCTGGCCGATCTGCTGCGCCGCATCGGCGATGAACCGGCCGCCGCGGAAGCCGATCGCCAAGCCCGCGAACTGATGCGGAGCGACAACGCCAGGACCCAATAGAAGCGGTGTCTAGTCGCTTCCGTTCTAGTGCGCAAGCTCTAACTGTCTCCCGACGGGAGGGGAATGAAGCCCTCGCCTTTAGGCGAGACCTTCGGCAGCGGGGAAGGACGGCAGCGGGCCCCGCCGCGGTTCTCGCAAAGACGGGGAGATCCAAAGCTCCCGGAACACCACGGTGTGGGTTCCCTACAGTCGTCCTCGTGAGGGGGCGGGTGGCCCCGGAGATTACTCCCCGGGGCTCCCACAGACCCGTACGTGCAGAATTCCCGCATACGGTTCCTCAAGTAACCCGCTTCGCTTCACAAACGACATCACGCCGCCATGAACCCTTCATTCGCTATCCGTTGGCATTGCGGCGACACTACGCGAGAGTTCGGTGCCTCCCAGGTGTTCCCCGCCAACGGCGTGGCTGCTCGACGCCTCGTTTTCTTCCCCGGGTCCTCGATGGGTCGAGGTCCCCGGCTTCTGCGGTACTATCGAGGCGCTACGACTTCCTGTCGCCCATCCCGCCGCACTTCGTTTTCCTTCGTTTGGCGGTACCACGGGATCACGCATGTTTCGCTCCCGGCGTCGCTGCGTGCGGCAACGTCGGACCTGGAGTTGGTCACCCGGTACCTCCGGCCGGGAATTATCGTGGAAACGACAGGATCTCCCATGTTCCTGGGGAACCCCGATTGTGCTTTCGCCCTGCTCTCCGACCCCGCTCCGGACCAGCGCAGCCGATAAAGCCTTACGGCAAGGGCGACGGCGCGGCATACACGAACGGAAAGACCCTGCGCACCCCGTCGAAGAAGAAGACCGACGTGAGGGCCATGAAAAGGATCGTGGCTCCGCGGGCCGCGCAATTGCCTACAGTCCCGCCGCGCCTGGCCAGGCGTGCGAGGTGCCCAGAGGCGAGCGCCGCGGGGCCCTGGAGCGTGAAAAACACGAGTTGATAGCCGGTCAGTCGCGACGTCGCAACCGTAAACATGACTTCATGAAAAAGCCCGCTGACGAGAAATACATAGAGAATGGAGCGGACTGGGTGGCGCCGGCCGCCGGTCGCCTGGTAGACGTTGCGGTAGAGCCAGTCGTGGATCCGGAAGTTGTACCGGCGCCAGAACTCCGCAGGCGTCCGCGAGAGATAGGCACTGCGAATGATCGGCGTCGTGTCGAATCCGGCCAGGCGTTCGAGGCCACACATGGCGTACGACAGCGACTCGACGCCGAGCAGGAAGATCGGCAGGACCGCGACGTGGTTCAGCGCGAAGTTCGACCGGAGCATGGCGACGTCGGAGAGGCTTCTCACGGCCAGAAGGGCCAACAAGAAGCCGGCGGCGCCGCCGAGAATCCTCAGAATCGCCGGCCAGGGGCGTTGCCGTTGCCGTAACCGCAGCTTGTGGTCAGGATAGACGACCGAGAGGACCGGGAACGGGACCAGGAAGCGGAAATACTCGCGCATTGCGCCCCTCTGCGTCAGGATCTCCCACTGGCGGAAGAGATCGACCATTCTGAAGGCGATGTCGCCCGACACGAACGCCGACGCGGCCCGCAGTCCGACGTTCGCAGAAGGGACAAGCAGCGGGCACACCAGGACAATGGGGACGAAGCACCAACTCAGAACGCCGCTGCTTCGACCGCGCCGCCGGTGTCGCACCTGCGCCGCGACCCCAGCGCAGCCATAAGCCGCGAGGATCGCCAGGATAAGCCAACCCAGGGGGTTCATCGGGCGTAAGTCTTTTGAGGAATCAAGTCGAACGGTACGGCTGCAATTCTAACTTGCCCTTTGCGGAAATGTCAAACGCCCGAGAATCTCAAAACTCCTGGTGAAGCTGCTTTGAACTTGGTGCATCCGCACTAGCTTGATCACAGGGATGACGTCACTTTGCGGCACGAGTTGAACACCGATCACATGGCCGGGACAGGCGTCCCTCAATCGCTGGGCCGATTCCGCCGACAAATTTGCCGCGAGGTAGCCATGGGGAAGGACAAGGACATCGCTGATTTCCAATTGACACAATGGGAGATGTCCCCTTACTGCCTACGCATCCGACAAATAGTACACAGGTCGTGACCTTTTTTGGACCGCCTCCGCCATCTCCAACCCAGCAGCCCGATGGCCGCCGCCATGAGCAGCGCCATTGTGGAAGGCTCGGGCACGACGGCGAACTCGCCGTCATGGTTCACAACGGCCCAAACCGTCTGGTTCGCCGTATTCACGCCCCAATCGCCCAGCGTCGTATCGCCGTTGGGATACGCCCCCACTTCGTAGTTGCCCGAGTTGATTCCGACATTGCCGTTGACGGCATTCACCCACAAGCCGGTGAGCGGATCGAGCCACGCCAGGTAGAGCGGATCATCCGCGGCCGACGTGCCGGGCAATGCGTCGGAGTCGTAGCTCATCTGTAGGACAAAGGGAGCGGTCTGCCCGCTGCTGCCGTTCAGCGCCATGCCGCTCAACTGAACGATGTCGCTAATCACGCCCGAGCCAACCTCCGCTTGTGCGCGGGTCCGCCAGGCCATGCCGACCGTCTGGGCCGAGCCGCTGCTGTTCGTGCCGGCCAGGATTGTCGCCGTGCTGCCGGCCATGCCCTGCCCGCCACTGCCGGCGGTGGCCGTCGTCTTCGATTCCAGATTGGCGTAGCTGGCATTTGGGGCGACCGTGGCGGTCAAGGCCGGTCCGAAGGCGGTCTGCGAATTGCTGTTGTCGGCGGTGGCGTTGCCCACGTTGCCTTGCAGCGTGACCATCACCGCCCCGTTGTTATTGTTCCCTGCGCCGGGCAGGTTGCTGTCGTCGGCCAGTTGCGCAGCGGACATCGTGACGGTGTTGATACGCGTGGTCGTATAGTTGCTGGTGTTCAGCGAGGCGGTGAAGGTGTTGCCGATGCCCGCCGACAGTCCGTTGAACGTCGAGAGGTTGGTCGAAAGTGCCGGATCCCCGCCGGTTGCAAAACCGGTCAGTTTGAGGTTGGCCGTATAAGCCGCCGAAGTGTTCGCCGCCAGGTTGTAGATCGTGAAGCTCTGGCTGGGGATGCTCGCTCCCCGCAGGACGTCGCCGAAGTCGATTGTTTGGGTCGTCTGAGTGGCCGCGAAGGACAGAGAGGCGTTGGAGTGGTCGAGGACGGTCAAGGTTGCCGAGGCCGAAACATTCAGCGGTGCCGACGCCCCCGGCAACGTATGGTCGTCGCCGACGTTTAGCGAGAAAGTCTGCGTTTGGGCGCCAAGGGCGCTTGTGTTGAGTACCGCGGTATAGGATTCCGAGGAGCCGGAGGCCACAAGTTCGCCACCGGTTGGGCCACTGACGCCGTTGCCCAACGAATTGACATCCAAAGAAGCCAGCGCGGATTGGCCCCACGCCCCATTGGACAAGCTCAAGGCCGCCGTGATGCCCGTGGCGCCCACGATGACCGTCTGGTTGTTGCCGCCGGCAACCGATAGACCTGGAGCGGCGTGACCGAGGACTGTGAGAGTTGCCGTGGTCGTCTGGTTGCCAAGGAGCGCGATTGGCGCGCTTGCGGCGAATAAAATCGTGTTGTTGCCCACGGTTGTCGAGGTGGCCGAGACGGTGCAGGACTCGCTTGAGCCGGGAGCGAGCGTGCCAGTACCGGAGTTGACCGATCCAAGCACGGCGCTGCCGCCCTGGACGGCCGCAGTGACTGAGTAATCGACGCTATTTGCTGAACCGGGAAGGTTGCTCAAAGTCGTTCCCAGCGTAGCCGTCCCGCCGGTGATGATCGTAGCGTTCTGGGCGCTGCTAAGAGAAACGGTCGCCGACGCGATGTTCAAGGCGAAGACCGTGCCGTAGCCGTTCGCGCCGCCTTCAGAGGTCGTCCCGTAGAGCGTCGAGCCACTGAGCGTCAAACCGGCGATTGGGGCTGAACCATTGCTGTAGTTGAACGCGCCGAGAGTCGTGGGGTTGCCGCCGCTGGTGGCGATGCTGAAGACCGTGCCGTTTCCGCGTGGCCCGGCAGCGCTAGTCGTGCCGTAAAGCGTCGAACCGTTGAGCGTCAAACCGGCCATGGGAGTGCTGCCGTCGTTGCCGCCGTCGAACGAGTAGAGGATCGTGGGGCTGCCGCCGTTGGTGGCGATGCTGAAAACCGTGCCATCGTTGTTCGCGCCGCCGGTGGGGGTCGTCCCGTAGAGCGTCGAGCCGACAAACGCCAAGCCGGCATGGGGAGCGCTGCCGTTGCTGCCGTTGAACGAGTAGAGGATCGTGGGCCTGCCGCCGCTGGTGGCGATGCTGAAAACCGTGCCATCGTTGTTTGCGCCGCCGCTGGGGGTCGTCCCGTAGAGCGTCGAGCCGACAAGCGTCAAGCCACCAAGCGGACCTTGACCGCCGTTTAACGAGCAGATGTCCGTGGCGAAGCCGCCGCTCGTGGCGATGCTGAAAACCCAGCCGGCACCGTTCGCCCCGCCGTCAAAGGCCGCCCCGTAAAGAGTCGATCCACTGAGCGTCAAACGCGCAAACGGATTGCCGCCATTGTAGTTACCGATCGTGTAGTTACTGAACGGTAGGAGGGTTGTCGGGCCTCCGCCGCTGGTGGGAATACTGAAAACCGTGCCCTCGCCGCTATACTCGCCTCCGTAGGTCGGCCCGCCATACTCGGTCGTGCCGTAAAGCGTCGAGCCGTTGAGCGTCAAGCCGGCATACGGACATTGTCCGTTGCTGCCGTTGAACGAGCAGAGGGTCCTGGGGGAGCCGCCGCTGATGGGGATGCTGAAAATCGTGCCGTCCCCACTCCAGATTTGACCGTTCCAACCGGTTCCGCCATACTCGGTCGTCCCGTACAGAGTGTTGCCGCTGACGGCCACGCCGCCGGTGAGATATGAACCGTTGGTACCGTTGAATGAGTAGGCCAACGACACAAGCGTCTGGGCACGAGCATGTGTTCCGACCGCCCCGAGAAGAATCAAGGCGCCCGCGCACAGCCGCAGCGCCGCTGCAATTGCACCTCGTACCATCGCCTTGCTAAACATGATTTGTCTCCTCAAGGAGGTAGGTTTACATTGAAACTGTTGCGAGCAGCAGCACGCTTCCGCCGCCACACCCATCCCAGCATCCCGACAGCCCCCACACCCAGCAGCGTCAGCGTCCCCGGCTCCGGCACGACGTTGAGCACCACGTCGTCGCCCTGGATGGCGATGCTCGCGGGCAGGCCGTCGATCGTGCCGCTGGTGCTAGTACCCAGGCTGCCAGAAATCGACAGGGCGTCGATGAGCATGTAGGTGCCCTGCCCAAAGCCGCCCAGCGGCGTGAAATTCAAATCGGCGAACTGCTGGCCGCTGAGCACCAACGGCCCCGAGGGCATGTAAACCTCGTCGCTATCCGTCGGCGTATCGAGGGCGTAGTCCATCTTCGCACCGGACTGAAGTGTGAGGCTGCCGCTGACGTTCATCGCGCCGGGAGCGGCGCCCGGCGACAACGACCCGCCCGAGGCCACGGTCACGCTACTGAGACTGCCCGAGCCGCCGAGCATGCCGCCGCTGTTGACCGTTACCGGGCTGATGAGCGAGCCGTCGACGAGGAGCGTGCCCTGGTTGATCGTGGTCGGGCCAGTGTAGGTGTTGTTGCCGGTCAATAACAGCGAGCCGCCGGCAGCTTTCGCGAGCGCGCCGGAACCGCTGATTACGCCGGAGTAGGTCTGAGTGGCGGGGTTGGCAAATGTCACGGCGCTGTTGTTCAGGATGTCGCCCTGGACGTAGCCGTTATTGGCAACGCCGTCACCCAGTTTTAGCGTGCCGGCAACGACGGTCGTGCCGCCCGAGTAGGTGTCCGAAGCGGCAAGGACCAGCGTTCCCGTCCCCAGGCTGTCATTCAAGGTCAGGCCACCAGGGCCGGACAGGATCCCGGAGAATGTGACCGTATTTCCGCGTGTGTCGAAAGTGGCGCCGCTACCGGTGCCCAGCGTGATGGGCGCGCCCGTGGAGAGACCGCTACCGGCGTGGAGCGTTCCACCGCTGAAGTTGAAGACGCCCGAACTGGATATGCCGACCGCATTGAGCAACCCTCCCGCAAGATTGTAGGTTCCGCCCTGGCCGACTTGGAACTGGCCTGAAACTGTGTTCGTTCCGCCGGATTGATTGAATGCGCCGTAGGCCACACTCTCACCAGGCGCCGAAAGCAGGCCCGATCCGCTCAGATTGTAGGTTGCCTGGCCGCCGGCTGCTACACCTAATGACAAGCCGGATTGGATCAGTTGATTGGTCCCGCCCGATTGGAAGAAGGTAGTGGTGCCGTATCCGCCTATGTTTTCGCCAAGATGCACTTTCAACAGGCCGCCGCTCAAGCTAAAGGAAGCGACACTGCCGGCGTTGTAGCCCATGTCAAGTAGGTAGCTTATGCTGTTCGTTCCACCAGTCTGGGTAAACGTTCCCGTACCAACGTCGCCCACATTTTCGTCGGGCACGAACAGCGACCCCGAACCGCTAAGATTGTAAACGCCGACCGAACCGGTGCCGTAGCCAAGATAGAAGTCGCAGTTTATGCCCCCGCAGGAATTAGTTCCACCGGATTGCGTGAAGGTCCCGCTGCCTGAGCAGCCCACGATCTCGTTGGCACTTTGGATTTGTCCGGAACCGCTAAGGTTGTAGGTGCCGCTGGAGCCGGCGTCTTCGCCGAGGGTTATGCCCGCGGCACCCGAAAGGAATATGGTGAGGGTCCCGGATGTCATCTCGACCGTTCCCCCTCCCGTAAACTCACCCAGTATGAGCGCGTTGCAGGCGGCATTACAGGAAGCGATGACCGCCGTGCCGCCGTTGGCGACAAAGGCGTTGACGCTGCTGGAGGGGACGCCGTTGCTCCAATTGCCCGCAGCGGACCAGCCGCCCGATTGGCTCGGGGAAAGCGACCAGTTATCCTGGCCACGAGCCGGAAGCGTGGTAGCGAGCACCACGGCCACAAAGCTCGCCAGCGCGGCTGCCGATCTAAACGCCGGGCAACTGCCCTTCACGAAGAATCTGCCAATCATTCGTCTTCTCCTTGAGAACGCATATCTCAATCCTGTCCGCATCTTCAGGCTGCGCCGCGATCGCGCAGCAACCCACCACAAAAGACACTCAAGGGAGAACGAACCAGCGAAAGATAGGCGCACAGTGCGAGACTCGCTTGAGAGTCACCGTCAAATTGAGCCACCGACAGCAGTCCTGCTAAGACAATCTCCCGCCGGAGTTGCGCGGCCGCAAACCGATTAGCTCAATCACCAACGAACGCTGC
>Ga0181520_10007864_pt1 | contig 15439 bp, 10 predicted proteins | sample PEATcosm2014_Bin_29_FD_132451 | JGI IMG/M metagenome (GOLD analysis project Ga0181520, IMG submission 132451) | Peatland microbial communities from MTU Mesocosm Facility, Houghton, MI, USA - PEATcosm2014_Bin02_30_metaG | ecosystem: Environmental > Terrestrial > Soil > Wetlands > Peat | place...
CAGAATTGAGCCCACGATTCCTCCGACGACGCCTCCCTGCACGGCTTCCCGGTGCTGTGCGGGCATGTACTGCATGAGCTTGTGCGCCAGTTTGGAAATGGGTAGCGTTTGCAGCCAGATTCTCCCCGGCCCCGTGAGAGATGCGAGAAAGATTCCGTCGCCGCCAAAAATCATATTCTTGATTCCCGGCACGGTCGTGATCTGAAAGGAGACGCACGCCTGGAACGCGCCGACGTGGCCCGGATGCACCCGCAAAGTTTCGCCGGGCTGCAGATCCTTCACGATCAGCTCACCCGAAAGCTCGATCCATGCGGTCCCCGTTCCGCTCACGTGCTGAAGCAGAAAGCCGTCGCCGCCGAAAATTCCCGCCCCCAGCGATTGCTGAAAGCCGACGCTAAGCTGAATCTGCGGCGTTGCGCACAAGAATCCGTGCCGGTGAATCATGTATTCGTTTCCCGTGCCAACCTCAATCGGCACAATGTGCCCTGGCAGTTTGGTGGCGAAGGAAATCCCTCCGGCGGCGCCGATGGCCCGATACTCCGTCATGAACAGCGATCCGCCACCCGCCACGCGCTTCAGCACCCCGAAGATTCCTCCACCCCCACCAAACTGAGTGTGCGTCGTCATCTGGACGGAACTCGTCATCCAGGAAAGTTCACCGGCCTCAGAAATGACGGACTCGTTTGGGTCGAGCACGAATTCAAGGACCGGCATGGTGGTGCCGACGATGCGACTCTGCATGTTGGACTCCTGGTTTGGATTGCGCGCTGTCGACGAGCTTTGAGCCCGAGCGCGGCGTTCGATTGAACTTATACCCTAAAGTCACTTGATCGCAAGAGGCCAGAGCGGATAACCCTCTCCTCTTGCCGATTTGCCGTTAGGAAGCTAACGAGAGGCTGCCGGCTGCTGTTGGGTGAGGCAGTGCAAGGTTCCCAATCCCCACACCAAATCGACGGCGTGAATTCCCACCACCGGGCGATCGGCGAAGATTTCCGCGAGCGTTCCCAGAGCGACGCGGTCCTGCGGATCGTTAAACGTGGGCATTAGGACGGCGGCGTTGGAAATATAGAAATTGGCATAGCTGGCGGGCAGGCGCTGGCCGTCCAGGTAGACGGGCGATGGCATCGGCAACGGCACAGCCTCAAGCTTCGAGCCATCTTCCAGGCGCATGTTGCCGACGCGTTCCCAGTTTTCCTCGAGCGGAAGATAGTTTGCGTTGTGAGGGTTCTTTTCGCGGCAGAGCAGCACCGTGCGCGGGTTCACAAACCGGCACAAGTCATCAACGTGACCGTGTGTGTCGTCACCGGCAATCCCTTTACCCAGCCAGAGAACGTTGGTGACTCCCAGATATTGTCGGAATACTGCTTCAATCTCCTCACGGCTAACGCCCGGGTTCCGAACTTGGGTGAAAGGATCGAGGAGGCATTCCTCTGTAGTGATCAGCGTGCCACGGCCATTTGTCTCGATGCTGCCGCCTTCCAAGACAACGGTGCGGCCCCTCACCGTAGCTTCAAACACTCGCATCCCGAGCGCCCGCGCGACGCGCGCCGGAACCTGGCAATCCTTGTGCCAGTTCGGATATCTGGCCCAACCGGTAAATCCGAATCGCGCGATGGCCACGTCGGCGCGAGGCGCGTCACGCTTCACGAAGATCGGCCCAAAGTCCCGCGCCCAGCCGCGATCGGTGGGAAAACGAAAAAACTCGACGCGCGCCAGGTCTACGCCGATCCTCTTCAAGATGTGGCGCGCTTTTTCCTCGTGCGCTTTCGAGTTGACCAAGATCCTTACGATCTCGCCGCCGACGATATGGCGAACGATCTCGCCGTACACCCAAGGGATGGGCGCGAACTTCCCCGGCCAGTCCGTGAGGTTGTGCGGCCACCCAATCCAGGTGGCTTCGTGCGGTTCCCATTCGGCAGGAAAGCGGTAGCGACTTAGGGGTTGGGGGTTAGGGGTTGGGGGCTGGGGGACGCGCGACTCAGGATCGGGGTTCGGGATTGGCGATTTCGATTTTGGGTTCTGGGACGAAACCGCACGCTGATCCCCAGCATCGAGCGCCGAGCGCCCAGAACCCAGCCCCCAATCCCCAGCCCTCATTTTCTTCGCCACGGATCCTCATCGAGCCAACGGTTGGTGATTCCGGCGTACGCGTCGATCCGCCGATCACGAAGGAACGGCCAATTGCGCCGCACGTCCTCGATGCGCGCCAGATCGACTTCCGCGAGAAGGATTTCCTCACGGTCGGCCGAAGCCTCCGCCAGCACGACGCCGAAGGGATCGCAAATGAACGTCGAGCCCCAGAATTCCAGGCCGGCGCTTGCGGCGGAGATATTTTCCAAGCCCACGCGATTGACCGCCGCGACGTACACTCCGTTGGCAATCGCGTGGCTGCGCTGGATGGTCCGCCAAGCGTCGCGCTGGGCGGCGCCATATTGCTCTTTCTCGGCGGGATGCCAGCCGATGGCGGTGGGATAGAACAAGATGCTCGAGCCTTCGAGAGCCGCCAGGCGTGCGCCCTCCGGGAACCACTGATCCCAGCAGATTAGCGTTGCGACACGGCCCACGTGCGTATTGAAGGCGCGAAAGCCCAGGTCGCCGGGGGTGAAATAAAACTTCTCGTAGTAGGCCGGGTCGTCGGGAATATGCATTTTGCGGTAGAGGCCCACCACATCGCCCGTCGCATCAATCACTGCTGCGCTGTTGTGATAAACGCCGGGGGCGCGGCGCTCAAACAGCGGCGCGACAATCACCACTCCCCGCGCTTTGGCGACTTTCCCTAAAGCCTCGGTGGTGGGTCCGGGAACCGTCTCGGCAAGATCAAACAGCGCCACATCTTCGCGCTGGCAGAAGTACCGGGTACGGAAAAGCTCAGGTAGGCAGACAATCTCCGCGCCGCGTTGGGCCGCGTCTTCGACAAGCGCCGCGGCCTTTTGCAGGTTCGCATCCGCGCTTTCGGAGCATGACATCTGCACGAGTCCGGCGACGTATTTCAGTTTGGCGGGCATCACGATGAGACTACACATTTCGCTCCAATTTGCCAAGATTGCCGAACGCCAATGCCGAACGCCAATTCTGCATGGCCGATCGGGCGATATCGCGAGAGTGTGCGAGATTAAAGTGAATGCGGAAACCCCTGGAAGTAGCGTGGGCGTCCGAAGGTGTGAAGTTCCTGACCCTGCCAGGGCACGTTGACGCGACGGTGGCATCGCAGTACAGTGATGGCTTAATATCCCGGCAAGGCAAGCGCGAGCAGGTTGCGCGGGGACATCGCCGGGTGAACGAAGAGGTTTATACCCAGGAGAGCCGAGGTCATGGAATCTTTCCCAGTCATTTCAGCGAAAGGATGTAGCCCGTTCGGGTGCGTGGGCCGGGGATGGTGCGCGGGGGCGCTGCTGGCGACCCTGATGATGTGGACGGGTTGCGGAGCCAAGCCGGCGAAATCAGCCGGGGTGCAGATGGAGTTTCGCGTTCCGGTTACGGTCTCGACGGCCTCCATGAAAAGCGTGCCTGTGCAAGTGGAAGCCATCGGGAACGTGGAAGCCTATTCCAATGTTTCCGTCCGCACCCAGATTGCTGGTGAAATCGAGCGCGCCTACTTTACCCAGGGCCAGGACGTCAAGAAGGGCCAGCTTCTTTTCACCCTGGACCGCCGCCCCTTCCAGACGAGTCTCGACCAGCTTAACGCCAATCTGGCGCGCGACCAGGCGCAATTGGCCAATGCCCAAGCCCAGGCGGAGCGCAATGACAAGCTCTTTCAGGAAGGCATTATTTCCAAGGACCAATTCGACACCTTCCGCACCACGGCGCGAGCGCAGGAAGCTACCGTGCACGCCGGCGAAGCCGCCATTGAGAATTCCAAGGTCAGCCTGAGTTACTGCTCCATCTATGCCCCCATTGACGGCCGCACGGGGGCTTACCAGGTGTATCCCGGTAATATCGTCAAAGCGGATGATACGGTTCTGGTGGTCATCAACCAAGTGCACCCTATCTATGTGACGTTCGCGGTGCCGGAGCAATACCTGAACGAGGTCCGGGACTACCAGGCGCGCGGCCCCCTGGTGGTGGAGGCGCATATTCCCAGCGATACCCGGCCGCCGTCGTTGGGCGAGCTCACCTTTATTGACAACGCCGTAGACATTCCCACGGGCACCATCAAAATGCGCGCCACGTTCAAGAATCCCGATAATCGTCTCTGGCCGGGCCAGTTCATTAACGTCGTCATGCGGCTGAGTGTCCAACATAATGCCACCGTGGTGCCGTCACAGGCCGTGCAGACGGGGCAGGTGGGCAAGTATCTTTTCGTCGTGAAGCCCGATTCCACCGCGGACCTGCGGACCGTGTCCGCGGGTGAAACCGTAGGCGGCGAAACCGTCATTAACAAGGGTGTTGCTCCCGGTGAAATCGTGGTCACGGACGGCCAATTGCTTCTGGCCCCGGGATCAAAGGTGGATATCAAGAAAGGCAGCTAAAAAGAAAGTCAAAAGTCACAACGCAAAAGTCAAAAGGCAAAGCAGGCGTAACCAAAGACAAGTCCTAAGTCCAATTGCAAAAACATGAAAGGGCTTAAAGCCACACTCGTAATGGTGGAAAAGCGTGACTTGGCAGAGCGCGTTCGGTCTTTTGGCTTTTGACTAGTTTTATCGGAATAGGGAATTATGAATCTCGCGGAAATCTTCATCCGCCGACCCATCATGACGACGCTCGTGATGGCGGCGATTCTCGTTTTTGGCATCATTGCCTACCGGTCGCTTCCTGTCAGCGATTTGCCCAATGTTGATTATCCCACCATCCAGGTGACCGCCGCCCTTCCTGGTGCGAGCCCCGAAACGATGGCCTCTGCCGTGGCCACCATTCTGGAGCGCGAATTCTCCACTATTGCCGGGCTCGAGTCGATGAATTCCATGAGCACGCAGGGCGGCACGCAGATCACCTTGCAATTCAGCCTGAGCCGGAATATTGACGCCGCCTCGCAGGACGTGCAGGCCGCCATCGCCCGCTCGCAGGGCAGGCTCCCGGCCGATATGCCCGCTCCACCCTCCTACCAGAAAGTGAACCCGGCCGACCAGCCCGTGCTTTACATGGCCGTCTACTCCGACACGCTTGCACCCTCGACGGTGGATGATTATGCGGACACGCTCATGGCGCAGCGCATTTCCATGATTTCCGGCGTGGCGCAGGTGCAGTTGTACGGAGCGCAGAAATACGCCGTGCGCGTGCAACTCGATCCTCAGGCGCTGGCCACGCGCGGCATTGGCATTGATGAGGTTACTGACGCCATCAAAAACGCCAATGTGAATCTGCCCACCGGGACTCTGTTCGGCGCGCACAAGTCTTTCGTCGTACAAGCCAACGGTCAGCTCCAGACCGCCGCCGCTTTCCGCCCGCTGATTGTGGCTTATCGGAACGGCGCCCCCGTGCGATTGGAAGCGCTGGGCCAGGTGGTCGACAGCGTGCAGAACAATAAGGTGGCCAACTGGTACAACGGGATCAGTTCAATGGTGCTGGTCATCCAGCGCCAGCCCGGCACCAATACCGTCGAAGTGGTGGACAACATCCGCCGCCTGCTGCCGACCTTTCGCCAGGAGATTCCGCAGTCCATCCACTTGGAGACCCTGTACGACGCGTCGATTTCCATCCGCGATTCGGTGGGCGACGTCAAGTTTACGCTCTACCTAACGCTTTGCCTGGTGGTGCTGGTCATCTTCCTTTTCCTCCGCAACGTGTCCGCCACGATCATTCCCAGCCTGGCGCTGCCGATGTCGATTGTGGGCACGTTCTCGGTGATGTACCTGCTTGGGTACACGGTTGACAACCTTTCACTGATGGCCCTCGTCCTGGCGGTGGGCTTTGTCGTGGACGACGCCATCGTCATGCTGGAAAACATCGTCCGGCACCTGGAAATGGGCGAAGGCGTGGTGGAAGCAGCGCTGCACGGCTCGCGGGAAATCAGCTTCACCATCCTCTCCATGACCCTTTCGCTGGCCGCGGTCTTCATCCCGGTGCTCTTCATGGGGGGGATCTTAGGCCGGCTGTTGCACGAATTCTCCGTCACCATCATGTCGGCGGTCCTGGTGTCGGGTGTGGTCTCGCTCACGCTCACCCCCATGCTGTGCAGCCGTTTCCTGCGGCACACCAAGCGGGAAGACCATGGCTTCCTGTTCAACCTCTTCGAACGTGGCTTCCAGGGCGTCTTAGGCGTTTACGAATGGAGCTTAACGAAGGTTTTGCGCCACCGGTTTGTTACGTTCCTTTTCTCCCTTGCCATCATTGGCGTCACCGCCTGGCTCTTCGTTCGCATTCCCAAGGGATTCCTTCCCAGCGAAGACAGTGGCTTCATCTTCGGCATTACTATGGCGCAGCAGGGTATTTCCTTCGACTCGATGAAGGCGCACCAGGAAGCCCTCACGCACCTTATCGTCGCCGACCCCAACGTCGAGAACGTCATGTCGTTCGCGGGCGCGGGTGGGCCGGGCGGCGGCGGGAACTCCGGATTTTTCTTCATCGATCTGAAGGAGCGACCCAGCGGCCGGGAGCAAATGGTGGACTGGTTCAAGGACCGCCTGCGCATTCCTTACCCCCACCATCCTCAATATCGCTACCTCGATACCGACCAGGTTTTGCAAGAAATGCGCCCGGTGCTCGTCGGGATTCCCGGCATCATGGCCTTCATGCAGAATCCGCCCCCCATTCAAATCGGCGGCGAGTTGACCAAGAGCCAATATCAGTTCACCCTTCAGGGACCGGACACCAAGGAGCTCTACCGCGAGGCCCTGAAGCTGGAAGGCGAGTTGGGCTCGGTGGCGGGACTTCAGGATGTGAACACCGATCTCCAAGTAAGCAACCCCCAGGTGAACGTGGAGATCGACCGCGACAAGGCCAACGCCCTGGGAGTAAGCGCCTACCAAGTGGAGAATTCGCTTGAAACCGCATACAGCTCTCGGCAGATCTCGACCATCTACACGCCCAACAATGAGTATTGGGTGCTCGCCGAACTTCTGCCCAAGTACCAGATGGACCCGCAGGCGCTATCTCTGCTTTACATCCGCTCGAGCGGCGGCCAATTGGTGCCGCTCAGCGCGGTATCAAAGCTTACGCAGAATCTGGGCCCGCTGGTGGTCAATCACGCCGGGCAGTTGCCGTCGGTGACGGTGTCGTTCAATTTGAAGCCCGGGACCGCGCTGGGCGATGCCGTCAATCGCGTCGAGCAAATCGCCCGGCAAACACTGCCCTCGGACCTTAGCGCCAACTTCGCCGGAGCCGCGCAGCAGTTCCAGTCCTCTCTGGTGGGTATGAGCGTACTGCTGATCATCACCATCCTGGTCATCTATATCGTGCTGGGGGTTCTGTACAAGAGCTTCAATCATCCGTTGACAATCCTCTCCGGCCTGCCCTCCGCGGCGCTGGGAGCCCTCCTCACCTTGATGTACTTCGGCTACGAGCTCGACCTCTACGGATTCGTCGGAATCATTATGCTGGTGGGCATCGTGAAGAAGAATGCCATCATGATGATCGACTTCGCGCTGGACGCGGAACGCAATGAAGGCAAGACAACCCAGGAGGCTATCTATTACGGGGCACTGGTGCGCTTCCGGCCCATCATGATGACCACCATGGCGGCGCTGATGGGGACGCTGCCCATAGCGCTGGGCTTTGGCGCCGGCGCCGAGTCGCGCCGCCCCTTGGGCTTGTGCGTCGTCGGCGGCTTGGTATTTTCCCAACTCATTACCCTCTACATCACTCCGGTTTATTACACCTACCTCGATGGGTTCCAGAAATGGCTGCAAGGACTCTTCGGTCGTAAGCAATCAATTGCCCTCGAGCATGAGCAGGTGGTGGGGAACAGATCGTAAGACGGTCAAAAGAGGTGTCAGGGGCAGCTTCCAGGATTGGCGAGGTACAGTGATGATCACCCTACACGGCGTCTTGGCGATAATCGTTATAACTAGTATACTCTACTTGTTTAGGGCGACGAGTCAACCCGGGAGTGAAGGCATGGTCTGTTCTGATGGATTGCCATTCCTGGACATGATCCCCAACCTGTAGGGGGGCGGGCTTTCCCGCTCAAATACATGTTGTAACGATTATCGTTCTAACGCATCTAACTCCTTGATAAGGAGAAACGCCATGAATGCACCCGCTACACCCCAAAGTACTGCAAACACGACCACTTGGAATATCGACCCGGTCCACTCCGTGGCTGAATTCAAGGTAAAACATATGATGATCTCCAACGTGAAGGGACAATTCGCTCACGTCAGCGGCGTCTTAGAGTTGGACGCGGACGACGTGACCAAGTCTCGCGTTGAGGCGTCAATCGATGGGGCGTCGCTCAACACCCGCGACCCTCAGCGCGATGCGCATTTGAAGAGCGCCGACTTCTTCCATGTGGAGAACCACCCGACGCTAACCTTTAAGTCCACGGGCATAAAACAGACCGCTGACGGGGAACTGTCCGTCGCAGGAGACCTAACGATTCGCGGCGTCACGCACAACGTGGTGTTTAAGGTCGAGGGACCGACGCCCCCGGCCAAGGATCCTTGGGGAAACACGCGCCTGGGTTTATCGGCGACCACGAAGATCAATCGCAAGGACTTCGGCTTGAGCTGGAACGCCGCGCTCGAGACGGGCGGCATCCTGGTCGGCGACGAGGTCACCATTACGCTCGACGTTCAGTTCGTAAAAGCTTGAAACATGTGCGCCGCCAAACAAGCGTCCAAGCCGCTTCCTGGCGGTAAAGGGAGAATACTATGTCACTACGTCCCGTAAGACAGATCACGCAAACGCAACCCACACTTGAAGGCGCCGGCGTGAAGCTTCAGCGCGCCTTCGGCTTCGGCAAAACCAAGGATTTCGACCCTTTCCTGCTGCTCGACGACTTCCGCAATGAGAATCCGGAAGATTACGCTGCGGGATTCCCCTGGCACCCGCACCGGGGGATCGAAACCATCACCTACGTTCTCGCCGGCTCGGTGGAGCACGGCGACAGCCTGGGCAATAAAGGCAAGATGACCGCGGGCGACGTGCAATGGATGACCGCGGGCAGCGGCATCCTGCACCAAGAGATGCCCAAAGGCGACCCGCACGGGCGGATGCACGGGTTCCAGTTGTGGGCCAACCTGCCGTCGTCGCTGAAGATGACCGATCCACGCTACCAGGACATTCCGGCCAGCGCCATTCCGGAGGTCACCGAGGATGATGGCACCCGCGCAAGGATCATTTGCGGCGAGTTCTGGGGTAAGAGGGGGCCGGTCGAAGGCGTGGCCGCCGACCCGAGCTACGTGGATATCTCAGTTGCCCCCAACCGGCGAAAGCGCCTCAAGATCGAGACCACGCGTAACGCCTTCGCCTATGTGTTCGCGGGCTCCGGCACGTTTCGCGACTCCTCGGAACCGCGCGCGGTTCTGACCGAGCAGGTGGCGAAACCTGATGCGCCGCCGGCGTACGACGCCACTAACCACTCGCTGGTTCTCTTCGAACGCGGCGACGAAATTGTGGTACAAGCTGGCCCCGAGGGCATCCGGTTTCTCCTGGTGTCGGGCAAGCCCATCGAGGAGCCGGTGGCGTGGTACGGCCCCATTGTCATGAACACCCAAGAGCAGCTTCGCCAGGCAATCGCCGAGCTGCACACCGGAGGCTTCATCAAACATCGCTGAAGCGGTGTAATGAACGAATAGCCCCCGCGCAGGTTTGCATGCGCGGGGGTTACCGTCGTCAGCACTGTGATCCAGGATTAGGACGACTAGTCGTCACCTCCGCTGCGCGCCTCGGCGCCGAATGCATGCTACCGTGTCACGATTTCCAAAACGCTATCGTTCGGGTCCGGGGCGGAGGCAGGCGCGCGAATGATCAGCTTATCGTTTACCTGTTGGAATCGCAGTTTCCTCTTGTCGCCCACCACGGTGATCTGCGAGATGCGCGCTTCGAATCCCGGCACTTCCACTTCGCCGCCGAACGGCCAATCGAACACGTGAAGATACACAATCTTTCCTTTGGCGGTGGTTTTGCCAAAGGTCAGGTTTTGCAGCGGGCCGTAAGTGGTTCCGTAGATGGAGTCACCGTAGACGTCGAGCCATTTCCCCATGGCGTCGAGCCGCTCCACGAATTCAGGCTGGATGGTTCCTTCCGGAGTCGGGCCCACGTCCAAAAGCATGTTTCCACCCTTGCTCGCCACGTTCGCCAGGTCCTGAATGAGTTCTTTTACCGATTTGTATTTCGTATCGTTCTTGTTGTAGGCCCAGGTATCGTTGATCGTCATGCAGGTTTCCCAGAGCTGGAAATCGTCCGGCTGTGGCACAGAGGGCGGCGCTGATTCCGGCGTTTTCGTGAGGCCTTGCAGTTTGTTCGCGGCGCTTTTGGTGGGAATGCTGTCGGGAATGAATTGCTCCGGCGTGGCGAAATCGCCCGGCACACCCAGTCGATTGTTCACCAGAGCGGCGGGCTGAATCTGGTGGATGAGGTCAAGAAACTGCCCGCCTCGGTACTTCTCCTGGTGATCGAGCCCGTCAAACCAGATCACCGCCACGGGTCCGTAACCGGTCAGGAGTTCCCGCAATTGTGCCTGCATGTAATCGAGGTAAGTCGTCCACTGCGGTTTGGCGGGATCGCCGTGCCACGTGTCCTTGACGGGCTTCGAGGTGTCGCGATAGCCCGGGTGGTGCATGTCGGGAGGGGAGTAATAGAAACCCAAGGGCATTCCCGCGTCGTGCGCGGCTCGGGCGAGCATGGCCGTCACGTCCTGGCCGTACGGGGTTTTGGTAATCTTGTATTCGGCCAGGGCGGTGTCGAACATGCAGAATCCGTCATGGTGTTTGGTCGTGAACACCATGTAGCGCATTCCGGCGTCCCTGGCGAGAGCAACCCACGACTGGGGATTGTAATGAACGGGATTGAATTGCTTGTAGAGCGCCACGTACTCCGCTTCGGTGATGTTCCAGCGCGCTTCGGGTTCCATGATGGGCCATGAAGCTTCCACGCTGGCCAGCGAGTACGGACCCCAGTGGATGAACATGCCGAATTTCGCTTGCTGGAACCAGGCAGTGCGCTCTGCCCCGGAGTTTCCATCTGAGGGCGTTGAGACGGCAGGTTGGGCCTTGCCGACGGACGGGATGCCCAACAGAAGAGTGAGCACGCTCACGGCAAGAGAACAAATAAACCTTCGGCGTTGCCAGTCGATCATACGTCCGCTCCTTATGGCGCCGGGCCAATCTAGCATGTCCAAACGCCGCCGTGATCTGTTGTCCAGGAAACCGTGAGTTTCCAGCACAGTGAAATACGGAAGTATAAGCGCGGTCTCAAGTTGATGTAGCGGAGATTATCCGATGACGCCGGAATGTCGGTGCGCTAGACGCGCCCGGAGCGAGTAAAGACCAAGCGGTCGCTGGCCAGGAAATTCAGGATGGAGCAGCACGAAATGGACACAAGATCGGCGAGGGTGTCGTCCAGGCCGCACCTGCCAACCAGCAACACCATCATAGCCAAGTTCCCGCCAACGGATAGCGCGTCATTGGCAATTTGAAAACGCAGAAGCCTTTTCCACCAACTCGATTTGTCCACGCCGGCGCGGTCTCGCCACGTCCAACGTTCGTGCCAAATGAAGTTGTGGAGCACCGCCAGCTCAACGGCCAATCCGGTGGCCAGCAGATAATGCAGTCCCGCCACCGTAGTGAGCGCCGCCAGAACGGAGAGTTGGACCACAATGCCTAGTCCACCTACCACATTGAACAAAAGCCAGCGCCGCAATGTCGGAGCCGCCGTCATCGTGGCAGCCTTTCGGCCAGATAGAGGGCGTGCGTATTGACGGTGGCCGAGACCACAAGTTTCAGCGTCAAACCGGCAATGGCCACCACGCCGCCGACGTCGAACAGTCGAAACATTCCAAGGCTTCCCAAATGGACCCAAGGGTTGTAGAGAAGGTAGAGCGTCCCTACAGCCAGGATAATCCGCAGTTCCGTGGGGCCGAATCCCATGAAGGAAAGGCGGAACACGCGCTGGACATGGGTGGAGAGGAACTCCTCGGCAGCCACGGTCATGTAGGCGGCGAGCATGCCCAGCGCAAGGAGCGGATTCATATACCCCGACACCGCCAACCCGCCCAGCAGAGAGAAGGTGCCGACCATGTCCAGCACGTGATCGACGTAGAAGCCATAGCGCGGCCGCTGTTGGTCGCGAACGCGCGCCAGGGTGCCGTCCATGCTGTCGCCGAACCAGTTTACGGCGAGGGCAAAGACCACGAGGAGCAATGCCCAACGGTAGCGGTTCGCCATTCCATAAGCGATTCCCGCAGAAAGCATCGCGGCGAAGCCGAGCAGGGTTAAATGATCGGAGTTCACCCAATGCGGAAGCCTCTGAGCCATCCAGACTAGAGCTGACTTCTCCGCTGTCGCCAGGAAGCTTCCGTGCTCGCGAACGTGACTTGGTTTGCGGTCCATCATCGAAGTCTCCAAAAGGCCTCTTGCTGAAGCCTTTGGGAAGGCAGAGTGCATCCGCGTCACCAAACTCGCGACATCGCGTAATCGCCTGGATGGCAAGGGATTTGACTGCCGCCTACGGAAAGTTGCAATAGGTTCGGGCGGAGTCTTTTTCCGACAGTGGAGTGTTGTTGTGGCAGTCTCGCGCTTAGTGCAACTGACCTGTAGCGTACAGAAGCGCCGCAGATTGAATCTGGAAATCATACTTGGCGCTGGTGTCGTCGATTTGGGCCGTTGTCAGATTGAGTTGCGCTTGGGAGAGTTCGACGATCGAGCTAAGTCCAAGTTTGTACCGGCCCTGGGCGAGGTCGAGTGCCAGGGTGGCTTGCTTCAGCAATTCGGCGGTCACGGCGAGGCGCTCATAGGCGGTGCCGGTATTCAGCCAGGCGGTCCGCACGTCGCGAGAGATGCGGTCGGCAAGGTCGCGCATGGCCTGGTCCGCCGCTTTGGCGCGGAGATTCGCTTCCTGGTGGCGAGCGGAATACAGGAAACCGTTAAAGATCGGAACATTCACGTTGATGCCAGCGGCGGCGTACCGGTCGGTGAGCGGTACTTGGTAGGCCGGGGTAAGCCCCGCTTCGCCGGTGGCGCTGATGGTGGGCATCCACAAATCGCGCTCGGCGCGGGCGTAGCGCAGTGCGGCCTCGTGGCTGAAGCGCGCGCTAGAAAGGTCCGGGCGATCTTGCAGGGCCTGCACGACCAAGTCAGTTGGGTCAGGGAGCGGCGCCGCGGGCATGGGCTCCTCAGCGAGGTCGAATTGCTGCGGATTGGCGAGCCCCAGTGCTGTGGCCAAGTCAGCGTAGGATGCCTTCCCGTTATTTTGCGCTTGCACCAGCAGCAACTTTGCCTTTGCGAGGTCTACCTGGGCGAAGGTTACGTCCAACATGGACTTCAGTTTGTTTTTCTCCAGTGTTGTCACCTGGTCCGTAAGAACCTGGCGCTCTTTCACCGTCTCCTCGGCGACCTTGAGCACGGCCCTCGCGCGCAGGACGTTGAAGTAGGCGCGATTGACGGCGAGCAGCACGTCCTGCGCGGTTTGCTGCGCGTTCTCGGAAGCGGCCTTCGCTCCCAGCCGTGCCGTGCCCACCAGGTTAGACGTGCGCCCGAAGTCCGTGATGAGCTGTTGGACCTCCAGTCCATTCGACTCACGGTCATAAATGATCGAGTTGCTGAGATAACCCGCCGCGATGCGGCTCTCGGGTATCGCCCCGGCCGCTGTGACGCTTCCGACGGCAGTGGGGTAGTAGGCCGATTTCTGTTCGCGGGTGATTTGGTTCGCCGCTTCGGCATCGTAGTTCGCGGCTTGCAACAAAGGATGGTTGCGCAACGCCATCGCCTCGGCGTCTTTCAAGGTAAGCTTGGGAGGTTGTTGCGGCGCCGCGGGAACTGGGATGATTGCGAGCGCCCCGAGGGTGAAGACCGCCGCCCACGCCAACCTGAGCGCCTTGCTCAGTGATCTCTGTGCCCCCTGTGGTGACTCTTCTTCCCGCAGCGCGAGACGAATAGCTCCGAGACGATTTCTCATTGCCCAACCTCCCTAGGTCGGCCCTGCATTTCGTCGATTGCCGCCAACCTAGTTCTCAGTGTGTACTACCGGGACTGCCTTACGCCGGCCATACACCAGCAGATAGGCAGCAGGGACAATAAATATGGTCAATAGGACCGACGACGTGAGCCCACCGATGATCGCGCGCGCCATGGGCGTGTACTGCTCGGCTCCCGTCCCCAATTTCAGCGCCATGGGGATCATGCCGATGATGGTGGCGAGTGAAGTCATCAGGATGGGCCGCAGCCGCACGCGGCACGCGGTAATCACGGCATCCTCGGGCGAATGGCCCTCTGCCTCCAGGTTATGCGCGAAATCGACAATCAGAATGCTGTTGGAATCGGCGATGCCCACGAGCATCAGCACTCCCATGAGAGACATCACGTTCATCGTGCTGTGAGTTAGTGGCAGGATGATGAGCACGCCGATAAATCCCATGGGGATGGCCAGCATGATCAGAAACGGATCGACGAACGAACGAAATTGCGCCACCAGGATCAGATATAGCAGCATAAAAGAGAGCAGAAAGCCGAGCCCGAAGCTCTTGAAGGACTCCTCCATGCCATTCACCATGCCGCGCAAATCGACCCGCACGTTGGAGGGAATATCCGACTTGGCGATGATGCCCCGGATGGACGAGGTCAGTTTCCCCAGGTCCTCGCCTTGCGGGGTGACGTACACATCCGAGACGCGCTGAATCTGGTAATGGTCGACTTCCGTGGGTGATTGCAGCCGCGTGAGCTTTACCACGGTGTCGAGCGTGGTGGGGTCCTTCAAGTTCGGCGCGCGCAGGGGAATGTTCCGCAGGTCCATGGAATCGTGAATGGCCGGCGAACCCTGCTCGAAGTATTGGACGGTCAGAAAATAGTCGTTTCCGGTTTTCCGGTCCACCCAATAGTTCGGCGCGATCATCAAGTTGGAATTCAGGGCGGTGATGACGTTGTTCACCACGTCCTTCTGGCTCAGCCCCAACTCTCCAGCGTGGACGCGGTCCACGTCGAGCCGCAGCGCGGGGTAGTTCATATCCTGGGGAATGTAGATCTGCCCGACGCCTTTCACCGCCCCGATTTTCCTCGCCAAGTCCTCGGCGATGCTGTAGCCCTGATCCAGATTGCTACTGCTCACCTGCACATCGATAGGCGCGGGCATTCCGGTGTTCAGGATCGCGTCCACCATCGAGCCGCTGGAGAAGAAGGTCCGGAGCTGCGGGTATTGCCTGGCGATTCCGTCTTGCACCTCCCGCATGTAATCGAAGCTGCTCCGCTCATGGTCATCCTGCAACTGCACCTGGACGGTGGCGGTGTATTCCCCCGAGTTGGTGGTATACAGAGCAGAAAAATCCGGCACCATCCCGATGTTGGAGACGATCAGTTTGAAGTCCTTGGGGTCAATAGTCTGCTGGATCAGCTTCTCCACCTTCGCCACA
>Ga0181520_10007866_pt1 | contig 15434 bp, 15 predicted proteins | sample PEATcosm2014_Bin_29_FD_132451 | JGI IMG/M metagenome (GOLD analysis project Ga0181520, IMG submission 132451) | Peatland microbial communities from MTU Mesocosm Facility, Houghton, MI, USA - PEATcosm2014_Bin02_30_metaG | ecosystem: Environmental > Terrestrial > Soil > Wetlands > Peat | place...
CATTTAAAAAAGTTAAAGAAAACTTTAATCTTTTTTTACTGCGTTAATTTCTGTATTTTGAGTCACAGGGATCTGTTTTTTTAAGATTTCTATTTCATCTCCCTGCATTTTAGTTTTTACGTTTAGGTTTGAATTTTCTGCGTTCAGTGAAATAATCGTTCCCGTCAGGTTTTTTTTCACATCGTAAAGTCTGTCATTATCTTTATTGGTGCTATAAAGCACTCCCCCGCCGATTACTAAAGCCACGCTGCATAAAATTGTTGAGATCTGCCATTTTCTTTTTTTATCAAGGATTTGATATTTTTCTTCAACTAGTTTGTTTTTATCTTTTGATAAATTAATCACTTCCGAATTTAAATTTGTATTAGATGTATTTAGTTCATTTATAAGGTTTCTGTACTCTTGAAGGACCATCCCTCCCTTTTGTTCAACTTCCTTGTCTATGATTTTGGAAAGATCGCCAGTGCTTAGGGTTTTTTTATTAGGATCAGTGGTGGCAAGATCTTGAAGCAGAACACGGACGACTTTACCTTTACTTTCTGCGATTCTATAAATATCTGATTCTTTTATAAAATTAAAAGAATAATGTCCTGTGTGTACGCGCTTTTTTTCAACTGCTTCGTTCTGGGATCGCTGCAGTATTTTCATGATTTCTTCAAAATCGTTCTTAGAGATGTCCTGGATCAGAGATTTGTCTTTATTCAAATCACCCTTTAAACGAACTTCTTTTGAATTAATTTCTTCTAAAATGCCTTCTTTAAGCAAATCGTTTAAAATTGTAACGCCATTAGGTACGATTTCTTCAAATCGGGATTTTGGGACAGATCCGCATAGACAATATAGATCAAATTGCCTCGTTCGGACATTAAGCATACGTTCAGCCACTACCTGTTGAATCCATACCTCACCATTTGCATCTGTGTGCTTATAAACTTCCTTATCAAATCCAGCGTAGTTTAATGACTCTAAAGTTTCGGTATTGGAATGTTCTTTTTGGTTTGTACTAGCACTTTTTCCTTCAACATCAATTGGCCCCATAATTTCCTCCTGTTGTAATAAATTCATGATACCAAAATAAAAAAGCATGTCAAGTGCAAAATGTAGAATAACCGTTATTCTTTTGTTAAACATAAAAACGTAATTTTTATATTTTGAGTAATGCTAGTAAAGAATTAGAGCGGTTATTATCAATGGTTTGTTTATGAAATTTATCATAACTACATATGATTATGAAAAGCTGAAGTTATTGGTATCATAAATACAAAGGATAAGTCAAACCGATTACGAAAAAATGATATTAGTAATAACCGTTTATAGATAGCGGTTATTATTATAGTTGATGTGAGCAATGCGAGTAAAAAATTATAGCGGTTATCTTTTTTACAATATCAAAATAATTAACGTAACATATTGATAATAGATAAGTTAAAAATATTAGTAATGATTTCGTATCCGATTTTAATAATAATCTATCATCCCAATTATAGGGGAGGGGAGATCTTAAATTATTAGCAGCATAGGTATCAAATTATCATCTTTTTTGACTACCTAACTTGACAAATTGGAAAACATATGTTATACCTTCCAGTATCAACCATTTTCTAAAAAAGGAGATAAGAAATGAAGAACGCAAAGATTTATTTTAGTTTGGCGGGGCTAATGACATTGCTTAGCAGCAATGCATTCGCAACGAGCAGTTCACAGATTCTTGTTATGTCAAAACAGCTTTACAGTATTGGTCAAGATATGACTTCGGGCATATGGCCGACTTCCATATTAATGATCGCGATTGGGCTATGGGCCGTAGTGCATGTTTTTGGTAAGAACATTGGCGATGGGATACATCAATTGACCAATGTGATAGCAGTAGGAGGGGTCTTATTTTTTGGCACCTCGCTTCTTACAAACGCGGGTTTTTTTTCTTGTGCTTTCTAGACAATGACTAACCAGAAACAGATAACGCCGTTATATCAAGGAATGACTAGGCCTATTTTGCTTTTAGGTGGTGAGCGGGAAAACATCATTGTTTTAGCCGCCATGGCCCTAATGTTATGCACCGCGGGCAAGGACTTCCCATCGTGTGTAATGGCTGTAGGGGTTTTTGTCCCGGGGGTATTGGTCAGCAAAATAGTCGCCAAAGTAGATCCCTGGGCAACAAAAATATTTATTAAGTCGCTTCAATATCAAGGATTTTATGCGGCCCGTGAGAAAATCAATACGCCCAAGTGCGTAATTAAGCGATCAAGGAAGATCTAATTATGTTTAGGGTAAGAGAATTTACAGATGGACCGGAAGGATTTCCTTCAAATCTTCTCTATTTCGAGTTTGTCAAGGAAGGGGAAGACGCTGTCATATTAAATCGTGATGGAAGCCTGCTTGCCAGTTTCTATTACACCGGCCCGGATATGGATTCCTCGCTTGGCATGGAGGAATCCGAATTAAGCCGCCAGATGAGTTCAGTTTTCCAGAGTTTTGGAAATGGCTGGTCAGTCCATGTTGATTTAATAAGGAAACCGGCGGTTGATTATCCCCAAGAACACGCCTTTGACAACCCAACGTCCATCTTAATTGAAAATAAAAGGCGCCAGGAATATCAAAAGGAGGGGGAACATTTTGAGAATTTTTACGCGATCAGTTTTTGTTATCTACCTTCGATAGCTGACAGCCAGAAGATGGAGAATTTTTTTGTCAAGAAATCCACTAAAAGCGTTCAGCCGGATTTCAAGTTCATTATTGATGTATTCAACAAAAAACTTAGCGAGTTCAAGGGGAATATCGCCAATAGAATTCATATCAAACGCATGTCGTCAGGTGAAATGATGACATTTTTAAATCGTTGTATAACCGGCGGGTCGGAGAAAGTTCCGGTCCCGTATCCGCCGGCTTATTTAAACCATTACTTGGGGGCCCATGAGTTTGTCGCGGGGCATGAGCCTGTTATTGATGATAGATATATAGGCACGATTACCTTGACGCAATTTCCTTTTGAAAGCTATTCGGGCATATTGAACATTTTAACGAATCTTTCTTTTGAATACAGATTTTCAACGAGATTTCTGTTTTATGATCCCATTGATGCCTTGGGCGTTGTCAATGAATATGAGGGTAAGTATATCAACATGAAATACTCCGCGAGCCAAATAATAATGGGGGCTTTTGGAAAAGACATTAAAAACGACCCTGAAGCAGCCAATCGTTCAGTCTTGACACGCATTGAAGAAACAAAACAGGCCCACGAGTCTATTGAATTAGGAGAAGTTAATTACGGTTACGCGACCTTTGTTGTTGTGGTGTTTGATAAGGACAAGACCCAATGCAAGCGGAAAATGGAGTACATCAGAGATCTGCTTAATAATAGCTGGTTTCCGGCTATTATTGAGCGGTTGAACGCGGTAGAAGCATATTTAGGCAGCCTGCCCGGGGAAACCCTTAAAAACATTCGAAAACCTTTCATCAGTACCCTTAATTTGACCAATATGCTGGCTCTGACAGACGTTTGGACCGGTTTCCAGGATAACCCCTGTCCTTATTATCCGAAAGGCTCAGCGCCGCTTTTTTACGCGGCAACTAACGGGACGACCCCGTTTAGGTTTAATGTTCATGTGGGGGATGTGGGGCACACTTTGGTGCTTGGGCCAACCGGATCCGGCAAATCGGTGTTTTTGTCTCATTTGGCTAATTCTGCCCTGCGCTATAAAGATGCCCAGGTGTTTCTTTTTGATAAAGGCTACAGCCAGTATGTAATGACTTTGGCTTTGGGTGGACAGTTCCACGACATAATGGGGGACACCGACTCTTTGGCTTTTTGTCCTTTTGAAGATCTGGAAGATCCCTCAGAACAAAAATGGGCCTGCGGATGGCTTGAGAGAATCCTTATTCTTCAAGGTATGACAATGACCCCGGCCATACGCACGGCCATTGAAGTTGGAGTTAAAGATACGAGTAAATGTCCATCAAAAACATTATCAGATTACTATTTAAACCTTCAAAACGATGAAATAAAAGAAGCTTTAAAGCCCTTTGTCACTATCACTGAAGGGTATATGTCTTCCTTGCTTGATGCTAAGACCGACGGATTTAAAAAGGGGAGATTCCAGACCTTCGAGATTTCAAGCCTAATGGGTTTAGATAACAGGTTAAGCACACCGGTATTGCTGTATCTTTTTCACAAGATACAACGTGCCCTGGACGGCCGGCCGACTTTTATTGTTATTGATGAAGGGTGGCTCATCATGCTCCATGAAACATTTATGACCTACTGGATCGAGTTTTTAAGAACGGTAAGAAAGAACAACGCCTGCGTTATTCTGGCGACCCAGAGCCTTGCTGATATAGCCAATTCTCCGTATGTAAATCAAATCAATGAAAGTTGTTTTACGAAAATATTTTTACCTAACCCGACCGCCCGGGAAAACGACAATAAGGTTTTGTATCAATCTTTTGGCTTAAATGAGCGTCAAATAGAAATCATCAGTGAAGCCATTAGGAAAAGGCATTATTACGTCAATGCCCGCGATGTGGGCAATCGATTAATTGATTTAGGCATAGGGAAATTAGAGCTTGCTTTTTATGGGGCTGGCACAATGCCCCAGGAAAGGGCAAGGGTCAGGGAATTACAGCAAACCTACGGTGAATTCTGGGTGGCGAAATATTTAGAAGAAAAGGGATTAGGAAAAGAGGCTGAAGAATGGCTATTGATTAAAGAAAAGGAAGATAGCGGGCATGTCAGTCCAAAATTTGGAAATTAAATACATCCGCTACTTAGAGGAGATCCATTTTAAGGGATATGCAGAGCAATTATTATTTGATAACGAGAAAGCTTTTTATAAAGGAATGCAACAATTTTTAATAAATGTTTTAGAACCGGCAGAAGAGAGCGAAAAGGAAGTCTTTGAAAAAATTATAAAAGAGCAAGGGGGATGCCAATTTGTATCTGTCCAGGAGGTGAGCGCGTTATGAAAAAGATTTCAATATTAATAATACTTTTAATTGTGGGTCTTTCAGAAGTTATGGCCTATGATTTTGCCACGGAATCCACCCAGATTTTAAACAATATCCAGCTCATCATAACCGCGGCCCGCGAATTGCAAAGTCTTAGTAATCAGCAGGTACAGATCCAGAACCAAATTGTAGGGCTTCAGGCGGTAGCCAATTATCAAAATCAGTTTGGGGCAATTAATGCAAATTCCGGCCAGATATCCATCCTTATTAATTTAGGGATAAACAATTCCAATCAAACGGAAGCTTTGTTAACTCAAATGCAGCAAGCCGCCACGAATATTTTGAACAGCGGCACAACTTCACAGGAAACAATACAGTTGGCTCAGGGGACTATGCAGATCGTACAGAACGCGCAATCTGCCGTACAGACTCAAAGACAGGATTATCAGTTAGAGCAGAACAACGTTAATGCTTTGTTGGCTAAGAGCAATAGTGCCGTTGGTCAGACTCAAGCGATACAAACACTTAATCAATTAGTAGGGCAGATGATCCAGCAGCAACAGTTGACGAGAGAGTTGATTAATCAGCTGATAAATTTACAGACAGCCCAGATTAATCAAGATACTCAGGATAAACAGGATGGGGCCAATTTGGTAAATCAAATTTATCAGCCAGTTCCGGCCGGACAAAGCAGCTTTAGTTACAATTCAAGTTGGCCGTAAACACAGGTGTTTTAAATTAATTTTAAGAGATAAGGTGAAAGTAAAGGAATGTAAGTTTTAAAAAGGTTAATTATGGACGCAACGTCAGTTGGAATTTTAAATTCGTTACTAGGTCAATACCAGACGGCTACGGGCCAAATCGAGAGCCAGAGCATTCTTCTTGCCAAGGATCTCTTTAACTCACTGGTTCTAATTACGTTGGGTATTTGGTTTATTCAGCGTCTATTAAACAGGCACCATGACCAAGCTGAAAGCAACATTGAGCTGGTCAAAATGATTATCTACATGAATGTTTTTTACATGTTGATTTCAAACTATGACCAATTTTTACCTTTAATCGTTAGGTCATTTAAAGCAGCTGCTCCTTATCTTGGGCAAAACGTAACCGGTTTTACGCTGATCACGAATCCAGGGCAGGTGATGAATACCGGCGTTAGTCTTTTTACTACTTTATTGAAGATGGCGGCAAGCCACTTATGGCACGCAGACTTATTAGGTGTTTTTGTTTCGGCGATTACGGCGTTACTTGTTTTATTTGCTTTTATGGGCGTGGCCATGGAAGTTTTGTTAATTGAGATTGGAAGCCGAATTATTTTAACAGCTGGAATTATGATGCTTGCTTTTTCGGCCTCAGAATGGACCAGGGATTATGCCAGCAAGTACATTAATTCATTTTTTAGTATCGGTTTAAAGATGATGTTTATTTATTTAATTCTTGGCATGGCCGGAGGAGTGACAGCCGGTTGGGTCAACACCTTGGCCGGTATTCCTGGGGCTAATATGTTGCAAGCTGATGGGGCGATCCTAGTTGCTTCCTATGCTTATTGGTGTCTTGTTACTAAGCTCCCTGATCAGGCCGTTGGTTATTTAACGGGTGGGCACGGGATTAACTTTGGACAAAATAGTGTAGGGCTTCAGGTGGGAGGTGCGGTGGGTGGGTTGGCTATGCAAGGGTTTAAGTATGGAAGGACTAGGATCCCTGAAGTTTTGGCTTCAAGGGCAGGTGAGAAACTTGCAAATGACACGGCTAAGGACTTTGCAAAACAGGAATTGAGTGTCGGGGGCAAGACGCCAACCGACAAACAAGTAAATGATTTTGTGACCAAAACAATGGGTGAAGCAAAAAGAAGCGTCCAAGAAGAACGAAGGTCTGTAAAAATATCAACGACCTTTGAGGGGCAGGTTGCTCAAAAAATAAAGGAATTTCAGGAAAAAGCAATCCTGGCAAGAGAAGCAAAAGCAGATGGTAAAACTAAATAACGAGGACTAAATATGAGTACACAAAGCGCGGATCCATATATTAAAGCACGAAGTGAATACCAAATTCATACAGATAATTTAAATGCGGCAAAGCAGAATTGGCAACGTATCGCATTCTTATTAGCTTTTGTTTGCATTGGCCAACTGTGGCTGGTTTTATATGCGATCAATAAAGCCCATGTCACGCCGTATGTCGTTGATGTGGATTCGTTGGGTCGTGCCCAGGCTGTCACAGAAATCAAAGAAGCCCCGTTAAATGATGAAAGGGTCATTCGTGCCTTTGTTTATCAATATATTGATAGGGCCCGGTCCGTTGCCTCTGACCCTGAAATCATCAAGAAGAATCTTGGCGATGTTTATAAAGACTCAACAGCGTCAGTCCAAAGGAATTTTCTTGATGTTTATTATCAGGAAAATAATCCTCTGGATTATATGAAAGACAAGGGGACTAAATACATTGAGCCTACGATATTTTTAAGGCAATCAGAGAATACCTACTCGGTGGAGTGGCGCGAGATCGAGAGAAATTATGACAATCAAATCTTGGGTGAGACACGGTATAAGGGGTTGATTTCTGTTGTACAGGTCCCGCCTACCAACAAAGACAATTTTAAAGATAATCCCGATAACCCCTTTGGGCTTTATGTGACATCGGTATCGTGGGCAAAACTGATGTAAGGATAAAAATATGATTACGCTGGCGTCTAATGAATTTTTTCAGGAGATAAACCGTGGCTGAGAAAGAACTATACAGAATAAACGACAATCAAAATCATTTTTCAGCGGTTTTGAAGCCGATTGTTTTATTTTTGTGTTTTATAGCATCCCTTTTTATAGGGACTGAATATATCGTTTTAAGGACCGGACGAGAAGGGTTTTACCAGCCGTTTTCTAGTATTTTGTGGACATTTCAAGCTCAGTTCCATGGGGAAAGCACAGCCGTATATCTTCAGGGAATTCAAATCAGCATAGTTTGTATAGTTGTAAGCTTTTTGTTGTTCCATTTCGTTTCGTCGGCAAGTCGCCGCAAGGTAAAAGAGTCGGATATACACGGTTCGGCCAAGTGGGCAGATTATGATGATCTTAAAAAAGCAAATCTTGTAGACAATGATGAGGGCTTTTATATTGGCGGCTGGTTTAATAAGAAAAAACATTGTATCGAATATTTACGTGATAAATCCCCTGGCCATTGCATCGTTATTGCACCGCCAAGAAGTGGCAAGGGGGTGGGTATTGTGATTCCGAATTTACTAACCTTCCCGGGCAGCGTGATAGTTTTTGACATGAAGGGGGAGAACTATCATGTAACTTCAGGTCATAGAAAGAATGTTCTTAATAATTATATATTAGCTTTTGACCCAACAAGTGATAATCCCAACACGGCCAAATATAATCCCTTAAATGAAGTTCGGATGGGTCTCCATGAATTCGAAGATGCCCAGACAATCGCTGAAATGATGATTGATCCCGATAAAAAGGGAGATACGGACCATTGGAGAAGAGCAGCAATTTCATTGCTCGTCTGTTCAATATTACATACCTTATACGCGCGAAAAGATAAAACTCTAACCGGTGTTGTAAACCTTTTGTCTGATCCCAAACGGCCGGTTTATGAGGTTTTAGACTCTATGCTTGACACCATTCACGATCCGCAGGGAAAGCAACATTGGGAAGATTCAACAACAAAAGCGCCAACTAAAACTCATCCGATCATTGCTTCGATGGCCCGCGAATTTAAGAATAAAGGTTTTGAGGAACTGAACGGAATTATCAGCACCGCTCTGGCGTATCTCACGTTATTTCGGGATCCAATTATCGCTAGGAACACAAGCCGAAGTGATTTTACTATTGATGACATAATCAAAGGGGACAAGCCAAGAAGCATGTATTTGATTGTCCCGCCGTCTAATTTGCAAAGAATGGTCCCCTTGACAAGACTTTTTTTAAACCAGGTTGCCGTTCGTCTTATGGAGAATAAAAATCTTGTTTTGCATAATAGTATGAATACGAACCATCGACTTTTGATGATGCTGGATGAGTTTAATGCGCTGGGAAAGATGGTGAATTTAAAAGATTCGTTATCATTCATGGCTCAATATGGGATCCGGGTTTGTTTGATTGTTCAAGACTTGGACCAATTATATGAACTGTATGGGGAAAAGAACCCCATTTTAAGTTACTGTCATATACGTATTGCACACGCTACCAATTCCGACGTAACAGCGCGCCGGATTTCTGGCTTGGCTGGCGACCGGACCCTTGTCAAATATTCTCAGAGCTATTCTGATGGTGGTTCAAAAAGGAGTGACTCAGCTTCAGAAATAAAAAGACCGCTTATAATGCCAGATGAAGTGATGCGTTTACCAAAAGATGAAATGCTTATTTTTGTAGAGAATGAGTTCCCAATCAGGGGTAAGAAAATTATTTATTACGAAGACGATGCGTTTAAAGAAATGGCCAGCCATAAGCCTGTTGAGAAAAGCGATGTATTGCCCACAAAGAGTGATTATTCATCGATTACGGGAGTTGTTGAATATCAGAGGTCCCATGAAGAAGACAATAGAAACATTTATAGGCCTGGTTTAAGTCGCAGTGTAGTCCTCAATACAAACCAGGATGATAAAGTAGGTCTTAAAGAGAAGTGTTTGGTTTATAAGAAGGAGATTAAGACGGCTAGTCTTAATGGGAAAAAGATTTTAGATAAGTTAATGAGGTGCGGCATTTTGGCGGATTCTTCTTTTGTGAGTGCGCGTTTAATGGTGGATTTGGAGCAATACAGAGAAAAGGTATCTGAAATTGCCGAAGAGGATTTCAATAGAATTTGGGCAATTTTAGAGCGTTCTCGGGATAAGAAGGACTAAAAATTTTACTATAAGAGGGGTGACTTATGAAAAAATATCGAATTTTAATGCTATTAACCTGTCTTTGTTTGGTTGGCTGTGCCAGTGAACAGTCAAGGCTGGATGTCAAGAATGACCAACCTTTGGTTCAATTGCCGGGGGATGATCAACAGAGCATAAACAATCAGACGGCTGATCAAGACACACCATTTCAAGACATAAGTTTATCAGATAAAAAGAGATTTTATACCCTTACAAACAAAGCGGAAATTGAAAAAGACACAGATCAGTACGTTAAAGATGGGCAGGCTGATGTGATCACAAGGCCTGACGGTACGATTGAATTTCCTTATGGCCTAAGGGAGGCAATAGTAACCGCCAAGAAAATGATGTACAGCAAAATAGTTTTACAGGAAGGCGAGAAAATAACCAGCGTGGCCGTGGGGGATAATGTGCGTTGGCATATTATGTCAAATTATATAGGTGACACTAATGATTATACTCCCATTGTCCTTATAAAGCCTTTTTTGGGTGGTTTACAGACGAGTTTATCAATCACAACGGATAAGCGCGATTACGATATTATTATTCGTTCTGTCGGGTCCGGTGATTTTATGCAGCGGGTTGGGTTCTATTATCCGCAGGATAAGGCGGATTCTGTAAATATAGGCCAGCCTCCGGTGGGAGGGAGCAATGAAAGCAGGACCGTACCAAAGATTGACATGGGCAATATTACGTATCCTTATGTTGTTTCTGGTGACAAAAGACTGGCATGGTTTCCCAAAAGAGTGTTTACGGATGGGAAAAAAGTCTTTATTGAAATGCCGGCTGGTGTAAGCCGTTCCGAATTACCGGCACCCTTGGCCATTAATTTTAAAGGACAAAGAGAAGTTGTTAATTTTAGATATTACAGGCCGTATTTTGTTATAGACACATTGTTTGATAAAGGGATATTAGTAATAGGGACGGACAAGTATCAACAGATAGTAACAATAACAAAAATAAAATGAGGAAATCTTATGGCAGACACTTCGCCCAAACGCAGGAACATAGCTCAAACGCCTTTTGAGCTTATAGAAACCAATCGAATTCCTATTTTGGTCGGTGCAATTATTTTTGTGGGCACATTGGCATTCTTTATGTATAAAACACAAGCTAATCATAAACAGGCAATCATGGACAATAGGCCGCAGCCCAAAATAGATGTTAGTCAAAAAGATGGTGTTCGTCAGTGGTTCCAAGACGATAAATACGATGATAATAATTATAGTATGAAGAAAATAGCTGTTAAATCAGCGCCTTCGACTCCCCAGGAAATCCAGCAACAGCTTGTGACCAACCAGGAAATGGATTTTAAGCAGGAAGAATTAAATGATGATTACGCGGCTAGACTTGAAATAGAGAAACTGGAAGAAAAGCAAAAGGTTGAAGAGAAAAAGATGGAAATTGCGGCCGCAAGTTCGCCTATGAATGTAGAGGTGCCGTCCCCTCCAGGGGCCAAAAGCAGTTTAGTAAATAAAGGTGGGGTTGTCCCTGCTGCTAATGAAAGCAGCGCATTGGCGCAAGTAACCAAAGGTATTAAATTACCGACGGCAGTGGAACAAGCTGTCGAAGATATTAACCATCAGGATGAGAAAAAGGACTTTCTTAAGGATAAAGACAATGAAGACGGGGATTATCTTAAATACAGTCTAGTAAAACCAAAATCACCCCATGAGGTCAAAGCGGGGACATATATTCCAGCTACTTTAGTAGGGGGGATTAATTCAGATCTCCCTGGTCCGGTCACGGCTCAGGTGTCCCAGAATGTATATGACACTGTTACTGGTAACGATATTTTAATACCCCAGGGCACGCGTATAATTGGGCAGTATGATAGTAAAGTTACCTTTGGCCAGAGTTCAGCGCTTGTGGTATGGAATAGGCTGATTTTTCCGGATGGGAAAAGTATAGATTTGGGCAGTATGCAGGGGGTAGATATCAGCGGATATGCGGGCCTGCATGATAAATTGAATAATCATTATCTAAAAATTTACGGCAATGCCTTATTGTTAAGTCTTGTGGGGGCGGGCTATGACCTTTTAAACAACCAGCAGAACAATAACCCTAACTCTCAATATAATGCACAGCAAGTTGTGGCTGCGAATGTGGGTCAGAAGCTATCGGATGTTAGCAATCAAACTTTGCAAAAAAACATGGATGTTCAGCCAACGATCACTGTCGCGCCCGGGTATAGGTTTAATGTGATTGTTTTGAAAGACATGATATTGGAGAAAATTGACGATGTTGAAGGATCACTCGCGTACACAAGCTAAGTTAAAGGAAGACTTAGGAGAACAGGTTTTATCAGCGTTAAGCAATGATGAAATCTATGAAGTCATGTTAAATAATGACGGGATTTTATGGGTTGATGGATTTAAAGGAATGCGGGAATACGGCACAATGACGGCGGCGGCGGCGCAGAGTTTGATTAATACGGTTTCCTCTGTAGCGCAAAGGATTACTAACAGAAATAGTCCCAGCTTTGGGGGAGAATTATGGGTTGAAATTGGCAAAGAACTTAAATTATTTAGATTTCAAGCGTTTATTCCACCGGTAGTCTCGGAACCATCTTTTATTATCAGAAAGCCGGCAGGTCAGGCAATTCCCCTTTCCGAGTTCGTCAAAGATGAAATCATCACAAAAGATCAAGAAACTATGCTTACTGAAGCTGTAAGACAAAGAAAATCGATTTTGGTTGCCGGGGGGACGCAATCTGGAAAAACGACGTTTACCAATGCAATTCTAGATAGTTTGTCTAAGGTTACTCCTGAGGACCGAGTAGTAACGGTAGAAGATACCCTGGAGCTTAAATGTAATGTTAAAAATTGGCTAAGATTGCAATCAACTCCGGATAAAAGCACAAATGATTTGATTTTTGATGCCATGAGGGCCCGCCCTGACAGGATTATCATCGGTGAAGTGCGCGGTAAAGAGGCGCATTCGTTGATTAAGGCTTGGAATACGGGGCACAGGGGAGGGATTTGCACCATTCACGCTAACTCTTGTGAGAGCGCTTTAATGAGGCTTGAACAGTTAATTTCAGAAGCCCAGGTGAATCCGGTACCCGGGGCCATAGTTGAGGCAGTAAATATTTTGGTGTATATTCAAAAAACAAATACGGGAAAAAAGGGGCGGCAAGTCACGTCAATCTTAAAATTAACTGGTTATGATAAGGAGAAAGAGTATTGTTATGAACGATGACGTGTTTAATGACTCTTATCTTGTCCCCGCCATGGTTAATGGGAAGATATATTTAAGGGATCAAGAAATTGATTTTATTATGAGCAGTTACGCTGTGTGCGGGGCCGGGTACGATTTTAAAAGAGACAAAACGATAGGATTTCATACACACAGGAAGGCCATGGGTCTGAAATTATGGGAAGAAATGTCTATAGTGGAGCAGAAACAAGAGTATTTTGTAAAATTAAGAAAAGATTTGGAGATAGCTACCAAGCAGCTAGAAGGCAAAAATAGGGTGGATTATCTTTTAGATAGGGCGTTAGACCCGTTGGATCCGATGCAAAATTTTTACAAGTTAGTGTTGGTAAAGCTTGGGGCAACAATAACAGATGATGGGGCCATCAGATTATCTAAAGAATTAAAAGAGCGGCTAGAGAATTGGGAATTGAGGCAGAAGCGATTAATTGATTTGGTTCCTTTAAAAGAGTTAGAGCAAAACAGAAAACTAGAGTTAAGAGAAACTGTGCCTAGGTTAAGGTTAAAGCCTGATTTTTTATAGTGAATCTTAGAAAAATGACGCAATGGTTTCAAAACATCCCCCGTAGTTCTAATGTATTCCTCTGCCCAGAGTGATTTTACTTAAATAATTATTTGACACCTGTCAAATAAAGTATATACTTTATTCGACAGCGGTAGGATATTGGAGATAAAAATATGATTAAAAGATATTTAGAAGACACGATTTTGGAAGATTTAAAAGAAAAAATGGTTTTTATCAGCGGCCCGCGCCAGGTTGGCAAGACGACCATGGCTATGGATTTGGCGGATCGGGCTTATAAGGATACTCATTCTTACTTAAATTGGGACTATGGACCGGATAAGCTCAAAATCATTAAAGGTCTATGGCAAGCGGATAAAAAATTATTTATCCTGGACGAAATTCATAAATACAAAAAATGGAAAAATTTTATTAAGGGTGAATACGACAAACACAAAAAGTCGTTTAATATAATAGTAACTGGAAGCGCGAAGCTGGATATTTACCGAAAGGGGGGGGATTCGCTTCAAGGAAGATACAATGCCTTTCGCCTTCATCCGTTATCGGTGGCCGAGTTTAGTGGCCATAAAGAGAAGAAATTTATTCCTTTTGAAGGTTTAAATTTTGAATCAGCTAAATATGAATTATTCGAAAGTTTGTATAAATTTGGAGGATTTCCAGAGCCATTTAGCGCGCAGAGTGAGCGTAAATTAAGAAGATGGCAATTAAACAGAGTGGATAGATTGATCAACGATGACATTAAGAGCGTCGAATATTTAAAAGATATTACAGACATGGAAATCTTGGTGGGACTATTGCCTTCCAAGGTGGGGTCTTTGTTTTCTCTTAATTCATTAAGAGAAGACTTACAGGCAGCTCACAAAACAATGGCGTCATGGGTCGAAATACTGGAGAAATTTTATTATCATTTCAGAATTTATCCGTTTGTAAATAAATTGTCTGGCTCCTATTTAAAAGAACCTAAATTGTTTTTGTGGGATTGGTCAGAAATAGCTGATCCCGGAGCAAGGTTGGAAAATCTGGTTGCGGTCCATTTACTAAAATTCTGTCATTATTTGAAAGATGTAGAGGGGCGTAAAGCAGAGTTGAATTTCCTTAAAAATAAACCAGCTCATGAAGTAGATTTCTTAGTTACCGTTGATAATATTCCTTGGTTTTGTATCGAGGTTAAGAATTCATTCGAACGCAACCTTACTTCTTTGAAATATTACGGAAAGGGCCTTAAAATTCCGTATGTGTATCAGGTAGTGAATGTGCGGGACACGGATCTGATAAAAGACAATGTTAGGATTATTTCAGTAGAGAAATTCTTAACCGGGTTAATTTAGGAGAGAATTATGCCAAAAAGCAATATTAGAGAACGGGCAGCTAATAAATTGCAGGCGTCCCAACTGCTTTTACAAAGAATTATTGAAGGTAAGCCCGTATCTGTTGATTCGGCAAAGAAGGCATTAAAGGATATCGAAGAAATAATGGCTTGGCTTGACAAAAGGGAATACAAAACGGATAAATCATAATTTTTCTTTATTTTATGGATAAAGGAATTTTTAGGATTTAAACTATAACAAATGTTACAGTTCGACATTTTAATAAAACTTTATACGGAATCCTAGGATTAAGTTATTACAATCGAGGAAAGGGGACAAGAATGTTATCCAAATATCAATCATATGGTATAGGTTTAGGGGTAGTATTTTTGTGCTTGATGAGTAAAATAAGTTTTGCATCTGACACTGGAGTAATTAAATTAGAACTTCCGGATGCCGCGGCTGTTGGTATGGGCGGGGCCTTTACTGGAGAAGCTGACAGGCCTTCAGCCGTGTATTATAACCCTGCCGGTATCACTCAAATGGATACTATAGAAGCATCCGCGGGGTTAACGTGGCTACA